>Ga0247765_1000006_pt1 | contig 155126 bp, 158 predicted proteins | sample UWRJL106311C6_FD_179949 | JGI IMG/M metagenome (GOLD analysis project Ga0247765, IMG submission 179949) | Plant litter microbial communities from Arlington Agricultural Research Station in Wisconsin, United States - UWRJ-L106-311C-6 | ecosystem: Environmental > Terrestrial > Plant litter >... | reverse complement strand
CCACTCCCCGCCCTCCTCTCTTCCATAGCCCACGCCTCCCGTCTCCCTCACTGCCGCGGCGTCATCCTCGGTACCTCCGGTCTCGGCGCCGGCCTCGATGATCCCACTCTCGAGCCCATCTTCTCCGCCCTCGCAGCTGCTCGCCTCCCTATCTTCCTACACCCTCATTATGGCCTCCCCAATGAGGTTTTCGGTCCCCGCGCCGCGGCAGGCGAGTACGGGCATGTTCTACCCCTGGCTATTGGGTTTCCCGTGGAAACGACGGTGGCGGTGGCGAGAATGTTTCTGGCGGGGGTGTTTGATCGGTTTCCTGAGCTGAAGATGCTGCTAGCCCATAGTGGGGGTACCTTGCCTTTTTTGGTGGGTCGGATTGAGAGTTGTTTGCAGCATGATGGATTCCTTGTTCAGAAAGGGGGAGGTCCGAAGAGAGGGTTGTGGGAGGTGTTGAGGGAGCAGATTTATTTTGATGCCGTGGTGTATAGTAAGGTGGCATTGAAGACGGCGGTCGAGGCGGCTGGGGGTGAGGATCGATTGATGTTTGGGACAGATCATCCATTTTTCCCACCTGTTGGAGGGGAGAATGAAAATGAGGAATGGGAGAGCGTCGGGTTGAATGCGAAGGCCGTAATAGAGGGCGTGGATGGGGATGACAAGGTGGCGGCAATCATGGGGGAAAATGCGATCAAGATTTTGAGGCTGGATGAGGAGTGAAAATCTTCCATCGATCATGGGGAAATGAAGAGGGCGATGGCGAGATGACTTGACGGTCCACCAAAGGCAATAAAAGGAGGCAACTTGGACACCTTGCGGTCGATAGAAGGCGCTTAAAATGGTATCTTCTCTATTGTGACATAGCTTGATTAGATAAACATATTGATTCGTACCTAGCATTTAATGTCCCCAGGCATCACACCGCCCGCAGCTTGACCTTGGCCTTTTTCCGCTTGCCTCCCACCTCCCTCTGCTCCTCTACCTCTAGCAAAGCCTCGCGCTTCTTCTCGCCAACCAGCTTCAGGGCATCTCTCAGCACGCGTGTCTCAAGGTTGACGCCCTCCTCCTGCCACGCTTCCATTTTTCTTCCGACACGCTCCTCGATAGCCAGCACGAGATCAACATCTCGCTGACCCACAAACGTGACGGCATCACCCTTACGTCCGGCACGAGCAGTACGACCTACGCGGTGGATGTAGTCATCGGGATCTCGCGGGATGTCGAAGTTGACAACCAGCTTCACCTCGGGGATATCCAAACCGCGCGCAGCCACGTCTGTAGCGACAAGAATGCGAGCAGCCGAGGCGCGGAAACGACCGAGGTTGTCAATACGCTGCCGCTGCGGTAGCTTGGAGTGTAAGGCGGTGACGCGGTGTTCGAGCAGACGGAGCAAGTGGTGGAGGAAGTCGGCGGTTGCAGTGCGGTTGCAAAAGATAATGAGCGACTTGTCGACATTTGCAGGCGTGAGAAGGAACATATGTAGGTAGTGCTCACGGTGAGTGACTGGCACTTGAAGGTGCATCTGGTTGAGAGTGCTAGGAATGGCGAGCTGCTGCGTGTCGACTTCAATGGAGAACACAGGTTCGCGGCCAGGTTGGCGAGGCATATTCTTGAGCGCTCGCACCTCGGGCGTCATGGTAGCCGTGAATAGAAGAGTTTGACGCTCAGCAGCCGGGGGAAGGGCAGAGAGGCACTCTTCGACATCGGGTAGCATGCTCCCTGCACTGGCATGTGCAAGGAGGCGATCGGCTTCGTCGAGCACGACAAACCGAACACGTCTTAGACCGCATGTGGTGTCCTCGCCCGAGGTGCGGATGTGGTCGGCAAGACGACCGGGGGTTGCAATGACGACATGAGGCCTCTGCGCCAGGGCAATAGCTTGCGTCCGCATGTCGGAGCCTCCTGTCACAAGAATTGCCTTCAATGACTGTGGCGAGGAGATGGCCTTGAACTGCTCAAAGATTTGCAGAGCCAGTTCACTGTCTTGGGATCAGTACAGCGTCTTGCCTTGGCGTGGCTCAGGGGTAAAAACATACCGAGTTGGGGTCAGGACCACGGCAAAGATGGCTGACGGGTTCTCGGCCCATTTCTGCAAGATGGGAACGGCAAAGGCAACTGTCTTTCCGGAACCAGTCCTGCTGCCACCAATACAGTCTCGGCCGTTGAGAATTTCGGGGATGCTGGCCTTCTGAATGCCCGTAGGCCGCTTAATGGCCATATTGGCCAGTGAGTGGACGAGCCATGGCCGTACGCCCAGCGAGTCGAAGGTAGTATCGGCGTGAAGAGGAGCTGTCACTCCCGGAGCAGAGTCCGATAAACTGGCGTCCGCCTGTTTGGTCTGGCGCTGCCCCTGCGTCTCCTGAGCACGCTTTACCCGTGATGGGACGTTAAAGGTAGATTTGACGAAGGGAATCTCGGGCTGATCCGCGCCCAAATTTTTGGTCGTTGGTGACGTCCGACGGCGCTTCCTGGGGCTAGCACTGTCCAGCGAATCCGAGTCTGAGTCCAGGTCTCCGTTGGACCCGGCACTATGGTTGCGCTCATCCCCTGTCAATTCTGAGGCAGATACGTCACTGTCACTTTGCTCATCAAGGCCACCGTCGATTTTGGGGGCCTCGACTGGGCGATCCCTGTGATTTGCCGATGCAATCGATAGCATGGATATGCACTCCTTTTTTTTGAAGCTTGCCTGTTTATGTGCTGTCGGTCCGGCTGAGGGATGGGGCAATTGTCATCCAATTTCGGCCTCAAAGCGGATTATCACAACAAATTCTCAAATTTTTTGTTGCAGAAAAAAAATGGCGATATGCTTGCAAGAAAAGATGTGGATCATCTGGCCAGTGCCGTTGACCGGCGCCACTGCAGCAAATGAAACGACCCGAAGCGCTGGCCGCAGCAAGGATGTGGGCGCTTAACAGGTGAGGAAAGCTTGGCAGGGTTGCTGGGGCATGGGCGCTTACTTCAGGATTCACAGGTGAACTTGAACCCCAACTACCTCGAGCCTACGAATATCCAAGTCAGAGAGAACTTACGTATCAAGAAGCATGAAAAAGCATTGACCATGTGAAAGCGGCCTTGCTGGAGCGCCCTGCAATCACAGCTCCCCAAGCAGCAAGGCGGCCGATTCGTCCTCGGTGGCGCCAGCACCGGGCTGTTGGCCAGCCGGATGCACCTCATCAGGAGGATGAATGCTGTACCACTCTCCAATGGTCGTCAGTTCCGTCCAGATTCATTTCTGATGGCAGCTTTCGGCCGTCCGAGCTCTGGAGTCTGCATCGTCAAGCCTGTACCTCGCTGTTCAGTTGGATGGATGATGGATGGACCCCATAGCCCCCAACAGCAAACTACCTGTCTCTGTACCACGGAAACAACACCCGGCGGGACGAAACCTGCTGCGGTCAATGCATGGAAGTGCTTTGAAGAGTTGAAAACTCGGGGGTGATAACACCCACTGCTACGGGGTTGCGATTGTATTACCCACAGAGATGCGTAAGCGGTCGAAAGGCTGCAGCAATTTCGTTGCACACCGCTCACGTCAGTCCCAGGCAATTAGGATATATCCTCGCTCATATCTCCAAGGCATATCATAATTCGGCACCGCACGTTGATGAGAATCCTAGAGGTCGTTGTGGAAATTGCTCGCGCGGCGCGGCATGGACAAACGAGTTGAACAGCTGAACAAGGTGGTCAGGCAGTTGGCACAGTGCGTCCAAGGCTCCCAGGGACAGTTTCCAACGCCCCACACACCAGCATTGGCACCACCTGAGCCGTCCAAGAGGCGTTTCCCGGCCCCCTGCACGTCCGTATCTGTGAGTGAAGCATGCCACCGCACTTAACCACTCAGAGAGACCTTGTCGCGCCGTGGCGGGCACCAGCGAGCCCCCAACCCTGGGACGACAGGTCAAGGAGCTGGGCAAAAGTCTGGATGGCCAACCAGTGGTCTGTTTATCTGCTGTTGGCTGCTTTCCGCCTCCGCTGAAGTGAAGTGACGTTGCGTGAAACACGCAGCTCATGAGTGAAGAAAAGTCCTAGAAAGGGAGGACTCAGCGAGCCCAGAGAGAGGGGCAACCTCCATCAGACCCCGATCGGGCAAGACCCAGACGGTGGTCGCGGGGTTGTCATTGGCCTTCCGCGCCCCGCCTCTTGTCTGAGTTGGACGGGTCCTCCGCTCGTCCATCCGCATTGGCTGGAACACCCCTCCAACTCGCTGAGCGAGCACCGCCAGGCCGACCAGGGAGCCCTTGCCTTGGGAACACCGACAGGCGACAAGACAGCCAGCGTGTATGTAAATTCCCATTTCCCCACCTCCAGCTCTGCTCGCAACGCATCCGCTGCTGCTGTGTCCCATCCACCAGACGACTGGCGACGGGCTTTCCTCTTGTGTCTTTCGCCCTCACACTCAGCCATCAACACACTGCAAAGTATCTGCCGATCGTGCGACTCAACGAGAAGCCGTCAATTCCGTGATAGGCGCACTTTCGTCGCTGCCTTGGACGCTGCCGGTCAAAAAAGGCGCTCGATCCCCGACGTGCATCACCCGCTTCGCTCCTCGCTGCTTGTTCTCGTGTCGCACCACCGACCTTGCTTAATCCCACCTGCAACCTGCGTCGGCTCCAAGACCCTCAGGCTGTGTCAGCTTTTCTTGTCACTTCGGCCCTATTATTTCTAGCCAACATCACCTCAACTTTTTTGCCGCATTTCTTTGCGCGCTGCTCGCTGCTGGTCGCCCACTTCTCCCGTGCTTAGAGACATCTAAAGCTCTACAGAGGCTGGTCGCCTGGTCTTAGCGACAAGTTGGCTGACGAGCGCAACTTCTCCCTAACCGCCTCGCTAGGTCATGGTTGACCTGGATAACTCGAGCAGCGACACGGCTGCCCCTCGCGTACGCGCCTGATTTCTTTCAAGGCTTGTTTCTTTGTGACTCCGGCCCCGCCCGAAACCTACCTCCGACGTGTCTCTCGCTGACAGCAAACGACTTGTCTGTCATGGCGATGCAGCCTGAACAATCGCAGCAACAACAACAGCACCAACAAGTCCCCACCATGTCGGCCCCCGTCCCCCTCCTCCGACCGGCAATCCCCGGTGCTCGCCCCGGCGGTGCCCGCGCCCCGCGTCTCGGACTTGCCATCCCGCCCTCTCCCAATGTCAAACCGGTTGGCAATTCGGGCGCCATTTCTGGCCGCCCGCCCCTGCCGGTCCTTCACCTAGCCACCCCCATGGGCAGCACGGCTGTCCCTCACGAGCAGCAGCCGGGCCGCCCCGTGGTCCAAGGCATGAGTGCAAGCGGCGGCAGTGAAAGCAGCGCCGCACACAGCAGGAGTGGCAGCTTCGGCCCTCTCGATGGCCGAGGCAGCATTCCTACTAGCGCCGGGTCTCAGTATAGCGCCCTTTCCTTTGCCAGCACATATGGCATCGGCTCTAATGGGATTGGTTTAAGGAACCACGGAACCCCCGACCCCGTTTCGGCCGTTGGCTCCATCTACTCCAACGCTAGCGAAGCAGGCGCCGATATGGAACGGGACGGCAGCTTGCATGGGCTGCTGGATAGTTTCGACAAGCTCGCTCTGGAGAAGGCAAGGACGCTGGATGTTGAGGACCTCGACGATGAGGGGTGGCGCATCGCCAGTCTTGAGAAGCGCATTGTCGAGCTTGGATCCCTCGGTGAAGGTGCAGGCGGCGCTGTGACGAGATGTAAACTCAAGGGTGGCAAGACGATATTTGCCCTCAAGGTTGGCTCCCTGGTGCGACGAAGCAGTAGGTTTAGTTTTGCTGACCGCCCGCATTCTTAGGTTATCACAACAAATCCGGACCCAGACGTGAAAAAGCAGATTTTCCGCGAGCTCGGATTCAACAAAGAGTGCGCATCAGAACATATCTGTCGCTATTATGGCGCCTTCCCCGATCCATCAACAGCCACCATTTCCATCGCCATGGAATTCTGCGAGGGTGGATCGTTGGACAGCATCTATAAGGAGGTTAAGAAGCTTGGTGGCCGTACCGGCGAGAAGGTCTTGGGAAAGATTGCCGAAGGTGTGCTTCACGGCCTAACCTACCTACACAGCAAGAAGATCATCCATCGAGACATTAAGCCTAGCAACATCTTACTGTGCCGCAACGGAGACGTCAAACTATGTGACTTTGGTGTCTCTGGCGACTTTGGAACCAAGGGCGAGGCCAATACCTTCATCGGCACCAGCTATTACATGGCACCAGAACGCATTACTGGCCAGTCATACACCATTACGTCAGACGTCTGGTCCACGGGTGTTACCTTACTTGAGGTGGCACAACACCGCTTTCCGTTCCCTGCGGATGGCACCGAGATGCAACCACGTGCTGGTCTGATCGACCTTCTGACTTACATTGTCCGCCAGCCAATCCCTAAACTCAAGGACGAGCCAGAAGCCAACATCGTCTGGACCGACAACTTCAAATATTTTATCGAGTGCTGGTATGCAGTTCCCTTTGATCCGTCTTCTTCACACCCACTAACTGAGCTCTCTAGCCTTGAGAAAGACCCTAGCCGCAGAGCAAGTCCTTGGAGAATGCTTGACCACCCCTGGATGGTTGACATGCGAACGAAGCGTGTCAACATGACACGCTATCTCTCGCAGGTTTGGGGTTGGGATGAACAGACATCCCCTCAAGCCTAAAGGCTCTTCCCAGCCATGTAATAACGAGACAGGCTCAGTGTAGGGGCCTTAGTGCCTTCTTCGAAGGATGAAACGGAAATGAACAAGAAAACGAGATTGTGATCTTGGCGACGAAGAAATACGTTGCAACAACAGCCGACAGTCTGGGTAGGGAGAGTCAAACCCCCCAGATTTGAACATCCAAGAGAAATTGCACACGCAGATATTGGCGAGATATGGGCCATTTGAGGTCGGTTCTTGAGCGGCAGGCGAGGTCCTGAGGACAAGCCTGCCAACTCTTGGGGCGCGGCGAGGGAAAAATGACATGGATCAAGTAGTTTGGGTGGATGGTTATCAAATGTGCGGGTGCCGGGTTTGGGAAATGACCAAGTATTTTATTTGAGCCAAGGGGAATACCCTTTTCTCACGTATGCTACCCTTCGGGGACAGCTAGTTTGACAAGCTTTTTACATCTTATACTCGCTTGCCTGACTTGTGATATCTATTGTTGTGTCTAGACCTATCTATCCACGCAGTATCTTTCATCTCACGTTGCTTACGATCACAGCCATAGCGAACAGACGTGTTCCTCATAGTGCTGGTTAACAGGGGAAAGTATCTCTAGGGCGGCTGGTGTGCTGGGCTTTCCGGCCGGCCTTGCGGCTCCAGGCAAGGCAAGGGTGGCCAATACGTACCATGCCAGAGTAAATAGTCGGTGGCCTAAACCTTTACCTATGTATCTTGTTCCCAGGTCTTGTCTCCTACGATCACATACACTTTGTGCTCCTCATATGTAGCCGTGACGAGTGGTGCTCAAATCAACAACGTTGACTGCAAACATATATGGCCAAATATCCTCAGACTGCAACGCCGCTATAGGTGCGTTTGAAAACGAGCTTATTATAATGCGGCAAATTTAAAGGCCCGAATTCTTGGGTATCATCGTCTAATCCGAATAAGAAACCACCACTTCCTCCTCCGACGCCGCCGCTACAATGGCCCTAGTAACACCTCCCCTCTTCCCAGCAATCTCTCTGTGTTGTATTCCCCCAAACGGCCCTCTGGAGCCTTAACCTTCCGTAATAAGGCTAGCCTTGGTGACCAGTGTCCTCCGCATTGCTGCTCATTAGTTCCCTAAGGACAACGGTGGCATAGTTGCTCGTCCCCAATTGGAACTTTAAGATGATGGCAACCTTCTTGGCCCCAGGGCGCCTGTTCAGCTCATGGCTGAGATCGTTCTTGGACACGAACGGGTCGTCTGAGGGCTTGCAAAAGACCGGTACTTCGATCTCCTTTATCGTATTTTCTCCCTCGCCGACCGTGTCCTTGCAGCCAGCCGGCGGCGCCTCGGGCATCGACCCACCATACCAGTTGAGCGGGTCTGCTAGGTCTGCAGGCGCCAACTGCACTGTGCTTACTGGCGTAACCGCCGATAAACCCCCTTTCGGTCCCTCGGCACCAGTGACCTCACTAGCGGTCGTCATGACCGTCTGGTTCTGGCGGTTAAGCTTGATACGCTTGTCGCTATCGTCCAGGCCGGTCTGGACCCAGATGTCCTTTCTAGTGAAGACGCTGTCATCGGACAGTGCCTCAGCCGCCTTACGACGGCGGTTATCGTCCATCGCCTGGTCGAAGATCTCCGTGTTGCTGGTGAAGCTCGCCCAGTGGGGCGAGACGGCAGCGGGCGGGCGGGCACCACGGGCTGGGCGAGCCCCCAAAGATTGCGTCAATAGCTGGCCGGGCTGGGCAGAGATTGACTTTCGCTTGTTCATGTTGATGATATCGAGATCTGTGGGATACATCTGTTCGGTGTCGTCGTCGTACAAACGAATCGCGTACGCGGGCTCAGCGAGGAAACGCCCGATCAGATAACGGTAGGAGCCACTGAGACTGAACTCCTTCTTCTTGCGCCGCATGTCGTACGGGCTCAGTCCGCCATGGTCCTTCATAAATGTAACATAGTAGTCGCCAATATCATTCTGAGGGTATATGACATCAAACCCGGGCGTCGGGAGTACAATGTCGAAGATAGAGTACCTACTGGAGGCGATATCTTCTTGTGTGAGGGCGTGCGCTTGGGCGTAGAAACTGCCTTCGCCTGGAGACTCCATATCTGACGAGTCAGTCTGAGCGCTCAGCCTGCCGTTATTAAGTAGTACAAGATCCCCAACAATGACTGTGCTCCCGTACTGTGACCAGCGTTTGCTTGCAACAAAGTTCCAGACGTATGATTGATAAGCGTGGATATACATGGTGCGCATGCCGCGCGTGATGCTCAAAACGGCGCCCATGAAATCTTTTGGGCTGTTGCCTAGGTGTCGAATGATTGATGTCTCGGTGCTGAATCTCTTGGGCAGGATATCGAGACTTGTCCGGCTATTCCCTGTCGTTTTCCAGTTGTGTATAGCTCTGGCACGAGCGAAATTATCATCAGTCAGAGGTCCCTTCGACTCTGGTGCTTCATGCGCAAGAATGCACTCGATGCTGTTCTTATCAACATGGAGGATATCGTCAATAGCCCCTTCGAAATCATTCTGCAAGATCTTTTTCCCTAGTATGTGGGTGCCGATGTCAAACGTGCCGAAGCGTTGGAGACCGAAATAGTTGAGGTAACCTTGTTTATGAAGAGATGAGAGTGCACTCTCAACCGAAGACTGAATTATTTTCATGCGCTGCGCAACCGACAGCAACTGGGCATCTGGGACCAGAGGCTCGCAGTTCTTGAGTGTGAGAATAAACTCATTACCGCCATGTTGGCCAAGGAGAATAGGTTCCTGAGAATGGATAAAACCACCCATCTTGACTGTTGGAAAGAGGGAATTCATAAATGTGAGATTATGTTCACGCTGGTGCTTGACGCTAATGCGCTGTGTGGTGGCAGCTCGGCGATCTTTGGTGCCGAAAAAGTTGAATTCGCTTGCCGGAATTCTCAGCTTGCGTGCTATCATGTTGATCGCTTCCATGGTATCTTTGCTCTCTTTATAGAGGGTGAAATGCAAGTATTCACCACCAAGGTCTTTGAAGCTCTTGTTGGCTGTGTTTGCACCTTTGCCACGAGGACCTCTACCGCGGCCGGATGGGCGACTAAAATGGCGGCTCCGACTGCCAGATTTGGTGGGCTGAGCAGTGATAATGCCATCACCGTCGGTTGTTGTTTCAATTCGATTCTCAAAGATACGCCGAACTTCCTGTGACCTGAGTTTCAGAAAAAGATGTCTCATACAATGAATAAAAGGCGGGACAAACCTTATGAACAGTTGTGCGCTGTTCCCGGTCCGAAATGGCATCGAAGGCAACTGTACCCTCATTAAATTGAGTGGCGACAACGGTGGCTTGGATGCTTTGGTCAAGCAGCACCAGCTTGGCCGCGCAGTCCACACCAATCAGCTTCTCTAGAGTTTTGACATCCTCATCACAAATTGTTTTGGGCGGAGAGATATTCTGCGTAATTGGCCGACTGAGGCTCGTGTGTGAGCTCCCGGAAGCAGGGCCTCCGAGGTTCTGTTGATGAAAGGGTCAGAATGCGATCAAACATTGAGAGCATGACACCCTCTTCAGCAAGCACATACCGGCTCCTCAAAGTCATGTAGATGAACAACAGACCCATCCTTGAGAACTTCGTACACAAGAAAATCAGTGTACCTGACACCAAGTTAGCAAAAGGCGACAGCGGGCAGGGATGGCTTCCAGGAGGCCCGGACAGCTGGAGTGCCAATCTGAGGAGACTTGGTAGGCTAGTATTTGAGTATTGGAATCGACGAGAATTCTCGCGGGAGTGCATGAGTGGTGTGGGACCACATACCGCTTGCGAATATCGCCAGTCCACTTGATGCCGCTGGGTGTGCAGCACTCCGTGATGCCCAGGGTCTGCTCAAGAGCAGACCGAACTTCTGGGAGGTAGCCTCCCTCGCGACGAGACATTGTCGCTGTTTGAATAGGCGAGTTCGATAGCCCTAGCCTGTGCGCTAAGTTGATTCCCAGTGAAAGAACGGGGCACGCAACTCGATTTTGGTCGTTCTGAAAGCGTGAAGCCGTGGAAACACGAGGGAGCCTGGGTCTTCGTCGTGCACTGGTTAAAAAGAAAGAATAAATAAAATAGCTCAACGAAAGCGCCCTGTGCAGGCAGGATGAGGCAATAGGTGAACTGGGGGAGAATGCCAACGGCTCGAAGCTTTTTCCGGTTGAAGATGTGCGGCAAAATTTTTTGGTGGGATATGCAAAGGAAGGATCAAGAACAAAGTACCTCCAGAAGCGCAAAACAAAGTAGGTTTATCCCAGTACCTCACTGCGTTCCCAGCTGATGCGTAGGAGGAGTCAAGTTTGGAATAAGGAGAAAGAGGTGTGAAGGTGTAGTCGAAGGCGAGCTGTGGTCAAGTGCGGGGCACCTCCCGAAATTTTGGGGCTCTCATCGGCAGTATCGCGGGGTGCGTTCACCGCCCCGACGCTCGCAGGCGTTGATTGGACAATGGGGTCCAAGGGACTTGGGGCTACGTCAGAGTCGGTTGGGCCCCTCGCGCTAAGGCTGGGTGGATCAGTCCTGTTGTGGCGCGCAAAGGCGAACCCTTCGCCATTACGTTATCTTCACCACGAAATACCAGGCTTCGCAAAATATACCGAAGGTCAGGCGGTGGACAGACAGCTCCTTTTTGTCGGTTCACTCAATTGTCCCTTTCACCATAGAGACCCAGAACAGACTTTTGTTGAATAGAAGAACAAACCAGGCAGCCCCAGGCAAACTTCCAGGTGATGACGTTCTTGGTTGTACCGCAACATGATTGATGGCAAAATGTCTGGTAATTACAGACTCCTCGGAATCTATCCGGTCTGAGGTCTTGATCGAGATGCGCTTGGGCGAGAGATTGCGTGCTCTAGAAGGCAGCAGATGAGAAAATTGCGCATGGAGAGGCTGGTCTTCACCCCATATTCAAGCTAGCGGCGTAACCGGAGACGCCAACGTACAAGGTCTAATGTAGAAGAGCACGGAAAATCAAGACAAGAGGTTTGGGGACAGCCTGACGCCCTATCCTGTAAGGCTTTGAATTCCTCTAGATTCATCTGTCCAGGCAGCTGACTGAGAAGACCTAAGGAGGACTTCAATGCCGGACATCGTCACAATGACATTTGGAGTATTGTTGTTCTTTTTATGAACCCCCAAAAGGTGATACCAGCGTCGAAAGTTGAACAAAACTTACTGAGTTCAACATCTGACATCGGGGCGCCGGCAACGTTGCTTGTAAAGATTATTGCTCTTGCCGTTGGACATACCGCCGTGACAGCACAGCATGACTGGTGTGTGATTAATGGAAGGACAGCATGCTCGGAGCGTGGCCATGTAATATTCAAAGATAATTAGAAACAATGTGTTAATTGCCCTTTTTCTCGGCTACCCAAGCCTCTAGACACTCGACTCACCCCTTGTCATCTACCGTTCCAACCGCGATCAAGGAGAGGCAATCCGAGATGACTAGAACTTCGGATAGGGATCCCAGGTCTTCTTGGGAAGTTTAAATCCGGGGACGCAGTCTTGGAGGTTGCCTTTCGGGCAATAGTTGCTGACGACTGCACCGCAGGGGGGGTCGAACGGCCTGGAGCAGTAGCGCCTATTCAGGGTCGGCGTATCGTGCATGCAGGCTGGGAGCAGAGATTGTCAGTTTGAGCTCAGAGACCGGGATAAGTAGACACGAGACATGTATACCTAGACAGGACATGGTCGCCGTCACCACGTTGCATGTGTCGCAGGTGATGTGCCATGGGCCATTCAGCGGCTTCGCGCAAAAACGAGGCCATCCGAACAGGGAAAACGAGGGCATCGAGGACATCGAGGGCATTGAGGCCACTCCCGCGGCGAGATAGGCGACGGTAATCGACAGGGTCCCAAAACCATGCATCTTGGAGTGTCGAGGGAGGGAGCTTGGTGCAGATCTCGACGCGAGGGGATTTGTTGAGGGAGGGAACTTGATGCAAGAGTTGACGATGAGGCAGCTCTACGAAGTGATGGCTGATGAAGGAATCCAACGACAGATAGAGCCCATTGCCCATCATATAAACCCATTTCAGACTCCACTGTTCAGCCCGAATGACCAAGTCGATGACTTCATGGTTGGAGACGAGGCTTCGCCCGCTAGTATGAACTCTACGTGTAGTCTAAGTGTAGATTCTCGGACATCATGGAAACAAGTTACTGGGACTTTGGCGGCAAAGTAAGGAGCCAGATCTCACCCGGGCAAAAGTTTGTCAAGGGTGGCTCCGGAATATGTCAAGCCTCACCGAGTCGATCACGACGATAGCTGGGGGTGAGGCTTCACGCATTCCGAGGAATGCCGTCCAAGTGTTGATTTCGACCTGTTACCGGGGCAAATCGGCACTTTGGTGGGAAGAGGAGGAGCTAGGTGTGTTGCCATGCCCCAAAGCGTCCCGAGGAGTATTACCTGAGGTGGAGGTTTGGCAGGAGCGGCCCGGGAAGATCTTTGACCTCAGAGCAGTGGGGGCATCAACCCATTCGCGACATTTGAGGACGGGATAAACGGGTACAAAGGGTACATAGGCAAATTACACACCAAACCAGCATAGAGTTCTAAACTTGATATTGGCGCCCAGACTCTTGCCCAATCAATGCCAGACTTTGGGCATCGTAACAAGAAGGTCGCCGTCGACTAGAATTGCGGGGCAGAAGTCATGAAATTGGACAGGACCAAACTGGATAGCGCCGGGAGCAGATTCCACGCTAACTACAGAGAAATGGGCCACGATTTGAGAACCTCATGGGATAAATGTCTTGCGGCACAAACTGTCTGAGTCTGTTCGCCTGGGCGGGTCCCTCAACTTCATGCACATCGTCGACAGGCTGTTGGCTCGCATCTGACACTGGTTGCGTACCGCCCAGGAGCAAATCACAGGTCAAGAGTGCCCTGCGCGACTTGTGCCACTTTACAAGTCTGGATCGCAGGGAGTGCAAAGTGGGAATGGCAGATTTATCCTCATGCTCGTTGCGGCGGCCATAGCTGATTCATGGTCAGCATTAGGCGTGTTCCGTAAGCCGCTGTGGCAGAGCAATGAAAAAACTCTGTACATGGTTAGTTGCCTGCCTAGGTGGGAACCTGGAGAGGTTGTTGTCGAGAGATCGACGTGCTACGCAAACCAATCCTTAGGCGCAATCGCCTCCCCACACCACCTCTAGGACGAGCCAAGAAAGATTGCAGACGGATTGCATGAACAAGGACGGGGCTTTGGGGGGGCTTGCTGCAGGGTAAGGGGGCCCGGGATAGTAATCTGATTTGCCCATGGGACGATGCGGGGCCTGGAGGGTGAGGATCCAGAAGATGCATCGTTAGGAAGACTGCGTTTCACCTTGAGCCTGTATGCCTCTCTCGGTACATTGAGCCGTTCGCCTTTGGGAAATCCTGCACAAGTACCTGATACCCTTTGTTAGGGGGCGCGGCATAAACAATCCGTATAAACTGGAGTGCGTCGCTGTCACGACGCAGTGCAGCGAATATGTTATCATTCTCTCTCATCAATTGGACGGCAGCGACTCGACCGAGTCGGAATCACTTTGAGTTTATTGGTGACTGGCAAAGAGGACTGATTCCCAGTGTTATCGATAAGCCTAGCTGGTCCAGCCGAGCCACTAAAAGCCCGCCATGGCAGCACTACCGGGAGTGGGGCTCTGCAGTCCGGGGGGGAAGGGGATGGCGGGAGCAACAGCACCAGCAGCAACGAGCGCTGAGAGGTTTCCCGACCTTTGTTTACACAGTCCTGGGGTTGATGACGCCCAGTTCGCCCTCCACTCCACACCGCAGCCCAGCCGGCCGCCCTCGCTGTCAATCCACTCTGTGGCCTCATCGTCCTCGTCCCTGTCATCGGAACTCGAGTCGACATTTTCGGCCTTTGACTCGCGCCGATCCTCGCTAATCAGCACTGCGTCGTCTTTTTCGATCCCCTGCGGCCCAACGCAGCACGAAGACAACACAAACTCGAGTGCCCCTCTTCAGCAACAGCACTCGCTCACCCGCAGTCGACGCGACGCAAAGCAGCTGCATGCCGCCCGTCTGCAGCGCTCAGGCTCGACCGGCCTCGCCATCACAACTACCACGCGAAAAGACAGCAAAAGGAGCCGATTCCAGCGGTCCTCGTCCAGCCCCGCAGACGCCCTCGCCGCCACCGAGCCTCCCCATGAGCAAGGCCTCACCAGAATGGCCTTTGCCGAGCAACAGCGCTGGGTTACCGTCCAGCAAAAGACGTTCACAAAATGGCTCAACACAAAGCTCGAGGCCCGTAACCTCGAGGTCAAGGATCTCGTCCAGGACTTGAGCGATGGTGTCATGCTCATCCACCTGCTCGAATGCCTCTCCAGCGAGTCCCTCGGCCGCTATGCCGCCAAGCCCAAGCTGCGCGTGCAGCGCTTCGAGAATGCCAATCTAGCTCTAAACTTTATCAAGTCGAGGGGTATTCAGTTAACCAACACGGGAGCTGAAGATGTGGTGGACGGGAATCGCAAGATCATTTTAGGCCTGATATGGACGCTGATTCTGCGCTTCACCATCAACGACATTAATGAAGAGGGCATGACAGCCAAGGAGGGCCTACTGTTGTGGTGCCAGCGTAAGACGGCCTGCTATGATGAGGTCGATGTCCGCGACTTTACCGCCAGTTGGAACGACGGCCTCGCTTTCTGCGCACTCCTCGACATCCACCGCCCCGATTTGATTGACTATGATGCTCTAGATAAATCGGACCACCGAGGCAACATGCAAATGGCCTTTGATATCGCCCACAGGGAAATTGGCATCCCCAAGTTGCTAGATATCGAGGACGTCTGTGATGTTACCAAGCCCGATGAGAGGAGCTTGATGACGTACATTGCTTACTGGTTTCACGCTTTCTCGCAGATGGAGAAAGTTGAGAATGCCGGTCGCCGTGTTGAGAAGTTTGTCAATAATATGCAGGGCGCCTGGGAGATGCAGAGCGCCTACGAGCGGAGGATGGCGGCTCTTCTCAAAGCTATCCGTACCCAAGTGGAGAGCTGGCAGCTTGCCAGGTTCGAAGGGACATATGCCGATGCCAAAGTGCAAGCTGCGGCTTTCGCATCATACAAGAGGGGGTTGAAGAGAGAATGGGTAGCTGAGAAGAGCGAGCTGGCAACGCTCCTAGGGAACATCAAGACCAAGCTAGGGACATACAGACTCCGGCCATATGAACCGCCAACTGAATTAAGGCTTGAAGTCATGGAAATGGAGTGGTCGAATTTGGCGAAGTCGGAAATGGCCCGGGGCCAGCTAATTAACGAAACTATTAGAGAGTATGTCCCCTCACCCCGCCAAGAGACGAAGCTAATACGTGAAAGCATCAAAAATGCGCTCCGCAAATCCTTTGCTGACAAGGCCAATGACTTCGCATTGGCACTCAACACGATGCAACTCGCCATATCAGGGCTAGAAGGCGATGTCGAAGACCAGCTACACCACGTGAGGAGGATCGCAGATAACCTTCCGCCCTTGGATGCTTACCTCAAGAACATTGAAGCGGTTGATATCAAGTGCCAGGAGGCCAACATCGAGGAAAACGACTTTACTACTTACACGTATGATGAGCTTTGCTACGAGCTGTCTTTGGTAAAGACGTCAGTCTCGAAGAAGTTGGCCTTCCTCGAGAACCAGATGGTGGCACGCAACATGACAAACCTGACACCCATCCAGTTGGAGGAATTTGAGTCCGTCTTCCGCCATTTTGATCGTGACGACACGAACAGCCTGGCAGAGTTGGAGTTCAGTGCCGCGCTTGCCTCGCTAGGCCTGGTATTCTCCGAGGACGAGATGCACGAATACTTTCTTGCCACTTCCAACGGCCGCGATCGTGTCACTTTCGAGCAGTTCATCCGATTCATGGTCGATGTAACAGAAGACCAGAACACAGCCGAACAGGTGTTCCAGAGTTTCCGCGAGGTCGCCGACGGCAAGCCGTACGTCACCGAGATGGATCTGCGCCACTCTCTCGTTCCAGATGAGGTAATTGAGAAGCTCGTCGAGATTATTCCCATCCACACTGGACCCGATATGCAAGCCGATCGTGGCAAGCCGCAGTACGACTATATAGCATTCATGGAGAAGCTTATCAGCAACGAGCCACCGGATCAATCTCGCAACCCAGGTGCAAACGGGAGGCAAAGTCCTACGAAGCAGACAGCGCCAACCAAGCTAAACGGGCTACACTAGCCGTTTCTCTCGTCCCATCTAAAGGAAAGGACATGAGAGAAACGTATGGGAGGCTGAATTAGTTTAAATTCTTTCTCTCCCTTTTTTTCATGTGTCAACTCGTCGTATCTTGGCGAAGAGGACTGGGGTCAAAAAGGATAGCTTAGTTTGAGGACTGCGTTTGACATAGCATTGTACGGTATGGATTCTGTATTGGTTTTATTTGCTTGTCCAGACACCACACAAGTCGGGATGGGTGAGGTAGAGGAGCAGATGGATAGATGGATGGATAACTTCGTTGCTGCTGCTTCTGCTGCTATTGAACGGAAGATGATGCCGAGAATGTCGTGAATGGTGAGTTGGATGGTTGTTTGGGTTATATTCGTTTTTCTTTCACATACCCTTCGTTGAATACCTAAGCATTTTAGTACGAGATTGACAACTGAGAATGAGAATCGAAATTTGTCGGGCGTGCCTCAGGTAGCATTAATGCATGATGCTGTGGCGCTGCCATGGTCTGTCGGTTTTACCACATTGGGCACACCCACATGCTTATACACACCGTCTTGAGCAAGCAAGAAACCCCGTTATCGGTCGTCGGGAACTCCGTATCATTCATATCGGGTGAGTACGTAATGGACTTTGATGAACAGCCAAGATCTGCGGATTCTCATTTCTGACATCGTTTCTGTCTTTGGTGGCTTCACGCATCGACTGCCGACACACACCGAGGGATGAACAAAGAACTGGTTTACGTGGTGTCTGTGAGCTGACATCATTTATATTTTGAGAAATGCCTAGTGTATATGTACCTAGCTGGACAGGCACGATTCTCCCCAACTGAGATGGAACCCCAATTATGCACCAGCACATGCAATGGCCCATCTCATATACCCGTGAGCCGCCACTACAACATCTAAGCGGGGAAACCAGCAACTACCGCCCTCCGCCCCAAAATTTATCCCACTCACCAACAACCCATTCATATGCCTGGAGATGCCAGTAATACTTTGATGCCCACACCATCAGGCCCCCAACCAACCCGAGACTTCCAACAACTTCTAGTGCAATGAGACTTGTATGTCTCAGGTCTGCTGCCACTTGTAGAAGACCCAAGGGATCTTGGTGATGCATTACTTGGCCGTCTTTACACCCCGTTCCCGCTGGTGCCGCGGCGGCGGCGTCTGCCCTCAGCCTCTGAGCCACTTGCCGACGGATCCTCTCCGTACTGCAACTGCGGCCTCTACCGGGAAGCGGAACAAGCGTACCATCTTGGACGCATTCATTGAGTTTCTGAGTGAGCCAGATGGCGCGCTCTCCGCGAGCGAGAGCCGCGTACTGGGCACGCTCGTTAGCCAGGCTTTTTTGTAGATCCGATGCCCAGTTGGCGAAACGGACCTCAGCCAGCCGTTCTTCCCTCTGTGCGTGATCTGTAATGCGGGCGATGGCGTATGAAGATGTTGCACCCATGGGCGGGGCGAGGACTTGGTTTCGAGCTTGCTGAGGGGTGGGCTGTGTGTGTGGATTTGAGAAGTTGAACGATGGTTGGAAGAGTGACGATGTTAGCCGTGGTGAGGTATCGGATCGCCGCCATTGAACATATTTACGCGCAGCGGAATGTCTCAGCCAGGACGCACCATCCTGGCTAAAGACTTGCTGGACGAGGGTGGCTAATTCGGTCGGAATAAGTGGTTGGACGTAGTCTCGGCTCATGAGAAGACTGGCATCCATAGTTTCATGATCGGATCCGGTCGCACTCGATATTGCGTAGAGACCATGTTTAGCAGGATCCAACGGCGATGATGATGTTAGGGTTGTCGAAAAGGAGAAAAGATTGATCCTTGCCTCTTTCAATTGACTGCTAATCTGCTGCTTGCTTGCAGAAATTTGTTCTTGTGACATCAAATCTGCCTGGGCGAGCAAGAGGACCACGTTTGTCAGAGGGGTGACTTGTCGAATATACTGTATATCAACTGGTCGAAGTCCTGAGAAGCACTGTTAACATCCCAGCATGGCCAGGGAAAAGGGAGATCCTTACTGTTAGAAACCAAATAAAACACCACGTCGACTTGAACACCACCTTCCCCACCAATGAGGTTCAGTGTGTCCCCATCAGAGAGAGAATTCGAACTCATTCGTCGAAAGTGACTCTCAATATAACTCGCCACCGGCGTAATTGTGTCCATAGACTGCCGCAAGAGAATCAGCTAACATTTACATCGCAATACCTGGCAAATGAGGGGGGGGGGTGGACGTACAGAAGCACCACTCCCATATCCCGGGGTATCAACAAAGCAGATATTACGATCTAGCACGGAATCACCCAGACTCTTTCTTCGCCTTAGGACTCTAAAATCGTCGATCTCAGACCACCACTCCGGATATGGCTTCGTACTCGCGTAGATCTCGGTAATTTGTGTTGTCCCGTTGTCTGTCCTTGCGGACCGGCGGTTGCCACTCCAACTCCCGCTGCCCACAGCCCCCCTTTGTCTCTCCGTAGACCTCCTCAACACTGAGGACCTAAGAGAGGGAGTAACGGGGTCGACATGAACGATGTGTTCACATGACTGAACAATGGCCTCAATCAGTGATGTCTTGCCGACTGCACTATCGCCCGCAATCAACACCTTCAGGCGGCCCAGACTTTTCCCTTCGTCTGTAAAGGGCCTTCGACTCGGCATCTTGATGCTGGGCATGACGAGTTGCGGGGCGCCGCCGCTGCCTATCATGCTCTGCGGGGTGTCATCCCGGTCCCCATCGTCAATCACAGAGACACCACCACCACCGCCGTTGTACAAGCTCGGCGTGCGGCTGCCGAGGCCATCCGAGAGCGAGCCGTTGAACGAGCCTCGCCGCGAGGAGACGCTGCTCAGCGCCGAGGAGGGACCCGAAGGACCCGGAGATAGGTTAGAGGCCAGGGCCGACGGTCGCAGCGGCGGGGTGGGCGGCAGCGACATTGTCTCCTTGGCGTGCCTCGCTAGGGAGTCGGGAACACCCCTGCAGCTCGGGGGGCGAGCACCCGCGGTGTTTGTGCTGCCTGTTTCGAGATCATGGTGCGATGGGGACGAGCTCATGTTATCGGGGGCGGCGGGGTTCTTTCTGCAGTTGCTGGTTGCGTTGCAGCCAGTGTCTTTGGAGCGGCAAAATGGCACGGACGAGGGCTGCTGCGGCGGGCCGATCGCAGACTCTTCAGCAAAGAAGTAGGTCATCTGTGGACCCGGGGGAAGGCCAAACGAGGGGGTCTCGTCGCCGACAATGCGAGGACGCCCAAAAGCGTCATCGCCCGCTGATGGTCGCATCCCTGTTGATGGGTGGGAGCTACATGTACGATGGGTCCGTATTTAGTTGGGAGAAAACGCCCAGGGGCAATTATATTCCTCAGCGGAAGAAGAAAGAAGAAGTGATAGAGACCATATGGACAGTGTTTGTCGGAGGGAAAGACTTCTCAGATGCACGGCAACACGAACGGGGTTTACAGCATGAGGGGCTGCAATCTCTAATCAGCAACCAGAAAACAGCTCAGCACCATCCGAGATCCCGTTGGGGCGGACTACGTAGCAGTGATGACATTGGAAGGAGTGGGCGCTGTGGGATGCGGGCAGGCGACCCCGCCTTTCCCGTCCTCGTGGTCGATCTGCGAGCCAATCTGCCCAGCCTCGCTGGTGCAAGCCCGAGCCGGCGCATAATAGCGTGTTGTCAGGACCCAATCGCATGCCACTTGGGCGTCTAACCCTTGAACGAAACATCTTAGAAGACACAGACCGCGTTGGATATCTCATACTGAGACGTAATCACGACCCTTCTAGAGAAGACGGGCTGGCATTTGCCAAAGCAATCCTGTCAGCGGCATTTCAGAGGACAATCGCGTTCTCGGTTTGCCACTTGTTTTATTATCCCTAGGTTTCTTCTCTTATGCCGTGCTACATCAGCTCTTTTTGCCCCGCAGTGTCCCGCTGTCCCTGTATGCGGGGTTTTCACCACTGATGGTCCTGCTACACCTGACCTCTCGTTACGGCGGCAAAGCCAAGTTATCAAACACAACTCAAGCGACCCAAACACATCAAAACACACAAGTCCTCGTTCTGAGAAACCCCCCCGGAGTGCTAACAAGGATGTGACCTATTGTATTTTTTTGGTTGACGTATCTCGATCCGCCAGACAAAAGGGATCTCACAATACTTGACTAAGGGGTTGCAAGATGTTTCCCTTCAAGAATACTACCCAGCTTCCAGTCATCGACGACTGCGATACGCCTGTCATGCAGATTTGTGGAGTGATCTTTCGGCTTCCATGGCAATACGCGCCACTGTGGATGGTTTGGGAATCACCGCTGGTATCTAATCATACCTTTCCCTCTCCCTTTCAGCCTCGAGCCGCCGCATGCGTTCCTCTTCGCTTTCGTCACCAGCAACCACCTCACCTCCCCTGCCCTTTCTCCGACTGCTTCTCCGAGAGTCATTGCCCGCCTCCTCAGCTCCACGGCTTCTCTTGGCTCCCGCAAGACTCGTCAGGCTCGCCATCCTCCGTGTCTCCTTGAGCAACCTCTCCCGGTCCCTAGCGGCGCGTTCTGCCGCATGCGGGTCTGCCGAGGTGGATCCGGTAGCGGGCGTCGTGGCTACCGAGCTGCGGCGGCTGGAGTCGACCGCTGTTGCAAGCCCTTTAATGTCAAAACCGAGACTACCGCGGCTGCTTCTGCGCGCTGATGGCACGCTAAAGCTTTCGTCGACGGGTGTTGAGACCTCATTTGTCGTCTTGCTGCTCCGGTGTCGGCGGTCCCTATCTCGGTCTCTATCACGATCTCGGCGGTCCCTATCTTTGTCCCTGTCCTTGCGGTCCCTATCGCGATCGCGGTCTGACTTTTCATAATCGCGATCACGGCGTGAACGGTGGCTGGACTTACGCGATGCTCTGTCCCGGTCGCGTTCACGTTCACCATCCCGGTCTCGGTCTCGGTGACGGTCACGGTCACGGTCTTTGTCCCGATCACGACGCTTGCTATCCGAGTCGCGCCCTTTACGGCTGCTTCGATGACCGCTACCACCACCTGAACGGCGTGACTGGGGGTCTGGAGACACAGATCGAGACCGGTCCTCATTTGGCTCTTGGTCCCGGGAGGAATGGACTTTGGCATCTTTCTCATCAACATACGCGGAGTGCTTCCTGCGGTGTCTTCTATGGCGGCGCTCATCTCCGCTGTGCTCGTCTGAGAGCGAGTACGAACGATGCCTTCTGCTGCGTCGATGCGACTCCTTGTGCTCACCACTGCGGCTTCTACTTCGCGATTCCGCAGACCGCGAGCGGTCTCTCTGCCTCTCCCGCTCCGATTGCCTGTTATGTGACGAGGAATGTTGCTCATAGCCTTGGTCTCGGCCACCGTCACCTTCATCCCAATCCCCGCCTTTGTCTCTTTCTCGGTAAGCTTCTGTATCTCGTGCTCTAGAACCGCCCCTGGAGGGTGTCTCGGACGGTTGCCTCTGCCCATCATCCGCTGGGCTTGGGAATTCTTCCATGCCCGCCGTAGTGGGTGTTGAAGGCTTGTTTCCGTCACCGACCCAGCCACGTGCTTGTAGGTGGCGGTAGCTAGTGTTGGGCAATCCTTGGAGCATAGCCTTGGGGCCCTTCGGTGCAATTAGAAGTATATCATCAGCAGGTTGCTGTGGGTGAGAATTGCTGTCTGCTTTGTTGGTTCCGTTATCTGCAGTGGTAGAGCACTCTCGCGGTCCTTGACTGCCTCTGCCGCTCTCGGCTGCTTGACTCTTCTCTCTTTGCCCTGATACATTCGCTTCGCCATCGCCGTCTTTGCTCGGGTCGGTGCGTATTGAGCGACCAAACTCATCGACATTGGACTCAGTTTCGCCTCCGTTGCCTTGTTGCTGGTCGTTCTGTGCATGGCCATTTTGGTATTGCCCCCCAAAGTTCTGGTCTTGGTAGCCACTACCGTAGTTTTGATTGTAACCGCCTCCGCGGCCGTACCCGTATCCGCCGTTGAAGTAGCCTCGACCTCGGCCTCTACCGCGGAAGCCGCCGCGGTACTGGTTCCCGCGGTAGTCATTGTACTGGTTCTGGTGACCATAATTACCTTGATTGTATCCTGTCTGGAAGCCAGAAGCGTTAAATGAGCCACCATAATCAGCAGAGCCCATGCCAGAAGCATTTGGATGATTGAAATTATCTTGGCCGACATTCCATGATTGCTGTCCGTTCCAGTTATTATTGGATGCCGCTTCATCACCAAATCCTCCCATTCCCATCGCATTCAAGCTCATGTTGTTCATGCCCATGCCTTGAAATCCCCCGCCCATGTACATCTGCATCGTCATTGGGTCCATGTTCATGCCAGGCATGCCTGTGGCTTCATTAGAATTACGAGACGTAGACACACTCCGAAAGTTAGAACACGAACCCATCATTGGAAAGCTGAAACCGTTCGGCATCATGCCGTTTTGCATAGCCATCATCATTTGCATCTGGTCGAAGTTTCCGCCCAACCCCATGCCTGTAAAGCCGCCATTGGCACCGTTGAATCCTGCAGCTCCTGGAAAGGAGGGATTTTGCACTTGGTTGTCCTCTTCACCATCATTTTCCTCGCTTGTGCCCTCTTCCGTCTTCTCGACAGTCCCATCAGCGTCCGCCGCCAGTTCAGTTGACCCGTCTACTGTGTCAAGCTGTTTGAGAACAAAGTTAGCAATCAAGATACGTGGGTCGAAATCCGTCAAGTTCTCACCTGTTGGTCGTCACGCTGTTCTTCCTCAGCCTCAAGGGGCTTCCCATCTTCTCGAGTTTCACCTCCCGACTGAAGGGAATTGGCAAGTGGTGGTTCTATCACCGCTCGCAACTCCTCCGCTGGGCCATCGGGCTTCGGAACAGAGACCGGGGCGGGGGGCGGTGCCGTCACCACTGGTGCAGGCTGAAAATCGACAGGAGTGACCGGTGGTGTATCCTTTGGCCGGTTTGTCTCTCGCTTCTTCTCTTCTGTTCGGAGAAACACCTTGATAGTGGTTCGCAACGATTTATGCGGTTTACAATCCTCAGCCGAGAGAGGCGAGTGCTCGCAAACGGGGCAGGAAGCGGGGAGTGTCGATTGGCAATCTTCACATATTGCCTGTTCGCAGCAGGGTAGGCGGAAGGGATTGACAGCCAACTTGCTGCAAATAGCACATCGTAGCTTCGCGGGGATGTCCTCGGGCGCGAGCGATCTGTTCCGAAGCACACGTCTGTCAGTAGGGGTGAACTGCGCACAGGTTCTGGAGCGAACTCGCCTGATGAGCTCGGCCTGGGCCTCGGTGATGGCTGTCGATGCCGCCATTGTTTGAGATAAATGTCTCGGCCAGTGTTAAGCGTCCTAGGCGGCTCAGTACGAGGGGGTAAGAGACGTAACGGTCATGGGAGCTGAACGCCAAACCAGGCTTTTGGAGATCGAAAGACTGTGATTAAGCTCGGTTGAAACGATTATCGATTCCGTGTACAATGCATCGGGAGGCAGTCTGGCGACCAAGATGCTGCAGGCCGTAATTACCGTCAGAATGGTAATCGGGGTGTACTAGAAATTTGGTGGTTGTCGCGTTCTGCCTCACATTCGCGAGAATACGTTGGAAAATTTGGGAGGGCTCCACGTGATGGTGCTCTGGGGACTATTTTGGCAGGGCTCCGGACAGGGTTAGGGTCCAAGGCACCTGTAGAGAAAAACTTGGGTACTTTTTGGCGGCAGCTGTTTGCCAATCTGCCAGCAGTGATTTCAATTACGTTAGCGGTGCGCAAGTTTCATGCTGCACTCGGCTTTGTGTAGGCAGGTCCGACATCAGGGGTTGGGACGCTTGATAGCAATCAATCACCATAAACTACATATTTACTTACTCCTGGCAAAGACTGCCTAACCTGGAGACCAACTAACATGTTGTAAATGCGTCGCGCCATGCATGACGCTGCCAGCCCGCTCCTGCTTGAACCCACCTCTCACCTTAAAGAAACTCAGCAAGCACAGCCTTCTTTCGCATTCGGGTCCCGTGGCCCGCTCAGATTGACCCTCTGCTCTTCCGAGCGGCTCGCAGTGCCTGCAGCCCCAGGGCCTCTTGCTGTCTTGAGCGATGTCTCAGGAATAGCGTTTGCAATAGCCGTGAAGACTTCAGTGACGTTGTATCCTGTCTTAGCGCTAGTTTCAAAGAAGAGAAGGTTCTCCTCTTCAGCATATGTTTTGGCCTCCTCGGTCGAAACTTTCCGAGCGTCGCCCGCATCGTCGCTCACGGGTCCCTCGTTCGTCAGGTCGAGCTTGTTGCCCACCAATGCAATAACAATACCAGGCGAAGCCTGCCGTTGTAGTTCGGCAACCCAATGCTTCGCCTTGATGAGCGACGTTGGTTTCGTTAGATCGTAGACGACAAGCGCGGCCTGCGCATTTCGGTAGTACATAGGAGCCAGTGATGCGAATCGCTCCTGTCCTGCTGTGTCCCAAATTTCGAACTTGATGGTACGCTGTGGCAGGTTGCATTTTTGCGTCAGGAAAGCAGCTAGAACCGGCGAGATGTCAACAACTCTATGCGTCCCACATGCCAGACCCAGACAAAACGAGCACCTACCTCCTATTGTCGGCTCCTTGTTCTCTTGAAAATCGTTGTTGACAAAGCGAAGTACGAGCGATGACTTTCCGACGGCTGCTTCTCCGAGTAGTACCTGCGCGGGTCAGAACTTGCAAGATTCCAGCGGTCGAGACTAGGCAGTAGCAGTGCTCACCAACTTCACCGAGGAACTAGGTCGGGGAGCGCCGGCTGTGTCGGCCATGTTGCGATTTCGACAGTGACCCGAGTGCCTCAATAAACTCCTGGGCGTGTCGTTTCGGGGGTTATAATGTGGTTGGTGTGGGCGAGTGGCCGCGACGTGTCGAGCACGACGGTGGGGTGGTTCGGATGTGGTGATGTAAGTTCGTGACGCAGCTTTGGTGATAGCGATACAGATAGCCGACGCTATCAAAAAGTCCAAAGTCCAGACGGCGCATTAGCGCGCTGCGACGCACGTGCCAACTACAGCCCTGAGGAGCGGCGGAGAAGCTTTGCGAAATGCGAACGCTCCACTTAAAAGTTGAAATCCCAGTCCTGCACTCATGAATTTTCCCTGAGGAAAATTGCAACGGCCTCCAGTCTATGATATTCAGCCCAAAAGATGGCCTCCAAAGTAGGCGGGAAGCCCATCCCCAAGAAGTCACTGTTCGACGACTCTGCCTCGAGTTCCGCAGACGAGGACCAAGACGATGGCGGTGCCAGGCTCGCACCTTCCGCTACTTTGAAAATTAATGAGGAGTACGCCCGTCGTTTTGAGCACAACAAGAAACGCGAAGAGCTTCACCGGCTACAGGAGAAGTATAAATCCACTGGAACTGACGACCAGGGCTCGGAATCCTCCTCTGAGGGCGAGGACGAAGATGATGATGCTCACCTGGTGACGGAGGACCTCGAGGCCGAAATATCTGCAACGCTACAGGCTATCAAGAATAAAGACCCTAGAATATACGACAAAAATACTGTATTCTACAAGCCCTTCGACCCAGAGAAAGATGCGCCAAAAGAAAACAAGGAGAAGCCGGTTTTTCTTCGGGACTACCACCGCGAGAGGTATCTAAGCGGCGATGTCGGCGCCGACGATGAAACCGCTGATAAGCCCAAGTCATACGTGCAAGAACAGGCTGAGCTGAAGAAGTCAATTGTGTCCGAGTTCCACGCTGCGGTCGAAGACGAAGAATGGAGCGACGACGATGCTTTTCTCAAGCCCGTAAAAAGGACAGAGGAAACGCCGGTTGAGAACGGCATACATCCTTCACGAGCCGCCGCCATTCAGCTAACGGAAGTTGATGTCGCTAATGCCGATAAGAATCCCGAAGAGTTTCTGTCCAAGTTCATGGCCTCCAAATCATGGGCACCCGCTGAGGGTTCAAAGTGGCAAGCATTTGAGTCGGATGAAGGCGAGGACGACCCCGATATTGCTGATGAGATCGAGCACGCATACAACATTCGATTCGAGGATCCTACCAAGAGTAACGAGATTCTCAAGACATACTCTAGAAACCTTGCAGCGACCAAGTCTGTCAGAAAAGAGGAGTTGACCGGCCGCAAGAGGCAGAGAGCCCTCGAGAGGGAGAGGAAGCAGGCCGAGAAGCGGGAGCGCGAAGAAGAGCGCGGTCGCCTCCGCCGTCTCAAGATTGAGGAGGCATCAGAGAAGCTAAACAAGATCAAGCAGGCTGCTGGTTTGGGGGGCAAGGCCCTTCAGGATGAGGACTGGGTCCAATTCCTGGCCGAGGACTGGTCCGACAACAGGTGGGAAGAGGAGATGAAGAAGCGGTTTGGTGATGATTATTACGCCCAGGAGGACGCAGATATGTCTGTCGATGAAGCGGAGGACAGTGAAGAGGGCAGCGGATCGAAAAAGAAAAAGAAACCCAAGAAGCCGAAGTGGGATGATGACATCGACATAAAAGACATTGTCCCCGATTACACCGACGAAGAGAAGCCGGATGTTTCCCTCTCGGATCTCGAGGATCCAGCTCCAGCGGGCGAACATGAGGCTGAAGACGACGACGATGACTCCGATTCCGATTCAGGTCACCCCTCCAAAAAGCGGAAAACCTCCAAGGACATGAAGAAAGACAAGATCGCCGCCAAGCGCCAGGCGCGCCAGGATCTAGCTAAAATCGAAGCTCTTGTTGACGCCCAAATGGAGATTGACAACCCCCGCGCCTTCGCCTCCTCCTCTGAGAAGAAGAACATAGGCACGTTCCGCTACCGCGAGGTTTCTCCAACCAGCTTTGGCCTCACCGCCCGCGACATCCTGCTCGCTCCGTCGGACGCCGCCCTCAACGACTTTGCCGGTCTCAAGAAGCTCGCCCCATTCCGTGATGCCGATAAGAAGCGCAAAGACAAGAAAAAGCTCGGTAAAAAAGCCCGCTTACGTCAGTGGCGCCGTGAGCATTTCGGTTGCGAATATGAGGAGACGGGTCCAACCTTCGGGTTCGAGAAGATGGTGGGTGATACCGAAAATCAGGGCAAGACCGCTGCGCGTGGCGCAAACGCGGTGCGCGTGGAGTGGACCTCAGAGCGAAAGGCGGATGAGGGCGGCGACGACAAGAAGAAGGCTGTGAACGGAATAGTCGAGGGTGAGAGGAAAAAGAAGCGGAAGAGGTCAAAAGGGAAGGGGAGGAAGACAGAAACTGAGGTTGAGGCTTCATGACGGGGAAGGACTTGTCAACTACGCACTGCGCTATGAGAATTGGAATATCTAAAAATGTGGTAAATTCGGGTCAGCTTTGAGGATTCCCAGTTCTCAGTTGATTTAATTTTCGGTGCATTTTGCGGCATTGATGCTATCTTGGAAGTGGCAGGCTGCTGTCCATTTTAATTTGTGAATTTGGTCCCCTTGCCTCGGCGGAGCAGAAACTAGATTGTCTGGGCAAATCCATCCCATGCAGAACTAAATACACCTCAAGATCGAACCGCTCAATCATTCTCTCACACCTAAACCGATACACTCGGACACATTCTCAGACCACCCCAATCGACACCAGATGCGAATGTGATACGAAACATGACTGTCACCACACACCCCCCCGAACCGACCACTCCTGACCGCTTCTAGTCATGAATCTCGTGCCCAATAAGGAACCCCTTTGATATATCCCTTGTATGCGCCTATCTTGCAAATATCCGACCCGAGATTTCCCATAATTCGTTCCACGCCGTACTTTGAACCACATGTCACCCAACGCTCAAAAATGAAGCACCCAAAGCCCAAGACCTATCCGGCGCCCAACATATAAAACACGTCAGAAATGATATATCTCTGTACATTGAACGGAATCCCTCTGGGTCCGCGGCCTTCGCTTTCCCCTGCTTGTCCTCATCTCGAATCCGCCGGAGCAGCATAGCGATCCGGACCTAGTGGCCATGATGCATGCTTCCAGTCGACATCCCACTGCCGCCAAACATGCTGGCAAACCCATCCAGATTGTTGACCCCAACCGCCAATTCAGCTCCGATCTCTGGTGGCTCCATGTTAAAGGGCATGAACCATGCTGAACTCGGCTCGCTGCCGAATGCCGCATGCAGTACCGCCTCTTGTGCGGCCCCGGCGCTGTGGCCATGGCCATGACCGTGGCCGTGACCGTGGCCGTGACTGTGGCCGTGACCATGTCCATGCCCGTGACCTGCCCTCTCACTATCACGACTGCTCTCGCCGTTATCTTGCGGCCACCCAGCCAACGAGCTCAATCCTGGATCTACCCCGTTTCCGTACGCTCCAAATACCAACTGACGGTCCAACTGACTCATACCATGCGCGGCGCCCAGGGGCATCGTAAAAGGGTCAGGTGGGAAAAATGAGGACGCATGGTGGTGATGATGCGACATGTGAGAGACAGCGACTGGCGAGACCGGGGACAGCCCATGATAAGCAGCCGCGTTTGCCGAATGCGGAATTGTCAGCGGGTTAAACGATCCTGGACTACCTGCCTGTCCACCAATTGCGCCATTGGTTGCGCCTGAAAATGTCCGTTGGTGGAGGCGCGCTGCGTGGATCTGCTCGGCTGTGGCGCCGGAGTGGTGGTGGCCGAATTCAGTCTGTAGAGGCTCCAATCCCTGATCGCCGCTGCGTGAGACGCTGCTACTAGCTTTCCTGACAATTGATTTTCGTTTGAGTTGCTGCTGCTGCTGCTGCTGCTGCTGCTGCTGCCCCGGACGTGTTATCCCGTTGACACCGACGTGCTCGGCGCTCTGCGGCGACAGGGTCGTGAAAAACTCCTCAACCGTGTGCAGTTCCGGTTTTTGTTCGAGGACTGCATCGTCCCCCTTTTCCTTCTTCTTGTATGCAGCCGGGTCGAGGAAGTCAGATTGAGAGACGCCATGCGGGTAACGGTCAAACCAATCGCCGTACTGGAATATTGGCGATGCTGCACTTTCGTTTGCCGGTGTTCCCTGCCTAGCTGCGTCGGCACAGGTTCGATATTGGTCTCGGAGATTTTCCGACATCCAGTGAAACATGCCCCAGTACCGCTTCATCTTGGACAGATACTTCACATTGGTCGCTAGATTTCGCTTTGATGTTGCCTCCATGGTCGGATTACCTGAGAAGATACCGAATATGTGCACCGTGCTCGACAAGAAAGCGCAATAGCCGGTGAAGGGAGCGGTTATGAAGTGTGACTCGGCGTCCTTCAGCAACTCTGAGATGCGATTGGCAGCTGCGAAGGCCCTCGCTCCAGCCTTCGTAACAAACGATTTCGGTACATCTTGGTGCGAGTGACCGTTTGGAGACGACACAGCGAATCTGTTCATGAAGAGAATGTTCTGCTGGAGAGAGATGTGCAGGAATAGAAATTGGTTCGCCATGTTGTCCGTCTCATGAAGGTGAAGATTCTCGGGTGTGTACGCAAGAGACTCGGGAAGCTCAGCGATGATGTCCTCAGTCTGTTTGATTAGCTTTGTGTACTGAGACTCAGAGCTCCACATAGGGTGAGGGTCGAGGTCTTTCCCGCCCTGGTTGAGGTATCCGATGATACGGCCCCATAAGGCAATGGCCTTGATCATCCAAGCCGCAACGCCCATGTTGTCTTTCGCCTCAGACGCCAGACCCTCGGCGAGGGGTTCAGAAACTTGACCGTTGAGCGTCTCTGTCGGTCCCGGCATGTCGTACTGGAAGTTCTTCTCCTTGATCGGCAAGGGTATCTTGAGGGTTTCTTCCCGTATAAAAGTTGGACGATCGGTTCCCGACGAGTTGAAACGATCCATCAAAAAACATGCCCACATTGTTCGCCTCCGAATTTCGCGGTCGATGAAACTGAGCTGAGTCTTCCCAGCCAAACGGAGAGGGTCGTGTTCGAGGTCTTTATGGAGCTGTAGCGCGAACGCCATACGGATCGCTTGGCCACCCAGCGCCCAGCTTCGGCCGCCGTGACATGTCCCGAACTCGTGCAGACCTAAAATCAGGAGGCATGTCAGAATGGTGATGTTTGGCCATTCGTATCGCTTGGTCACAATATCGCGCGCGGCAGAGGCCCACTCCTCCCCGCGAAGGAAGTTTGGGTTGGTGTTCAGTTTGGGATGGCTGGAGAATCGGGCGGCAATGGCACAGACGGAAAGTACCAGGACTGGGGGCAAGGCGCCTGCTCTAAATAGATGCGAAGGTTAGTCACGATACGAGCTAGTATTATCCGACAACACCTACTTGAGTTTCCTCATGAAACTTGGCTTGTGGAGGATGTGATATGCTTGGCCATAAAGACTTTCAAAGAAGACCTCAGCAAGATGCTCTTGGATCTCCTTTGATGGGAGGGCATCTCCACCCTCGAGGAGCAGCTTGCTCTCCTCCGCCTCCTGGACCAGTATCGTGGATGGCTTGTGGGGCCCGTCGAGCTTCGATTTTGAAGGGGCACGAGCCCAATGTTCCAGATCCGGACCGAACGCTTCGTCAGCGCCGCGCTTTTTGGCTGCCGATTTCCCGGCAGACAGCGTACCGGGGATTGCCGGCTTGACCACGGCACGCGTTACGGATGATGCGAGGGCATCTTGTTCGGCCCTCGGGACGATCTTGATAATGCGTTCCTCCATTCGCTTCAGCCGCTTGTCTAACATGGCCATGTAGTCAGTTCTAGGGGCGGCCTTGCGAGCCGTGACCTTGTACACGCAGGGGATGCGAGATCTCAGGCAGTGTTTGCACGCCGGCTTCTCGCCTGAGCAGCGTATCTTCTTGCGGCGACACGCGATGCAGGCCAAAGGCAGCCGTTTTCTTTCTTTACCAGCTTTCGTCTTCAGCTCGCTCCATGCCGGCTGGCTATCGGCCTTGTCGCCCTTGGACTTTCCGCCCAGGTCCGTTCCGTCCACCGGCCCTCTGGCAAGCCCGAATTCGTCCGACATCGGCTCCTCAAGTAAGTTGCCTCCATTCTGGTTGCTATCTGGCGTGCCTTCGTCAGACTGGTCCATGCTCGATTGCCTCTGGTTGCCAATGCCGTAACCAGACGTCTGAACAGTAATTGATGTCACCGAGTTCTGGCGGTCCGGTATCGCGGTTATAGAGGGACCATCACCAGTCCCGAACACGTCCGACCCATGATCGTCAAAGGACGATGGCATGACAACCATGGGTGAATCTTCTAGGGAGTTCTGATAGGGGAACTGGAAGTCACCGAAATGTGAGGCATCAACCAGGTCGTGGGCAGCCGTGATGCTGCCCAGTACCTCATTTGATGGCTCCAGTTTGAGAGCTTGCAGAGCGGCAGCCTCGGATTGGGCGAGATGGGCGTCGGCGTCGGCGGCAGACGGTGCGAAATCGAGCTCAAGAGCAGTAAAGTTCTTGAGGCCAAGCTGTGAATCTCTGGGTGACATTGCGGAGGGAGCACGAGCGCAGGGGACTTGTTGCGTTCCCAACGGAAAATAGGAATCTTTGGGATCCCCACACTGCCAACCCCGGCCTTCAAGCGCCTCTCCACTCGATCAGGGCAGTCTCGGTTGATCCCAAGGCGGCGCAGCGGGTTCTCATGGTAAGAGTCGGGGGATTGCACAACCTCCGCCCTTCCCCCGGATGAGCAGCAAGGTCAGGGTGGGCTGAGGTGATGCGGCGGCCTTGTCCAGATGTCTCTCGTCGGCGAGGAACTCGTGTGTTGGAGTAGAGACTACCCTGGGTGCTGCCTGGGGAAAAAAACCTTAAGGGGGGTAAGAGTGAGAAATGGAGGGGGAGACCAAACTGGGGTCACCGGATAGGCCAAGCGAGGTCGAGCGAAAGAAGCTGGAAGACCCAGCAAACGACCAAACACAGCGTTTTCGGCGATGATTGTGGGGTAAGAGGGCAGCAAGGCAAGCCCTCAGAGGCTGCGCTGGTCGGCAAGCAGGGGAGCACCTTGTCGCCCCAAGTCCGCCACCAGTCGACGGTGGATACGGCGATGTGATGCTTTGATTCACGGCCTTGAAGCTGGTGGGCAATCGTGTCGGGACACAATGGGTGGGAGAGCGCCCAAGAAGGGTTTCCTCCCTCACGTCTCTCGCTCTCGGCTCACCCACAACGGGCCATGCAGGCAATTTAGGAGACGTGGGTTGGTAGGATGACGATTACGGGGAGCAGGGAAAGAAGGTTGGCTTAAATTCGACGTATGGAGCAAATAGATTGCTAGTGGAGAGGCTGGCCCAAGGGAAAGCCTCTGCGAAGTCATGGAACTCCCCAGTCAAGATTCGCGTCGCACACACATTGCGAGTTGAGGTCGCCCACCCCAGTGGTGTGGTCGGCGCAAGCAGGGAGGATGTAGGGCCAGCGAAGAGAAATAATAGCGGGTGGTGGAAGAAAAAGAAAGAGACCGAGGGGATGGAAGGAATGATGCAGTCTTGCGTGCATGTCCTCGTCCTGCACATGCGGGCAGGAGCTGCCTTACTTGCAGCTCGGGGGGGTGGAGGAACAGACGAAGGGGGGAGGAAAGGCCACCTCACGGTCACACCCATCTCCAAAGCGGAGGAGAACCAGCCACACCCAAACTTCGCTGGCGATCTCAGTGGGCAAGAACCGCCGCAGACCGCACAAGACGAAGAAGCGGGCAGCCAACAGGAAGGCGCCTGTTTCGAACTCCTGTGGAGCAACCTGCGCCGCGCACGGTTGCCACTCTGTTGCGGAGACCGCAGCGAGGGAGGGCTGGGCTGTTGAAGAAGCCACCGTCCACTTTCCGTTTAGAGGGGTCATTTTCTGGGGCAAGGGCGACAGGGGGCGCACGCGGAGCGAGCTGCGAGCGCCATGGAAAATTCCGAGAATACGCCGGAGGGGCCTGCTGATAATAAATTCGCAGTGGCAATAGCACGCGTAGGTACCCTTGTATACAAATCGCCGACATCGATCCTCTCTCGTGCCTTATTTACCAGGTCAGCCCTCAACAGCAATTGACCAAAACACCATGCCTCGCAGTTGCAGAATGGGAAAACCACCAAGACGCATGTTCCTGGCGCGCTCTGACCCCCAGCTGCAAGTTCGTCCGGGAAGCGCTGGCGCCGAAGAATATCTCCGCTTGGGAGCTCGACCATCGCGGGGGGCGCCACAAGTGGGCAAGGTAACTGCACACTGTATAGTAGCTAATAACTACTTACCTACGCTGCACTACACCATTTCGGACTCCAGGAAGTCGCTGAGACGGGCGGTTCTCCCACGTGGAATTGAATGGGTCAGGGCTTCGGTGATACCGTATCAACGGCGCAAGACATCGAGACAAGACTACACCAGCGCTGACATGGCAATTTCTGGCATTGCTTTAACGTTGTGCTCCACTCCCCATCAGATAGTATCTGGTCAGAATCTTATCCAAGCCGTCTCATTGCTTCAAGGCTCCGTCCCAAAACACCACACAATTGCAATTCATCCTTTCGGCGTTTTTTTGTCGCATGCCCGCTCTTTGCGCCCCTCCTTCTCCCCGCACCACACTAGGCTGCGATCTGCTTAGGCTTCACGGCTCTGACGCTGGCATGCCATGAGGGTCCAGGCGCGAGACAATGCTAATATAAAGAAAGAAGCATTCGACGTCTTCTCTTGCATACTCATCATGCCCCAGCCAACACGGCTCCCGCTACCTGCCATCGCACGGTTCCCAACCTCGATCGATCCACAATTCCTCTTCTCGCTGAGTCAGGCTGCAAGTCGGTCGTCGCAACAAAGGTGCCAAATCATCGCACTTCACAGTGCCCCCGCCGTGCGACTGCGTGTCCGTCGACCCCCGGTCCCCCTCCCAATGTTCCCCTCGGCCGCATTCAAGAGCCTGGATTCACGGACAGCCACCAAGGAGGGTTACACGGCTCGATTCGATCCGTCCTCTCCCAAGCTTCCATATTGGCCCCACGAATAGTCCAGCCGATTATTACCCGCAGCACAAGGGATACCTGGCATCTTGCATGGACCATGGACTATTGCAGCTAGTCCCGTCCTGCCCCGGCTCTGCTCGCTCGCTCACTTGATGAATCGTCATGACCCGAAATCGAAGAGGCGATAACTGGCAAAGATGTTTAGTTGCCAAGTCGCAAATCGCCATCTGATTTTGCAACACTTTGTTGTTACGCATGTAATAACCCTACCTAGCCGTTTCAGGAGGCGGCTCCCTTGCAGCAGCAGTTCAACGGCTGTGATGACCACTGTTGAGGACAGCCATGGAACGAGCCGACCGGTTCGGCATCCTCCCTAGGGAGACGCTGTGTCGGTTCGACATGGCAACTTCGCCTGACCTGCTAGGAGCAACTTCCGTTACAACCCTCTGCGTACTCTGCCGCAATGATTACCACCTCAGATCCCGGATCAATAACATATCGCGGTGGAGTTGATCTGACACTAAGAAGGCTGCTACCGTGTCGGGTACGGACTTTCGCGGAGATGCATTGCGCATGACCATTTTCATTGTTGTCTCTGCAAAGTGCTTCCCAGCAGCGCATAGCACTTCTTCATCTGTGCCTCTCTGCAACCTCCAGCGAGACCACCGGGGTGATTTTACTCGAGACCAGAGATGCCCAGTACTCGGTTGGCTTCGTTGCAACAAGTCTTACTGTAACTCGGCATGATTCCGTCACCAGATGTTGAGGTTTACGCAGCTGGATTTCGCCCCGCCTGTGCCCAGTGTATGTGTGAACTGGCGTTTGCCACGAATCGGCGCTTTTCCTGTACCTCGTCTGTCGGCAGGCCTATCTCTTTCTGTCCGACCCACCACTTGGACCGCAAAGCTTGCCATCCCGCCTGGGCGTTCGCCTTAACGCCGTCAGGGCCCTAGCTACCCGAGCAAAGAATATGATGACTTCAGAGTGACGGCGTCCTAGGCATCCCCGACTCCGCTCCAAACAAGGCGAGTATCCCTACCCACGCGGCGGGGCTTGATCTTGGTTATGTAGACTGCAACAACATACGGCCACATAGCCGAGACGTTGCCCCGCCAGGGACCTGCACGTCTCTCGAAACGGTGAGGCTATACCCGGAATGATGGAAGAACGTCTTCGGAGCCCGCCGTGGCACACCTCTGGGCACGCCTACACAAGCTAGACTGGGTAGCTACTCACGCCAGCGGTAGTAGCGCTGCTGAGGAGGCGAGACGGGTCGTAAAGAGGTAGGTTAGGCCACAGGAGGAGTCTAGGTACTCAGCGATTCGTTGTTCTCGAAGAGTGCTTCTTTCGTTCGCGGTGCACTATCTGGTAGATATGACGGGCTAAAATCAAACAGGCTGATCCGTTGACAGGGCGGAAAAGCGAAAGAGGAAGTCGGGGCTAGGGACAGTGTTCGTCTCATCGCCGCCGTCACTGTCTGGCTGCGCTACGTCCTTGGTAGCCAATTGGGTATTATGGCTATCTGCCAGTTCGGCTCAACGTACCGGCGACTATTTTGCAGAGAAAAAGTGAGGGCATGGTACATGGACCAATCTCAGATGCATATCACCAGGCATGCCACACACACGCGCGCGCCATTTTCATTATTATGGAGGCCAGCCCCCCAGGCGCTCATTTGGCTCATCGGAGAGGGGCTACCTCGGCGGGATGTGGTCCATACCCCCATCAACGAGGTGGGATAGATTGAGCAGCACCACTTCCGGAATCTAGGATGTGGGAAGCGAAGCTGGGGTACAGCACGCCCGTACCGGTCCTGACTTTTTCCTGGCACGAACAAAGGGGCGAATTCACAGGTTTTGTACGTTAAGTTTTTTGATAGGGGTAAAAATGCCCGCTGTCCTTCCCGCCGGGGATTTGCTTCCCTTCCCGCCTTCCGAGAGGGGGTGCATCTCTAACACCTTACTAGTATATAATTTGGACTCTAGGCTCGTGAGTTATCATAATCGGATGTTTTCCGTAATGCGCTGTGGAGAAAACTTGAACAGCGAGGGCGAACAATCAACCGGAGGCCAGCAGCCAAACTGAGAGCTGGTGCCAGCTAACATTAGTGGGATCATCAAAATCCAAGTGCACATTACTATTATCACGGCCGTGGTGTGTCGAATCATCAAGTATTATGTGGTTTTAGTGGTGCGCTGTTCGCATCGGTATCCTGTCGGTGGGGTTTAATCCTTCGGCCGCTCTTGGGATCTCACCTGTGATAAGCTTATAAAGGCCACACTAGGCCGCCGAAAGCTCAAGACACGGACACGGGCCGATGAGAAGCCCGTCCGACTCATGAACTCTAGCCAATGCCATCGTCACGACCAGGGACACGTCACGCAGAAGGGGAGCATTCAGTCGACACAGGTTAGGGCTCTCACCTAGACTCCGGTAGGCCCTGTTAAAGTTACAAGTTCACTTGTTCCCACTCTCTTCATGTTCTGACAACTCACCTGGTACAAGTATTGTGCAGCCCCCCCACCCTTCCAGTCTTTATTCCTCTCTCTTACGTCCCTCTTCTTTCCCTAAATGTTACAGTGGGTGGTGTGTTGGATTGGGCTGTGTGAGGCGTCACATTGGGGGCAGGAAATCAGTGATTGAGTGCTGGACACACCCTCTCTGTCCTTGGTCATTTCGTGGCTCGGCGACTCAGTTGTATATACTCTTCGGGTGTGAGTTGATCCTCTGATGCATGTGCTGCGCTGAGATGTGCTGCGCAAATCCGCCCGCCCGAAAGGCTCTCGACGAATGTCATTGGAAGATCGGTGTCGGAATGTAGGTAAGTCCTTGGTGGGCTCGGATTTGACCTGTGTCACGTTAGGTAAGGTAACTGCGCGGTAGGTTGGTAATTTGCTGGTGTACGCAGGGGGAAGGTGGTAAAGATTTTGGGCCAAAAGGTGTTGTGTTCGGTTAGGGGTTGTGCCAGCCAGCTCGGTCACCTGGATGGTGTCGACTTGCCGTGTTGCCGTGTCAGTTGTTGCTTGAAATACGGATGGCATAGCGAAACGGGGTAAAGAGATATGAGTGGTCCGAGGTCTCGTAGTTGTTTAGGTGGACTAGCAGGGTGGTTGGCGGGGAGAAAGACGGTGATTCGGACATGTCTGGCCCAGGTTATCTCTGATTTTAATAGAGAAACTCACGATATCTACCTATGCAAGAGTCTTGACTCTAACAAGATCCCAGATAGAGAGTTAAATATCTGGCAAAGACGCTACATGTAGGTCTTCTGGTGATTCTGTGGGTAGCGACTTTCAATGGCTTTCAGGGGCACTTGGGGGTTCTCGCCTCCAAGCACAGCCTGAAGAGTTACTGATGCAACTAACTAGTTATTGGCCAGGTTTGCACGGGAATATAGAAAAGTCCCAGCTTTCATACAGCGCTGTTGCTGCCCTTTGCTGCCGGGCAGTTCTACTTCGGTTGCCAACACTGTCACACCGTCGGAGCACTTAACTATGTATTTCGTGACTTTGTCGAGTGTAATCGCAGTCAACCCTTGGCTACCAGTAGGGAATTGCCAAAAGCCCATGGGGGCTTCCCGAAATTTCAAGTGGTATGAGATGTTATGTATACAGGGAATCCAAGTACAGATTAATAGTGACGAGTGCGGTTTTGGCATTGTGATTGAATTATTGGTGGTGGGATATCAAGTGCTAGCCCAGGCCTCTGGTCTCTCAGTTTCATTACCAGCCATCATTCCCCTGGGTGGATCGTTTTTCTGCTCGTTTTAACCCCCTTTAAATTTTTACCTTAGCTTCCCCAAGGTGACTACAACATCCTCAACTGCCTCTATCAAACCCCCGTCGCCCTTCTGGTTGACTATCCTCTCTCTCAGCGCGCTTCCAACACCCAAGACTGCACTCGTCGAGTGCGCATACCGCCTCTGCAGCCCAGGATGTGAACCCGCCATCAAGGCAGTTACGAGCTGCAGTACCGCAACCTGAAATTCATCCACCATGTCCACATCACCTCCCGCAGGCGGTGTGTAATACCACGCCGCGACCCGAGTCACAACATCCATCCACGGCTGTCTGGGGCCTGGCCGCTCAGCCTCAGCGACATGAAGCAAAACCCTGACCACCTCGATACCCCTCGCCGCCTCGCTTTCATCACGCGCCGTGGAGCTCTCCTCCAGGACCGAAAGCATGTCTTCTGCTAGAATCTTCCACCCATCATTGGTTAAAAAGGCCTCGATGCCCCTTTTCTCTGTGGTGATTCCCTCCAACGCAACCAGCACTGGTCTCCGAAAGTCCAAGCTCTTGGGGCCAGGGCTCCCGCGGTAGAGGTCCAGAAACATGTCAACCAGTCCCGCGGCTTCCTTACGGAGCATATCGTTATCATCCTCGCGCAGCCAGATGGCGAGGGCGCGTATTGCAGCGAGGGTCAGCGGGTCAGCGGTCACGACGGTGTTCTCGTTTTTGGAATCCCAGGCGAGGGTGAGGTGGGAGCCGGCCACCGTGTTGGCGGCGCCGATTCGTGCTTCAGGGTGCAGGCCTAGAGTGCCGGCGACGGAGGCATCGTAGCGGTCGCGGAGGAACTCGACGGCCACGGACATGGTTTCAGAGAGGGACCGGCGAAGCTTGAGGAGGTGATCGGGGGAAATGGTGAGAGTGGGGTTTGGTGAGTCCATGGAACGGAGGAGGAAGCCGATGTAGTTGGATATGGTGTTGAAGGCTGAGACGAGACGCTGGGCAGTGGGAGTATAACGTGGACTGTTGAGCTGTTCTAGGAGTAGCGGCAAGGAGGAGCGAAGGTCGACAAGCATGAGATTGACTAGGAGATTAGACAACGGCTTTTCATCGCTGCTGGTGTCATTTGCAAAGAGGAGGCCCGGGGCTTCGAGGGGGTAGACCTCAAGGAGTGCAGCCGAGAGGTTGGTGAAAGCAGCTCGACTGGCCGCAGTAGGTCGGCTAACAACAAGACTGAATATGAACTTCCCTATTGGCTTGATCCAAGTAGGAGCTTGTGGGAGAACCTTGGACCGCTATTAGTCTGTAAAAGTCGTACTGAATGGAGCAGGGGCGGGATCTAACCTTAGGTTCTAGACGAGGGAGGAGGTTAGCAAGGAACGCCAACAAAGTGACAGCGTCCGTCCCCTTGAAGGATGATACGAGATTCCCGATAGTCTTATTGATGGCCAGCCTGTAGCTCGATTTGTTCTCGACTCCTACCATGGCATTGAGCCAAGCATGGAAGAGGGTTTCCAAGGCGAGATGCTGTGATGGCGCAATCTCGGTCAAGGGAGACAGGTCCTCGATGGAAATGAAAACCCCGGCACCTTCTGGCTGGCTAACGAGGCTAAGGAGAGTCTCTATTACCGCCTTGGTGATGTCGCCTGAGCTGTACCCACGTCAAGATCCATGTTCAGACTTTCGGGGGTTGAATTTGTACCAATAGAGTAGACAAGCAACCAAGAGTGGGATCCTGCCAGTCATTCTGCCATCTTTCCTTGCCTTTTCCGGCAGTAAGGTTGCAAAGGTGTGCAACACAGATACGGCGAGATCGAGCATGTCCTGGCCATTCTTGACCGAGGCATGACTGCGAGATGCCGTTTTGATGAGACGATCAAGGAATTTGGGTGAGATGCTTTCCCACAGCACAGTGACCGTTTCTTCGCTTTCTCGGAGGGCTTGCGAATTATCAAGTACTGACTTCAACAGCGCGAGTCCAACGAAGCGGCTTGTGTCGTCCTTGGCAGACAGAAGTGACTGGATTTTGCTGATGGAGGCCGTTTCTTCAGCAGAGGCGCTGGCTTGGCTGTTTCCAGCCATGGCTTGGCTTCCCAAAATCAAGGCTTGAAAAATCCAAAACAAATGACAAATACCTCATTGAATTATCGTGATTGAAACCGAGAAAACCACATTTGCAGTATCACCTGGTTTGTTTCCTCATTTAAGAAATCACCATTTCCGGCAGAAACAGCGATGGGAATCGCATCATGACCTATTCCCACTGAGGCAGTGAGTGGAGACTGCAAGACATAGGGCCCATGCATCACATTTGCGTTGCTTATCGATAAGCCCTGGCATCGACCACAAGGCGGCGCGCGACACGACATAACTTTCATCATCACCGATTTTGGAAATAGGGGTCGCATCCCCGTTCCAAGGCGCCTCTGAAGAAAATGAAAACAGCATTCGCGATAGCAAAGTCTAGCCGTGCACGATGCCATTCTCTGCGGCAATGAGCAGCAGCAGTAGCCGCAATCACCTACACCCTAACCCCAGCTTTTCCCCCGACGCCCACGACGACGACACGGACGAGCTCGACTTCTTCGATAGCAACGATGATGATGGCAATATCCTCGACGCCCATGACCCATTGCAAGATGACCACGCACACGATCATGCGCCGCTCTCATTTAAGCGCAAACAAAAACAGAGCACCCTCAGCGGCGGCCTTCTGTCGCAGCCCGCTCGTCTTCTCAGCGTTTTCACAGGTGGCGCCAGCGCCAGCGTCGGCGCCAGACAAGATGCCGCACCACTATCGTCTCCGCCGGGAGGCACAACAACAGAACATGGCAACCACTTCCACGGCAACAACACTAAGGATGGGGGCCCGTTGGATTGGTACGTTGAAGGGCCAGGACGTCGTGTTGGCTACGAGGACTTGACGGCCATTGACTGGATTTTTGAGTACACAAAAGAGCGCCAACGACTGCGGGTTCTGGGTTCCAGCGCGGCGGGCTTGCTAGGCTACGTGCAGCAGTTCCTTGATGCGAGCCAGGTCTGGCTAGTGCTGGTGCTCACGGGCTTGGCGGTTGGAGCACTTGCCGCCGGCATCGACGTCGCGACAGACTGGCTCGGCGATATCAAGTACGGGTTCTGCTCTACCGAAGATGGTGGAGCCTTCTACCTAAGCAAGACATCGTGCTGTATTGGCTATGAGGAGCAGGCCAAATGCACGGGGTGGAATCCCTGGAGCACTGCCTTTGGCATTCACTCAGCCAGCGGGAAGTGGCTGATCGAGTACCTTGTGTATTTGGTGCTAGCTGTAAGCTCGGTTTATCTTTGGCTTCACCAGCGTCATGCTAATCGATGACTGCGTCAGGTTACCTTTGCAGTGTCAGCAGCTGTGCTCGTCAAGTCGTACTCGATTTACGCCAAGCACAGTGGTATACCCGAGATCAAGACTGTGTTGGGTGGCTTCATCATCAGGAGGTTCCTCAGCGTTTGGACCCTCATTACCAAATCTCTTGGCTTGGTACTGGCCGTAGCTTCGGGAATGTGGCTGGGCAAAGAAGGCCCCTTGGTCCACGTTGCGTGCTGCTGCGCCAATTTGTTCATCAAATTGTTTCCTAGCATCCATAATAACGAAGGTGGGTTTCACATGCGCGCCACTTGAGAGACTAGTAAAGCTAATGAAAGTATAGCGCGGAAGAGAGAGGTTCTCTCGGCAGCCGCAGCCTCTGGAATATCAGTTGCTTTTGGTTCACCCATTGGGGGTGTTTTGTTCAGTCTGGAGCAGTTGTCATACTACTTCCCCGACAAGACCATGTGGCAGAGCTTCGTCTGCGCCATGACGGCTGCAGTGGTGTTACAGGCCTTCGACCCATACCGATCGGGGAAGCTCGTTCTCTATCAAGTCACGTACAGCAGAGGTTGGCACGGCTTCGAGCTGATTCCCTACATGATCCTAGGAATATTGGGCGGTATATATGGCGGACTCTTCATCCAGGCGAACATGTTTGTCGCCCGGTGGAAAAAGTCCACCTCGTGGCTGCCCGGCCCTGTCATGCAGGTGATTCTGGTGGCCGTCCTCACCGCACTCATCAACTACCCCAACGATTACATGCGCGCCCAGTGCTCAGACCTGGTATCTAATCTGTTTTCAGAATGCTCCAAGTTGCTTGACGACCAGTTTGGTCTGTGCAAGACGGGTGCCGCCTCGGCGGGGACTATCATCTTGCTCATCTTCGGCTCTGTGCTTGGCTTTGGGCTCGCCGCCATCACTTTTGGCCTGCAGATACCCGCAGGCATTATCTTGCCTTCCATGGCCATTGGCGCGCTGACAGGCCGCGCAATTGGCATTATCATGGAGATCTGGCAGCGCAACTTCCCGCATTTTATCGCCTTCAACTCGTGCGAAACCGATGCACCCTGCATTATCCCGGGCACCTATGCCATTATCGGCGCGGCGGCTGCCCTCGCAGGCGTCACCCGGCTAACCGTATCTATCGTTGTCATCATGTTCGAACTCACGGGTGCTCTAACCTACGTCCTTCCTATCATGGTGGCCGTCATGATCTCCAAATGGGTTGGTGACGCCTTCTCGCGACGTGGCATCTACGAGTCGTGGATTCACTTCAATGAATACCCCTTTCTCGACAACTCAGAGGAGATGCCCATTCCGGATATCCCTGCGGCCCAGATTATGACCCGCATTGAGGATCTCGTCGTCCTCACTGCCACAGGTCACACCATTGCCAGCCTAACTGCCATCCTGGATGCCCATCCCTACCGAGGCTTCCCCGTCGTCTCGGATCCCCGCGAAGCCATCCTCCTCGGCTACATTAGCCGCGCTGAGCTGGCATACAACCTCCACACCTCGACGCAGCCGCCTCGCTCCCTTCCCCCGGAAACAGAAGCTTTTTTCGCCCACCAGCCCCTCGCTGACCCCCGAACCACTCTCGACCTCAGGCCCTGGATGGACCAAACCCCACTCACCCTCCCAAGTCGCAGCCGTCTGCACCTTGCCGTCAGCTACTTTCAAAAGCTCGGCCTCCGCTACGTCCTCTTTGTTGATCGAGGTGTTCTTCAGGGTATGCTCACTAAGAAGGACGTCTGGTACGTGCTCAACGGCGCCGAGGAAACGCGCCGGACGAGTGGTGCCGATGCTGGCCTGGACCGTACTGGCGGGGGAATGGGTGTCGGTGTTACGCGTGAGAGTGGAGAGGGCGAGCATGAAGGATTATTGCACGCGGATAGAGATGGGCTGGATGATAATGACCCAGAGAGTCCGGGGGCGGATGCGGCTAGTATATTGTGAATTCCTTGTCTGATTTTCAGTTGATACACCTTTCTCTATTTGGTAGTGTTGATATGCGTTTATAGTTGCTGTTGTCAGCTAATCAAGACGTGGCTGGTTTGGCATAACATGTTACGATCAGATTTGGTCATGGGATACGATGTGGGTTGAATGCACGGGTGGCGTAGAGCAGGGTAGATAGGGTAGCGCTCAGCAAGTCAGGGTTAGGCTGGGCTCAAGGTTAAGATTTGGCTTCAACCAAGCAAGTAGGGTGAGGTCATTCAAGTTGGTAGAATGGACTATTTGGATTTCTCTTCCCGCCACCATTCCCATTTTAGAGGTAGCAAATATTTACGATCGATCGAAGATCGGAGATCATGCCCATATCATCTCCTCACTCGGCAGCTCGTCAGCAACAAATATCATCTATTACCTCGTCGGCATGTAAGTCATGCGCCCTTGCCTCACATCCGATTCCGATCCCGATGCATGATCAATCACAGAACAGCTGAAAATCATGAACCCCCCCGCCCAAAATGCCATAATCATGCAAACCAGCCGTGTGGCTAATACTCAAAGTCATCATCCACCGACGGGCCCTTGCTTCTGGTCACGCCCTCCTGCTTGCGATACATCTCAGCCACTTGGCGACTGGTTGTCGCCTCGTCGGGCTTCTTGTCATCGCGGACTTTGATGAAGCGGGGGAATCGCAAGCTGATACCCTTCTCGCCTGAAGGGTCAACGCCCTCCTTCATACCGGCCTTGTACCGCGGACTTAGCGTGAGGTCGGCAGTCTTGACCTCCCAGACGTGGCGGGGTTCGAACCAAACGTCGGGCTGGTGCTGGCTTCCCGAGCTGTGGGCATAAAACTGCTTCGGACGGTCAATAACCGTTTCGGAGAGCGTCTTGTGCAGCTCCTGGAGCACTTCTTCGCTGAAACCAGTGCCAATGTTGCAGACGGATTCGTATGTGTCGGTTGAGGGGTTGTAGCAGGCAAGGAGGAATGATCCGTACCAATTGGTACGCTTGCCCTTGCCGTGATAACCGCCGAGGACGACCAAGTCGAGCGAATCCCCAATGCCAGAAAGATAGTCTTTTTTGATCTGAATGCCCCGTGTTAGTATGCGATAATTCCGTGGTTTTGCCGCAGCAGACATACCTTGAGCCAATTCCGACTGCGTTTGCTGGGCTCATATCCACTCTCGGTACCGTCCAGCATCTTCACCATCAGGCCTTCGCAAGATGCCTTGACTGACTCGTCAAGAAATGTCTGGATCTCGTCTAACTCCTGCCCGTCCATGCTAGTGGCGAAGGCGAATTCACCCTCAACAGCGTGGAAAGACTTGTAGAGCAGCTCACGACGCTCCCGTAGTGACTTCTCCACCACAGCTTCGCCGTTGAGATAGAGGAGGTCGAAGGCGAACACACACACCTTGACCTTGACATCTTCAACCTTGACGTCCTTCTTTTTTCTGGTCATGAGCTGCTGGAACGGCAGAACCTTCCTCTCGGAGACGTCCCATGCGACTGATTCGCAGTCGAGGACGAAGCTTGTGGTGGTTTCCTTGACCCACGTCGGAAGCTTTGCCAGAATGTCGGGGTACTTCTTCGAGAGATCTTCAGAATTTCTCGAAAAGATGGCTGCTACGCCGCGGCCTGTGTCCTTGGTAGCACCGGGAAGTGACTGGCTGAGTTCCTCGCTGGAATTCTTGGCGACGAAATGTATTTGCGCTCTTTCGCCATCATACTTGTACTCGCAGGTGAAAGTTTGGTTCTCGAAGCGATCAAGTACCTCGGTGATGGCTTTTGTCGGTTTAGCCAACATGGGCTTGAGCGGAACGCCAGGGCGGAGTTTGCAATGCTCTCTCAGGTTCATGATGCCGTGTTCTATCATGGCCGGAATGATGACATCGTAGCTTGGGAGCTCGCTGAGAATATGTAAGCAGTCATCCCTGACAGCGTGTTGGAGGAGCACAAACCTGTAGACAGTTTTGAGGATGGATTCTGCCATTTCGATATCACTTGTGTTGGGGACCTTGCCCTTTTTCTCAGCTTCATGGGCCACGACAGCCTGCGCAAGCGAGACCAAAACCGTCTTCTCGGCTAGACCCAACCTCAACTTGCCTTCTAGGAAGCGCACAATGAATTTGGCTTCGCTGGGACCGCCCTTGTCTTTGGTAATGTCGATCTTACCCATGTTGGCAGCATCCGAGGACGATAGCAGCCGCTTGATGAGGCCTACTTTCTTGGTCTGGGCGCCACCACCTGCCACAGTGGCAATCTCCATGAGACCCTTGTGGACGGCCCTGATAGTCAATGGCTTGGGCTTGTACATGGTAGGTTGTTTCGACCGGGACTTCACCGCAACAAGACCAAGGTCGCCAATTTCCTTGTGGTCCTGTTTGACAACAGCGGCACTCCGGCCTGTGCTTTCACCGATCGCCTTCATAATCAGTGATTCGCCGATGCCCAGTTCGATACCGGCATAGTCAGGTGCAAGCTTGTTGATCATGAGCAGCACGGTCGGTAAAAGGTCGTCGGGGGTGAGCCTCATGACCTGGCGAAGAAATAGAGAACAGTGCTCCATGATAATCAGTCTCTTGGTAGTGAGCTCGATGAGGGAGAAAGTCTTGCAGAGGGCGGCATAGGGCACGGGCTCGCCCGGTTTCCAGTCCGGATAAGGGTCCTTGCGCGTCGACTTTAGGACCGTTTGGACCGTCTTGCGTATTTTTTCAGCGACTTCGCCCTTCTCCTCCTCATCTCCGTCCTCATCCTCAAGCTCTGCTTCCACCTCCGACGCCGACTCGGATGAAACCTCGTCCTTCTCGACGACTTTGGACTTCGGGACCTGTTTTTTGGAGGCCTTGGTGGCCGACTCCATCTTGCTCTGGGCCACACTTTTCTGGGTTGTATTTGTCGACGGTGCGTCTTCCATGTTCTCGTCTTCGTCTTCGTCGTCAACTACTCGACGACCCTTACGAAGTCGCTTGCTGGCGGGCGCGACATCATCAATGGTATCATCCTCCTCCCTTTGCGCCGGAGATAACTTGGGCGCAGCTTTTGAGGGTCGGCCTCGTTTCTTGGTCTCTAAGGGTCATGTAAGTGGGAGGCAATCCGGTGGGCTTCGCGATGCTCAGTTACCCTTTGGCTCGGCGTTTTCCTTGGCGCTTTCTTCGCCCAGGTCCTTTTGTGCCGGCATTATTTCTGAAGGGTCATCCTCGGCACCCGGCGCGTCTTCAGAGGTCTTCTTCGGGGCCTTGGGCTTCGTAGAGAATGAGAGAGTTGTCTGGCGGGTGGGCGCAGGTTTGGCGCCGTTTGGCTTGCCAAAGAACTTGCTACAAATTGAAAATCGTCAGCAATCAAAAACACAATCGCGGACAGTTGAGAGGGATGGTGATGCGCAGACGGTAATTGATCTACGCACCCCAGAGTTGTCTGCGAGGACCGTACGTACCCCAGCGTCGCCTGCTTAGGAGTCATTGTAAGTAAAGTTCTCGAAGTGCTTAATGCAGATCTGAAGATCTGCCTTGAAGCCAGGGTGGCGGATTTGACAGAGGAGTGGTGGGCAGACCCCGTTGGTGACTTGTCTTTTGCCGCTGTAAGCCAATTACGGTGCTGACGCGACGTGACGCGACTTTGCAGGCAGCGGCGGCGATGCCATGTCGCGTAGAGTGACACGGTCACATGTCTGTCTGGTGGACCCGCTTCCCGCATCCCACCCTTGGGAGATTGTTAGTGGGAGACCTACTTTACTCCTCCGTATTGCGCTGCCATACAGGATTTCAGAAGCCCTCAACGGGTCATGTAAAGGGCTTGTATGAAGTGAAACAACTGTTTATAGAATGAGGAAAACCATACAAATGATTATCAAATCGAGCATTCTGAGCGAAAGCAAAAGTTTTCCGTTTTTTGTTATGCACAGTGAAATGATTTATCATGTTACTTTGTACGAAAACTCAAAACTCGAAAGGTGGTATTGTAAATCCATACGTTCGTACAAATTAATACCTAGTTAACTAACGCTAACAGCCTTCTGCTGAACAAGGTGTCAAGGATATTACCCGCTGGCTGCGGGATCTACACCTGCAAGTGTGATGCATGTCAACTGAACACCAGAGACACAATTATCCGTTTCCGTGGCTATGTTTACTCTGTCTTTGTGGTAATACGGGCTTGTTGGTAAGACTTGGTATTTATTTATTTATATTTTATTTTTCGCTGGAGGCACTGGCAAGACTGGCTGGTGCCTGCTGTGCGGAAAGTGGTCATAGCTCCTCGCGTTGTCGATTTTCAGCTTCGGGTTGGAGCTCAAAAGGACAACTGTGAGGCAGCATCGGAGCCTGAAGTGCTAGCCATTGCATCTACAACAATAGCCCTGATGTTTGGACGGAGTCTCGCAAACTGAGCAAACCATAGCCTAGCATTTTCCAGCACCGATTGGCCTCTCTTGACCCGCTCTGTGGAGGATGCAGCCTGGGTCTTGAGGGACAAGGATTCTGTGCTCGCGCTCGTTGCTTTTTCCTCTCAACAACCACTCAGGCTCCCTGCTCGATCCCTCGCTGATGTAATGACTTTTTCCATCCGGAACATCACGAGAGAGGATTTGAAGCTTGGTGTGGCACGATTGAGTTCGTCGCATTTCCGTCCACGCCTAGTTCGCGCGACAGTCACCTAGGAGGTTTTGTTGGATTGCAGGCAGATCTCGCCTCCTTCCATCGTGCACTACGCCTGGTCATAATCACAAAGGTGCCACAGAACGGTTAGCAACATGCCGCCACGGTCTAGGAGCCATGTTGGTGATGTGGTGAACTTGAAAGAGCTTGCAGGTATGCGCGAGAAACATGCGATTCGCCGAGCTACGTTACCAATAATCTCCTAGGTCTCTTGATGAGCAGCTCGGCAGCAACGCGCAAAGATGCTATTGACAGTGAGCCACCTTAAATTGCCGCCGTGTCTTGTGGTCAGTTGCTAACTTATCGACTTGTTAGGTCTCTTGACTTACTTCAAGACCACCGATGGGCATAGCCAGGCACAAAGACAGTAAGTTTGTCCTGCTTCTGTTTCCTTGGAGGCATCCTCTCATTGGGTGTCCAAGGAATCTCTTTGATGATAAGACATACCACTCCATCTACGAATCTCTCTTCCGATGCACGCTCCTTGAAAAGGAAACGTACTTCAGCACCAAGAAGACCACCAAGAGCAGCGTCACCGCGAGTGCAAATAGACTTGAAAAATGCGCAGAGGCTCTACGACTTGCTGTTCGCCACGGCGCCACCAGGATCAAGCGCAAGACAGCAAGGGCCATCATCGACCACATCACCCAAGTCCTTCCGGGCCCTGAAGACACCTACATAGGGCCACTGCTCAATGATTACGTCAAGGCCCTCAGCACATTTTTGGGTGTTGCCGCCAATGTCGAAAGTCTGTCAGCATTCTCCGGTGAGGGCTGGGAGATCTGCGTGGACTTCTGTGTCGAGGCCATCTCCCGGTACCTTGAAGCAGGCGAGCGGGACAGCGGATTTCTGTCTCGAGGGTCTCCTGCGCCTGGCAACGGAAGCAGAGGAAAATCAGTCGTGGTACCGCAAGGCTCAAACCAAATCAGCAGTCAGTTAGCCGTTGAGTTCCTCCTGTGCCTCAATTCTTTGGTTTCGGCGTCAAATGCCCCGGTCCCACGGCGAGCCGACAAAACATCCCGCGTCGTCTTACAGATTCTTCAACTCCGGCAACAAAAGATGGGCGAATTACACAAGGTGTCTTTCTCGACTATAACCAACATTTTCTTACGCGTGCAAGCTGGAGATGTTGTCTTGGCCAAGAGACTCACCAGATCTCTGATTCCGCTGCTCTCGCATTGGTGGCAGCCTCGTGTAATCTCCCGTGATGCAATGCTCAACTCCATCAGAGTTGAGATGCTGAAGACCACATATGCTCTGCATCTTTACCTGGATGCATTATTACGCGAACCTTCAGAGGCTTCCCTCCTGCAGGACGTCGAGGAACTCCTAGATGCTCTGTGGTCAGAATACTCAAAAAAGGAAGAGAAATCCCGACTTCATCTAGATGATCTTAGTTTCACTTCGATGAATCTGCCCGAGGACCACCCACGAACTGCTGCATTCTGCATTCGTCCGTTCAACATTGCAGCCGAGCAGAATTGGACCTTCTTTGAGAACCTAGCCATTCTCGAAACCATCTATGCGCGCAACTCCCAAGCACCAGCCCAGCCCGACATGGAACAACCGCGGAAGAAACGACGGGCCATTAGTAGCCCCAACCGACTGCATCAAAAGATGCTGTCACAGGACCCAAATTCTCAGTGGACGGCCCTGCAATTGACACCGTTCCTCGTCAAACTGAAGCAGCTCTCGGTGGATGATATCACAGAACTGCTATCGGACATTGCGAGATGTATGCCTACCAAACAGACTCCGGCAGCGTCTTGGGGAATGCTCGCTTATGCTAGGTTCGTTCCCTGTCTCATCTTTTGCTTATCACATAACCTGCTGTGTTCTGACTGCCTTGTAGTCTTGCAGCCCACGAGTCATCTCGGGATGCGTCCCTCTCTGCCACCTGGAAGCAGATATGGCAGCATGGAGTCCGCTCTCTGAGCTTGCCGTCAATTAGTAGAGCTTCGTGCGTTCTGCTGGAATCGATGCTCAAGGCTGACTTGGTTGTCAAAAACGAGCTCACAGACGATTTGACGCTGATGGTCACTACTGCCGACATCAGCGGGCCGGCTGTGCTCGTGGACTCATCCCTGGTCCTGATGTCAAGTCTTTTGCGCCAACGCAACGTTTTGTTTCCCAACGCTAGCCAGGCGACGGCAAGTCACATCATTCGATGGGTCTTTGCAAAATGGAACCCCGTCGATTTCTCATTCGTCTCGGCACATGCTATGCACGCCCATCCCTACGACCTGCTGTCCCTCTTGCGCTCCTGCTACGGGTCTCCTCCTCTCGCAATGCCAGCGCCGCCCCGAATTTTTGGCGGGCAGCTTTCTCAGTTCCGGATGAGCCAGAAAATTTTTCATCCTATCGTGCGATACTTATTGCTTCTTGGCGATGAAGATGCCCCAGCCTTGTTCCCCCCTCCAATCTTCGGAGTAACACAAGCTGAGAACAAGCATGATATCGACTCGGCGGAAGCTCACTTGATCAAGCGTATGATCTTGGAATTGTTTGTGCCAAAGGCCGAAGAACTCTTCCAGATGACGGAGTCATGGCAGAAAAGGGGGGGCGAGAACAGTACTCCTCTGTCGGCCGACCGTCTACAAAGCGCAATGCTTGCTTCTTTCACCGCTTTGCTTCTACTCCCCGATTTCTTCAGCCTCAAGCTCCAGGCCGAAAAGGAAGTGGCCAAGCGGATAGCCCATGTTGTTGATGCCTGTCTTGACGTATCTCTCAGCTCGCTCCAAAGTGAAGAGTTCTTCAACCTCATCCTGAAGCTGACTGCGCCGTACCTGCCGTCACTCGCCACTTCTCACCTTCGTATCTTGGTGGAGGAGAGGAAGCCGTTTCTCACTTGTATCGGGAGAATTTCCAAGAAATTGCATGAGAGAGACAAAATCGAGGCATTCAATCGCAAGTCGGACCCCATGGACATTGATGACGAGTTTGAGTCTCAATCCAGTCAAACCAGCTCGATCTCAAGGGCAAATATTCTGCCAAGGAGAGATGTGTGGCTCGGTCACACGCCGGAAGCCTTCTATCTCGAGGCTACGCTCAGGGTGCATCTCATCAATGTCATCCGCCAAGACGAAGGTGCAATGGACAACCTTCCAGAAGAGTTTGCTGACCAACTCACCCAACTTCCAATGGAGCAGTTTTTACAATGTCGCGAGTTCATGACAGAGCTGTTCACAAACTACAACATCATTCAATACGAGTCGCAGCAGCTTATTGTTGAGCGAGCTGGGGATCTTATAAGCGAAGACCAATTCTCGTGCTGTGAGATCTCGCTCTGCACTTGCATCGATTTGATGGGCTGCTTCATCATGTCGTGGACTTCAGATACTGTGGCGAGCAGCTCGACACTACCTGCCTTGGGGGGAGACTTGTACCACTACATGGTCAAGCGGTCCTTGCCTAATAACTCCATGTCAGCAGCAGCCCAGATCTCGCTTTCCGAGCTTCTCTTCAAGGTGGTAGAGAGAAAATCAGGCTATGCTGCATCCCTCAAATTGCCCTCTTCTCGCTCCACTCTTCTCACCATCCTCCAGGATGGTCCAATAGAGGTCAAATTCGCCATTGGACATACGCTACCCAGGCTCTTTGGACTCTATGTCCTGAAGACACACGACGAGATCTTTGTGGATGTTCTGGAGAAGCTCCCCGCTGATCCGCGAGTCTCCGAGGGGATTGCCTTTCGACTGTTCATCCTGGCGGAGCTTGCTTGTAAGTGGCCCACATTGCTTCGCCGGTGCATCTATCACATATTTGAGACGCCGGGCAAGATCATCGAGTCGGCCAAGTACGCAACAAGCTCCTTGGAGCGTATATCTAGAGCGCTGGACCTAAACAGCCCCAAGGACTTGTTCTCTTTGTTCGCGCCACAGCTCCTCTACACCTGGCTAGAAGGGGACGATATTGACGCCATACCTTTCAGCATATTTGGCTTTTCAAGTCTTCAGGATTTGTTGGTGAAAGCCCGAACCGAAGCCTTGGCCATCATGATGATGCGCGGACAGGAGCAGCAGGCGCTCGATCTGGCAAAGACACTTGGTCTGAGTCCCGAGGACATGATCCAGCAGAGCTTCACCAAGATCATGGCGTACAGTATTGCTCACGACGTCAGCGTGCCTAGCGGTGCCGATCAGATCACTGGCGAAAGTCGGGTAAGGAAAATGCTGGGCAAGGAATTGTTCCTGGAGAACATTCATCTCCATTTTGCCGATATCATCGCGACGCTATTCGACATCTTCGATCAGGAGGACCCAATCGAAAAGGCCTTTGGCAGAGATGAGAGATTTGTCTACGCTGCCGCCATAATGGCCCAAATCAAGGAGTACGGTCACCTCCCCACGGCGCTCCCACCCAACCAGCAGCCAATGTTCAAGGCCAAGTACCTACAGAGAGAAATAGTCCACCTCTGCAGCCGCACGCCCTACGAACCAGAAACGCTGTGGACGCCTTCGCTCATTGTTTTCATAGCTCGCAAACTCCTCAATACTATTCACCTTGCACTAGGTCCGCTCCACGCGTGTTCTGTGTTGCGCAAAATCCGCGTCCTCGTCTGTTTGGCTGGCGATCGGGCGTTGAGCTCATATCCGCTGGAGATGCTGCTTTATACCATCCGAGAATTCGTACTGGACCCCGAATGTGCCGACGACGCTCTCGGTATCCTGAAGTACCTCCTCATTAAAGGGCAGCCTCATTTGACAAAAGTGCCAACATTTTTCGCTGGATATGCCCTCTCCAGCTTCTCTGACCTCAGGGTCTTCCTCGAGTCCAGTCAGTCCAGCACGACACAAGAGAGTCAGTTCAAGGCAACGAAAAGCAATGCAAATCTATTTCATGATTGGTTTCGCAAGCATTTGCTCGAATACCTATCCCCCAACTTCAAGGATCTTGACCAGAAACGTGCCTTCCAGGCCATCACCAAGACTGCCGCAAACTTCTACTCGATCGGCACGGCTGAGAAGAGCTCGGACGCGAGCAGTCTGCTCATTGAGATCCTGAAGGACTGGGGGCGCGAGAACCAGTTGCTGAACGACCAGGCCCGGAGCGTTGCCTTCTCGATGCTCTGTGGGAAATTTAAAAGCCCTCCTTCGAGCCAAAGGGACATTATCGGTACCGATGAGGACGCCATGACCCACGGAGCCGCGGTCTGGAAGAGTTGTCGCTACCAAGGACTGAGCGAAGAGTACCTGTCTTGGGCTGGCCGCGTGCTGGGTCGATCTTATGCGGCGTCTGGCGAGGTGCCGCAGGAGTTGCTGCGAGAGTCGCGCCTTCAGGAATACAAGAACCTCTCGCCGGGGAACAGTGGCTCCGAAGAAGCTCTGTTGAATCTTATTCAGGAACTCACTTCAAATGATGACCGTTTCACTGCCGGGCTCGCCGAAGCTGCCCTGCGGACGGTGGTTACTGACGCAACCGTCGATGAGAATCCAGACTTGATGTTTGCTTTTAGGAAAAGCCTCTCTGAGTCACTTCAGAGCTCGTCCGACTGGGAGCCATACCATTCTCCACAGTCTGACAATTTCCAGGTTGAGGCGCCGTCGGAATCTGTTCTGTCTGACACGAAGCAGTTGGAAAATGCGACCTGGTCGCAGCAAGTAGCAACCCTTCTAGCTTTGTCGGTCCCCCAAGTCACGACGCTGAAGATTCTGCCTCCAATCCTGGTTAATGTCAAAGGATTCGCGGAGACGGCATTCCCCTTCATCGTTCATCTTGTCCTACACTTCCAGCTGCTGACACAACAGACGGCCAAGCGGGTTTTGTCTGATGCACTCAAGGGCTGGCTCAGTTCGGCGGCTCCGGCTGCAAAAGAAAACCAGAAGCTGTTGCTTAACACCATATTGTACCTCCGGACACAACGCGTCCCGAATGAGACGTCAACCGCTGACAGAAACCACTGGCTCGAGGTCAACTTCTCAGCCGCTTCCGCCACGGCAACACGCTGTGGCATGTACAAGGTTGCGCTTCTTTTCGCCGAGCTTGCCTTTTCCGAGACGACCCGGTCTTCCCGCCGCTCTTCAGCAGTGAGAGATGTAGAAGATTCGAGTCAAGTTTTGCTGTCCATCTTTGAGAACATCGATGACCCTGATGCGTACTACGGCCTCGAACAAGATGCATCATTGGCAACCGTCCGGGCTCGACTGGAGTACGAAAATGACGGGACCAGGAGCCTCGCTTTTAGAGGAGCCGAGTATGATACTCACTTGCGATACACGAGTCAACACTCGGCGACAGATGCACAGGCCCTGGTCAAGTCTCTAAGCAATCTGGGTCTTGCGGGTATATCAAACTCGCTGCTGCAAGCCCAGCAGAGCCTCGGTGTATCGTCTGCTCATCCGGATGCGACCTTTACTATCGCAAGAAGACTGGAGAAGTGGAATCTCCCAGCTCCCGCCAACAGCGACAGCTGGGCTGTCACAGTCTACAAGGCCTACCAGGGAATGCGTCAAGCGGCAGAGCCCGAAGCCGTGAAGTTTTCGATCTATAGCGGAATTGCAGACACGATACGGAACATGACGACGCGTAATTACAACACTCCCAGCTTGCGTCAGCATCTTGGAGCTTTAGCAGCCTTGACCGAACTCGATGACCTTGTCAACATCTCTGACAGTCAAGATCTGAAGAATATTCTCAGGGTTCTTGAAAAGCGGACGAAATGGATGATGAGCGGGAGGTAAGATGGCGTGTCTTACTGACTGCATGCTTCTTTGCTAATCGCGGCAGATATGACGATGTGAGCCAAGTTCTCTCGTGTCGGGAAACGTCCCTGAATATGTGGAACAAACATGACGCGCTCAGGCCTGCGGAATTGGCCCTGGGAGAAGTCCGGTTAACCCAGATCCGCGGCATGTTGCTCTCATCTGGTATCTACCGCTTCCACCAAGCCAACCAAGAGACTCTCAACCTATCTACACGACTCTCCTCTCTCATCGTGCCTAGTGAGCAGTTGGGGCTAGGGGTCGACGCTGCCATCAAGATTGAAGCAGCCAACTCGCTCTGGGACCAGGGCGAGATGATATCCTCGATCCGCATGCTGCAAGGAATCGACAAGGACACGTCGCTCAAGAAACAGATGCTGGCTGTGAGTAGGTCCGACCTGTTGTCCAAGATTGGCCACCAAGTTTCGGTTGCAAGACTCGAAAGCCCAGATAGCATCCAGAAGAAGTACCTCGACCCAGCTCTCAAGGAGCTTCGGGGTAAGAACGAAGGCGTAGAGCCAGGTCGTGTTTTCCACCAGTTCGCTGTCTTCTGTGATGAGCAGCTGCAGAATCCTGACAGCCTGGAAGATCTCGCCCGGCTCCAGCATCTCAAAAAGGGCAAAAGCGATGAGGTTGTTCAGCTCAAGGCTCTGCTGGCAAACGCCAAAGATTCACAGCACAAGAACAAGTACTCGGCCGCTCTTGGTAAGGCCAAACAATGGCTCGACTTGGATGCGCACGAATTGCAGCGGGTGGAGCGAACCCGAGCCGAGTTTGTTAGACTGAGCCTGGAAAACTATCTTCTTTCGCTCACCGCGTCGGACGAGTACAACAACGATGCGCTGAGATTCACAGCCCTCTGGCTAGAGCGCTCGGAGGAAGACGCGACCAACGAGACAGTAAAGAAGTACATTGCAAAAGTGCCGACCCGGAAGTTTGCGCCCCTGATGAACCAGCTCTCGTCTCGAGTCCAAGACCAACACACGCTCTTCCAAAAGCTCCTCATTGACTTGGTCTACCGCATCTGCATCGATCACCCGTATCACGGAATGTACCAAATATGGTCGGGCGCTAGATCGCGGGTCAACAGGGACGACGAGGTGGCCGTATCCCGTCAGGAAGCAACAGGCCAGGTTTCCAAGGCTCTGGCAAAAGCCGAGCCTGTGGCCAAGATTTGGGCTGCTATCGACCAGACCAGTCGGGCATATCATTCTCTGGCCGTAGACCGTGATCCCAACAAGTACAAGTCAGGACAGAGCTTGGATATCAAGGAGCTGCAATACGGCGCTGGTCTCATAAACGCAATCGCCAAGCGCCCCATCCCGCCGCCGACGATGCAGATCGCGCTTTCGGACACGCTCGACTACTCGCAAGTGCCCATGATTCACAAGTTCGAACCCCGCATGTCCATCGCCTCTGGCGTCAGCGCGCCAAAGATTATTACGGCGGTGGGCACGGACGGAAAGAGATACAAGCAGCTCGTGAAGGGCGGCAACGATGACCTTCGCCAGGACGCTATCATGGAACAGGTATTTGCAGCCGTTTCGGAACTCCTGAAGCTGCACAGGACTACGAGGCAGCGGAACCTGGGCATTAGAACATACAAGGTATTGCCGCTCACGTCGTCGTCGGGTCTAATCGAATTCGTGCCCGACACGATACCGCTCCACGAGTATTTGATGCCGGCGCACGAGCGGTACCATCCAAAGGATCTCAAGGGGTCCCAATGCCGGAAGGAAATCTCCAATGCGCAGACCAAGTCGACCGACACACGTATCGGTGTCTACCGCAAGGTTACGGAGAGATTCCATCCGGTGATGCGCTACTTCTTCATGGAGAACTTCCCTGATCCGGATGAGTGGTTCACGAAGCGAACAGCTTACACGAGAACAACAGCAGCCATCTCGATGTTAGGCCACGTGCTGGGCCTGGGAGACAGGCATGGACACAACATTCTACTCGATTCTAAGACGGGCGAGGTCGTTCACATTGATCTCGGGGTTGCATTTGAGATGGGCCGGGTTCTGCCAGTACCGGAGTTGGTGCCATTCCGATTGACACGCGACATTGTCGACGGCATGGGCATCACCAAGACAGAGGGCGTCTTCCGTCGATGCTGCGAGTTCACACTGGATGCGTTGCGTGAGGAGACATATTCGATTATGACCATCCTGGACGTGCTGCGGTACGATCCCCTTTACTCGTGGTCCATCTCGCCTGTACGCATGGCCAAATTGCAGAATGCGCGAACAGGGGCGGACGACGAGGTCGGCAATGGCGAAGACCAGGCCGACGTCGACAAGCGGACCGCGAACGAGCCAAGTGAAGCCGACAGATCGCTCGAGGTCGTCCGCAAGAAACTATCCAAGACGCTCAGCGTCATGGCGACGGTGAACGACTTGATCAACCAAGCGACGGACGAACGGAACCTAGCCGTATTATATTCTGGTACGTTTTCTTGTTCTTGTCTTTTTCTCTGGATGGGGCTAATTCAATGATATATAGGATGGGCTGCCTATGCCTAACCGAGTGATACGAGTCGCATTTTTGGGATATTACAGGGGTAAGATTTGTTTTCCTGTCTCATAGGAGGAAATGGGCTCTGTAAAAATGTAAAATAGTGTGAAAATTTGTACGTGGTTTTGAGCCGAGCAGCTCCGTCAAGTTACATGACTAGAATGGGACAGCTCAGTCATCAATCTCTCATCGATCTGGGGTGCTGGGTCGGCGCCCCCCGCCTCCCCGCAGCGGGGTAATTCCAAGACTCGAGCTGGCGGATGGCTGCGCACTACTTAGTTAGTTATCGATAAGATCTGGCCGGGACCTGGTAACTAATGGAACACTTGGCGCGAGCCAGCTTCTCGCTCTCCGCAGCACAGCAGCAAAGAATTCGTGATGCAGCCCATGCCAACCTCAATCCGTTCTTGCGCATACATTGTCCGTGCTCTTTCTGCAGTTCACACGGAGTTCCCATTGAGACTCGGCCGTACCGGATTGATCCGAGAATCCTTATTTGCCCCCACCGAGAAAAACGGCCAAGAGCAAGTGATTCCGGGACGCCCTCGCTCCGCGGGACCTCTTCCGGGTCCATGACTTCAACTACGTCGGCGCTACCCGTCACCGGCCGCGCTCAACCCTCACAGTCTCCGGCCTCGCAACCGGCAAAGAGACGGCACGAGTCTTCCGCGAGTCTCGAGCCACCTCCGAACCTCCCGGTCGCGTCCGCCATTCCAGACTCGAAGCGCGCGCGCCAGGGCACATTCCACACCTCGCCACATCTTACACCACCCCCTCCCCAGCCCGTGCCCTCCTACATGTCGGCAAAAGTTCAGGGCAAACGGCCTGAGGTCATTGATCTCTCCTCCGATAACCCTGGCACCAATCTTCACCATCCCCATGGCGCCTTCGCCACACGCCGTCCCGCACTGCAGCCGCACATGGGCCCTCGCAAGCTCGTCATCAAGAATCTCCGTCCTGCTACGCCCGATCGCGCCGCCGTTGTCAATAACTACTACTCGCGCACCCACGCCGAGCTTGATGATGCGCTGACAGCCATCTTCGCCGGCCGCCAGACCGTCCAGCCCATGGAGCGCTTGTACCGCGGCGTGGAGGATATCTGCCGCAAGGGGGAATCGCAGCAACTGGCGGATAGTCTGAGGGCAAGATGCGAAGCCTACGTGGCTGGCGAAGGTGGACCAGCTGCCGCCATGGCTGAGGCTGACGACGTTGTCCTGCTGGCCCGTGTGCTGGAGCGCTGGAGGGATTGGAGTGCGAAGTTACTGATCATCCGCTGGATATTTAGCTATCTGGATCGGAGCTGGTTGCTGTTGGGCAAGGGGAAAAAAAAGGACAAGGAGAAGGGAATCAACGATCTTGGCATCAGCCTGTTCCGACAACATCTGTTTGGAGGCGCTGCCGCCCTAGGTGAACGAGTCGGCCGGGCCATGTGCCGACTTGTTGAATACGATCGGAGGGGAAACGACCGGTTCAACTCAGTATTATTGAAGGAGTCGGTGACGATGGTGAAGCTGTTTGGGTCGTACGCCAAGTTCTTTGACACCCAGTTTGTCGATGAGTCGCGTGCGTATTTTGCCGAGTTCGGCGAGGAGAAAAGCGCGTCGCTTGGTCTCAAGGACTACGTGCTTGCGTCTCAGCAGCTACTGCAGCAGGAGGTGGACAGGTGCAATGTGTACCACTTCGACAGCATCACTAAGCGGGCCCTGCGCAATGACGGGCACGACAGACTCATCAGGCGGTACTCGGAGAAGCTACTTGATAGCGGCAACGTGGCAAGGCTCCTCGAAGCTGACGATGTTAGGTCCATAAAGGCTCTTTACGAGCTTCTGCGCTTGTCCAAGATTGAAGCTCAACTCAAGGGTCCCTGGGAAGAGTACATCCGTAAAGCCGGCACAGCCATCATTGGCGATACGTCCCGGGGGGACGAGATGGTTATTCGCCTGTTGGAGCTGCGGAAGTCGCTCGACATTATGATCCGGGATGCCTTTAGCAAGGACGACGTCTTCGTCTACGGGCTCAGGGAATCTTTTTCCTCTTTTATCAACGATCAAGCTACTCTGGCTGTGTGGAAGACGGGTACGTCAAAGGTCGGAGAGCTGATCGCAAAATACATCGACATGCTCCTGCGTGGCGGACTCAAGACGCTGCCTGCGGCGCTGCTCTCAGATAGCAAGGACAGGGCTGAGGACGAAAGGAGCGGCGTGGCTGCTACGGGTGATGAAGATGCCGAGTTAGATCGACAGCTCGACGCTGCGATCGAGCTGTTCCGCTTTGTTGAAGGCAAAGATGTGTTTGAGGCGTTCTACAAGAAGGATCTTGCTCGGCGATTGCTCATGGGACGCAGCGCAAGCCAAGACGCTGAGCGGAATATGCTGCAGAAACTCAAGAGCGAGTGCGGGTCGAGCTTTACGCATAATCTGGAGCAGATGTTCAAGGATCAGGAACTTGGCAAAGACGAGATGGCAGCCTTCAAGGAGTGGCTTCCGGTCAATGAACCAAACCTCAAGAGTCGCGTCGATTTGCACGTCAGCGTCCTATCCAACGCCGCCTGGCCAACTTACCCAGAGGTTCGGGCGTGCCTCCCACGGGATGTGCTGGAGGTGATTACCGCCTTTGATACATACTACAAGCAAAAACACACAGGCCGGCGGTTGACGTGGAGGCATAACCTTTCCCATGCCGTGGTGCGTGGACAGTTCAACAGGGGTCCGAAGGAGCTGCTCGTCAGCTGCTTCCAGGCCGTGGTTCTTGTCCTCTTCAACGATGCTGACAAGGCAGGTGCGGAGGGTGTTCTCGGCTTCAGCGAGATTGCCCAGGCCACCAGCATACCCGAGCCCGAGCTCATCCGCACCCTGCAGAGCCTGGCCTGCGGAAAGGCCCGGGTCCTAAACAAGCACCCCAAGGGCCGCGATGTCAACTTGACGGACACGTTCACGGTCAACAAGGCGTTCACCGACCCGAAGTTTCGTGTCAAGATCAACCAGATCCAGCTGCGCGAGACCAAGGAGGAGAATAAGGAGACCCACAAGCGTGTCACTGCCGACAGGCAATTCGAGACGCAAGCGGCCATTGTGAGGATCATGAAGGCGAGGAAGACGATGACGCATGCGCAGCTAGTGGCGGAGGTAATCAATCAGACGAAGCACAGGGGAGCTGTGGACGCGTCGGATATCAAAGTCAATATTGAGAAGTAAGTTTTACTGTCTTGCCTCCCTTTCCACGAGAGGGGGAAATAGCCAGGGACGGTAGTGCTAACGTACTTAGACTTATCGAGAAGGATTACCTTGAACGGGAAGAGGGTTTGTATGTGTACCTTGCGTAGGCGGTACCCCTCGGCTAGATTTGAAAGGGGAATTGCAACGCTTTGCAGTCTTCCAGGGCATGGAAAAGGGAGACAACGTTACTTTGCATTAGTTTAGCATGATAGGGTCAGTGGTGTTGTGTCGCGTTATGCCGTGCGCTGTGTGCTGTGTGCATCAGTCTGGTTAATTTAGGCAAGGTAAGGAGTCGGTGTGGGTGTCTACTGTCCATTCGTTATTTTGGCTGCTTGAAACAACGGCATGGCATTGTGGGTGGTATGGCGATGAGATACAATACAGTATAACGCATAGATATCATACGTATCGGGATGAGCTTTACCTAACCCTTGAAAGCGTCATTGTCCTCGACTTGATGCAGGTCCTAGTAGCCTGGTCTGGCCACATATTTGTCTGATGTGATTTTGGTCAGCCTTATCTGATTTGTCTGCCTACCTAGGTACCTATCTAGGTGAGAAGACGGTGACGTCTGTTCTTATATTGTCTGGCTTCCGTGGTTTAGGATGCTCTGCTCTGTCCTGTAAATGGGTTGGTCACGGTTGGCTGATATACAGGGGAGATAGTGGGTATGTTATCTGGTGAGGTTTGTGGGTAAGGTAAGAAAGGGGACAACGATGCCGATCGAGCTCGTATCTTGGCCAACAACGGGTAGGTAGGTAGGTAGGTAGCTATCCCGCGACGGGTCATCTCACGCTGGTGGCACTGTGATGGTGTCCACGGTTTTGTAGACGAACAAGTAATTCGTTGGCTGGGGACGGCCGAGCGAGGTTGGCCTAAGGTGGTGGTGAGATAGATAGACAGAGACAGAGATCCCCATTTTTTGATTCCGTCCCGGCCGTGTTATACGCACCTTGCATTTTCGTATGGGAGTAAGTTATTGTTTTGAACGGGACGGGCAGAAACTCCCTGGCTTATTGAAGAAATGACTGCCATCGCGGATAATTGGTATGCAAGACACGGAGATATTAGGTTCCCTCGCTGTCCACACAAATTGGCAAGAACTTTCGTAGAATCAGACCTCAACGTCCCCTATGCAGTTTGCGCAATGCGCAGGATGTGTGTAGCCCGGGCAGGCGAGGCTCGGAAAATTTTGGGGGTTATATTGTCTCACTGCGCGTCTTGGCTGCCATGTCACCCTCCCTTTCCACATATCTTAGTAGGAATGTGACGGTATGGTGTGAGATGAATGAGACGAGACAGGAACATGGTGTCTCGGGCGGGAAGAGCCAGGCCGGACACCCTACATTTGTGATTACCGAGGCGAGTAGGCAGCGAGATAATTTTTTGGGAGGAGCAACTGTTTATTAGTGTTGTCCCTGGACAAACATGACGGGTTGGGGCTTTGCCGTCATTACATATCTGTGGTGTGGTTCAGATGCGGCTGACGAAATGAAGTCAATGGATCAGGTCAGCCAACCATGGAGCACCAAACGCTGGGAGAGATTGGCAATGAATCTCTTCGGATGTGTCTGACGATACCTCCTCTGTTTTTTTCTTCGGGGTTTTGGTCCCGGGCGCTGCTTATTGATTAGATCTCTCCACGGAGATTGATGATATTGGTCAATGGAGAGTATCGGCTCGACCATCCAGTCTGGTCCGCCCTCCCTTTAGGTCCTTGGCACCTAAGGTTGTCTATGGAAACACCCATAAATAATCTGCAATTTTCCGTCTGGCAGAGTCAAAGCGGTGCCATGTTGCACATCTTGATTCGGGGGGGGGGCGGGTGAGGTGTCCGCCGTGAACAATCGTGATTGCCAACGTTCCCCGGCGGGGCTCGACATCATCCCGCCGAGTCTTGGCCCGCCAGCAAACGACATGAGAAACACTATCGAATTGCGATCGCAAGTTGGAGGGATTTATTGATTCGCCATGCCATGCCAATGTTCCAGACCAATTTGGCAGCTTTCGCGGTGGACAACGCTGGTCCACCCTGGCTGTATGCAGTGGAGCTCATTTGGCGAAGTGCTGACGCCATTGGGTGTTGACCAGAGCACCCACCCCCGCAGCGGATACCAATCAAATTTGCGGGCTCGGCAACCAACGGCGCCCGTGAACTTTGGGCCACCACCCCTGAGCCCTGGCACCTTTCCTCGTGGCGGCCCCTCCGTTCCGGACAGCCCTGCTGTGACGATCCGGATGTTTCCTTCTGGGCGTGCATTCTAGAACGTTTTTGTTTCCTCATGCCCAAGTCTCCGGCAGAAATGCGCTCTGATGTGAATCGCCAAAAGATTGTGTGGCCTGCATGTACTGTGTGGTCTACACACTATTTTCTCGTCGAAACGGCGGTCGAGCCTCAGCTATATACGTAAACGGACTAACTAGGTAGCGTAGTTAGCGGTGGATCACTTAGCGGTGGGTCACAACGGTCGCCGGCAACCGTGGCTGTAGCCGTGAGCAGATCTGGCTGCTCCTGCAAGCCATCAGATAGGGCGTCGGCTAGTGGGCTGGATTATTTCGCTTATGCGGAGATTTCTTCTGCTGGGTTTCCGTCGATGCAACTCGGGACAATGCAAAGCCCTGGACGTAGAGCCTGACGCGTCAACAGGTGTTCAGCTCGCAGAATCATCAACAAAGAGCCGCAAGAAATCAAGGCAGCCAATATCCTCCCGCCCTGGGTCCAATCTGTACCTGCATCTGCCCGCTTGGCCAGTTTGACAGTGCCCTGCCAGCCCGTCCTCCACAGCTTCCTCGTGTGCACCACTGCCAAGTTTGTTGGGATTCTGGGCAGCTCCTTAAAGGGAAGCTGCGCTCAATAGCCCGCACTAGGCACACTCACGTCACCCCATTTGGCCAAGCACCGGCCGTTTCCAGCGTCTCCCCCACCCTCATCCCTTGTAACACCCGCGGACGGTGCGTGCCCTGGACAATGCCAGTTCCTGGGCAATGTGATGGTGGGATCCCATTGAACCCTTTCGTGCCATTCAAGAATTCAAGGGGTCCCCTCGAGCTCTAGTTGATCTCTTGATTTTTGACTTCGCACCAAAGACCCAGGGGGACAGAGCACCGGCATTATCACGCAAATATATATCTGTCAAAATCGTCTCCCATTGGGCGAGGCGCGTCGACCAGCGGCACCCCGTTATTTACCCGCCAGCCCATATTGGTCACCAAGGCCGCACAAATCTGCCCAGTCACCTGGATGCTGCCGACTCACTACCGGCCTGTTTGTTAGTTGAGCCCCGCCGATCGGCCGTGGCGAAACAAAAGGGCCACCGAAGCCGTTGTGGCCATTGGCGGTTTTTCCTCGAATGTCAATGCTGCACCCATCACGACCCGAGTCCTGAGCAGCCGCATCATCGTCACACACTCGTCACGATGGCCTCCGCTGTCTCGCTGCCGTCATCCCGGACCCCCTGGACTTGGTCCGTCACCCTAGCCGTGCTGGCTTGCTTGTTGTGCCAAACCCTCGCCACTACGTTAGATAGTGCAGGACCCATTGAAACACTCTTGATCGACCCGCGTGTGCGATACCAGGAGAATGGCCAATGGATGATGCTGTCGACCGAGGAGGTGAAGGCGCGGGAGTTGAGGAAGCGCCAGAACGAAGATGTGGACGAACCCATTCCATCCGTCACCACCACGTTCCAAATCGCCGTGTCAACCGTCACCCAAGCCAGCACGACTTCGACGGTCCCGGCCAGCCCCCTACCAAGCCCTTTCGACAGCAACCTCTCAACCAACTTTACCACCGCCGAGGATGGCTCCATCCCATGCCCCGTGTTTATCAACTCCTTCCTGACGGACCCCCAGTTCAAGCAGTGTTACCCGCTGTCCTTCCTCATTTTGGGATCCCGTTCGTTCTTTAACGCCGAGAAGTCACTCGTCAGCACCACACAGGTTCTGGATGCTACTTGCCACCCTAACCTGACCTTCTGTACCGACTACATGAACTTGCTGGCGAAGAACCTTACGCGTCGGGAGAACTGCGGCGTCGACTACGACAAGGGCCAGCCCGTCGTGCGGAACGCCTACCTTGCCATGACGGCCTACGCGCCAATTTACAACGCCGGGTGCATCAAGGACTCTCAGACATCCATGTATTGTTATGCAAACGCCGCGACCAACATCACCAACCCGGCCAACATATACATTTACTATCTGGCGCTCGATACCCCGCTCCCTGGCATCGCCGTACCAACCTGCAGCTCCTGCCTCCAACAGACCATGGCTGTCTTCCAAACTGCGACCGCCAACAGGAAGCAATTTATTGCAAAGACGTACGAGTCGGCTGCTAAGGAGATCAACGTGGTTTGTGGACCGGGCTTTGTTGGCGAGACGCTTGCTGCTGAAATCTCGGCGGCCCGCAGCGTCAGGACATCATTACAAATGACAGTATCTATGGCGCTGTTAGCTGTAGTCCCCTGGTTACTGCTATGATCTTTGGCGACGTCAGATATCTGATTGGGGGGACATTAAGCATTCAAGGCGTTTTATCTTGAGCATTTCCGCGCGGATTGGGTATGACTTCACGATGGGTTGGTCTTGTTTGGATAGCAAGATGGCAACAGCTTTTCAGGTTTTTCTTGTATACGCTCTTCTTCAGTACTCATTTGGCGCTAGATACCCTTGGTCTCCCTGAGCGGGAGGCGTTCCTAGCTTGTCAGCAAGCTTTCTACTAAACAAAATTTACTCTCAGATGTCCGTTTCTCTTATTCTATACATTAGCCATGCCAGTCAACGTCACCAAAGTCCGCGTAGTCAAGAGCTTGGCCGGCTCGTCCAGCTATGTTGTTCCAGGGTGTGATATGAAGTTGACGTCAAGGGCAGGAGGTTGTGCTGCTAGGCATGACGGACGTAATGTGATATGCCGTGACGCAGTGTAAAGCCGTGGAGCTGTGATGTCACTCTGAGGTGCGCAGTGATATAGCACTGGCATCATATTCACATATCATATGATTGTCTTGCCTTCTTGCGTTGGCCTTGGGCTGGGCTTATTACAGCTTGCTTATCCTCCAACTTTGACGCCCGGCCCTACCTACACAAGAACTAGAAAACCAGAAACCAGAACAAGAACATGAAATTTACCAAACGCCTACGAAGTACACCTACTCATAAGATGAGGAACAAACTGAAGGCAACTTACTAACTGCCTGCTAACCGCAACTCAATTGACTTCTGAAAAATAACGCTACCAAACCAAGCCCTTCCAGTCCACAAAATCCATTAGCAAGCAAAGCAACAAAGTCGGATGGTATAGTATAGTTGGTTCCCAATCACGTCAGTCTCACACACACTGAAAGGTCCCCGGATCGAAATCCCGGGTTTCTGATCGTGCTTTGCAAGGGACGAAGATTCAAGTTTGGGGGGGGGGAGGGTTCTTCTCTTCACTTTCTGTGGTTGGAAGTTGGGAGTTGGGAATTGGTGTTTGGGGCGCGCAAAGCAGGCATGGTAGGGCCGGGGGAGTGGAGTGAGGTATTGTAGACGCTTCTAAACCGTCGGGCATGTGGAGAGGGAGAGGGATGCGTACGATTTTGCGGTTGTGGAAGCGAGTGTATGAGAGGCATTCGATGGATCCAAGGCATTGTGCCTCCGAAGTTCAGATATCCAAGATGCGGGTCAGGAGGAAAACTAGAGGGTAAGGTAAAAATCCCCGAAGCAATACTCGACGACGCATTAATGGGGAGCACAAGTGAAGAAACAAGGGCATCTCTGGTGCACCTTGAACCGGAAGCGAGAAAGAAGTTGGACTCCATGAGGATTTCCAGAAGAAAATAAATAAAATGAATGAAAAAAAAGAGCCAATGTCCCTGTACTGAGATGGCCTTGCCCATTATCAGAATCGAACTGATGACCTTATCATTATCCTAGATTTACTAGTGATACGCTATACCACTTAGCCAAACGGGCCTCCCTTGTGATGATGAGGCATGTCGGAAAAGAGCTCCATGGCTTTTGGGATGACGGGTTCGTTGTTCAAGAAAGGTGGGATGACGGCCAGCAATGGGGTACCTATCCCAACATCGAATTGTGCAAAGATCACCCAAACGAAAATATTCTCGGGTCTTGTTGAGATAGATAAATTTTGGGAGAAAGCAATTTTCTTTTCTTGGAAAGCTAGTGCAGCTGGCAGGCAAGCAGGGATTTGTATTGCGAGCCCCTGAGGGTATAAACATTGATGACTTCCTGCTGTGACAACCGTTGGTGACATCATATATGCTGGGGTGCTACGTGCTCATGGCTGAATCTAAAAGTACTGATTGGGTCAGATTCAGGACTTATTCGCAGCTACGAAATATTTTTTTCTTATTGATTTGGCCGGGCTGGTATGTTGTTCAACGTTGTTCCCTGGGTTCGGAACCGGACCCATGCATGCTGAAGACGAATTTCGACCCGATCAGCGAGATGTGCATCGCGGCTGAAATTCCCAAAAACCATGATACAGATATTTTCAGATACTCGACTGAACAGTGTCTGTGCCCGTGGCTATGCATGTACCCCGTGCAACCCCCAAACAAAGGCATGGCAAAACACCGCCATGTCAGGCACTCCCCACACGAGATCTCACCGCTGCTACGACATGAAGATGATCGGCACTATTCGCCGCACAAGGTTAACTTCCAGACCCATTTATCTCTGAGGGGGGTAAAAAATGCAGCAACGCGGCACTGGCTCCGCGCCTTCCGAGACATGGATGATAGACCCGAAGATACTAAACTTCAGGGGTTTGTTTACTGCGCCGCTCGTGTGCCACAGACTTCCCGACATCGCGCCCGCCCTGCGCATGGTGTGACAAATATAACCCGGGTTTTTCGCGCCTAGCTGATCGAGGTTCTTTTTTGTTTCGACGTTGTTTTTTTTTGGGTGGTGCTTTTGTTTCTTTGGTTCAGTTTGTCAACCCTGACTGTGCTGCGCCGCCTGGAGATGCAGCGCCGGGTTTGACACTAGACGTGGCGTGGTGAGCGATGCGAGGGGTGGGTATATTGAAATAATGAACAAGAGAGAAAATGGATGGGAATAGTAACTCTAAAGTGGGAGATGAGTTGTGGCTTCAAGGGGTGTCCGTCTGGAAACACGGCTCGATCCAGTCGGAATGGCTTCGTCTTACAGTGTGGTAGTTGGCAATAGTTATGAAATAGTTATGAAGAAAAATGAAACACCTCACCAGTAACGTAAGAATGAAGAGGACCTTTAGCAGTGCAATTTCAGGCATCGTCAAACATAGTCTCTCAGTGCCATTCCATCGAAAACATGTGCTGTTTACGAGAGATCCACATCCGATCTGTTATGTTTTTTTCTTCCCAGAATAGCTGAGACAACTCACCGCAATTACAATCTCTCAAGGGGCTGCCGTACGTAGCTAGCTGACCAGAGAATCAACAGATGCAATACTCCCTCTTCATCAGTTTAACAACCACCCCAGGCAGATAACACAATCATGTCTCAGTCCAGCTCAACAACAACAAGAATAACCCCTTGCAGCACATACACCAGAATTGTAAGTAAAATATTAAAAAAAAAAAAAACACCCTTCACCAACCCTTGTCGAACTCAACCCGGAATTCTTACCAACCGTGCCTCATCCACATACCCATCTGCCTCCAGCGGCGCCTCCCGAACCTCAACTGCTTACCCTCCTACCCTACCCTACCCTAGGCCCGGACACTGATGAAAGGACGCCTTCCCCACACACACAATAAGGCGAGGAGGCCAGGCCAGGCAAGGCAAAGCAAGGCAACTTCCAGTCTGGAAAACACTGAAACAAAAGGCCTCCGCTGCGAGCCTGCCACCCCCCGAGGCTGCCACTTAAGACGGGACTGCTAAACAGACTGGTAGAGAGACAGACAATTATGTTTTTTTTGGCCTCCTTCTTTTTTTTCCTTCTTTTTTTTTAAAAAAAAAAAACTCCCCAAAAAAAAGTTAGTAAATAGATTCTGCACTATGTGTGACGGCCAAAAACTGGAATAGGGCCCACCCCACCTACCTGCCATCTTCCATCATCGTCGCCTGAGCAAAGGGACGCCAAGTTGGCCGAGCACCGTACCTAGTACCAGTGCTTATGCCCGGGCATATATGGACATGCACAACACTATTTAGCACGAAACTAGCGAGATGTGTCCGTTTCAGCTCATCTAGTCCCATCTTTTTAGTCCGTTCCCCGTATTCTGTCTGCCCTGCCCTGCCCAGTTCGAGTCTTAGCCTCCACTCGAGAGTCTCGGGGACTTGCCACAGCATGAAAAATATTCAGAGTAAGAAGCATCCTCAGCCAAATCGGGTCCCGCAAGGAAACAGATGCAAAGAACCCACCCTGTCCATCCCACAGAACACCGACCGATCCGCCACTCCGCAAGCAACACAACACAATAGGCCTGGCAGACATGACATACACGGCATACACAGCATACGTGACTTGCATATCCACGCCCCCGGAACCAAACAAAGCAAACACTGGCATGGCTGATATAGCATGGCCTGGCAAGCTAGGAGCGCCCATCCCACCATGTTTGCCCCCCAGCAAGTCTGCTCCAGTCGATATCTTCCCCGTGTCCGGTTTATGCTCGTGCTTGTTCATCGCCACTCACTCAACCGACACCCGGGCCGAGGGGGAAACAACGCCAGACCCCAAACTCCAAACTCCAGTTCAAGATCCGGAAAGTAATGCAATGCGCACCACATTGGTGCATACATACATATCCGGGACGGAGTCCGGCGGGTTGTTGGTGGGGGCGAACCGGTCAGTTTTTGAGGATTCTGACTCGTCTATCAGCCTACCTAACCAAGGAAACTATCCCAACGAGACTCAGCCGGACCAAGGTCAGGCAGGCATACAGACAGGCCATACGAGGATAGCAATAAAAAGAGGCGAACCAAGACAAGACCGGCTGTCGGGCCCCGACGATACCTTTCCACATATACCGCTATAATGCATATCTTAGCACCCCAAAGCCACAGCTAGCCAAGGCAACTGGCGTGTGTGTAACTGAGCTGAGTGATTCCTGACTGTCTAGAACAGACACACCTATACCAGGGCTAAATCCGCCCTTATACCGGTCCGGTCTAGTCGCTTGGTTCCGGTCCTGTATCTGGCACTTCGCCCAGGTAACATTGCACTCGCTTCAAGGGCCTGAAAAGGAATTTGGGGAGGGGGAAAGGCAAAGCCGCAGCCCCGTTCCCCGCGTCCCGCGCCCCGCGCCCCGTGTCCATTCCCAGCTCTCCGCTCTCCGTTCTCCGCAAAGTCGCCCGACCGACCGGTCAGCCGGCTGAGAATCCTGTTGGCCTGGGTAGGTAGCTAGCTGACGTGGACCTGGGCCATAACAGGACGCGGTCTTGTCATCTGCTCCGCTCCGGCGCGGCATGGGACTAGGCCCGGGCAAAACTGAGAGAAGACAAGACCATAGCATTGAAGCTATGTTCGTCTAGTTTCTCTATTCGTATCGTCCAGACGGCTTGACGGCCACATCCTCGGTGTTTCTTTTGGTCGGCGGCGACCCTGTCCCCTGCTGAGGACTGTCTTGTCTTGTCTTGTTATTGTTTAGCCGCTCGCACATCGCCCATCACGCAGCGACATCAAGTCATGGATAACCCTCAACACCAGGTATCCATCTTCTAAAAAGACACTTGAAGCCAGACTATCCGAGACGATGTCGACTTCAGAAACCGCCTCGTACCAGGCACGCGGAGCCATCACCCAGTCATGCCTTCCTTGGCCAGCGCGCCACCCATTTAGCAGCAGCTCGTCCATGAGACATGGCTGACACGAGATGGATCCCCGGGTCAAATGGCCATGTTCCAGAACAAAAGACCAGACCGAGGGCTTTCTGTTCTGGGTGTGTGTGTGTGTGTGTGTGTGCCTACCCGTGTTTTCCCGCTAGCCAACTGACACAGGGAAGTGATTGAGAGAGAAGCAAACGCTCCAATTCGTGTGCGCTTCACACCCGACACCAAATCAACCGTCTGCCGGAGCTTGCCACCCGGTTGATCGGAAATTCTGGGGAAATCAGCCCCGTGACATGCACCATTCTCTCGCCATTATGCAGGTAAAACAGAGAACACCATCAAAAAGTATGACGACAGCCATGGAAGAGCAAAGCCATATCTGCCAAAATGCAAGGTACCCGGTATCATCAGAATTGAATGATTCCTCTCACTTCGTACCTTGCCGCGGCAGTCGATAGATGCCACACTCAGCAGGCCACTTGCCTCGTCCATCAAAGAGTAATGAATACAATTTTCCCGCTGTGTCATGGCATCAGGGGAAAGAATTCTCTGCGGCAAGCGAAAACTGTGGGGAAAGGGAAGTCGGCGTTTGGAGATACCGTCATTGTCGACCTGGTGCGCGAATCGGCTCCATTGCTGGGTAAAATAGACTAGAGGCAGAACCAAAAGAAAGAAGAAAAAAAGTGGTCAACAAAGTAACAGGTAACGTTGCAGATCATGCCTCCTCCAGACCGGAAAGGACCCTTTCACAGGAGAAAAAAATCCAAAATTTCCAGGCGGCGGGAAAGAGGGTGCAATTAACTCTGTTCCCGGTTGACAAGCCGAGAGGTGGAATGGCAGTCGCTTGGAACAATTCCCGCGGCTGCCACACAACTTGGACTAGGCGAACGCTGAAGGAACTACCTTCTTTCCAGGAACCTGGAGGCCCCCATATGACTTGTGCATATATTGGCCCCATGCAGCCGCCTAGTTCCCGAGCCCTCCTACTGGCTCTGGCGAGAAGTCCCGATATGAAGCCGAAAAGAAACACTGTGTAAAGGTAACCTGTATCCTTGAGCACTGTCGAGCCTGGAAGACTTGTAGATTTACCCGGGTTCTGACCTCTCGTCTATCGTACCGGCCCCTGTCTCCCTAGATCTGTCATCTTGGGCGCGTCTTGGGGCTCCAGGTTGAGTGGTAGGCTGGGTGGTTGGGCGACGACGACGACCAAGCCTCTCCGGTGAATCTTGTTGGCGGAGATGTTCAATCCCGACCAATACATGATCAGATCAGTCTGCCATCTGAACTTTGTCTGAAGAGGGGGAACATCATCAAGACTGATCGACCCGCGTCACTCGCAATGCCCTCTCTCCAGATCGCCTTCCTGAGATGGGATGAAGAGACGAGCAAGTCAATCAATGGCATGGCCATGTTCCGTGCCTTGAACCGGAAATTTTTGGCCTCTCAACGCAGATTGGCAATCAGCAACTGCATGCCGTGGGTGCAAAGGGTGCCGCGTGCCTCCGTGATTTTCCCTGGAAGATTTCGAGAAGCCCCTTCAGATTAATTATCCGTGACCGGATATTGGTGCGTTTTACGGCGGGGAGCCGATGTTGGCTGGCAAAGAGGGTTTGGGGACAAATTAGCCGCAGTTTCAAGTCTCTGCGGCGGGCGGAATGGTCGCAGCTCGCACCACACCCGCTCGGCTCTTGTTCGCTCTGCCCGGAACTCAACTTTGTCGGCCCAAAAACTGGGCATCTCGGCCATGCTAAACTGTGGACAGTTTTGCCATAGGGGAGAAGGGGGGAGGGGGAATGCTCGTGAGCTCTCGCAGCGAGACCGGAATCCAGTGTAGCTGGAGCAACCGAGAGGAAATGCTCGCTAGATGGCCAGTCCCGATGAAACAAAAAGGTGCAGCAGCAGTTGATACGCTGGCGTGCTGTTGAGTCCGGGGGTGGTAGCCAGCAATTCTTGGCGTGTGAAGTCACGCTTTTATGATCGACGCAAGCGACAAAATCGAGCAAAGAGTAATGCCTGAGCAGCTTGCAGTGTTCGGGCTAAGAAAGGAAGAGTTGTGAACAACGAATGCCGCCGACAAGGAGACTTCTCAGGGAGACCTTGCAACTACCGACGCACCTCCATCTGCAGCAGATATGTGGACTTATGCGCTCAGAGGAGCAAGCGGGGGCAAAACTCAGAGAAGTGCGGATGGTGGCGTAACTACGGAGTACTGCGAACGGGGTACACTACGAGCCCAGTGGTGGTGAGCCGAGTGGGACTCCGGGGCCGCAGGCCAGCCAAACACAGCAACCCGGGAGGAGGTTTGCCTCGACGAACTGTGGTTCATCAGTCGGCCGGGGTGGTATTGCATTTGACGCGTGGAGTCGGTCCCCAAGCGCGATGGTCCGCAGAGCGCGCCCATGTCAAAGCGGCCACTCCGTGGACATGACCAGTCATTTCTTCCGTGGTGCGTCTGCCGACGACGAGTGCCGTCGCTGCTGTTTGCTGCTCAGTGAGTCTCGACTCTGAAGCCAGCATACCTGCTGACTAACTCGGGTTGCCAGCTTCCGCCACAGTCAGCCAAGCTCCTGGACGCCGTGATCTATCCCTCCACGCCCTCCAGAAAGCCCTCGGAGAATTATGGAACTCTGGTTCTCTCCCGGTCCCTTCTCAGCGATGCTCCCAATCTTCTGTTTGATGCGGCACGAATTTGGAATTGCTGGGCCAGATACCTCCCCCGTCGGAGCTCAAGACTCTGAGCGAAGCCGGGCTAGGCGGCACGCGGCCTGAGACGCCGACCCACCGAACTTGTCCATGGAAACGCATCTACGCCCCGTGAATGGACGGCCTGTTGGCGGTGAAATCTACCGCCCCAGACGGCCGGCCGTGCAGGGACGGGATGACGGCAGCGGAGCAGCAGCAACACCAGCCTTGCCACCCCAAAATGCTGGCTTCAAGCCTACTCCGAGTATGTTGCGCAATGACGGGGTGTTCCATAGAGCGGCACGAAACAGGAAACGAAAACGAAAGCTGCGTTGGCAACCGCAGAATCTCCGCATCGTGACCGAGATTTGAGCGTCGCTGGCTCAACAGCTTTTAGGTAGGCAACAGGTAGGGAGGCCCTCTATGGACAACGGCGAGGCCGTCAAGGGCGCGAGATGGGCCGAGGTGATAAAACGACGGACTATTGTTCGGCGCATAGTCTGGCTGTCGCTGCTGATATTCATTTAGCTCTCTGTTGCAATAGTGGCTGCCGGGCCTCAGAGGTGTGCGCAGTACGCAATCCGGCCCTTACCGTAGCTGCTTATGAGATGATTATGAGGGCCCTGCGACGCCCGTTGCCGTGCCGTGTCCAGTCACAGACAGCGGAGGAGGGGTAACTGGCTGCTGCGTCCTGCCTACTTTGCTGCGTGGTACTGCGTAGTGGTTCGCCATGGCAATCGCCCTCTACCTTGGTGGTAGTGTACATGACCCCAGATGCAGAGCTCGCTAGTGCAACGCTGGGCGGTTTGATCCAGATTGGTAGCCGTCTGTATCGCGGGGTATGCAGCAAAGGTTGTGTGCGGAGGGGATCATCGGAAAGGGAGGGTCGCCTCCGCTTTCCTTTCCTCCTCTGTCGCCGGCCAGCCTCAGGTGGCTGAGAGAAGCTCTGTGTCTCGGTCCAGGAGGTTCAAGAGCCTTGGGAGCGAGGCTTGGCCCTCCCAACTCTGCCGTGATGGTGGTCGTCAAGCTGTGGTCCGAGTGGCACCTGTCGCCCGTGGTCCCAAGCAGCCTCAACAAGTGGACAGGTCTGGCGGGAAGAGCAAACGTGGGACCCTGACCCTGACCCAGCCCTCGTTTCAAAACAAAGCCATTGATGGCGTGCGGCGGGGAGTCGATCATAGGCGTTCGCGAGACCCCCAAAGAGAAGAAGACGGAAAAGAGTGGAGTCTACAGCGTGAGTGCCATGGCTCCAACCATCCTCGATAATTCGCACGGGATATGGCAACTGGAATATGCTGCTGACGTGCCACGGAAGCTGACCATGGTTCGGCCATTGGCCTGGCGGAGGGGAGCCGCAGACTCAGGTCCGGGATACTGAGCGAGCCCTGATGCGTCATCCGCGCGTCCGATCCGCACTGGGTAGGATCGCACAATTCTGTCATTTCTACTTTTCTTTTGGGCATCAGTTGTTGAATTTTTTGGTTGCATTTATTGCGCGTTGGTTCGCCCGTTCGTTGCAGGGCGCCTGGACCAATTCCATTCCTTGCGGCGCCGAAGGGTCACCCACCCTCACCACTAGGGACGGGACGATCATGCCCCCACACATATCGTCTCCCGAAAATGGCAAGGCGGCACTGGCCAAGGTCCGACGCCGCTGCTCTTCTCTCGGGCGCTCACCGTGCTGAAGCTTCCGAACGGTGCGCGGCAGAGCCCCTCTTCCTCTGCCCTCGGCACCGAGCCTGCCTTCACCTGATGCTACTCCTGCCTCGACTATCCTCTTCGGTCTGGAACAATACACCCGCTGCACATTCCACGCCATCATTTTATCTCGTTACCTATGATTATGCTCGAGACTAAAGCCACCACCGCCAGCTTCCTGCACCTCTCCAAGGCTGGGAAGAAAGGTGAGCTGCCTGGTTGGGCGATCCGGAGGCACCCTTTGCGGAGAGAGGCTCTGCGTACCCTGTCCATCGAAACGGTGTTTCTGGCAACGCCCTCGACATTCGTACTATCCACTAGTGTAATGTTCGGTGCAGGTAAGCTACGTCAGCCCTCCCGCTGACGTCCCTGGTCGAAAATGACCTTTGCCTGCTCTCAAGCTGCAAGCTTGTGCAGTGGCGTGTTTGAGCAAAGAGGCGGAGAAATTTGTATTAGCCACAATCAGTTCGGGCGGCAATTGGCCCTTTCCCCCTCACCCGGACCTCAATCGCGGGGCAAGGTGGGAAACCGGGAATCAGGGTCGCATCTATCCAACCACGGCTGCTGGCGAGTCTACCCTGTCAAGCCGCCTCGAGCCGGGACCCCTGCGCACACCATGAGTTTAATTGGAGCGCTCGCGGCGTAGCTGCCGTCGTGATGCATACGCAAACCCTTGAACAACCCTGCGAGCCTGCCTTGTGCCGCCTCCATCCAGATCCACCGCTGGGCACAGCAAGCAGACAAGACTTGGAAAATTCCGTGTTGGATGGTGTTTGTCTGGTATGGACGGCGGCCATCGTCTCCAAAGGCGCCTACCACCTACAGTCTACCTATGAGCATGACGGTGAGGACAAAAGTGGCAGCCTGGACAAAAAAGCCGCCATGTGCTGTGCGAATTCACGATCTTGGTCCTGGTCGATCTTGCGTGGTGGTGGCGCGTTTGCCGGACGTAGTAGAGTGCTTTGGCGCGGCTGGTGTGCCAATGGCCGCCGCGCTACAGTCGACCAGCAGCAGTCTGAGTTAGTGTGGCGAAGAATAGAAGCGGCAACTTCCACTCGCAAGGTCTTGTGCATAAGCCCTCTGTGCAAAACCAGACTGAAAATAGCGACAGGCCGTCTCGATTTGGCCAACTGGTGGCTGCCCAGCTAGAGAACAGGACAGAACGCAGTCATGAGAAGTTGCGGTTAGTCTCTTCCAAATCCGGCGAGACACATGGGCACTTGGGATGTGGAGGGAGTGATGGGTGTTGCACACCGAGCAGTCGTCTCGACGCCAGCCTGTCTCGCCGAGAAAATGATTTCTGACCGAGTCGCTGCGTGGCCCTCCCAGATTGGTGAGCGATAACCCGGGGGCAGGGAGACCTATCATGAAATTCAGCGCAAAAAGCACAGTGACAGCTCTGAGTGGTCTGGTGGTTGCTGTGGCTTGGGCGCCGATCGTTACAGCGTGGAACGCCGCGAGGCAGTGTGCCGACACCAAAAGCCCGGCTGCAACGGTCCATTTTGCCCTTTTTTTACCCTCTGCTGCGAAGACGGCGTCCTTGTTTCGGCCAGGTGCCCAGGTTCTGGGGATCTCGTCACTTAGGCGGGTTGGTCTGGAGGATGAACAGCAGGCATAGACAACGGCATGCTTGAACGGCGTCGCACATCTTGCCATCATCTTCATCTGTAGAATAAAGCCGGCAGATGGGCTGCGCGACACGTGTGGCTGCCAATCTATGTTAATAATGTTAATACGGGGATCCTGGGGACGATAATATCAGCGGAACCGAGTCCTGGCCCCAAGGTCTGGATAGGCCCCGGATTGAGCGAGCAGGTGGGATGAAAAGGGTGGGTGGGATGGCTAGAGGAAAGGCGGGTGTCGAGTGTCGCAGAAGGAGAGGGGCGGCACGGCTAAGGTGTTCTTGCGGGCGATGCCACAAGGACCCACCCTTTGTCCTGGGTGCCCACCACACAGCACCCCGACTGCCGTAGGCTAGCCTGTTAGCGTGACGCTAGCAAGCAGAACCCGCTGGCTTAGCGCGGGTTGGTGGAAGGCAAAACCGGGGCCCGGGTTTTTTCCATGGGCAGGTGCCAATGAGCCAGCACGCAGCGGTGCCACTGCAGCATCAGTGCTGCAGTGCTGACTGACTGCTGGGGAAGCTCTTTTCCTCTGCCTTAGATGTGCGCTTCCGTAGGCAAATTGGGACACCCGCTGCACTAAGTTTGGCAGCCCGGTGCGAGCATCGATCAGGTTCAGATGGAAGGCAGAGGCGCGAGAAAGGCGCCGAGTTTTCATTTTGCCTTCTTTCAGCAAACCCGGAAGTGTTTGAGAAGAGTTCGGGACATTTTGGCGAGCACCTCAAAGGATGGACAGCTTCCGTGCCGTTGACTCCTGCACAGCTGCACACCGGGTCCAGCGACTCGGTTTCAGTTGAAGGTGGTGAGCGGAGTCCTTCCTCTCCTTCTTTCCCAGCTTCCCCGCGGCTGCCTGTCTGGGTCGACTGTATGGTGCTCGATTTGCTGGTTCCTCGACTTCAGCCGGCATTCGGCTGCCCACCGGCATCCTCCTTCGCCCAAAGTTTACTCAGTCGCATCTCCAGGTCGCCGAGCTTCCGATGGCCTGGTGCGTTTTGCGCTAGACACAGAGAGGCTGCACCGTCATGCACCTTCATCCCCAACGAGCCTGCAGTGGCGTCGATAGAGACAGAAGCCAGAGTGTGCGCGCTGCACAATGGACTGTGTGTGATGGCATGGGCCACTGACCATAGTCAGAGTGTGCACTACGTGTAGTCCCGTACGAAGTACGAACTTCATAGTGTACATACACACACCACCCCTGCTCTCGCTCTGCTCTCAAGAGTGTTTTTGTCCCCGTGGCGCCGACTCCAGTCCGGTCTAACTGGACGCACGGCGTGCCGTCGGTCGGCGGGCCATGGGCGATTTGATTTCTGACGTGCCTCGTCCCCAGTCCCTTGCGACCCTGCTCGATCAACGACTGGGGTAGGCTGTTGGGGTCGAGGCCGGGGTAGGGGTGTGCTTGACGGGGGAGGGGGGTGTCGGCTCTCGAGAGACACCGGCTGGAATGCACTCCTCGCAATCCTGGCTCCGGCGACTAGCTGCGAGTATGTGTGCATCGACGATTCAGGTCGAATAACGGGCTTGCCAGACCTCACAAGCCTCCAAGTCACGCCCCCCGGTAACGCATTTTGTAACCCCTGTCGTCCTGCCTTCGAAGACTGCTTCCAGGCCGTGCTTCCAACACATCACTTCTCTGTTTCCCGTACTTGACGGTAGTTCTCTCTCAGGCGGCCACTCTCCCTGACCCATTAACCCGCCTGCTGGATTGTCGCTGTCAACCCCTGCCATCCCTGTCAGGCAATCTGCAGAACAGGCCTTGTTTTGTCCACTCAGGGTGCCGACTACTTAACTCGTCGCCCCAGGCCCTCTCCGCCGATACGTCCTCTTGATATTATTGCTGCTCCTCAATCTCACACAATGGCCCACCACCCAGGCTTTCCCATATTGCTCTGAAATATCCCGAGGTCTGTCCCCCCTGAGTTCCTACTCGTCACAACGCCATCCATACATCCACACACCCGGCAGCGCCGCCACCTACCGGTTCCCCGCCTGTCAACGGCCTTGTCTTATATCCCGCCGGTCCCTTGCACCACTTGCCTCCAAGAGCACCAGACTGAAGTTGGCTCGATACAACAACAACAACAACAACAACAACAACAACAACAACAACAACAACAACAACAGCACATGGTTACCAGCAGACATCGAAACGGCAATCAAGGTCTAGATCCTCATAGATTGGTATACCCACTTCAACCTACGGGACGCTAGGGCGAGAAGAGGTTGCACCATCACCACTCGCATCTGCTGCTCTTCGGCGTTGTATCGCAGACGCTGTGGACAGCTGTGGCCTTCCGATCGACATACCGACCCTGGCCTCTCCCGCGGACCTGACACTCCAACCCGCTACTCCTCTGAGTGAGACAAGACGTCGACCGCCTTGTCCCCAGATCCCGTCACCCGGATACACCTCGAAGACGATTCGGAAGTGTGGCGAGCAGCCCGGCCCGTGATTCTCTGTATGCCTGAGCCGATCCCGCTGGTATCACAGCAGCAAATTAAAGACTGGCTAACTAAACCCGCAGGACCACATCATTGGCATCTCAAAGCCGGTCAGTGGCATATTACCCCAATGTCGGCAGTGGTCGAGTTTGCTCCTCGCGATTTTGGCCGTCATACCATGTTGGACGGTATGGCTCGACCTCATCACACCTACCACGAGGCGTATGCCCCACGGCATCCCTACTATGCACAAGAACAACACCTCCCCCAACCGCCCCCCCAACCGCAGCCACAGCAGCAACAACCGCCGCCTCGGCTACCACCCATGTCCACCATGATCTCGGCACCTTTGTCAAACGGTCGGGATGCTCCCTATCCGGGACCTAAGCCGGGCTACTACTCGGACTACGCAACTCCCTCCCCCGTAGGTCAAACGCCACCCCAGTTCCCGGGGCCAAGCAGCGATCCGCACCACCTGTCGAGACGACCGATGGACGTTCGCCGCTCGCCAACCCAGTCATCAACCGCTAGTGATCGGTCATCGGACGAGGCCGCCCAGGAAATGCGATTGAGGCAGATGAACACACTTCGGGAACATCACAGCCAAGGACAGCTGCCGCCACGGCCGTACCTTCACCAACAATCGCCCAGGGTACGGCAAGAAGGTTTCCGTTACGACAGCCCTCATCCTGCAGTTCACATCAAGATCCCTCAGGCGCCGTTCACGGCGGGGCCAAACAGCCGCCCCGTTCCCCCGCTGCCCCAAAGCCCTCCGAGCACGCAGTCCAGTGCATCCCCGAGACAAGAAGCCAAGTCAATGAGCATATCAAATCTTCTAAGCTCGGACAGCAACACGAATGGCAAGCAGGTAATGCCAGCGGCACGTCCGATCCCGGTTTCTGAATACCGCATTACAGTCCGCCAACAGCCCTCGGCGGCTCGTAGCTGTGGTTTCGGCGAGCGGGACCGCCGCGTTATTGACCCGCCACCTATTGTTCAATTGACGATTCACGACGATTCACTCACTCCCGAGGAACGCACACGCAAGTTGCGTCACCAGTTTAGCGTGGTACACTGCAGCATCTGGGATGAGCGGGGTATCAAGGACATGAGTAGCATGCCTGAGGACTTTCGGCAGCAGCGCCGCCTCATGGGTACTTTGGTGGCGAGCCCTTTTGTGGGCGTCGACGAGAACAACGAAGAGGGGTGCTTCTTTTGCTTCCCTGATCTTAGCTGCCGCACACCTGGATCCTTCCGCCTCAAGTTTGCCCTCGTGGTGCTAGATCCCACGCGCATGATGGCCGGAGATAGATCGCAGATTCTCGCCACGGCCATGAGCGAACCATTCCAGGTCTACAACGCCAAGGACTTCCCTGGCATGAAGGCTAGCACGCCCCTCACCAAGAAGCTTAAAGAGCAGGGCTGTCTTATCAGTATCAAGAAAGGAAATGAGAAGACGGGCAATGGCCATGGCCGCGACGAGAGCGGCGAAGAGGATGATGATGACGATGACAATAAGTCGAGACCTCGCAAGAAGCAGAAGCGCTCTTCTGCGTAGTTGCCTTTCTCAGGCTTTGGTGACGAGAAAAATGGGGGTTTCCTTCTCAATTATCTACAATGGTTGGCGGGGTTGGATTCCCGCCTTGTCACCCCTTTATCTTCGGAGGGGATCAGCGATTGCAACAGCGTTTCAGCATTATGATTTCTGGTCGGCGAGCATGCGCTTGTATTCGGCAACGGCTCTTTTTCCTTTCGGGCGATGTTGGTGGAGCGTATCAGACGGGAATAATCATTATTATATACCCCCTTCTTCATTTATGCTAGGAAAGCAATCACAGATTCGCGATGAGGCACATGTAAGGGCAGTTAACTATGGTATGGGAACTGGGGGATTTGGGTGAGCAAGGGTACTGGCAAAATAGGTCATCGGAAAGGAATTGGATCACTTTTGGCTTGCATCTTTACAGCGGCGACTACAATCATTAGACACGAGGGCACGGAAGGCGAACGCTGAGAATTTTGTGGAAACGGCTCTGGTTTTTTCTTTCTTTCTTTCTTTCGCAATGACCGCGCTTAAAATTGGGTTCTCTGGTTTGCGGGTTTCTGAAGTGGTATCCGGATTGTTTCCCAGGTTGAAAGTGTGCCCTCAGCGACAAGCATGAGGAGAACGGCAGAGAAAATGGCAAAAATCTGAGACATGTTGACAGACTGCTTTCCACCTGGACTTTCTACAGAAATTTCATGATGATTATGCACGGGTAACAATGGACAGACAGCGATGAAGAGAGGACCTGCGGTGTGATGATATGTCCGTGGGGTCACTTCGGCCGTAGTGTATGTTTGTGCGTTGGTATTCAGTATGCAAGGGTTCGACGGACAGAGAGGTCAGGTGCGTAAAATGCATGCGTTTCCCTGGCGGCTCAGCCCTTGGTTAACCCGGGGAGTCGGGGCTTGCCAGCGAAGCAGGCCGAAACTGTGATGCAAAGTGTGTGGCCCTTGTCATTTTCACTGGTCATTTTCTATCTGTTCGTTCATGTTCTGTCCGATGAGTGGACGAGTGTAGGCGGTAAAGATCTGTTGCTCATTCGGTTGATAAGTATCGCGTCAACACTTGTTAGTTTTTTTTATTCAGGTTTCTAGTGTACCTCTTTGGAAGGGCCGGGGACTAGCTACATACATACCTACCTAGGTAGGTCCCTAGGTACCTAACTGAGCATCAAAGTTCATAACGACATAGGTATGTGAACATTATTCTCTCCGTCCGTTTTGAGCGTTGCCAATATGAATCATGAATGTGAACAGGGGGTTGTTTTTTTCCCGTTAGGCTTCGCATCTGGAGCACCATGTCAAGCATTTGGGCCTCCGCGGAGATCTAGGTACCTAGGTATTCGTAAGTGAGTGCCTGCCTATGTGTCTACGGAGATGCTCTCAGAGACTCTCTATGGTGGATCTAACCCGTACACTAGTTAACTAGGTGATACCTCCAAATACCATAAAGCGCAATCCAGGATGGCCGCGTAACTAACACATCTCAGGGCGGCGATTGCCATCTCGGTCTCCGTTACTAGCGCGCCCCTCCTCCCCAACCAGACGGAAGGAACCGGAGCTGGACAGGGCTAGGTTGTGACCGTGGACGAATCCGACGCCTCGGGCGTGGACATTAGGGGGTTGGCTGGTACAGACCTGGGGCTGGATGGAATTCCATTTCATGTCACCATTACCTTGTGCTTTTATTATTGGAGCCAACTACACTACACAGCGGAAACGCCGGGAGGGGGACTGACTCTACAGGTTGCACAGTAAAACCAACCCAGTAACCAGACAGTGACAGGCGGTGACGAAGAGAGGGAAAAAAGAAAGACACCTCCCCCCCAAAAAACCGATTGTCAAAACCCTCCTTTTCGACCCTGGTGGCTCACCCTTGATCTGGCTGCCCCCCCCCCGGCCCCGGGCCCCGGATGCCCCACCTGCGCGGCGCTCCAAACGGAAAGAAGCAAAAGTTCTTGAACAGCACCCCCCCTCCCCCTCCATCCGTTCCAGAGCCTTTCTGACCCCAGGGATAACAAAGACCGGGACTTCTCTGGTCATTCGGTTAACCAAACCCAGAAAATGGGTAAGTGATGATCACCAAGAAGCAAAAAAGTCGTACGAGGTGGCGTTGTCTGTTTTTTCCAAGCGCGCCTCCCCAAACCAATTAAGGCCCCCGGAAACGTGCGTCCGAGGCCGCAAAAGCTTCGGATGGGTGGGTTACCCATCTCCGTCTGGGTGGCTGCAGACGGGCTGGCTTCTGGACCAGTCTAACACTGCAACTAGTGGGCTGCAGTGTGCACAAGTACTAAAATGGCTACGCATCACCGCACTGCCTCTCTGAGAACGGGACTGGACGGCGGAAGCTGCAGCTAGCAGTTAGGCGGCGGAGGTGGATGGTGTACAGTAACTAGGCAGGCAAGCTGCATCAAGACAGCAAACAAACTCAGACGATGGTCGGGGGTAGACATATTACTTGAACGGCGCTGATGGGGGTGATGGAATAGTCCCGACTAAAGTGAACAGAAACTGAGGGGCCGATCTTGTCGATCAAATGGTCGGCGACCTCAACCTCAGCCTCGATTTTTTTCAAGTTTGTTCTTCGCCCCATCATCTTTGTTGTCGACGCCAAAAGTTTCGTGGCAGGCAGGACGCGACAGACCAGCCAGTCATTCCGGCCAGTGTGTTTCGCCGGCCTGCGGTGGTTGGTCTGGCGTTTTTCCTCTCGGCTCTTCTTGCGGTGATGAGGGTCACTACGATCCGGCCGGAGGCGCAAGAAAGCGTCATCTGTCCAATCTTACAGGACAGATGGAAAAGTGCGACTGCATTGGAGGGGTTGGGAAATGTCTTTGGTTGGCCCAAAGCCTGTGCACATGTAGGTGGGCTGCAGGTGACGAAATGAAGGCTCTGTCGCTGGCTGCAGGGAGGGACTCGCTGCATACGCAGTCTGCAATGCTGGTCGGAAAAAGAAACGGCCAGCAGCGACTAGTGCGAAATGCCTTTGGAATATCTTGTCTTGTAATACAGAACTTGGTTGGTCGTCTGGGTCGCATCTCCCATGCCCAAGATTTCGTGCTTCCGATAAGGGGTGGCGCCCAGCGAGGACAAACGAAGAACTCCAGCTTAAAGAGTAGGCGACGAATTCAGGTCCGCCTGCCCATCCTTCCATACCAGTGCCCACTCACGAGCCCAAAGTGGCCCATCCCCGTCCTTTTTCCTGCCGCACCTCTGATTCTCATAGTCGCACAGTTGGGGCAGGGCATCTCGATTCCCTGATATTGCCGCCTTTATCAGATGTGCGTGATGCTCCGGAGAATCTTTCGGGAGCAGCTTGGCAAGTTCCAGATATGATCGGGCGTCATCAAGCTCAAGTGCTCCAATGCGGAAGGAGGCCTCAGCGGCTTCGAGCTGGCCTCGGTGAGCCTGAATGATCCCGAGGTGATAATAGCATTCTGCTTCGCTGCCCCATCTTGGCTCCCTTTGCGAACCTGTCAAAGGGCCAGCCATCCTGTAATCCAGGTGATCATTTTTGGTGGGAGCAGGCGCAAATATGTTGTTGCTGTTGGCAGCAGCAAAGATAGCGCGGTCAAGGTAGGATAACGCCTTGTCTTTCTTCCCTCTCGACATCTCGATCAGAGCCTGGAGGGTGAGCGCATCAGGATTTTGACCATCCCTGACGAGCTTCGTGAATTTTTCCGTTACAGGTTGAAAAAAGATCCTAGCCCGCTGCGAGCCGGACTCCCTTAATGACCGCTGAATGAAGCGGACCGAGGCAATGACAGAAGGATCGTAGTCAAACTCGGCTGCTGTCTTGAGCATATAGAGGGCTAATTGAATGTTCTTGACAGGCTGTTGGAGGAGCTGCAATGCGGTCCAGTGCATCAGATATGGGTCTATACCGTAGTCTGTGTGGGTGGTTGCCCAGGTTGCACCATGTTCAGCCTTGAAAACGGGTTTGACGGTGTGGTGGTGATTTCGCCTACCTCTCAGGATTTTCCCTTTCCAAGTCGACTCCTTGGCATTTGCTAACGAGCAGAACCACCCTGCTGTGTTGTAGCAGTCTTTGGGAGTGATGTCATCAGGGATCATATCAGTCTGCTCCCATTTCTCTAAAGGAGGAACATCTTGAGGCGTGAAGATGAGGTCTCTCGCTGGGGCTTTTTGCTTTTTTGGAGACTGGAAATAATGGCGACATTGCGGTATACCCCCCCGGTTTCTCAACGGAGTGAGCAGGTGCTTTGTGACTGTGAGGGTGGCAAAAAGAGGAGACCGAAATGTTGGCGGGATTCTAGGCAGGAGTGCCCTGCTAAGTGGAGCCATCTCTAAATCGCGCTGAGAGCGGGAGAGGATTTTCAGTTGTGGCTGGCTTTGAGGTGATCCCGCCATCGAAAGATGAGGTGGGATGAAGCTTCGCGATGGTAAGCTTCGAGGATCCTTCCGGGACGGAGAGATCCACCATGACGAATTGTCCAATCAGAGCTTGGACCATGACATCTGCCGAGCCAATGCATGGATGATCGAAGTCCTAACAACTACCAAGGGGACTATAAGAGATACCTTTTTTATTTGTTTTTTTTATGTACCGCAATGTCATACCTGGTTAGTGTTGTTGTTGGGCTTCGATACCACCTAACAATGCCCTGTTGTTTGAACTTTGCAACAACTCCCGCGATGCTGGGCGAGAGGTGGCGATAGTCTCGTCAGCCAAGTCTCGAGGGGCTCCCAACCCTCGGAATCACTTAGGCTTCAGCCCCGCTGTCACGCTCAGTCTCGGACCAGACAAAACACTGGGTTCTTCCTCTCGGAGAAGACGAGATTGGCCAAGATGCACAGTGCGTGCTAAACCTTATGAAGAACGAGCACAGCGCTATATTGATGAGAGAAAGCTACTGAACTTGACCAGAACAAGGTGCTACGGCATTCGCTTTGAGGCACTGGGACTCCTGACTTATCTACCCCTAGGGGAGACTGTGTTTCACCGAGATGCTGGTGGATGGAGAACATACAAAAGTTACCAGGATCAAAGACAGCCAATTTCCCAGCTCAGAACTCATCCGCGCGTATGAGTACTATCTTGATATTGATGTGGGTGGTAGACTGCAGGTACGAGGTCTTGAAACCCTTGAAGTTATTTCCTATCCATCCGAGCAGATGATAGAAAGCCTTGACGTCGTTCCACAGTGGCACTTTAAGAGGACCGCTCCAGGTTTCCACCGAGAGGGGCCAGTCAAGAGAAGGGGAAATTATCCGTACCTATCACATGCTCTTTGGGACTTGTAGTCAGCAGCTGACATCCCAATAGGCAGTATGAGAAAGGAGATATCTCACGCAGCCCAGAGGGACACTTGGCCAGCTACGGTCAGAAATGTGAGTAACCGAGATCAGTATAGAGCTTCTTCCCTATTGTGGTACATGCAGCTGACCCGGGATAGCCCCAGTGTCCACATAGTGTCGCTGTCGACTACACAACATCAAGTGTGTATGAGAGAGAGCTGGGAAATAACAGGGGTCTATCGCAAGCCCTCAAGTGTTTGCTTGCTTTGGCGAAGCTTGGCAGCTTGGGCCACCTCCCAGTAAGCTGTCTTCCCAGGACACAGTTCTGTCCAAGGCAGGCCGTTCCCGTACAGCCTTGCAGCAGTCCCCAACAGTCCCAAGCCGACGACGAGGTCTGGAAGCAGATGTTAAGCATTTATCAGGCTGAGAAGGAGATGAAGGACTTGGGCATAGCCGTGTCCTCGTTCCGATCAACTACCAATCCAGTTCTCATTGGCAAAGGCCGAGGACTCCATGCCCACCTCTTCGGTGGCCCAGGCACGGGGAAGACATTCACGGAAGGTCAGTTCTTGCGCGCTGCGTGAGCGGCTGCTCACTAATATGTTCCGGTCATGCTGAAAGCCTCGTTCGTAAATATCCGATACCCCCCCTGTCCCGGGTTAACTGTAACTGCGAGGCGTTCACCACAGCCCATATGGCACCGGAGCCTGTTGGATGCCTTGCCCACTCTCTACACAGACTCGTTTGCTAACCTACGTAGTTACCACTGCACGGTTGGCCGCAGGCATAAATCGCACTGGGCTACTATCTCATGTCATCTTTAGCGCTTGGATGTGGACATCTCGACCACCTTGCGGTCACCGAAGGTCACTATTACCTCTATAATAAACCCAACCATCTTTAGTATCACTGCGACTCGAAAGATGAAAATTTATTGAACTCGAGTATGTCATCGCATCTTCTAGAGTCCTCGCATAGGATGTCGACACTGTCTAGGAAGATGAATAGCACATTAGTTTCAGCCAATTGACGCGCACTCTTGGTATCCGTCCCACAAGCTGCCAAAACGTTTGCGAGGCCCTTTCCTACCTTGGACTCGCTGGTAGATGGGATGATCTGAGTTATGAGAACGACCGAGCAGTCGCGTTGCAATGAGCGATGGAGACTGGCTCGGAAGTCGTGCCTGAGGCAGTCAAGGAGCCGTTTGCTTCGTCGCGGCTGGCACTGTCCTTGTATCTAGGCAAGCTCATCGCGGAAGTCTTGACGGCTCTGGCCCAAGAAAAATTCAATGTCTGGGGAAAAAGAAGAGGTCTCAATAGCTCGAGGAAATACTTGTTTACTTAAGATATATGATCTGGCTGCGAGTGGGGAACGAGCAAACCCTCCGAGTGGTAGCACGTGAAGGTCGGGGAGGAGTGAGAGCTATGGTGGAGTAGTCGTCCACACAGCGATTCCATCCTTGCACAAAGGTGGGGCTTGGTCTGGGCCTGGCCTGGCGGTGGTTGGTGGGTGGGTGGAAAGTCTCAAGCGACCCACTAAAATTTTCCTTCCTGCTTCCAGTTTTCCAACTCTCGCCAGCAGCTGTGCGACATTCCGGGATATTATAGAAGTCTTCTGAAATATGGCGACGAGAAGAAGTGTACGGCAGGCGGCAGAGGTTGCTGCCGAGATCGTCGAGATCTCATCTGACTCGGAACCAGAGGTCACGCAGGAAAAATTCGCCGAGATTCCCAAGAAACCAGAAAACGTCGTCGTGGATCCTACTGAGGCCCACCCGTTGATGAAAGTTGAGGGAATCAGGTACAGCAGTCTGTCCACGGAAGAAATCCCGGTGCCGACAGAATCAGCAAATACTCAACCCATCGTCGAGAGGACCTCGTCATCCGCCAGCGCAAAGCTTCCTGTGCGGGTCAAGGACACGGGGTCTGTGAAGCATCGCCACGTCAGCATAGAGATTCAACTCCCCAGTTCATCCTCCCGCTCCAAGGGCGTCGATGTTTATGAGATCCCGGACAGCGACGGTGAAGGGGAGCGAGAGGTGTTCAAGACACCATTGGAAAGGAAGCACATCAACCATATCGATAGCGATAATGAGGAATTCGTCACACCAATGGAGGTGCCAATGGGTGGTTCTCTTGATGTCGACCTTGCTATGTCTCAGGCCGTCCAGAGCCAGATTAAGCAGGAGGAGGAACAGAAACAGGTAGAGGAGCGGGCGCAATCAGGAGATGAAATGCAGGACGATGCAAGCGAGCAGGAGCAGGACAACTCAGAGGATTCAGACGATGAAGCACCCGAGGTTGTTTCCTCACACGCCGCCGCAGCTCAAATTGCACAGGCGTCCAGGGCTGCTGCGAAGGCCGCTGAACAGTAAGATCTTGGATGATACGAGCACATTGGCGGTTGACTGATATATTTGCAGACAAGAGGCCGAGAAGAAACGCAAGAGGCAGCAGCGTGACGCTTTCTTCAAGCAGCAACAAACAGAGAAGAAGAGGGCACAAAAGCTAGTCGAGAAAGCAGCCGAGGCTGACAACAAGTTGACTACAGAAGCCCCCGAATCAGCTGGCCTTTTCCCCGCAAAGAGGAAAAGAGAGATACCGGCCGTTCTTCCTCATGATCTGCTCGATTCAGACTCCGAAGATGAGGGTGACCAACTAAGAACTTTGACTACAAGTGTGTCAGCCAAGAAACGGAAGTTAAACACGCCTGGGTCAACTTGGATTGCCGAGGCCAAGGCTCCGAAAGACACGAGGGTGGGAAGAACGGTCTATCGGACTGTGGCGACTGGTGGAGACGGAAATTTAGCGCCAAAGGCGAGAAAGAACGCCCGGACCATGAAGCATCTGTATCAACAAAGAGGCCGAGTTGCTCAGGTGAAGCATGGTTTCCTGATCAAGAATCGCTAGCCAAGGGTCGTGAATCTGTCTTATATGAGGGTGGGGTCGTCAATTGGTCATTAGGTGGCTTTGGGCTCACAACTCAGTTGGGTACGGTCTTTGAGGCACCTGTCACGCATTTCGGAGCATATTCGCGGTTTACCTGTCTGCTGTCTTTCTTTCCACGGGTGTAATGGCGTTGGAGTTGTGTCAGTCGGAAAGCACACCGAGAGCATTGTGATTTTGGGGGCTGCCACAAAGGCAAAGGAATTGTCCGAAACGCGGACCAATGGAGAGAGTCGCAAGGAACAAAACGGCACCGCAATATGAAACTTAACTCGCGCCTGCTGATATTGATGGTGGATTTCTTAATTGGCGTTCTTTCTACGCGGTATGATGCACGTGTGAGCTCTGCAGCTGGGCTTGCGTCAAATTTAAAGTCCCGCAGCCAAGCATCCCACCCGATGGGTACCGATCACCGCCAGACTCGCACGCTCTTCAAAGCCACCGTCTCGATTTTACCTCACCCTCGACCCTTCGTCGCCGAATATCCCATAGACACCTCTGATACCCCATAAGACCTTATTTCTTTAACAAGCCTTCCCATCTGCCCAGCATGGCTCGCAAATTCTTCGTCGGCGGCAACTTCAAGATGTGAATTCGACCCCCCTCCCATCTACCCCGCTATAACCCGCGTTGAATGTCGCAAAGCTAACTGGGAGCTCTTGTTTCCCCAAACTCTAGGAACGGGACCATTGAGTCCATCAAATCCATCGTGAAGAACCTCAACGAGGCACAATTGGACCCCGACGTCGGTATGTTGTTTGTATGCCTCGTGCAGTGTGGGAGATGTGGTAGCTGTGGTAGCTAACCGCAGTGTCTGCGTCGAACAGAGGTTGTAATTGCCCCTCCAGCCTTGTATCTCCTCCTCGTGCGCGAGCATCTCAAGAACAACATCGAAGTTGCTGCTCAGAACGTCTTTGACAAGCCCAACGGTGCCTTCACGGGCGAGATCAGCGTCTCGCAGCTCAAGGACAGCGGCATCAGCTGGACCATCCTCGGTCACTCTGAGCGGCGGACCATCCTGGGCGAGACGGACGATGTAGTTGCTTCCAAGACCAAGTTCGCCACCGAGGGCGGCGTCAATGTCATCTGGTGCTGCGGCGAGTCGCTCGAGGAGCGTGAAGCCGGCCAGACTATTGCGGTAATCGAGAAGCAGCTTGCTGCGGTCAAGGCCAAGGTTGATGATTGGTCCAAAGTTGTCATCGCCTACGAGCCCATCTGGGCCATTGGCACTGGCAAGGTCGCCACGGTTCAGCAGGCCCAGGAGGTGCACGAGGCCGTCCGCAAGTGGCTCCGGGCCAACGTTAGCGACAAGGTTGCTGATGAGACCCGCATCCTCTACGGTGGCAGTGTCAGTGGCAAGAACTGCAAGGATCTTGCTAAGGAGAAGGACATTGACGGCTTCTTGGTCGGTGGTGCTAGCTTGAAGCCTGAGTGTGAGTTGCTGCATGTTTGCTGCGATTGATTGTGAGGAAAGGCTAACTTGCTGTGAAGTTGTCGACATCATCAACTCGAACCTCTAACTGAAACCGAGCAAGGTGGCGTTATGCCGTAACAACAGTTGCGAATTTGAGTTGAACTGGGCTTGCTTCTGGGAACAAAAACAGGGGCATTCATGGTGAAAACATAGAAACATGGAAACATTTCTCAGTCAAATCATCCTTTTCTCTGCATGTGTTTGTTGTGTGTGATCCGTGGATAACATTTGCCTACCAGTATGTAGTGTGCACTGGCCCCCCAGGCTGGGCGGTCAACCACCTAGACGCCATAAATGCAACCCTTTTGTACAACACACACCCACCCAAGGCAACATGCTTTATACCTTCATGCCATTTCCGTGGTAAGGACTCCATACGCCTCTTACACTCTCGTTGATGCTTGAAACCGGCTTGCTTAACCTACGCTCCTTCTCACCGCTAGCATCGCGAAGCTCCTTAACTTTCTGGAGCACCTGCAGAGGTTCCATATTCTTGACCTCGACCGTCTTGGTCTTGCCGTTGATGTAGTGTCCGATGACAACGGGGTGTTGCCGTGGCCGGGGCGATACACTGATTTCGATTTGGGGATGGGCGGCCGCAAACTTGGGGAGCTGGGACTTGATGAAGGCACTGGGGAAGTGTCAACATAGATAGATTGGGCCAGGAAGTCAATTTTGGTACTTACTTCATGCCTCTGGAGCTCCCCGCCCAGTCACAGTAGTGAAAGTCCAGTCTCTTGCATTGCAAAATGAAGGCGCCAACCCCGTTCTGGAGCGAGTTATGTTAGCCAATGCACCATGAAACCCATTGCTGCATCGGGAATTGTATATACTCGGCCGGTAGAAACTTGTGGTATTCCTCGAATCGTCATTGTGGCCGGCGTCTCGGGGTCATGATCTTGTGAGATATACGAAGAAGTCCGTTCCCTTCTCGTGTCGCATGCGCTTCATCAAAAGTTGGCGCACGGTCCAGCTAGGTGCATCAAAAATCGGACGCCATAGCACGTGATTGGAAGCTTCGGTTCACTTTAGCCTCTTGCGCTCTGTCGAGGAGCGCCTTTCTAATCTCCATGCAACTTTTGCGACTTGCCCATTTTGCCAAACTGCGATCTGTCACATACCGTTTTGTTGACCTTCCTTTGTACCAGGAGCCTCTATTTTCAACCTTTTCACAAACAGCCTATGCACGAGACCTAGCCTAGGCGATTTGATAAATTCGATCGCGTATAACTTTTGACAACGCGCAGTTTCTGATTAACGACAACAACCACGCGCCAACCACCATGACGGACAAGCTACCGCCAAATCTGCTTGCACTCTTTGCGCCACGCCCACCTTTGCGATGGGTTCCGCCTAGCGATAACCCTCCTGAGCAGCGCAAGACTGCGGCCATTTCAGGCATTGCCGATTTCCTCCCTGCCCTCGCTTCGTACGAGTGCGAATATGAATACCACCCCACCGAGAGCTGGCTGGATGCCCGGGAACGCAAAAAGCGCGAGAAGAAGGAGCAGGCTGAAAAGCTCGTCCAGGAGGCGCCCAAGCACTGTACGAAACCACTGAACACTTCCAGAGTTTGTATGACCCGAAGCTAACATTCTTAGTCAACCCGCATGAGGATCCGAATATCAGAGGCGACGCCTTTAAGACCTTGATTGTGGCTCGGCTCGATTACAAGGCAGATGAACAGGACCTCGAGCGCGAGTTTGGGCGGTATGGGCCAATTGAGCGCGTAAGTTTGCTCCCTTGCACGCAATCTGCACTCGAACCCAACTGACACACCCTAGATCCGCATCATTCGCGACAGTCATGCCGATGAGAAGGGCAACAAGAAGCGCAAACCCCATCGTGGCTACGCCTTCGTAGTATTCGAACGCGAGAAGGACATGAGAGGTAATACTGCCACGCTATTTGATTTCATGTGCTCCACAGATCCCACCCAGTGTATTTGGCTGCTCGCCTCCGGGACTTTGGCCCTCAAGCTTGCCTGTCCTGCGATTCCTGGTTTTTCTCTTTTCCCCTTTCAAATTTCATTCCCCGCAAGGTAATCTATTTCATGGTAAGGTTTGACTGACAAATGCGCATTTGGCGCATGCGCAACTAGCTGCTCTAGAAGGATGTGATGGACTTCGAATCAAGGACCGACGTGTCAAGGTTGACGTTGAGCGCGGTCGAACCGTCAAGGGCTGGAGACCACGCCGCCTCGGAGGCGGTCTTGGCGGTCGTGGCTATACCAAGGCAATGCCTGCCCGTCCTGTGGGTCCAGGTGGGTTCGGAGGCCAGGGTGGCTACCGCGGCAATTTCGGCGGCGGTTTTCGAGGACGTGAGCGCGGGTTCCCTCGTGGCGGTGGGTTCGGTGACCGCGGAGGAGGCTTCCGTAGCGGCAACTTTGACCGTCCTGGTGGCTTTGGTGGCGATCGCGGCGGTGGTCGTAACTTTAGCGGTTCTAACGGATTCGCTCCCTCCAATGCGCCGAATGGGCCCGGTGTTGGTCGTGACGGCGGATACGGTGGGCGTGATGGCGGCCGTGATCGTGACGGAGGTCACAGCGGCCGCGACGACAGACGAGGCCCCTCTGGACCGGGCGGTTATGGCCGTGAGGGAGGCGGTCGCTCATATGACGATAGATCTGGCGGAGGCTACCGCGACCGGAACCCTCGACAATCTGGCAGCAACATGGAACCGATCCGGCCTCGTGGAGAGAATGGTGGGTATCAAGGCGACGGTGGTGGCCGCGGCGGCAGGGACTATGACAGACCTAGAGATCACGATGACTCGCGGAAGCGCGGCTACGATGGTGGCTACGAAGATCCCAGGAAGCTGCGACGCTACTAGCAAGACAAAGGCAACTCAATGTCTTGTGGTGGGTATCGAAACTTCTCATTTTCGTGACTCACTCGCATTCCCCTTCCCTCCCTTTCGACACTGAGAATAAGCCGGCTGTCATATCTCGGCGCCGGGCCTGTATACTCCCCACAGGACAAAAATCGGCATTATTTTGAAGTATCGACCGGACCAAGGTAACACTTTACGCCCTCACACCCCTCAATCCGAGACTATTCGCTCTCATACCTTAATGCTCGCAACACAATCACCTGGACCATCAATATCCGCTTGAGGCTCTTTCATCCAGCCATACAGGTTATGAAGCCCCCTCAGAGGAGATCCCACTTGGCAAACCGAGCGTAAGAAAGAGCCTGGACTGGAAGGTAATCGTGTTCCGTTTCAGTCAGTTGTATTTTACCACGTCACAAGAGCGATCGTGTGCACCGGGGAAGTGGAAAGAGAGCGGATGGAGTCAGGCCAAATTGGATCACGACAACAAAAATAAGTTCAAGGTAATAATATCAGGGTTAGAGCTTTTTTCGTCGGGACCTGCTCGGTCGAGGAACGAACGGGGAGCCAAAAGGGCAAACAAAAGTAGGATTGAGCGAGGTAAGGTCAGAGGTAAGGAGCTATTCCAGTTGCCTGCTGACCTAGGAGATTTTCCTCTTTTCTTTTTCTTCGATTCTGTAATGACGCTGCTTCTGGCTGGCTGGTGAGGTGAGATATGTATGCGAAGTGTGCTGGCCCGTCAGTGTGTTAAATATGTCTGAGCTATCAGCAGCAACAACTAGGCATGCTGTCTTGAATTCAACTTGATGGTGCTTCTTCTGTGGGCAGTGTCGAGTAATTATGTTTCATATGGACGACCAAAAACGTTGATCAACAAGAGTATTGTTATTATTTTCCCATTTTCAAGACGCCGATTTGCCGACCCAGCCCAGAAAAGCTACCAAATGGTATCATGAAGCCGCCCTATGCTAGTATCCTCTCATGGATGAAGACAAGACAAGACATGAAGGATCCAAATATGAATGAGTGATTCCTCTCGCTTTTGTATGTTTCACTCATCATCGCTCATAGCACCCTCATCATCATCGCCCTTCGCCTTCGAATTCTCCGCCTTGGCAATCGGCTCAGCCAGTTGCGTAACAGCGCCCGTCTCAGCCGTCCAATACGCCAACAACTTAACCCGGAACTCACTCATGCAAACGCTTAAAAGCTTGAGCAGTCTCGTCTGACGAGAGTCAAGCACTTTGCCCTCCTCGCACACCGTGTACCCCTCGCTGCCCTCACCGCTCTCTGTTCCCAAAACCACCCTACCTTTGACCATGCGCGTCGGCACACCCAATCGTCGTAACTCGGGCTCCAACGTATGGGACACAGGAACATCATGATCGGCGGGGACTTCACCGCCTGTCGAGTAGACGATCCCGGGGGGGATGGTGAAAGTGCGGGTTGCGGTGGTGCCGGCGCGGGCGAAATCGACTTGGGAGAGGCTGTCAAAGTAGGTCTGGATGTCGGAAGGGTCGCGGTTTGTAAAGATGAGCCCGACGGAGCCGGAAAGGTACCGCGTCAGCTGCTCGATGCCGTCGGCTTGGGCTTCCTCAGGAGTGGTGCCAAGGGCGCGCGCGGTAAGTTTGGTTTTGCCAAAGAAGATGCTGGAGAATGGAATAAATTAGTCCTCAATTCTTTTGCTGTATGATTGGGAGCCAGAACATACCGGCAGTCTTTGAGCTCGTGGCGGACATTCTTAAGGTACGAGTTACGCATATTTTCGACACTGAAGACGAAGCAGTGCTTGTACTGCGGGATGGCCTGGCGGATGTTTTCAAACAACTTCTCCTTTTGCTCGCGTGTCTTCTTCGTCACCTGGGTGAGGTGGAAGACGCGGGCACGCTTGGACTTTGGCATCTTGGGCGGGAACTGAGGAAGGTAAACGTCGGTTGCGATGGCTTCAAGTCAAGTCAATGCTATCAATCCCCCATGTCGGGCTGTGCGCCAAAATTTCTGCCGGCTGCAATTTTTGGGCGGTGTGCTTGTCTCTCACCCCACCAGATTGATAAGAGAAGGAGTCACTGGGAGACGTGGGCGTGGAAACCCCAACCCGCAAGCTTTACCCCACCTGGATTTGCTGTCTTTGTTTCCGGTCGCCAAGACCGCGCTGAGATCCTTCTGCAAGTAGCCGTCGTATCGGTATGATATACTTCGTACCTTCACCTCGTACCGGATTCAAGACGTTTCAGGGTCGAGTCGCGCCTTGTTGGGGATATGGACAAAGGAATTTCAACGCATCATATCGGAAACCTCGGGAGATGTTCGTTTGTTGCCCAATGAGTGGTTCTGCTCTCTGAGCGTGGTGGGATGACGTCCTATCAAAGAACAAAACCCCCCGAGCTCTCCGGTCAGGAGGTGCTGATAAAACAAGGACGACAGATTGCGGAAACGACTCAACCTGTCCGACCGGTGTTTGATTTCCTCGACCGCAGTGACCAGCCCGGAATTAAGCACTCGAGTATCAAAACCGTTCAGTCAGTTGCACTCCGGGACAGCCTACACTGCACAGCCCCAACGAGTAATTTTCGGACTCGAGAATTATTGACTGGTTGGCTCGCTGTTTGAGTATAGTGGAGATATCGGGATGGATCAAAGAAGCCATGTTTCCTCGTGGCACGGAAGAGATCCGCGCTCCAGCGATTTCGCGACAGAATTTGAGATGCAAAAAACGCCACTGAACCAGGTTGTCAGAATTGGCTCAATTGAGCCGCACCCTACTACAGGCTGATCTTAACAGACTCAGAATCTTATCCATGGTGGGTATTAATCAACCAGTTCTCTGACCCGGTTACACGGCAGTCGTGCTGACGGCCCGCCATACGCAAAACTCCAGTGTAAGACACGATGTATTATTGGCTCGATGTGATCAAAGTCCTTCTCCGAGAGAGACTGGGGTAGTCGGCGAAAGACTGCTCTCTACCATGTCTCATCAGGATGCCAACCACAGCGGTGATGCCACAATACGTCTAGGTTGGGGTACATGCGACGGCGTTTTTCGGGCCCCAAACTTCGGGGAGTAAAAGTGTCCGAGCCCCGTTGGCCGATTGAGTCAATGAAGGTGGTGTGCTCGGCACGCCCATGTCATCGGGACGGGCAATTTATTGCTCCAACGAGTCGTGTAACCGCCCTCGAAGCCCCAATGCAGGTGGCAGGATCATGTTTCTCGTGGAAAACTGAAGACTATCCTGGTTTCAGACGGCCTTCGGACAATTGGCGGAATTCCATGGCTCCGTGCCCCGCCTGGGTTGAACCGGGAAACTTCCTCCATGTCGAGATGCTGAGTGAGAGAGACGGTGGCCGAGCTGACCGGGCTCTAGATTGTTACGTACATATTGCTTATAGAAATGATGTTAGTTAGGAATACCTGGCAAACAATTCGCGCGTTTGATGGGTGATGAAATGAGCAAGGCCGAGTCGCAAGCAGAGAAGATTGCAGCAGATTGCGGGGTGGGCGGGTCTGGTCCGCTTCATACAATACACTAGTATCGCAAGCCAGGGCTGCAAACGGTAAAGTTCCGCTGTTCCTGGCTCGCGTACACTAGCGAATAACGGGCCCAGGTCCTTCCCATTCCAATGAACCTTCCTCGCAGACGCGTCTAAAATCGGTGGCAAGCGGGAAGTTGCAGGGCCCCGAAAGACTGCGAGCCGTCTGATGATGTCGCTCATACTGTTTTTGGAACCCTTTGGACAGGCGGGCACGGCCGAGGCATGCAGAAATCAAGTGCCAGTCACCGTCTTTGCTTTTCATCTTCTGTGTCTTCCCTCTGATTCCATCACCTTCCTGACACTTTATTTTTCCTTCTTACATACCAAGTCCTGCCCTGCTGGTAGAGTTTGTTCCCTCCCCAGTAATCTTGGCCTTCATCCACTGCAGTCACGACGCTCGTTCATACTGGGGTTCTTTGTCTTTACCTTCGTCATCCTGTGTGTATATATCACGGGATCAGACCTCAATCACCCTCCCATCATCTGCGGTTGCGCCTGCCTTGGAAACACGGGAGCCCACAAGCAAGTCTGCCCACAGTGCCCACAAACCTGATATCCACACAATACGGAGACGGCGGGCCCTGGGCCCATATATCCGTCCGAAAACTGCAGGTCACAGCAGTCGCGGGTTTTTTTTTGGAAAGGAAAAATGACTGCCAACTCTTCAGAGAAGGCTCCTGAAGCCGTCACTTCCGGGCGTTTGTCGAGTAACGGTGACTCGACCGGGAGCATATCCAACCAGAAAGCTGCCGCTCCAGCCACAGCCTCCCTGGACATGGAAAAAGCCGACAGCAAGGTTATTCCGGCCAATGAGGCCAGCGATGAAGATCCGTACAAACATTTGCCGGAAAGGGAAGCCAAAATTATCAAGGATCAGGTCCAAACGCCCGACGTCAAAGTTGGCATCGCCACGCTGTATCGCTATGCTTCGCGGAACGATCTTATCATCATGGCCGTGGCTGCACTGGCCGCCATTGCCTCAGGTGCTGCCTTACCGCTGATGACAGTTATCTTTGGCAATCTCCAAGGCACTTTCCAGGGGTACTTCCAAGGCTTGGTCACCTACGACGAATTCACGAAGGAGCTGGCGCACTTAGTTCTTTACTTTGTGTACCTCGCAATCGGCGAGTTTGTCTGCACATACGTGTCGACCGTGAGCTTCATCTACACGGGTGAGCATATCAGCGCCAAGATCCGTGAGCACTACCTTGAGAGCTGTATGCGGCAGAACATCGGATTTTTCGACAAGCTCGGTGCCGGCGAGGTTACCACACGCATCACTGCTGATACCAACTTGATCCAGGAGGGTATCTCGGAGAAGGTTGGCATTACACTCGCCGCCGTAGCAACCTTCATAGCCGCTTTTGTCATTGGTTTCGTCAGCTTCTGGAAGTTGACGCTCATCCTACTCAGCACCCTGTTCGCTTTGCTCTTTTGTATGGGCGCTGGATCTAGGTTCATCGTCAAATACTCGAAGCAGAACATCGCCTCTTATGCCGAGGGTGGATCTGTTGCAGAAGAGGTCATCAGCAGCGTCCGTAACGCCGTGGCATTCGGCACTCAGGACAGACTAGCCAAGCAGTACGATATTCATCTGACCAAGGCAGAATATTTCGGCTTCAGGTTGAAGAGTGCCCTCGGTGTCATGATCGCCTGTATGATGGTGATTTTGTACATGAACTACGGCCTGGCATTCTGGATGGGCTCGAGGTTCCTTATCGACGGCGAGGTACCGCTCAGCAAGGTCTTGATTGTGATGATGAGCGTCATGATTGGTGCCTTCAATCTCGGTAACGTGGCTCCGAACATGCAGGCCTTTACTACCGCGGTTGGAGCGGCTGCTAAGATATACAACACCATCGACCGGCAATCGCCGATCGACCCAGGCAGCGACGAAGGAGCAACTATTGGGAATCTTCAGGGTATCATCCGGTTGGAGAACATCAAGCACATCTACCCCAGCAGACCCGAGGTAATTGTCATGGAGGATGTCAGCCTTGTCATTCCAAGCGGTAAGGTTACCGCGTTGGTTGGAGCTTCTGGCAGCGGCAAGTCCACAATCGTCGGCCTGGTTGAGCGATTCTACAACCCTATCGAAGGAGCCGTCTATTTGGATGATGTGGATATCTCGACACTGAACCTCCGCTGGCTGCGTCAACAAATCTCGCTCGTCTCACAGGAACCTATCCTCTTCAGTACCACTATTTACGAAAATATTCGGCATGGTCTGATCGGAACAAAATGGGAGAATGAGAGCCGCGAAAAGCAAGAAGAGCTCATCCACGGGGCTTCCAAGAAGGCTAACGCCCACAACTTCGTCACCGAACTTCCGGACGGCTATGAGACCCATGTTGGCGAGCGTGGTTTCTTGCTCAGCGGTGGCCAAAAGCAGCGCATTGCCATTGCTCGAGCTATTGTGTCAGATCCCAAGATTCTTCTTTTGGACGAAGCGACAAGCGCACTCGATACCAAATCTGAGGGCGTAGTACAAACGGCACTGGAAGTTGCGTCTGAAGGCCGAACCACAATCACCATTGCGCACCGACTGTCAACCATCAAGGACGCGCACAATATCGTCGTCATGTCCCAGGGCCGTATTGTTGAGCAAGGCACCCATGATGACTTGCTTGAAAAGCGCGGCGCATATTACAAGCTTGTCACAGCTCAGGCGATCGCAGCTGTTAATGAGATGACAGCGGAAGAGGAGGAAGCGATGAACGAAGAGGAAGAGGAACTGATTATCCGGAAAGCTACAAGCCACAACAAGGAACAACAGGTCGATAGCGGCCGCCCTAGTGAAGGGTACACCGACCCCGAAGACGATATTCGAGCCAAGTTGGGCCGCAGCACAACGAAACAGAGCGTCAGTTCCCTGGTGCTTGCCGGGCGAAATGATGGTAAACCGGTCAAGTACAGCCTTTGGACTCTGATCAAGTTGATCGCTAGCTTCAACAAGAAAGAATGGAAGCTGATGGTGCTGGGATTGTTCTTCTCCATCATTTGCGGCCTTGGCAACCCTGTACAGGCTGTCTTCTTTTCCAAACTTATTGCAGCTCTGTAAGTCATTGGCAACCATCCAAGCTCGAGACATGTGAGCTAACCGTATGACAGATCAGTGCCCATCACCCCGCAGACAATCCCTACGATGCGGTCAGACGCGTCTTTTTGGAGTCTGATGTACCTTATGCTCGCATGGGTGCAGTTCATTGCTTTTACTGTCCAGGGCATCCTGTTTGCCAAGTGTAGCGAGCGCCTTATCCACCGGGTTCGCGACGGCTCCTTCCGGTCCATGCTGCGTCAAGATGTCGAGTTCTTTGACCGCGACGAGAATTCGGCCGGCGCACTCACGTCTTTCCTAAGCACCGAAGCCACTCACGTGGCCGGTCTCAGCGGTGCCACTCTTGGTACACTGCTCATGGTTTTTTCGACACTGATCTCGGCATGTACTCTTGCCCTGGCTATCGGCTGGAAGTTGGCGCTGGTCTGCATTGCCACTATGCCTATTGTCATCGGGTGTGGATTCTTCCGTTTCTGGATGCTTGCTCATTACCAACGGCGGGCAAAGCGTGCGTACTCTGGATCAGCAAGCTATGCTTCGGAGGCCATCAACGCCATTCGAACCGTCGCCTCGTTGACACGGGAGGCCGAGGTTATCCGTCAATACAGGGAATCCCTAGCTGCCCAGCAACGCGCAAGCTTCAAGTCGGTGCTCAGGTCCAGCACTCTGTATGCCGCATCGCAGTCGGTCATGTTCTTCGCCTTCGCCCTTGGCTTCTGGTATGGCGGAACGTTGATCGCCAAGCTCGAGTATGATATGTTCCAGTTCTTTGTAGTCTTCTCGGCCGTCATCTTCGGTGCCCAGTCAGCTGGGTCTGTGTTCAGCTTCGCCCCCGACATGGGCAAGGCTGTGGAAGCATCCCGCTCTCTTAAGACACTCTTTGACCGCAAGCCCACAATTGACACATGGTCTCCGGACGGTGACAAGATGAAGGCAGTCGACGGTAGTATTGAGTTCCGCGATGTGCATTTTCGCTATCCTACTCGCCCGGAACAACCTGTGCTCCGAGGCCTGAACCTGACCATCTCTCCTGGTCAATACGTCGCGCTGGTCGGTGCTTCAGGCTGTGGCAAGTCGACAACGATCGCGCTACTCGAGCGCTTTTACGACCCTCTCGCTGGTGGCATTTTCGTCGACGGCAAGGAAATCAGCACACTCAACATCAACCAATACCGCAGCTTCATTGCCCTGGTTTCGCAGGAGCCAACGCTTTACCAAGGCACCATCAAGGAGAACATTCTATTGGGTGCACCCCACGAGGTGACCGATGACCAAATCGTGTTTGCCTGTCAGGAGGCAAACATCTATGATTTCATCCTCTCGCTTCCTGACGGCTTCCACACAATCGTCGGCTCCAAGGGCGCCCTGCTCAGTGGCGGGCAAAAGCAACGCATCGCCATCGCACGAGCCCTTATCCGCGACCCCAAGATCCTACTGCTTGACGAGGCCACAAGCGCCTTGGACTCGGAAAGTGAACATGTAGTACAAGCAGCCTTGGACAAGGCAGCGAAGGGCAGGACAACAATTGCCGTCGCTCACCGGCTGAGTACCATCCAGAAGGCTGACATAATTTACGTTTTTGACCAAGGTCGCATCGTAGAACAAGGAACTCACTCGGACCTCATGCGGTTGAATGGGCGCTATGCGGAGCTTGTAAATTTACAGAGCTTGGAGAAACATTGAACAAAAACAATGGTTTGGTGGGGTGATTGTGTTGGGTTGTGTTGGGTTGAAGATACCTCATTGCAAAAATTGGCGTTGGGGTTGCAAATACGAATAGGGGCTGATCAAAACGATCACATTTGTATATTGTAGTTTTTACCATGTTGGATTGACATGGCTGTACATACCCAGACACCTGGATGATCATATGTGGCTGCCTAAGGGTCTCAAAGGTGACGGCGTTATGGTTGACGTGTCCTGATGCCGTTTTTGTGTTGAAGTCGCCACACTTCCTCTTACTAAGATTCACGAGGCGAAAAAGGTGACCAGTTTTTCAAAGTCGCAATCTGTTCACACACTGGTGAATTCATTTCTTCTTTAACCTTGGGTGTCCGCAAAAAAGACGGGGGTTTCTAATGAGAGCCGCAGCAACCCGCCAAGTCTTTGCAACCCTCTAGGCTCGACCGTGCGGCGTGATAATCCAACATCGGATGGTGGCCACTGGCCGACCAATTTGTCGCCTTGATCAGTATCAAAATAGAAGCATCGGCAATAAATAACGGCATTGAAGGACCGACAAACTTTAAAGTGTCGAATGCCGCGAAGCAACTTTCCGACAAGCAAGTGAACGAGACAATGCGTTACAAAACCATGCACCTGCGCAGCAACTCCAACATTTTGACCTACCTTCCCCTCCTCCTCCTTCTTTCTCTACCCTCCTTTCTCGCCACCGTCAATGCTGCCCACCCACCCAAGAATGCAATCCTCCTCTCCACCGTGCAATCCCTCACTCTCCGCACAAACAAACAAACCACCCACCGCCGTGTACCCTCCATCCCCCAGCTAAAATGCATCTCCCCGCGCGCCCTCTGCGCCCTCGCCCCAATCGATACGATGCGTTGCGTCAACCAAGGTAGCTCCTATCGCGCGGGAGACGTCGAGTGGGCTTGCACCGCGAACCTGCCGAGCACGGTCCGTTTGGGGAGTACGGATGTGATTTGTGAGGGGTACGCGTCGAGTGAAGATGAGTATGTGCTGCGGGGGAGTTGCGGGGTGGAATACCGGGTGGTGTTGACAGAGGAGGGGGAGAGACGGTATCCTGAATTGGCGGGGACGAGCTCCTCTTCAGGATGGACATGGGGAGGAGGAGAAGGTGATGGGGAGACGGATTGGGCAGGGTATATCTTTGCGGTGATTTTCTTTGCGGTGGTGGTCTGGATTGTTTATAGTGCTTGTGTGCGGGCTGATGAGAACCGGAGGGCCGCACCAGGAGGACAGGGGAGACGGCGATGGGGAGGGGGCGGTCCCGGTGGGGGATGGGGAGGAGGATGGGGGCCTGGAGGAGGAGGTGATCCTCCGCCGCCCTATCCTGGAACGAAGCCCAACACTGATGAGTCCTGGCGACCTGGGTTCTGGACGGGACTTGCGAGTGGTGCTGCGGCTGGCTACATGGCCGGAAATCGTAGGGATAGGCAGGAGGAACGCTACAACCGCGGAGGTGGTGGGTTCTGGGGAAGTGGCAGTGGCAGCAACGGCGACAGCAGCAGTTGGAGATCAGGATCACGATCATCAGGCTCCGGCACACAACACGAGAGTACTGGCTTTGGTTCAACAAGTCGACGCTAAAAAAGCAGCTCATCAGCTTTCATCAATACAACATCTGTTTGTACACTGTCAGCGGTGGTGATATGGCTGCTGAATCACCCGTTATCCTGCCTGTCACTCAGACCAAGATGCCGTGCCATTGTGCGCAATACCGCGGCACTTTATCCTCATCCTCCAATACGCACGACAAAACATAGTCTCACAAACGTAATGTACATTATTGTAGAAACCCAGCAAATGAACAGGGGCCAGAGATCGTCCTGGTTCATTTTCCGCTTTGCCAGTGGCAACCCCACGCCCCCTCGAAGAGTTGATAACACTGACCCCCCATACAATACGCCGTATCTATAGGTGGAATGCCATTGCGTCGGAGCGGTCGAATGCTTTATTGCAGGTCGGGCACTTCCTCATGCGGTTTGTCAACCTATTCTCGACACATTCGTTGCAGAATGCATGTCCGCACCCTTTCAGAACTGTGTTCTTGAATCCACTCCTGCAAATCGAGCAGACTACCATATTCTGCAGCATCAATTAGCAAAGTCCTCGCAGATACATGACGAGGCGTAAAGTCACTTACCCGAAGTACTTCTTCCTCCTCGGTCGAGTTGCTCTGCGACTTATGTTTCCACTTCTCGCAATCCTTAGAAAGACCCTTAAGGCGCACCTTTAGTTTCTCTATCTCGACCTCGCAGTCCATGAGCTTCTCCTTGGTGGCCTGATTCGCCGAGTCCTTCAATTTCACCAGGCTGCTCAACTCGGCCAGTTGCGTCTTCATCGCCTCAACTCTTCGGCTAGCTTCCGCACTTGACGATTCTAGACGCTTGCTTTCCACCATCACTGACGAGTTGGACTGCCTCAGATCGGCAATCTGCTTCTCAAGCGCGCTGATCAATGCCCGATTCTGTTGTTCCACATCCTTAAGCTGAGATATGATCTCAGAGCTCTTGCTGTTCTGCGTCCGAAGTGTCCGAATTTCCGACGTCCGAATGTCCATGTCCTTTCGTGCCGCAAAATACTTCTGATCAGCCTTACTCTTTTCCGCCGTCAGCATTGCAACCCTTTCCTCCAACGCCAGGAAATCCATGACTTTCTTGTTCGCCAAGCCCATAGCTTTCTTGTAAGACTTCTCCAGAAGGGGTAGCTCTTTGTTAATCGCCTCGAAGTCCTTCTCCAACTTGATGAATTTTTTTTGCATGTCATCCGGCGACAAGTTTTCAAGGTCGGTGCGCCGTTCTGTCATAGCCACGTCCTCGCTTCGTCGTAGCCTTTCCAGTTCCAATTCCAGCTCCGCTATCCGATCGACTTTGGCCTCGACAAGCTCCTTCATATGCGTGATCGCCGTCTTTTCCTGTGCCTCACTTGCATTCCGCATCGCCAGCTCGGCCGTCAACTCATCCCGGGCGGAACGGATGCGTGTCAGATCCTGGTCCTTCTGCTGGATCTGCTCTTCCAGCTCCAATGTAACGACCTGCGCTTCGCCCTCCAACTGCACCCGATAAGCAGTTCTCTCAGCGCGCAGCTTCTCAGCATCCTCCCGCAACTCTTTGTTGGTAGCTTGAAGGTGATTGATGCGTTTAATGAGATCCTCGTTCTGAAGCTTGAACTGCTTGAAAACATCTGTGCGAGTGTAGTCCTCGTCTGAGAGGTTCTCCCGCTTTGACTTGAAACTCGAGTTCTCGTCTTGTAAGGCCTTGATCTCGGCCAGTGCGGCCTCCAGCTGTTCTTTTTGCTTGGCCATTGCCGAAACCGCCTCCTGGTATTGCAATTTGAGTTCATCGCTGTCGCCGTTCGTCGAGTTGGCTGGCGTCCCATTCTCTTCGGCCGACGCTTGGCGGGTGGTCGCATTAGCTAGTGCTTGCTGTTCCAATTTTTGGACTTGGGCACTCCTTGTTCGGTCCAATCTTCGCTCAGCTTTAATGACCTTCAACGTCGCCGTATCAAGCTGGTCCGAGAGTGACGCGTTTTCGGATTCCAGTCGGCCAATCTTGGCGCCCAAATCTTTCTGCTTCGCAAGGAGTGACTTGACCTGTGACTCTAGCTGCGCGATTTCGGGCTTGACATCGCCTCGGAGATCGTCTAATCGCTTGAAAAGATTCTCTGCCTTTTGCTTGACAGACTTGGCTTTCTCGCCGAGGTGGCGCTGGAAGTCCTTGCTGTCCTTGAAAGAGAGCGCCGATTTCGATATTGGATCTGCTGGTCGTCAGGACGAGCGGTCTTAACCGGGCTGTGGCATGCCGTATCTTACCTGAAGAAGAAGGAGATTTTACAGAGCCTTCAACCATTAACTCGATCTCTTCTAGAAGCTGAGGAATTGTCAGCGAATCCTGGCGTATTGGGCGGTCGGCGTACTTGAAGCACCCAGGAGTCCATGACTCTCATGTGATCGTCGTGGTAGATGCTGCTCTTTTCGAGTTCTTGTACGCGGGCTTCCAGGTTGGTCTTTTCCCGCTTGTACTCTAGCATCTGCCGATATATGGCGCCTTTCTGATATTCCTGCACATCCCAATCTTAGTCAGCCGCGATCCCATCTCAACGACCCATTCTAGGAAAGGCTTGTGTACAGCGCGGCGGAAAGGTAGCGAGGTGTTTGTGGAAATTGAGAAGGCATTGAAAAGAGTGAAAAGCCTGGAAGCCGGGCGTGCTGTTACCAGCAGGCCTCGCATTAGCAACGGTCATGGCGAACACCCCAGCGAGAACGCCATGCTGATGTTGGCCGACGAAGGGGCGAAAAGCGCGGCAGGTTATGGTGACTGCGATGGTGCGCAGGCGGCCGCGGCAAACGCGCTCGATCGCAGTGAAAGGCAAAATGAGAAGGGGATGGAGGCTCGGCGAGTTGTGTGATGAGGAGTAGAATAGTCGTGTGAGACTCACCTCAATCCACGTTTCTTCCTTAGAGTCACCCACATCTTCCTTGGATTTGCTGCCGCCATTTACTGCCTGTCGCTTGCTCGGCGGGGCGCCATCGTCGACCGCGCTTGATGCTGGTCTCTTCCTGTCCTCCATCTTGGCGAAGGTGGCAGGATGGGGCAGGGACGGTGAAGTGGCAATCGGCATCAGAAAAATGGCCTCTGCGAGGGAGCGAAAGGGTCGAGAAAATTAAAAAAAAAGAAGACAAAGAAAGAAAAGCCGAGGTCGAGGAAATAATAGGCCTTGCCCGATCGACGCGCGCGACGACAGCACAGGCGAAAGGGAGAGTTGAATGAGTGTGCGTATTTGGAGATTGGAAAGAAGGAGGAGAAAAGAACCGGGTCCGCACTGCGAAGCGTGCGAGAGTTGAGCCCAGCAGCCAAGGATGGTCGATTTCGAGAGATTGAAGAGAGAGGCTAAGCCGCTTTGGGTGGCTAGCAGACAGTCGGAGCCTGTGTTGCCCGTCCCCCTTCGCTTGGCCTGCGTTCTGCACGTGACAGGTCTGTAAGCCATGATCGATCGGGGGTCGCCTGGAGGTCAATGAGTTTTCTGGGGCATTGGAAGTTGTGCGATGGGTGTATGCAATAGCCATGTTAGTAGCTCCGAGCAGAACAAAGCGGAAGGAAAACTGCTTTTATGTCTATCCCATTGAAGAAGCACGATTCACAGTTTCACGACAGGGGTCTCCACAATAGCGACGCGGTGAAAAGTGGGGTGCGGGCAGAAAGCTGCACTGTATTTCACAACCCCTCGGTCGTTTCCGCTGAAGAACTGCAAGTCACCATCCGGACGCCTTCCGAAGCGCCACTTGCAGGTCCTTGCAGATCGCAGCAGCCCCTCGGGACCTTTTTCCCACCTCCACAGAGAAATGTGCATTCGCTGATCGCTTACGCACAAGCACATCGAGCACGCAGCCAAAATGAGTTCGATGCTCGCCAAGAGCGTAAAATCAGTCTTCAGACCCAAGGTTGCTCGTCGCAATGCCCCCGCCTCCACCTCGGCGTCCGCGTCCGCGTCAGTCCCTCTAAGCTCAGAGAGGGTATCCAGAACCCCAGCTCCGACCTCCTCCTCCCAAGTACCGACAACCTCTTCCGCGTCTCCTGTCTCAATTACAAATCCAACCTCTAGTTCAGACGCCAATTCCGTTCCTGAGCCCGCTTCATTGACATCGTTCTCTCCTTCAAGATCCAGCGGGCCTCAACAGGTTGTTGGGGCGGCACGAAAAGCACAATTTGAGCCGAGTGCGTCTACGTCACCGCGGCTATCGCGCAATGACCCTGCTAGTGAAGCACAGAAAAGACAGGCAGATGCCATCGACCGAGAAGACACAGTGCCCGGAGCGGTGAAAGACGCAGCAGTGACTAGGTCGACCGATACAGCCTCCAGTGCTGAGCAGTCCGTAGTTGCCCACCAACCTTCTATAGAAATACCAACCACCATATCCGAACCGCTGGTCTCATCTACCACGACGAAGAGCAAGGCTCCCTCGAGTCCAAGAACTCGCGGGGTCCACGCGAAGTCAGCTTCCCTGCCGTCACCTTCCGCAAGATCTAGAACTAGAACCTCAAGTGGAGGGCCTTCCCAAGAGACCGGACCAGGCCCCGTACCAGCCTCCCAACCCGACAATACTGCAAACGTTGAGATCGAAGCGGTTGACCTCACTCTCGCCGCGTCTACCGGATCAGGTGTGACTGAACAGGCCGAGGCCCCGAAGAAAGCAGCCTCTCGGGGGCGCAGACGTAAGGCGGGTGCTGCGCCAAACAACGGCAGTGGTGAGGGGTCATCCAGTCAGGCAAACGATGCGACAGAACCACAGACTGCGACGCCTAGGAGGAGGGTCACCAAACGGGCGGCGGCCCTACCTGGAGAGGAGGGTTATCAGACGGCTGTAGAGAGGCGCGCTCCCTTGGGTGCTCCGAAGCAAGCTCGGAAACGAAAGTCACCAATAGATGGGGAAGAGATACCCGCGGGAGAAACCGCCGACGAGAGTGGGAGCGCTCGGCCACGCAAAAAACGGGTACCGCCCCGGCGGCAACGAGAAGTCACGCCCGAGAATTCAGAATATATTGAGATCGACATCACGCAGGTGAAGATGGGCGACCTCGTCAAGGACATGCGTACCGGCAAGAAGTTTAGCCTTCACGACGAGCTTATGGAGCGAGAACGAATGAAGCGTCAAAAGTATTCCCGTAAGAAGAACGGAGAAGCAGCCCCGGAAATCAGGGATTCCGCTACTCTGGATTCGGAACGGTCCGGTTCAGGATCTGCCTCTGGCTCGACACCAGCCGAACCCACCGCGCGCACCGGGCCAGCCGCAAGCGAGAAGTACCGAATCGTTGATGGAGTTATCGTGGTGGACTCGAGCTCCCTACAGGTTAATCGTCACGCCCGCGCTGCTGAGGAGGCAGGCGAAATGGAAGAACAAGAGGAAAATGAGTTCACTCGCTATACGACATCGGCCACTTACCTTCGTCGCAACATGAAACCTCACCAGTGGCCCGATGAAGAGACAGAAAAGTTCTACTGGGCCCTCTCCATGTTTGGCACCGACTTCGAAACAATCGCAAAGATGTTCCCCGGCAAGACTCGCAAGCATATCAAGTTAAAATTCAACCGCGAAGAGCGCTCCGCCCCGGCCCGCATCCAAGCCGCCCTTGTCGGCCAAAAGACGGTTGGCATGGACATGGAGGAGTATAAACGCCACACGGGGGCCGAATACGAGACCGCTGAGGAAATCTACGCGCAGCAAAAAAAGGCGGAGGAGGAATTTGAAGCGCGCCAAAAGGCTATCCAGGATGCTAAAGAGGAAGAATCGAGAAAGAGGCGCGAGGAACTATTCGGGTCGAACAAGGAGGACGACAAAGATCAGGAGGAGGGGGGGAACAAGAAAAAGGGAAGGGGGAAGAAGAGGAAGCAAACCGAGGCGACCTGGTGAACGCTACGTGCCTTGTTCTTTATTTCCTCAATGCATCATGCCTAGTCTCGAGATATCATGCCTGGTATTTATTTGTCTCTGGGACGGTGTTCTCATGGCTGGTAGCAGAAGTGTTTTGCTCATTCTTTCTTTTCACCGAGGCTGGCATTCACCAAGTGGCGCCCATAGAGTGGTATTTGAAAGAGTGGAGTGAATTCTGTGTGAATACAATACCCTGTTCAGAGCTCAACGGGGAAAACAACTTGACCTTGCCATTGGAGTAAGGTAGGAATATCAGGCGATTCTTGCTCCTTTGACACGGGGCGACCCAAACAAATATCGCAAAAGTGGGTTTCACTGTTGGTACATTCTCAAGTTGTCATCCTGCCACATGTCACAAGTGAACTCGACGCCTTGTTCAGGCGACAGAACAAACCCACCGAAGTCACACGCATAACAACAAGCGAGAGGAAATGTTGCCAATCGCTTCAAGTGTATCTGATGTTCTGAGACGGAACAGAGATAGCGTAACACTGTCGCCTTTTTTGGGTTCCTCCCAAGCAAGCCTCAACTCCACCCGCTGCTCTACGTTCATCCCACGCACATCAACCTTTGCTGTAGCCAGCATGGCTAAGCCACTCCTGTGAATTCTCCCAGCGATCCATGTTGCAAAAGACAGATCCGTACCGTGGCTGCAAGTCGTGTGAGAAGCAGCTTGCAACTGCCGCCCCTCCAAAGCACCCGCTTCCTTCGGGCGCCAATATCTTTCGCGCAACATTTGCCGTGAGACAGATGCCGACGATCTAACCACCGAGAATAGAGAAATAGGGCCTGTCTTTGCTTAAATCAAAAAGCGTTGTCTCCAGTTTCCATGTTGCTCCCGAGCATCTCCTCGGCATCTGCAAAGAAGCCCAAGGACGAGCAGTAGTAGGTGGCGCATAAAACGTAGGTTTCCGTGGCCTAAAAGCATCAAGAGGCTTTATAAGGGGACGTCTGATATTGATACTACTGCGAGCCTCCCGCATCGTCTTCGTCGGGTTGGTCGAACAGGAAGTTGGCTGCAAGCTCCTCATTCTTGTCGCAAGCAAAATACGCCTGGATTGCCTGGTCGTGGGAGAAACCCAGACGAACTAACCGCTCAATAGCATCTCGTTCTTCCTCGGTAACGGAGATTTGTGTCGCTCCAGGGGGGAGAGGAGCATCATCATCACCAGCGGTCTCGCCAAGCAGGCTGAGGAACTGATCGGGGTTCTGCGAGATCAATTGTGCCAGCTGAGGATTGCCAGCGCTCAACTGTGTAAGAATGGGTTCCAGCATGGACGGCTGCTGCTGGACGACCTGACGCAGCTGTTGAAACTGGGCGTTATGTCGCAAAAAATCGAGGTTGCCGAGAGTCTGCTGGCCCTGGCCCTGGCTGGCAGCGGCAGCGGCAGCTACAGCGGCAGCAGCCGCGGCGCTGGCAGAAGAGCGGCCTCCAGAGCTCGGCCGGCCTTGCTGGGCAGCGAGGTCGAATAGATTAACGTCGCCGTCGTCATCGACAGTTTGCGGCGTAGCAGCGGGGGCCGCTTGTTGACGAGCAGCAGCGGCCGGCTGCTGGAGATTTTCAGGAATACCCTAAACACAAAATGCCGGTCAGCGCAAGCCCTGAAGCAGATTCAGCATATTCATCAAGGACGCACAGTGAGGAGATACTCAACCGCACGCTCGGGGTTGAAAAAAGCAGCGCGCATCGCGGCATCAATCTGTGATCTCTCGAAACCCATGGCCTCCATACTCGCAATGGCTTCAACGCGTTGCTCGCCAACGGCCAGTGCATTAGCATCAAGACCCGCTGGTGCTTCTTCAGCCGGAGCTGCGCGGGCGGCCGGGGTAGGTGTAGAAGGGGCGGCGGCAGCAGGAGCAGTAGCTTGCTCCGGGGCAGCGGGAGGCGCGGGAGTAACCGCCGGAGCTTGCGCAGGGGTCGCGGGAGTAGCGGAGGAGGATTCCGCGGGCGGAGCAGCCTTGGGCTATATTTAATGGCCGTGTCAGCGGATGACCCCTGAGGTTGTCAAGCTTAGAGTGTGGTGATGTTGGGCCGCATGGTACCTTGTTCACAACGCAGACGACGAACCCCTTTTCCTCAATCTTATACGACGCAACAGTCTCCTCATCTTTCAAAATCTTCCCTTGGGTAGTTGTCAGTGGATTCCCTGTGAAGGCACGAGCGCCACGAGGGCCGAGTTCAGATCCGTACCCGAGTAAATGAGCTTCTGGAGCTTGGGATCCCAACCCCGCTCCTCTGAAATCTTGGCCTTGACGGCCGAGATCTACCTCTCGTCAGCTACCAGCTCAAAGCCAAGAAATAGGCGACGGAAATGTTGTTGGTGATAGTGTAACAATGGCGCCACCGCCGATGGTGGTGGTTGCAGGACGATGTGCCACGGTGGGAAAACAGTGGTGGGGAGATTCGAACAATGAGGGGTAACCTACGAGGTCGGTCGGCTCGACATCGAGCGTGAATTTCTGTTGCTTAAGGTCCTTGAACAAGGCAGAAAGGGTCAGAATGGATCATAACTGGGCGATGGCAAAAGCGCCGATTCGGGTTCATCGCAGCACCACCGCGTAGCTTCTCTGGGGGTAGCAGGGGGTTGTGACCAACTTTGAATGTTATCTTCATTGTGGGCGACTTGTGGCAGCAAACGGAGCCTTCGCTTAGGTGATAGTGACGATGGGTAAATATTAATTGACCCTTTTCTCGCGGCCGCACCCGATGATGCTCGCCGCCGAATGGAAGTTGTGGTATTGGAGGTTGAAATGTAGTGTGGGTTGCGCCGAGGCGAAAGGCAGTAATGGTCACTTGGGAGTGAGCGCACAGGCAGCTGAGGAAGAGAATTGGAAGAGCTGCGCGGCAGCTTGCCGCCTGGCTGATGCCCCACCCGGCCAGCCTCAGCGATAAAACTGGGTCACCAGCTCCCAATTGTGGTTATAGGCGGCCCCCTCCGTGCCCTCCTACCAAGAGGCAGAATGCTTTCAGCCCGCAGGAGGGGCTATCCAGGTCCAGTATTTCGCCTAATCAGGAAGTCACACCCACCTCCACAAAGGCCGATGCGCAAGGTCTAATTGGTCAAATCAGCGAATTTGCTAAGACCTGTTAGTGCAGAGGCATCGCCCAAGTAAAACAGGTACACCAAGTCCCAATGTACAACAGCGCAACGTAAAATCAGCGCTCAATTTCGAGCCAGTATTTCTAGTTATTATTAATCCAACCATCGCCAGACTTTTTTTTTATGTTGCATAGTTGGTTTATACCTACTATTACAAGTTAGGAGACCATCATTGCTCGAGGGGGGTGTGGCTTCCCGATTAGGCGAAATACTGGACCTGGATAGCCTCTGCCGTTTGTTCAAGAACCGAAGATCAGACATCCCGATCTCAAATGGGTCGCGTAATTCGCACAATCCTAACACTTGAAAGATCATACGTACGGCACTCAACAGCCTGGCCGCAGCCGTAGGCAACCCCTCGAAACAACCTCAGTGTGAATCCGTAAAGGGCGCTTGATGAGAAAGCTGGAGGACGCTAGGATGAAATTCAAAGGCGTAGAAATCTTCACCACATTCATGCCTGCTCAAACAGTCCGCCCCCGCTATTTAGATAGAACGAGTAGTACACACCCCATCATGTCCCACGTTAGCAATCTTACACAATGTCAGCGGGTGCATCAATGTCATCGATTCTATTGTTTTCTTTCTCGGTCATTACCCTGACCACGTAATAACGCCGCGCTAAGGTATCATAAAAGTTGGTATCAAACGCCAATAAGTGCACCACAAGCCCCAGGAGGAAGCCCCTCCAATCGCACCTAGGCCCCAGATCCAAGACCAAATGAAGAAAATTAAAGTTAGGCGTAATCATTGTGCACCAGTCGGACCATATCTCATGCAAACTTTTCATGACGAAAGGCCGATCATCCCTTCGCCATCACGTCACGACATCATCATTCATCATGCCGGGCCACGGCCACGTGCCTCCTCCCCACCCGGCGATCTAACTTTACGATTGTTGTATCCCGATAGGCTAGTCCGGGTGCCGGCGCTGAGAATCCAGTCTGGGATTGGGGGAATAGGCGGTGTCATCTTTCTCTCTGTCCCGTCAGCCGGAACTTGTAGCTCATCCTCCTCCTCGGGGAGTTCTGGTGAGCTACTACTTGGTCGTCGAGAGAATGAGTCAAATGAACCTTGGCGACTGAGGGGACTGGGCACCGCTGGGAGGCTCCCACTCCGCATCCGTGTGAGCGTACGGATGCTTGCCTTGTCGGAGAGCACTTGACCCCCGTTTGGTGCCGCCGTCACTACTGTACCTGGTGTAGCTGTTGGCGGCGGGGTTGGTGAGTCGGATCGGAAAAGAGGGTGGATGTGGGATTCGCTGTGTGGGAATTGTTGCATAAAAGCAGCTCTCTGCGCTCGCGCAGCTCCTGATGGGCCTGGGCTATAGCTTCGACTCCGCCTCCTTGTCCGAGGCGGCTCGAGGTCGAGTGGCGTGCCAGGGCTGGGGCTTCGACTAGTGGTAGGGCTAGCGGGAATTGTTTCCAGAAAGCGGCCAAGAGGGGGAGAAGATGTCTGCAAGACGGTTTGCCTGTTCTGCGGGTCGACAGCCGAAGTATCCCACGAATCAAACCCATCCTCAGCCGAGATCTGCCGCTGGTCGTGGAGATTCTCCGCTTCTAGAGACGCTGGCCTGCGTGGTGTCCGCTGACTCCCAGACAACAGGCGTGTTTTGGACGAAATGGGGCGGACAACGTTAGATAAAGATGATCGGATCGAACTCATGGTCTCCGTAGCAGAGCGACCGCTGCTGGATCCCGGGGGTGTCTTCGAGTCCAGGGATGCGCTTGCTCGGAGATGGGTTCCATAGGGACTTGTTTGGTGATAGGCGATTGACTTCACTTCGCGTTGTGATGTTGACCGGTTGCCGTCCTCCATCACCCGAACCGATTCACGTCCATCATCGTGGTGGAAGCGGCTCGCCACAAAGTGGAAGACGAGGAAGATAAGCTGGGTCGCAAAGGCCAAACCTAGCGTGACCGAGGATCCAACTAGGAAGTTGGTAACTTTGGAGCCTAGAATTGTACTGGGCAGCTCTGACGCAGCATTGCTGAGACAGACGAGACTGGAAACTGAGACAGCAGCGGTGACGGTGCACAGAAACAACCCCACCCCAAAGCAGATGCCGTTGAGGTTCTTGAGACGGAGAAGCCAGGGCCAAGCCCAGAGGTATGAACATGCGAGACACGCCAAGATTAGGAGCACTGCCGCTTCTAGCAGAGCGGCGATGATAGCCGTGATTCTCACTGCTGATTTCGGGCTGGGATCCGCTAGCGAATGGGCGAGAATGATATGAATCACCAGGATCGCCGTGGTTGGCAGAATTGCGAGGGTTCCCAGCCCTGCCGGGAGCAACTGCGAGATCGCCATGGTCCCGCGCAGCCAGACCGAACCACAAGGAAGGTAGAGGGAAGAAGGCCCAGTTCGAAGTTCCAAGTGACGAGGGACCTCTGATATCTGTCCGCTCCGAGGGGCGGGGGACGGGAGCAAGGGGCGAAGCGCCGTGTGCGACAACCTAGACGAGAGCTGGTCAAACAACGGCCGGACTACGGGCCTCTCGTTGTTCGGATCGTATCACCTGATCGGGCGTTTGCGAAACGCGACAAGAGTCTCCCAGAGACCCGGGAAAGCAAAAGGCAAGTCTCCAGCTTGCTCTGTGGCAACCTTCCGCCAAGGGTTGACTGGCCCAAAGGGCAGCGCCTGGAGAGTCGAGCGAGGTTGGTGTAGAGAGGAAACACGGCACTATTTCTTCTCTTGGTAGAGGAACAAATTCCAGGGCTGGTTCCAAGAGCAGCTTGTGGGGTCGAGGGGCCGGCAGAATACGAAAGCAGCGAGTGAACCCGGTTGGAGAGGCGTAGTTTTACCAGCCGTGTTCGTGGGAGCCAGGAATGCTTGGCCTGGGCTCGACAAATCTGGAGGTTTGGGGGAGCCGTCGATGATTGAGAAACCGGGCACAAGACAAGTGGCTCCGGCAGTGATTGGAGGGTATCGTGAAGATGACAAGGACAATAGGGGATGGCAAAGAAAGAACGAAGGTTACGGGCCAAGGCCGAAGTTTCAGGTCGACGCGGTCTGCGGTCTGCGGGAGGTGGTTTCCTGTAAAGTGAGGAACCCGAGGTGGTGGGATGCAGTTGTGAGCGGCCGTTTTCTCTGGGAGCCAGAAGCAGAAGGGGATTCAACGAATGAGGCGGGTCTGGATCAATAAGACACGGGAAAGGAAAAAACAGAGATGGGGCGACTCGAAAAAGAGAGACTGTGGATTCGCTGATCCGCCGCCGACGAACGAAGCGGGCACAACGGCTAAATGTAGCAGGCCGTACTCACGGCGCAGGACGCGTCGCGTGTGGAGGCCACGGCCGGTTTGTTGTTGGGTCTGAGCTGCGGTTCGGATGCCGTGCCTTGCTGCAACCTCATGGTGGTGTGGAGGGTGGGGACTCTGGAAGCCGCCTGGAACAGGGATCTGCTTGCTCTGTTGCGTAATGACGGGGTCCGCGCGGGCCTCACACCGCGATCCTGAACCCTTGCCCATTGTACCCACGTAGCCAAGCTGAAAGAGCCAAGCAAAAAGAAGAAAAAACCGATCTGAGGCTGCGTTCTGATCAGCTTGGTAAGGCGTTGGGGTTGTGGCTTGATGGCGGGGTGTTTTGGCCTGCTTCTTCGATTGGCATCTTTCAACATACTCATCACGTTTCGGGGTCTGCAACCTCACACGTCCAGGCGGTCTGGCTTGAATCTCAGCATTCAAAACTTTACGAGAATCCTCTGTTTTCTTCCATTGTAGACTCCGAAATAGATATTCCAAGAACCCATCATCCAAAGAAGGGACAACGGAGACGCGACCTCACTTTGGTACACGCGCCGTCCAGCTTTCTGTGTTCTCATATTCCGGATCAAGTTCCGAATCGACAAATCTTTTTGCCGTCGTCCGCCGGTATGTGATAACGGCACTCTGTTGATGAACCACAGCTAAAGTAGCGGTGTCGTTCACGAGGCTCTGCAACATTCCTTGCTATCTCTGGTGCTCATTCTACTCTGGGAGCCTCATTCTAATTTCAGAAGACCAAGCGGCCTGGCCCAGTCATGGAATTTTGAAAGCTGCAACAGCTGCACACGTGGGGCCTCAATCCAATATCTCAAACAAAACAAAAGTAGCGAACAGACAATCAAAGTGTCCGGAGGGTCCGGAAGCGGTCAAAAGAACCACGCTTTTCCGAGACAGGCAGACGCCATCGTCCTGAGCCATCCTTTGGATCCAACAGCTTCTGGCCGGATGAAACATCAAGCTCACGCTCACTATCACTGAGCTCAGCGGCAGCGCCCCAAACTCGCCGGCCCACCGACAGATGCAGGTACCGATGCACCTGCACGGACAAGCGAGAGACACCTCTCCGCCATTGACCTCATAGGGCCGATCCACCAAGCGGAGCTCTCTGTCCATTGCCGACCGCTCAAGCACGGGCACCCGACCAACGCAAAGCTACTCAAGACAGCTCCAAGCATCTTCACCTGGATGCCCAAAATTGGCATCATGATTCTTCCACTTCTCTATACTAGCAAAGCTAGATAGATGGAGATGCAACTCAACGCGTTGGTTTCTCTCCACCTTTCCGCAACGCAACCAACGAATTTGGAGGAAGAGGCACTGAAAGTCTGCAAGGTCAGCGACGCTGGGTGGACACGATTGGCCAGCGAATGAGTCGAAATTTTAATCCCCGGTGCAGCAGCAAAGGACCGGACAACGCGTTGCCGTGCCCCGCGCCTCATTTCCAGCTGCATCTGGAGCAGGCCAGGACCCTGTCCGTCAGTCGCTGACAAGCAGAGCGAAGAAAAATGGATTCCCGGATGCTGGCACGGCTGCCATTGCTGCCGCGTTTCGGGCAGTCGGGGTCTTGCTTGTACTTTGGCGAAATAAATCCCGTTTTTATGCTCTGAATGATGGATACTTCGTAACTCGTTCGGGAGTTCCCCGTCGCAAAACTTTTTTAGCTCGTGGAGTGTATTGTAGTGGTGTAGTTCCGAGGCAGCTAATCCATATCAGGAATGGGCTGGTTTAAGTAAGCAAATCCCAAGCGGGGCGAGCGGGGATGTCGTCAACAACCGCCAAGCCAACCGGTTGGTGATCGTTCATGCTGGGATGTGATTCAACTTCAATGCTCAGTTGGCTCTTGACATGGCAACAAAGTTTCAGCAATTCACGGCTCGCTCAGCTCGGCGGTATATTAAACCTGTTCCGGTAGTAGTATTAAACAAGACAACGTGTTTTCTTTTCTCCTGAGAAGGCTAGCTCCCGAGCTCTCCACCAGCCGTATTCTCAAGCCACAACTTTCGTCCCTGCCTGTGTATCCATTGCATGAGGCTCTCCACTGCACCTGGCTGCTTAAGGGATGATTCTGGGAGTCTGACAGGCCGGTTGTCTCAGCCTCACACCCCGCTGCTCACGAGCTCCGGCATCCTGTCCTCCACGCCCAGCACGAGGGATCATTCTTGCAAGCCGCGAGCGGCGAGCGCCTGAAAAGCAGAATCCACTCTCGACCGATTTTCTTTGACTCTAGCATATTCGCGATCAATTTTTTTCTTAGAAAAATACCCACCGCGCATAGCCCCCTGGACCCTTGACATCACACTAAAATATACCCAATCTCATAGCATCATTGCCATCCCGGCAGCCTGTATCGAAAACGCCTCTCCATCCATAGATTCCATCTATCCGTCGTGCCGGCTTCTAGAGAATGCAGCTCTACTCCATGCGATAGAGCCATGGTTAAGAATACCCCTTTGGCAAACCCCGTACCAAGGGGCGGTTACCCCCATTATACCCCATCGACGAAACATCTGCGCTCTCCCAACCCCAATGCAGTGCATCTTACCCCTTCCCAACAGATCAGTCCATTTTGTCGCAATGGTCTCTCCCACAACTTCGTCGAGAAATCATTCCCCAGCTCTGGTGATCTCCCATCACCCAATCATCAATCTCATAGCTCCCTGCAACCTAATTGGTGCGTACTTCGTATGCGTACTTGGTTGCACGATATCTGGCATCACCTCATATCGGCAAGCGGGAGGGGCCACCGGGGCCAACGGTTAGAGCAACCATTTGCGCGTGGATTCAACCCGCTCGAAATAGTGATAGGGAGATGTGTCGTGGCGCAGGACACAAGGCTCCAATCCAAGGAGAGATAGATAGTGATTGGAGAGGCTGGGTGTACATGGCGTTATCACCGACCACTCAGATGATCGCCTTCCCTGCAGGCTCAACAACCACATAACATAAAAAACTTGGTCCTAACACCCAGTGGCGCCTATCGCGTCAGATTGGGCTCCAACTGCCCCAACATGTTCGAACCAATAGAAACCAAACGCCGGTTGCAAACCTGCCAGATGCTTGATGTAGGATGGACAAGGTTATAGAGTCCAAGTATTCAACTTTGCACGCGACAGTCAACAGTCTGCGGAAATATTCACGATATCAACATCAAAAACTCCGGAGTAATTAACTAGTACCTAGGTTGAATTACCTATTACATACCATCCCTTTACTTCTCGGTAACGTGTCAAGGACCATATCATAACACATCGACTTGCCAGTCGATCAAAGCCCAAATCCCACACCCACCAATGAGATATACATTAATCATACAGCCTGTGATCCCCGTAGAGGCCGTAACTGCCATAACCTCCAGAGTCAAATGACCACCCAGAATATCGGAATCTTGTTTATCATACATGGCGCCGCTATCATCCAGCCGTTAGGCCCGGTCGTGCAGATTCGTTACGCATTGCCACTCATCCACCCGTAATCGCCTCTGCCTATAGCCACCTCTGTAATAAAAGGGAACAGCTGCTGTTTACTGGGCCCGGACCAGCTCGAGTCACCGGTTTGACTGTTTGCACTCACACCTAAAAGGTTTGTCAAACATCGGTGTCGTATCGTGAAATGTCACCAAACCGTGATGCGCCGCGTGTTGAGTCCCAGTTGTGCAACAAAAAACTTTGTGACTTGAAGCTGGTAGAAATGCAACAATCCCAAAAGCCCTCCTCCAACTTGTGCCTACTGCTCCTGTATCCCCGTACAGCGAAGCTCGAACCGTTACAAATGAAACAAAGTGTTGTTGCCCAAGCAAAGGCTTGTCGCTGGGGATCTTGCTGTTATTGAAGAGAAACAAGGTATTATCGACAGGAAAGCCGCCATGTGAGATTCCGTTGAATCGCCACAATCCGAACTGCGTTTAGTCGACCGTTGCTGCATGCCCTCCCTGTCTTGTTGGCTCGAGAGGGACCGGAGTCGACGTTTCCCTCGAACGCGACCTTTCCTCAACCACCGCGTTTGGACTAGGGGGTGGAGGTAATATTGGCGGCAGGGTAGGCCCCTTCGTGGCTGGCCCATGCCCGCCTTGGAGGGGTTCCAATGCCGGCGCTCTGCTTCGCCACTCTGGGTATTCTGTTACCGGCCCAGAGGTTTGCCTTGCATCTGGGTCACTGTTGAGGGCGGGGTGAACGGTGCGTGGTACTGTGTCTGGGAGAGTGAGCTGCCTATCGCCCGCTGGTTGACTTCGTTTCTTCTTCGATTTCGCGTCGGGGCCGGCCGCCGACCACACTTGGTATGCCGATCCAGGACTGGGACCGGGACTTTGAAGTCGAGGCGCGATGGGCTGCACGGGTGAAGGAGCAATCGGCGCCGGCGAAATCGGGGCATAGTGAGAGGACTGGGATGCTCCCTGGCGCGCCAGGGTCTCGGCCTTAGGCGGTCGCCCACGCCTGCGAGGGGGGAGGATGACGTTCTGGCTGATCGGAGTAACAGGTGTGATGTTGCCGAGAGTAGGAGGAGGAAAGCCGTTGGGTCGCGGTTGAATATTGACGGGCTGCGCTACCCCGGGAGAATGGGTCCCCACGTTGCGCGGAATACTACTGTAGGGTGAAGCATCCCCGGGAGATCCAACCGCTTGTTTCTTGAAGGCCTGGTCGCTCGCGTCACCGATGGACTTGCGTTTCAAGGGCGAAATTGCAGGCGCCGGAATCGACATGTTAAACATAGATTCCGCAGCCTGAATGCACTGGTTCATGTTGCGTCCTGCGAACATATTAGGTGGTCTGAATTCTTCCCTCAAGATATCATGTGCAGCGCAAGAACGTACCACCGGGAAGTTGCATGAGCATCCAGTTGGGTTGCAAGCTGCTCTGCTTGATAAAATCAACAAGGGTGTTGACGTCTATATGGCTGGACTTGATCATTTCGGCGAGAACGAAACGCTGTATAACACTATAGTTAAGACGTTGCGCGGGGCAAGGAAAAGGGGTGGGGGTAGCGACGGATCGCGCGGCTGGGCAACAGGGAGACGGAACTTACCTTTTCAACATCAGTAAAGGACGACTCCATGGCTGGAACGGGTTGCCTAGGGTCGTTGAAGGAGGGGGGATGGCGAAGGGGGAGAGATGGCGAGAGCCGGGTGGTAAGTCATTTGCCAGGCGCAAATCTGACAGTTGGCTCGAGTGAGGGAGGCTGGAAGAGGGAATTGCTCGTGATCAGAATCCAGGTCGCAGTGGCGAAGCGCCTTTATGGGGGGAGGGGAAGGGAGGGACAGTCTGCTGCGCGTGCGGCCCGCACCCGAAGGTCAGAGATCAAAACGAGTGTCTGATGGTGGTGACCGAGACTGCGCGGCGAGGCGATCGTCGGAGCAGAAGCGCCGCCGGGAGAGGGCGAGGCATCAGCGCAGTGTCTTCGAGATGCTCGCAACCCCCCAAGACGAGTGGTGGACAAGGTTGGAGAGCAAAGGCGGCAAGGAGAGACGCGAAGGGAGGGAAGCGCGCGTCTTGGGGGTTGCGGGACAGGAAGCCGAAATGGACAACCTTGCAACAAGCGACCGGTGTGTTCCACGGGCCCCGGTATTGCCCAGTTAATCAACCTTCCCACTTCAGATCGCACCAGGGAAGGGCGGGGGTTGAGGAGGGCTGAGTGGGATGCGGCCTTGTGTCAAGGTCGTAAAGATCTCCGAAGATCGATCCCGCTCCCTTTACCGGCGACTGATGCTGGAGTGGTTGCGGTCGTCGTGGTGGTCACCGGGATCGTTGCTTTTTCCGGCTTGTATTTCGTCTTGACAGGGCGGCCCGTTTTCCACCTCTTTTCTTTTCCTGATGAAGGGTGCGACGACCGAGATCTCTGGCGACTGGGGTAGCCTATGCGACGCGCCCAGTCAATTATGCCATGCCAGGATAATCCGCTGAGTTGCAGCTGCAGCCAGATCAAGTGACTATCAAAGTGGTAAGGTCGCGCCCAGATCGGGGATGAAGTGGTGTGGAAGCAAAAGCACCCGACCCTTGCCTTCTGATCCGCCTGCCGCGCCGTGCAGAGAGACCTGCGTGAAAAATGACGAGTGAAATAAACACGCGACTCAAGCACAGAACGTGCTCTCTCCGCTACTGCTCAGAGACAGGACGCGCCGGAATGCGGCCTGAGAGCAAAAAGGACTCTGTCCTTTTAGGCTCGAACCCAGACCCCCGATAACCCAAGCAGCGGTGCCTCAGGTAGGTCTGCTTGAAAATGATGCCAAATCTCCACCATTTGGGGAAAGATCCAACCCTGGTCCAGCTTCGTCTCCCGCTTTGGTTTCTCAGTGCCAAACTGGAAAGACTGCCCCGGTGGGATCCGAGTCAGACTGCAAGACTGCAAGAACGATCTGGTGGGTGTGAGCTGCTGACTCCATCTGCGCTGTCGCAATCCAGCCAGAGTTCCTTCCGGCTTGGGACGCGTGCGTAGGGCAGGACCAAGTTGCGGTTGACGGTTGCAGCGGCTTCGACATTGCCGCTGATAGCCACGGCTAACAACGTACCAAGCAGCTCCGGGAGAGGTGTGTCTGGCGTCTGGTGTCGCTGTCTGCGCTTCGCAGCTGCAGCGGATGCACCTGCGCGGGCCCTTGATTGATGTTGAATGGCTGGACGTATGCACCTCTGAAAAGCGTGCAGCTGCACATGTGACCCCCCAGTGTCTTGGGCAGCAACGATAGGGTGTGGCTGCTCCAAGGAAGTCGATGTGTTTCTGCTCTCGCCAGACCTCAGCAAAGACCAGCTGGTCATGACTCGGGCAATTCAGCGCGGCGGCGACCCGATGGCCGCTTGCCCCTCTGTCGCCGCCACGAGAGGCGCTGGAATGTCGCACCGTGAGACCTGGCGATGCAAGTGGCTTTCCGCTTCAGGACTGAGTTTCGACCCTCTTTTTCAAAAGCCAGGCCCAATTGGCTGTCGACGGTGGTGGTTCGGTCCCTGGCGTACCCACTTCATCAGAGGGTGGAAGGCCCATTCCGGGGGCCCATTGGTGGTCCTCTCGCCAATGACATCGTCCACAGGGGGTTCTGTCCATCACACAAGCTCCGGCCAGCGGTCCGTCAAGACAGAGCCGCATCGGCCTGCCAAGTATGAGGATGCAGGGTTTGTCGATATTCAAAATCTCGCGATATTGCTCTTAGGAGGTTCAGTGGTATTTGGTTGCTCAACAATTCACAACGGGCCCTTTGAGCAGTGCTGAGAGCACCCCGGGGCTTTAAATGCCCCAGCACCGTCACGGGCTGCTCCACATCACCCCTCCTGCACGATGAGCTGGCAACAGACATGGCGGCGAGCTTTTCCAAGCCTCCCTACAGGTTACAAGCTATATAAATTCGTGCCTTGAAATTATGCCGCCTTGTAGCCCGTGCATTTGCTTCTGCTCCCGCCCCTGAGTTGCTACGTTGAGCCTGCAGGGCGAGTTGCCTGCCCGGAATAGAGACGCGGGCGGATTGGATGCAGCCGCGATTTTGGGGCTGACAGTCAGTATCTCTAGCCGTTTCTCCCGTCAACCTTCTCACCAAAGACAAACTTGGGCTCACCGCCTCATCCGTGCGATGGAGATACAGATATACTCCGTAGAGTCTGTCAGTATCACACCGGCAGTCGGTCGCTCACATGGCTGAGGTGCCATGCGCCATTGATCGGTAACACAGCACTTGGGAGTAAGTTCTGGAAAAGGAATGAAAATGCACAAGTTGGTGCCAATTGGTGGGGTTGGGCTCCGATGTGAAGATCTGGGGCGAATTACGTTAGATCTGGGGTGCATGTTTTGCCTGTTCCTATCTTTCGACATGTCACATTCAAAGCCTTTGTTTCGCTCAGCAGCGGGGTACGTACTTACCGCCCATCTGCTGCGTATGTGAGCCTGCGCCTTGCAGTGAATCCGGAAGATTGTAGGGCCGCCTGGTTACCGCTTATTGGTTGGGATGCGCTCCAGGTGCTGCTGGACCCGCCGAGGTTGGGATGGGTATCTTTGCCGTGCTTCCATTCGACAGTGCGATGGCAATTGAGACTCGATGACAGCTTTCTGAGCGCACCACCGCTGTGCTAAGGCTAGAAAACACACAGGAAACTGGTTTTTGGATTCCTCAAGTGGGCAACCTCGATTCACCTGGCTCTGCATCTGGGTTCGGTTCTCCGTTGCGATGTCGCAAACCTCGATTTCGGATGAAGAATAACCTCCCACACCCTTCCTTCCTCCACGCACCGTCCGCCGACACTTACCCTTCCCCATTCGCTCCCCCGATTTCCACAAAACACCCACCTCCCACATGGGCTTTTTAGTCCGCTACTCGCCTCATCCTACTTCCCGATCTTCTTTCCTCGGCGCGCAAGCGAATCTCACCACGAACCACCTTCTTTGATCCGCTGCGGTTATCCCGGTTGTCACTGTCACCTGCGTGCGTACGATGGAGGAAGGTAACCACCACCCCAACCCGAGGGGGGCTGGAAAGGCAGAAGAGAAATTCAGAGCAAATGGAATCCGGATCAGGCGCGAAGATACTAGCACCTCAAACACACCTAGCGGATCCAAGCTGAATTCGCGGGCTTCGAGTCTGTCGCCCGATGGCACGAAATCTGCCACAGACAGCGCGTCACCACCAGACAATGTTTCGGTTCCTAAACTCTCCCGCAAATCATCCCAGAAGGCGGTCCAGAGCCCAACGTCCCTTTTCGCCCATCTCCTCGATGTCACGGACGAGTCCTGCACCACATTCCAGGTCATCAATGACTGCCTGTATGGGGCAAAGAACATGGGGAGCTCGGAGCACGATGCTTTGGATTGCGATTGTGCTGAAGACTGGCGTAAGTGTAAACTCTGGTCACCCCTGCTTGCTCATGCCAACTGTTCTGACACCACGCCTCCGTCCAGGCGGTGACCAAAATCACGCCTGTGGTGAGGATTCTGACTGTATCAACCGAGCCACCAAAATTGAGTGTGTTAACGGTGGGTGCAATTGCGGTAACGAGTGCCAGAATCAGCGGTTTCAACGGAAGCAGTATGCCGATGTGTCAGTCATCAAGACAGAAAAGAAAGGCTATGGCCTCAGGGCCAACGCCGACTTGCAGCTCAATGATTTCATCTTTGAGTACATTGGCGAGGTCATCAACGAGCCGACATTCCGGAACCGGATGATGAAGTACGACAAGGAGGGCATTCGGCATTTCTATTTCATGTCACTAACCAGAAGCGAGTTTGTCGACGCAACGAAAAAGGGGAATCTCGGCAGATTCTGCAATCACTCGTGTAACCCGAATTGCTATGTCGACAAATGGGTTGTTGGGGAGAAACTGCGCATGGGCATTTTCGCTATGCGTGCGATTCGGGCCGGCGAGGAGCTGGTCTTCAATTACAACGTGGACCGCTATGGCGCCGATCCGCAGCCCTGTTACTGCGGCGAGCCAAATTGCACGGGCTTCATCGGCGGCAAGACGCAGACGGAGCGCGCCACCAAGCTTCCGCTCGCCACGATTGAAGCGCTCGGCATTGACGATGGCGAGAACTGGGACACTGCAGTTGCCAAGAAACCCCGCAAAAAGAAGCCCAACGAGGACGACGAGGACTATGTCAACAGCTTGCAGCCCCGCGGCCTCGATGAAGATGGAGTTACCAAGATCATGGCAACGCTAATGCAGTGCAAAGAGAAATGGATTGCCGTCAAGCTGCTTGCGCGGCTTCAAACGACCGAAGAGGACCATTTGCGCCATAGGATGGTCAAGATGCACGGTTACCAGATTCTCAAAAACACGCTCAACACCTTTAGGGGCGACACCAACGTCGTGCTGCAAATACTTGACATTCTATATAGCCTTCCGCGAATCACCAAAAACAAAATCTCCGACTCAAATATCGAGGCCGCCATCGAGCCCTTGACATCGTCGGCCCACCAGGACGTCGCTTTTGAAGCCAAGCGCTTGCTGGACGTTTGGAGCAAGTTGGAGACGGCCTACCGCATTCCCCGCAAAAAGTTCGACCCAACGGCGCCCACAGCCACCAATTCATTTGAGGATGATCGGCGCAACATGGACCGTGAGGAAGTGTCGTCAAAGCCGCCCACCAGGCCGTTTGCAAATGTGGTTATTCCAACTGGTCCGCGCAGCAATATCCCACAGCGAAACAATATCTATTTCGCACAGCGGCCAAGAAAGCTTCCCACCAACCTCCCTACGGGTTGGCACGTCGCGACTGACAAGACTGGCCGATACTACTTTTACAACAAGTTGGGTCAGACAACGTGGACCCGGCCCACTGCCCCTGCAGTCGAGGAACCGAAGGCATCGGAGAAGGCACTGAAGGACCAGAAATCTCTTCAGGACATCATCGACAGCCTTACGAGGGAGCCGACGCCCAAGCATTCAGCGAGCCACACGCCACAGCAAGCAAACACGCCGAGACCGGAATCCAAAAAAGAAAAGTGGCGCTCACTGCCGATTGAAAAGCAGATGAAGATCTATGAGAACACGGTTGGTTACCCCACCCACTCACTTAATCACCCATGCCTCCTGATCGCATACTAACCCCCACAGCTCTTCCCTCATGTCAAAAAAGTGTTGGATAAGTTTCACAGCAAACTCCCAAAGGAGGATTTGAAAAGGCTAGGTCGTGACTGCAACAAGAAGTTTGTCTCGTCCGACTACAAGAACAACCGAGTCGACGACCCTACGACGATAACCTCCAAGCAGGCCAAGACGATTCAGAAGTATGTCAAGGATTTCCTTGATCGCGCTGTCGTCAAGTATAAAGAGCACGAGAAGCAGAAAGCCGAACGAGCTGCTAGAAGCTCTGGAGAGCTTGCACAGTCGACCACGGCAGTCTCAAGTGGAGCCACCGAGGCAATGACCATGGACGAAGAGGTCGTCCTTTCGGACATAGAGGATAGTCCCGGCAGTCCCGGCTCAGACCGTAAGCGGAAGCGGGACAATGACACCGAGTCTGTTGAGGACGAGACTCCCTCTGAAACGCCATCTATCAAGCGGCTTAAGGAAGAGGATGTGACGGGGTCCCCAAGCCCACCCCCTCCGCCGCCTCCGCCAACCGATACACTGCTCACTGAAGAGGAGCAGTCGATGCGTGAGCAGGAGGAGGCCCTAATGCGAGAAAACGAGGAGGCCCAGCGATTGGAAGACGAGGCCGACCAGTCCAACACAGGGCCTGTGGCCGAGATTAACGGAGGGGGCAAGAAACAGAATGGTGTCACCAAGACCCTGGCAGTAAGCCCTGACACCATGGATGTCGATGGTGAGGGAGGTAATGGTGCCACGCTTGATCGTAACGAGGGGCACAAACAAGAGGTCCTAAGCCACTAGCCCAGGGCCGGCGGAGCTAATTGGGGCTGGCGTTTTTCTAGGAGCTATTGGGCCCGGCGAGTTAATGAAAATGCCAAGCTTTTCGTCTATTCGGTTTGGGCCGAGGACTAAGTCCGTTTTCACGACGGATTAAAGATGCCGTTTCGAAGGAGTTCCGGTCACAACAGAAAAACCATGAGCATGGGTTGATACTTGAGCGCGCAGGGACTTTGCTTTTGATGGCTTGGGACAGAGTGCCTCGGTATGTTTGTGTTTTGTGTTTTGTATTTATAGGGCATCCGCATTGCTTTGGGAGGCAGGATTCTTGTTGCGGTGTTTTTTTTTCTTCCTCTTTGGTATTTGCCACCTTGCAGCCACGTTCTTCAAGGTTGATGACATGTGGTCACGGAAGCGAAAGCAACGCATGCATATATTCACGGGTTTTACTTTGGTCGAGTCATTCTGGTTGCCGAAAACAAAAGTTGGGCATGGTATATGCAGCCCTTTTTATTTTCTGTGGGACGGATAGGATGATACCAGCGCAGGGAACCGGCGCGAATGCATAAAGCAGCTGTTTTGACTTGAGCAAGTGGAGTTGGGGTGCCTATACACGTGCATATAGAAAATAATGCAATACTCATGAAGCTTAGTGTCAATATGAGAGGTAGACTCAGATGCTAAATTGACGCTAGATAAAGCCCGCTAGATCCATAGAGAGATGAAGATAATAAAAACAGAAAAGAGAATTGGAATACCCACCCCAACCGAACCACATATTATAGCATGAATGGTTCGTCCTGGGGTGCGGAGAGGAAGAGGTCAGAAGGACGAGAAAAAACATGGGGAAAAAAACAAGAGCACAGGTGACATCCATTGGAGGGAGATCGAGGGCTGAGATAAAGACAAGCAGAATGGATTGAGGGGGGGTGTGATAGAAAGCCCATCGCTAACCGCCAAAAAAAACTGGCGGAGCAAGAAACGTGAAACTTGAGAAAAAAACGAGACGAAAAAATCGATCGAACTGGGACTCGAACCCAGAACCTTTACCAGCTAGCGATGAACCGGAAAGTAACGCGCTACCATTGCGCCATCCGACCAATGGATAAGTATCTATGTGCGTAACGAAATCCATGAAGGACAAGTGAATAACGCCACCGAAATGGGGTTCAGGGGCTTGGGGGTCTTGATGTGTTTTGGTTTGGTTAAGAGTTGCTTTATGTTTTTCTGCCCCCCTCCCCTCCCCTCTTCCATTATTTTCTTCATTTGCTATAGTAATGCGCATTGGAGACCACACTCTCTTAGGATCCGAGTGGACATCAAGTGTGTACCCAACGGGGTGAGACTGTCAATTACTTCAACCTTCTCGTCAGATGTGCCTGGTATGGTGGCTTCCTTCGACTAGTGAAAATCGATATAGTTTGACGGTAGTCTCTCCAAATTTCACTGGTGGCTTACCCCCTGCCGTCCCGGTCCCTGACCTCCTCGACACATGCCTGGCTGCGGCCCAGTCAGCCCGAGATATTGTTGTAGCTAGACACGTCGCCCAGAACATGATAATAAAGCCTCACCGTGACTTGGGTAGTCCAATATGGGTAACGGTCAGAAAAGAACGGAAAGGAAGTTTGTTGTGAGAATTTGCTGACAGTATTGCGGTTAGCAAACTATTTAAACGCCGGACTTGGCTTCAAGGCTGTCCGAAATGGGTAATCAGAAGCTCTCTATTCGGCCCCAGGAATCGGGTTCAATGTTTCCCAAACCTCCCTACTAAACGAAAAAGAAAAACAACTCTCTTGAAGGTCATATTTCGGAACCAGACCTCCAATTGATCAGCCAGGACAACAAGACCATTGTGTAGATTAAAGTGGAATACCAGCACTCGAGACGCCATCCATCACACTATCCGTACTGGCAATAAGCTGTGAAAGCCTGCATCTCATATGAATGATAATTCGATGACTAACCAAGCTTTGCTAACTCGTCATGCTACAGTGTCAAACTAGATAGTTACTCTGCAGTCAATTTTATCTACAGGTAAATCCTGTTCTTCAAATCTCTCACTCTCGGGATCCCTGAAGCGACTTGACAAGCGCCTCCAGTCTCTCGATCAGAATGTCGGCGTGCTTCTCCTGGAAGATCAGCATGGGCCGCAGTCGAACGGCGCTCTGGCCGCTGCCACCAATGTTGATGCCAAATTCCTTTGCCTGACGAATGAGTTCGTCTCTCTTAGGGTTATCAAATGCAATGAAAGTGCCCATTCCCTTGCCCCTGAGGTTCTCAAACTGGCCGGGATACTTCTTCGCCAGTCCCTCAAGCTTGCCGAACAAGTAGTCACCCACACGCGCAGTGTTCTCAACCAGACCCAGTCTTTCAATCTCGCCAATAATAGCCCCGAACAGCAACGCCCTGGCAGGGTCGCCCATCCACGTATTGAACTGGCGGTATGGCTTGTTGGGCCTGAGCTCAGGGTTTCCAAAGTAGTATCCCGCAGTTTGCGCCTTCTTGCTGAATGTCACCATGTCAGGCGGGTCCTGCAGATTCCAGTGCTCGTGGGCCCAGAAACGACCCGTAGCACCAACACCCGTTTGGACTTCGTCAACGATCATCAGGACGTCGTGTTTGCGTGTTATAGCGCGCAGACCGCGGAAAAACCCTGGAGAGGCATGATTGTCACCGCCCTCAGATTGGATGGGCTCAACAATGACGGCACAAGGAGGGACATGGTAGTTGGCGATGAGGTACTCCACCTCGTCAAGGGCAGCCTTCTCAATGGCGCGGTTCTCCTCGGCATATTGATCCAAAGGGTATTTGAGTTGAGGGAACGTGGCCTGTGGCCAGTCAAAGGCTGGAATATCCAATTTGTGAATCGGCTTGGACCGGGTTGTCGAGAGTGACCCAAAGAGGCGGCCGTGGAAGCCTGTCTTGAAGCTCAAGATGGACAACTGGGAGGCACCAGGAGCCTTGTTGTGCATGGCCGACTCCATCTCCTCTTCGGTGAACTCGACGTGGGCGCCGCCGCGCTCGTGCTGGCGCCGCCACATGAACGCTGCCTTGTATGCCGTCTCATTGGCATCGGAGCCAGCCATAGCGGTGAAGACCTGGTTGAGGCCCTTTGGGGCGACCTTGAGAATACCACTCTTCAGCACTTCGGCCCAGTCTTCCGGAGGGAAGTTGCCGAGGGCAGGACGGTTGATCAATCCGTTGATCATGGCGTCGCTCCGCGCAGCCTTCAGAAGAGCGGGGTTGTTGTAACCGATGGGTATCGAGGCGATCTGAGCGTACACGTCAAGCAAGACATTGCCGTCGGGATCGACTATATAGTTGCCAGCACTCTTCTCATAGTCGGTGATCATGTTTAAACTGCGCGTGTCGAACACCTCGTTCAGCTTCTCAGTGGCAGCCCTTGACTTGGGTCCCGGAATCTTAGTATGGACATTGGGGCCTTCAGGCTCCCACGAGTAGAGAGGCGCCGACATGGCCGAAGTTGAGGCAGTGAAGCGACGACGTGGGAGGATCGAAACAAATGGGGTCGCAGCCTTTGGAATAGCAAATGAAGCCGACAGCGACGCAGCTCCAAGGGCGGCGCTACCATTGCGGAGCGCTCTCGAGGCCATGGTGGGTTGCGTCGTCTTATGTTGTCACGGATCCGGCGCTTCGGCCTCAATTGACAACGTTTGATGTCCTGACGTCTGCAGCGAACGCGGAGAAGGTACCACGCCACCTTTCGGTTCTGCTGCTGGTTATCGCCGGCTTATATAGAAGAGCTCCCTGCTTCCGTCCCCAGCGTGCGGAAGCGGGGTTGTGCTCTCGGATAACGTCACGACCCCAACAACGGGTCAGAGCACAGCACATCCGGGCTATGTGAGTCGTCAATTGAAGCAGAATCAATATACACGTAAATATGGCGATCCGTCACTTTGTATTTCTTGGAGAAAGAACCCAGAAACTGTTTCCAACAAGCCCACGTGAAGCCATAGCCGCTGCCCAGGCCCTTGCAAGTTCTGGACTGGCCAATGACTGCCAATGACCGCTTCCAGCCAGTCGGGGGATGTCGCATGCCCAGCCGGCCCCGCAATGCTGTTGGGTTTCGGTTTCGGTCAGGCCATTTGGATGCTCCCTCGCGTTCGCGCCATGCGGTGGAGGGCAAGCAACCATCGCCTGACCACAGCACCAGCAGCGGCAAGCCGACGCATACCGAGATCCTACGAGACATCGGGATAGTCTCATGATTACAAGCCCTTCATCATTCAGCGTGCTGGCAAATGTAGCGCTCATCAGGAATTAGCAGCCATCATCAAACGCTCTCCGTTCAACGCCAATTCCTCCATCCCAATGCCATTCCCACGATCCTAATCGTCTCCAAGACCCAAAACGCAATAAAACAATAATGGTGGCGCTACGAACATGTGGCAAGTGCATTCGCAGCGTGGCACTCAAATTAGCACCAGGACCGAGAATAAGAAACCAAAAAAACCATATCCATACACAAATAGAGGGTTGCTTTGCTCGCCAGCACCTGGGTATCAAGATGTGCCGCCAGGGGTGACCCAGTAGTCCGAGTCGGAAAATGCCTGGGCGGTGGGCTCCTAACTGCTGGCGCCCGGCTCTTCCTTCTGCGGCGGCTGGAGGCCGGCGTTCTGGGCAACTCTCTTCCACGTCTCCAGCTCGCGGTAGAGGCGATCGCATTCATTCTTGAGTTTGTCGTTGGACTGGCTGAGTTCGGCAATCGCCTGCTCCGTAAGTAGTTTCTCGAGCGTCCACTTCTCAATATTCTGTGTCTCGTTCTCCTTGAGCTGAGTGATAAAAGCCACCGCTCGCTGGAGGATGGAGCCCTTGTTCTTCTCGCACCCTGGAACAATCTTGGCTAGCTCATTAATCCCCTCATTGATGGTCTCACGGCGTCGGCGTTCAACTGGACCTCGGTCAGCCATGAACTTCACAGTCTATGAACACGAAAGAACAAACCTTCTTTGTGGTTATCCTTCCTCATTTTATGCCACTCTTCAGACCCTACAGCAGGCTTAGGGTTGTGAGGCCGGTAGTTTGTGTCTGGGGGCACGCCGTTCTGGGGCTGCATCGAGCTCGGGGGGGGCATGGGGAGGCCGTCAGGCTGATTGACCGATGTGTTAAAAGAGCCATCGTCGTGATGGGCATCAGCCCCGACTTGGGCTGCAAAAGTCTCCTCGGTGGTGGGAGGCACATGGAGGGTGGGGTACATGTTGAGAGCTGCGGCAGCAGTGCTGGAAGCAGTAGCAGCGTCGGCTACGCTGTGGGGGTCTACCGTGGCTTGTTGCAGGGCCGTAAAGTCTTCAACGTTGACATGGTCCTGAGCTGCTTGAGCGATGCCAACTGTCTCGTCGAGGAATGCTTGGGCGGCGTCTTCAGTGACAGTCATGGCGGCGGGTACTGGAACACCCCGTTTCCTACGTGACTCTGGCGATGCAGACTCGGTGGCGCGCTTACGCTTGTGGCCAGGCGTGCTGGTGACTTCGGAGAAGTCGGCCTGTTCGAGTCCAACAGCTGCAGCCATTCCGGAAAATGGTGGTAGTGGGGTCTCACTGCTGCGAAGCCGGTTAGCGACCTGGTCAGTGAACCACCATGGCCCTGGGGACGCCGCCCGCGCCATGCGGGCTTGGATGTCTTTGACAAAGAGTAGCCAGGAAATTGAACAATGAAACAGAAACTATGGCAAAGCGGCCGAATTGGGCAGAAATTATAACTAGGCTGTTTGCTTGGGTAGGCGTGGGTGTGCAAGGCCGATGGAAACGAACAGAGCAGCCAACTTCTTTTTCAGATGGGTGGCGCTGGGCCTGTGGATAACGCGCCTGTCGCGCAAAGTCGCGCAAAATGCAACGAGCTGAGCTTGCTTTCCCATTGCCGCCTCAACGAGGAATGCGCGGCACCTGATTCGATTGCTACCAGTCGCCTGAAGTCACCTCTATCCGGCGACGGCGATGCCTGCCCGACAAAGGATATGCGAGAGATCTCTGGGCGACAAAAGCATGCCTGAGCACTGGCTCAATCGCTTGATGCCCTCGGTCTTGGGGCTGCTTGCTCTGTTGCGCCTCGCCAGTCAGGAAATTGCGCGCCGCAAGCCGATGCGGCGTTCAGAAGTGTCGCAACTCCTGACTGTCGACACACCGATCGTGGGCGACATGGCGGCGCAAACCTGTCTTCTTTTTTTTCCCCAGTTTCCGGGGCAGAGCTCATATCAGATTCATTCAAGATCGCCTACCTTCTTTGTAGCTTCGGCCTGGTCTAAGGTCGAGGCCATGTGAAGAACGTGCCCGAAAACGTGACGAGTCTCTGCGGCTGGTCAGCGCAAGGCCCCCTCGTGGCTAGAAAACATGTAAAAAGGAAACAAAAAAACAAATGTGCACTTTTTGCTAGCCCCCGTGGCTGCACACATACCTTATATCAAGTAACTAGGTTCCGGCCTGGTTTTGCAATGATGGCTGGGTTCTGTGTTGAGAGAGTTGATTGAGATGGGAAGATCATGTGAGCTGGCTGAGGGTCGTCTGGGGTCTTGGGGAAGGTCAGAAAGGCGGTTCCATTGCGCACGGACCAGTCTGATTGGGGACAAGCCAGCCAGCGTCCAGCCTTCTCCGAGCTGTGCTGTGCATGCACAAGCAATCGATCAGCACCTGGTCGCTGGCCAATCATGCACTAGTTCAGCACATGTTAGCCACTTTACCCCACCCACCCAAGTGTTCTGCCGCCAACTTCGTTGCTTCCCTCCCTCCAGCCTTGTCGAGTCCTTGGGTCTGCGCGATGATTGGGGGGGGGGAGGGGGTGAGGATTTCATTGTGAACTCTAGCATGCGCAGAACAGTACAATACTTCATATGGATGAAGGAGCAGCACGTGCATGCTCATCTTGCCCCCTCTCCTGACTTTGGCTGCCTCGTGCGACCCCCGACTCGGGAATTAGTTCTTTGTCAGGCACTGGAAGGGACGAGACAGCTAATGAGCGGATGGAGCACCGCCTCTTCCGGCCACACCCACCTCCTCCCTTCTACCGTCAACCTCTAGTTAGCTCAGTTACCCACCACCAATGATGGGAACACCAGAACACATGATTTGGCTTGGGTTTAGGGGTGTGACATGCTCGTATCACGGGTGCCCGCTGTTCATGTATCTATTTCTGAATCATTTTGCAGTCAACCCGGCGTGGATCCACATAATCTGTCGGAATGTTCTGACCTTGGCCACTCACGGCCGGCAGTTTAGATTCACCTAATGAAATGGAAACGGGGTTATCTGGAAGCCGGGTTTTGATGGCCAACATGGCTGTCTTTCGTTCCCCTCAGAACGAGATGGCTTGTGAGCCGAGCCGGTCTTCGGGCAGAGTGGGGCATGACCAATCGGGACGGCTGATGGCAGCTGCCTCACAAGTCTCGGGCCTGATCTCGAGCTTTGCGAGGGTCAAGTCCCCAAACAACTCCAGACAGTGTTCAGGCGAGACCACTCGCCACTATCGTTGAAAGACTGGGAGAGACACTATGGGCGACCACGAAGCGTCTAGGATAAATCACGATTCCCACCTTCTTCTTGTAAGATGACAGCTTTTGCATATCGTTCGACGTCATTCAACCCCTCCCTGAGCAATGAAAGGTCAGCGCCTTTAGTTGAGTTCTGCTAGTTGACCCATCCCTCACAGGACCAACCACTCCTCCGCCTCCCCTACGAACTCCTGCGGAAGAACATACGCACTGCCCGTTTCGTGGCCGAGAAAGATGCCTCATTCGTCAAAAACCTGCTGAAAGAGACGGCGACGGGTGCGCTCGATGCCAGGACGTCGCCCAAAGATGTTGTCAAGAACCTCGACGTAATGCTGGCGCGGATGAGCGGGCTGAAACGCAAGCTTTCTGTTTGCTCTGATGAGGAGGCCCGCCTGTATCGCCACTTTGATGCCCGCGTCGCCCACCTGCGAGAACTCTCGGCGATGCACACAATTGACGACGTTAAGTACGAAGCATGGTCCCGCCGTCGACTTGACCGGCTTTTGATCGATTACCTTCTCCGCCACGGTTACAATTCGTCCGCAACAGCTCTGGCCGAGGAGCGCGGGATGCAGGACTTGGTCGATATCGATACATTTGTAGCTATGAGCCGCATCCGCAGGTCTCTCGAGAACGGCAGCGTCACAGAAGCGCTGGCATGGTGCATCGAGAATAAGAAGGAGCTGAGGAAGATGGAGGTTCGTTGGATCACACTTCTGAAACCTGCAATCTGCTGACTTCGCAGCAGTCAAACCTTGAATTCATGCTTCGCTGCCAGCAGTACATAGAGATGATGCGCACTGATTCCCCCGGCAAGATGAACGAGGCCATTGCCCATGCCAAGAAGTTCATAGTCCCCTTCAATGATGCGTACCCAGAGCAGGTCAGCCACATGGCCGGCCTTCTCGCCTACCGACCCGACACCAAACTTGACCCATATCGCAAGTTGTATGCACCGGAAAGGTGGGAAGAACTCGCCAACATCTTCGTTAATGCTCACAACAAACTGCTGGGTCTGCCCTCTTTTCCTCTCCTCCATATCGCCCTCTCCTCAGGCCTGTCTGCTCTCAAGACGCCTGCTTGCCACAGCAGCCACGCCACCAGTTCATCGAAGCCGGGACACACTGCCAGCGTGTCGTCAAGCGTATGTCCCATCTGCTCGACCGAACTCAATGAGCTTGCTCGCAATGTGCCCTACGCGCAACACAGCAAAAGCCACGTCGAAGCAGATCTGCTTCTCCTTCCTAACAACCGCGTCTATGGCAAAGCCCGTCTAGAGGAGTATGCGCAAAAGGCAGGCCTACCAGAGGGTCAAGTCAAGGACCTTGTAACAGGTGAGGTATATGGGAGCAATAAGTTGAAGAAGGTGTTCATAACATGATCAACCTGCCCTCGCGAATTTTATGTCATCCACGAAAGCTCTACTTTGGAACCTTTGGTCTTGGTGGGGGGAGAAAACAGGAGCCCTCTGCTTGTAATAACAGAATGGATGGGGCATGACAGCAGGGGTATGGTGCAAAAATGCTTGAGTCGGAATGGGAACAGGAATGGCATTGGTCTTGGACAACGGACCTCTGGTGTGGACACTTGGAAGCGTAGCCGCGACTTTTAGGGATAATCGCGGATTTCTAGCGTTCAATTCTATTTTCGTCATGGGGATCTTGACGTTTTAGTCAAGACGCCTTGCCCTCTGAACACATATATTTCATGTGATTATGCACACATGCATGAAAAGGCTTAGATTCTGACTGCGGAGGAGAGACCGGGCCAGTCAGGAGACCTGCGTATCCTTTGTCTCCGTTTGGATACTTTCCAGTTGCTCTCCCATTTCAGCAGTTACCACACAAGACGGCTCAGAGACGACGACCAAGCCAGCCACAACATTCATCGTTGTTTCACCACTCAACGAAACCGCTGAAACGTTAATACCAAGACCAAATATGAGCATCCTACAGCTAACTATACATTCAACACAAGAGACGTTTTCGCGCTTGGGGTTTCAGGGGAATTGACCAGAAAAGCATTGGGGTTTCGGATCCGGGGGAATCATCCATTGTTGCCACGCGCCATACCATGCCTTGCCACTTTACGACTCCCACAACAGAGAACCCGCCACCCATCACTCATCGTTCTGCAGTAAGTATCGGTATCACCAGGGAAGGACGACAGAACAGGATAAAACGGGGAGCAACCAAACAGGCAAAAAGTGACACACCTCCTTTGTTACACCCTACCGCGGAAACAACGACAAAAGTGTAAAACATCCCCTGAGTTTTCCGTTTCCCGCTGTATCGCAACCACCGTAGTGACCCCACCGAAAAGTCAAAATCGAAAGCGTTCCCTCGTCACACACTCTGTCCCTAACGCCCGTTTCCGCCAGAAAAAGCAAATGCACCAAAGACACCACCGCCACCACCTGGCGTCATGGGACCCATGCTACCCCCTAAACTACCGCCATTCGTATTGTGGGCTGTGGCGGCTGGTGTTGTTGTCACAAGGCCGGCGCTACCGGTGTTGGGGGTACTCGGAGCTCCGTTCTGGGCTGAACCATTTGCCTGCTGGTTCGGTGCTGTGTTATCGGCCTGGTTTCCGTTCCCACCAATTGTCATACCGACGACTGAGAAGTCGGGAATGCCTAGGCCCCACACCTTACCGAGGTGGTCATCGGATATTTCGCCGTTGAAAATACGTTTCCGTAGCTCGAAAAAAACGCGCCCAGTAAGCAGGCTGTCGGATCCGGCTTGGTGAGCACTCCCTACACGCTTAATCTTGAGGGTGTCGCTAATATGTTCAAGACCCGACTTCTGCTCAAACTTTTGCAAGATTTCTGCAGAGTTGGGATCACTTGGTGTCAACATGCCGCTATTATGCAGCTTGATCGCATGCTTCATGAGGTGCTTGACGTCATATGTTGACGGGAAGTACAACTTCATGATCTTGTCGAACTCGTGTTCGTCGTTAGGTAGCTGGCGGCATATGAGCAGCTTGGTGAGATAGCCAAAATCATAGCCGCCATGGAAGCTGATCCAGCGTACGTCCTCGAAGCACACCAGCCCAGATGGGATGAGAAGTGCAGCAAACTCGTGGGGATCGATACCGTCCCGTTCCAGCAAGGCAAAGTCAATCCCTGCTTGTTGTAGGGATTCGATCGAAGTTTGGTTGTACATGTCATCCTTCAAAGAAAACTTGAAGTTGAACTGCCAGGCATAGGGGAATGGACCTTGACCAGCCGCCCGCCGGCCCCCCACACTCAGGTCGGCTGAATCGGTCGAACTGGGCCGGGCAGGGGGTTGTTCCCCATCTTCATTGAACAGGGCTATGCCGATTTGAATCACCCTCAACATGTCCACGTTTGTCCGTAAGCATTGATAATGGTAGTCGCTCTTGCCGCGAAAGCCACCCATTGGTCGAGACACAACCCCAGGGAATTCTGTATCCTAGAGTTCCTGTCAGCAGCTGCCCTGTTCTTGACATCAGCCTCTTTGAGCATACCATAGCAATATACGGATACTTATCCACCAAGTCCCGTAGCGTCGCCATCTCCTCATGAAGGTTATGCTTCCACACTTCCCGTATCCGGCTCTTTTGCGCACGGTTGGTGTGCTCAACCAACCCATGCCCCTGTTGCGCCTGAACGTGCTGTTGAGATGCTTGGCTGTGCTGTGAGTGCTGGGCATGTTGGGCACCATGCTGCTGTTGTTGTGGCTGCGGTTGCTGCTGCTGGAGGCCGCCGGTGTGGAATCCCATGCGCGCAGCATGACTTGCTAACCCCGTATCACTGAAGCCACCACCAGCGTTGAGACCGCCGGCTAACCCCAACAGATTGCTGTTTGCTGAAAAGGGGTTCCCTTGGCTGTTTGGATTGAGATAGCCGGGGTTGCCACTCAGCGGAGGCGGGTGGTTTGTTGAGTGCTGGCCATGGGGAAACTGTTGATGGTAAGGGGAGAGGACGTTGTTGTTCGGCCCGCTTGGAAAGCGGGTAAGAGGAGGCATATCGTTGGTCAGGAGACTCGGTGGCGGCCTTTGTGGGCGCTATTGCGAAGGCTTGTGACGTTGAAATGTCTGAGACATGGATTGACTATGATGACGGCGATGCTTAAGGCGGGCGAGATTTCTCGTGTGCGAGGTGTGTCGTGGCTTGAAACCCGAAATCCTGAGATTCTAGGCTGGGCAGAGATGTTGCAGGAGTAGGTTCGTCGGGAAACTCGTCGGCTTGGATCTTGCCTTGTTGGCTTTGCCGAGAGCAATTGTCGACAAAGTCGGTCGAATGCGCACAATCAGGTCTGCCGTTCTAGGCCGTTGCACGGTGTGGAGATTTGTGGGCAGTAGGAAGGACCGCACTGGATCTTGTCCAATAGTTGCGTGTCGTGTTTTGCTGATTGCGAAAGTATGGGCTGTAATAGATTCTAACTTGGCTAGTTACACCGGGCTTGTGGATGTTTGGCGTTGAACGAAGCCAGAGAGACGGAGAGCGCACAGGCCTAACAAAGGTAGCCAGCACGGACCACCCACTCCGATTCACTCACGCAAGTGCCTTACGGATGCTCCTACCAAAAGAATCCGCTCACCGCTTTTAACCCTAACCCTAATACACGTCAAGGGGTTCCCTATACTTTTAGTGGGCTCGCTCGCTAAGCATTTCGCTTAGCGACTCGCCCTAGCGGTGTTAGTGATTACATGTACTGAAGTTCCAGCAGCGTTTTAATGCCGGTTTTATTATCTTGGCAATCTCAGCAAAAGCGGTCAGCGGATTCTTTTGGTAGGAGCATCCGTACTTAAGCAGCAATGGTGCATGCGCAACGACCCAGCAATCGTAGAGTGAGTGAGTGATTGGAGGCTACCCTTTCCTTAGAGAGTTTGTTCTGCGAGACGGACAAGCAACTGCCAGCGGCACAATGCATCCCTCCAGGTGAGTGTCTACTTTTCGGAGAATCCGGAGACCATGCGCTGAGACAATTGCAATTGCACGCAGACCACTCCTGGTAGTGCATGGCGAGAAGCCAAACATCACAGGCTTCGACATCCGACAATTCAAGAAGGCCTCGGCCGTACCAAGATACGATCCATGGGAGAGGGCGTCCGTTTCCCTTCCAGTTTTTCGATGCATTCCCAGTAGCTAATCTCCCCGTCCACAGTGAGGCGTGGCGTTACCAGGGCCGGTTCACGAGATTCAATCGCTTCCGAAGTACCCTCCCGGGGCTGGGCATTGCAACAGCTGCCTTTGCTGGCTACTGCTTGTACGAGTACCTGTTTCTGAAGGATGACCATGCGTACGGCAAAGGCCACGGCGAGAACCACCATTGAAGGGAGCTCTGCCTGGGGAAGTCGGACTGGATGGCGTTGTACACAGGGCATCGGATGAGGCATTGGAATGCGGCTTGATCTCGAGGAAACCCGTAGAATACGCACATTACTAATAGGTAACTGTGCATTATTTGTGCTCAAACATAGGCCGAGTCGGTTTCGTCGTGTATTTTCGACCTTGTTAGGTTTTTTATTCACATCACCGCTGCAGAAGTTCATTACAATGAATTTTCCAATGCTCCTCCAGATCAGAAAGTTGAAAATCTATCTGGTAACGGCCAGTTAGCGACTAGTATTTGCAGACGGTGGGACGATGTATGGAGGGGTGTTGAGTGAAGATAGTTGACCCTGTTGTTGAAAATCAACTCTGAGTTTCGTCTCGAGGCCAGGCCCCCGATAATCGGAAAAATATTGCTTAAATGCTTTGGACTCTCCATAAGAGCGAACAGCGGGGTTATTCAATAGTTACACAAACGGCTGCTGAGCTGCAAGCACCACACAAAACAATCTTGCAGAGGTTACAGTCGTATATGGACCGTAAGTTCACCACTGACAAGTTTCATCACGAGATATATTTCCGATCTAACTATACCCATATCCAACCCTTGACCCGGCTAGCCTATGCAAAAAAAAAAGCCTCTCCTTTGATGTAGTCCAGTCTAGACAGTTCCCAAACGCATGTGCATATCTTTCCAAACGCCACAGGAAAGCAAAGGGCGCCGCATCCCTAACCAATACTGAATCACAGAAATGACAGAGGACTGCTACAGCTTGACCTGTCAAACCTACAGGCCAATTCCGTTGACAAAGTCCAAAGCCCCCTCCACGGCTACTTCCAACTCGCCCACCCTCTGTTTCAGATGCTTGTTTTCATCCCGTAGCAAACTGACAGTGCCCCAGGCCACGCTGGCATCTTGCCCCTTACAGTTCCGGCACTCGTTCACACCTTGGTCCTCTGTGTCACCAGATATGCCCTTGATGATCTTTTGAAACGCATTCATCTCCTTCTGTGGTGGAGGAGCACGGGCTCGAACCACGAGGTTATTACTGCTCTTAACCTGCGAATGGTGCTGCAATTGTGCCGTACCGTCCATGGTGCTGGCATCGGACATGACGCTGCCAATCATGGTGGGGCTGCGACATCGAGAGAAGACACTCTCGCTCTCGGCGCTCTCATCGTCAGTTTCAAAACCCGTGTCTGACTTGATGGTTTCTCCGCTCTTGCGCACCCATTTCCTCCGACGTCGATCATCATCAACACCAAGGTCTTCTGACATAATTGACCCTTCAGCGAGGAACTTTTCGGCCTCGGTTCGAGCTTTGCGTTCAGTCGCCAGCTCGTCCATGAGTAACCGCATCTCCCTCGCTTGCTCTTGTGCCTTGAGCGCCATGCCCTCCAACTGCATCTTGAGGTGGCGCGCTCTAGTCTCAGCTTCCTCAAGCTCCTCACGCTGGGCAAGCTTTTCGCTTTGCAGCTCCTGGACAGTGGCTACACGGTCTCGATAGGCGCTTTGCATCCGGGTAAGAAGACCGAGTGCATTCATTTGGAGGTTCTTGAAGGCAGCCGGCGAGAAAGGATCGCGATCTCCGCCACTGGGCGAGGCGGGGGGGAAGAGAGCGGCCTCTAGGTTGAGATTGCAGAGCTCATCGTCGATGATGGGACTGGTCGGGGCGGAGGTAAACCGGGACGAGATGGCAGACATGAAGCGCGAGGTCACAGTGCCTTTGGGCGTCGATGGGTCAGTTGCGTTGGACGCCGTCGTGCCTCGTCTCAACCTCGTCGGTGTCGTCTCTGGGGTCGCATTTTCCTCCCGAGCGGATGCTGGTCGTGGGCTTCCAGTGGCAGAAGCGCCGAACCAGCCCGCAATGCCTCCTTTGGGGCTGCCCGCCCGCGTTGCGGGCCTGCTGTCACCGGTGAAGGGCATCTGATTTTGGAGCTGCGAGGGTTTCCTAGTCGGCGACGGCGTCCTGCTTCGAAAAGCGGCGGGAAGAAGATTGGGAAAGGAATGTTGACGGCGGTGTGAGTTTGCGGAGGTTGGAAAGCCGAGGTCCGCATCGGAAAAGCCACTGTGATATTCTGACAACGGTGAGAAAGGTGGGTGCGGTGGATTGGAACTATACTGCCGCGGGACCGCCCGTGCTAGAGCTACGCGCTTTTCGACCTCATGTGGGGAGGCATTTCCGTCGACCGCTATGGTTTGGGTCAAAGATCGTCGTGGGGGAGCACGGTCGGAGAGAGTCGAGCGTGCATAGGGAGGCAGCAACTCTGGACGAGGGGAGGAAGAAGCAGGGTTGTTGCTGCTTAGCATGATGGATTAATGTTTCGGGGCGGCAGAGTATATCCTTGGATATATATCCCTGGATTTCCCCGGTGCACCGCGGGGTTTGCGCTGGTTTGCGGGTCGGCTGCTCACTGGAACTTGCTGTTCGCAGGCCTTCCTAGAGCGATGTCGAAGAATGATCTGTCGAGTTGCTATGCTGTGTCTTGGTTGTCGACCCTGCGAAATTCCAGTCACGTCTCACGCCTGCCGAATCCGTCTCAATTACCCGTGACGACCTGGAACCAACCAAGATCCACAAACAGCTGTCAGTTCAGATGTTTAACATCGCTACAGCACGAATGAAGCCTAAATGTAACCAGGAAATCCAGATGAGTGGTATCTCTCACCGCCTAGCTTTCCTTGACAAACACCAACGCAGCTCTGAGCGGGGTCAGGACACAAGGTGCTGAAGGCTGGGCGATCAGAGATTTTTCGCTGCGGTGCACTGCTAACCAGGATCACCTAGCCAGGCTGATCCAGGTAATCGTACGAAATGGAGAAGAGCAAACGAGGATTATGCCGTCTCGAAATTCATGCGCTGGCGCTTTGGTTGCGGCTCAAGTAGTATAAGGCAAAAGAGGGGGGAAATGGGGAGAATTGGGGAAAGAAACAAACAGCCAGAAGAAACAAAGCTTGGAAGCGACAGCTGAACAAAAAGAAAACAAATCGCCGTCAGCTTCCTTCCTAGCCAGCTCGCTGACGTCCGTGCCACAGCCACTGCTCGCTCACACTGCCAGTCGACATGGTTCCCCACCGTTGCATTTCAGCACAGCAGTCTCAGTCCGTCGACTTTCGAGAGTCCACTCTGCAATCGTCTACGTCGAGTCCACTCAAGACCAGAGGCCATCAGACCACGAAGAATACAGTCCAATCCCCTGAAAGATTGTTCGCGGTACTTCACGGCTTGGCTGCAGCTTCCGGGCCAACCTACCCTCGGCATTCTTTTCTATTTTTGAGGGCTTATGATGGAAATTTGAGGCCCTGAGGAGTAAATTCCAGAGCCCTGAATGTTAGAATTAAGGCCAAAATATTCTGGCTTGACCTCTCGCAAAACAGCTTCCCAGCTGTCCATGTATTGCACAAACTCCTGCTAGATGCTCACCAAGTCCCATGCTAACAATCTTTCAGGGGCTGGATTGTAAACGTCTTTCGCCGTGATGATCCGGGGTTGTACGTGTCCCCTCCCTGAGCAGAGGACGTAGCCTTGAAGCATCCTCCGATTTGACCGCCAATCTCAACTGTTCATCAAGTACGGGCATGGTGAACTCAAAACTCGAGCTATCAACGTCAGACCAAGTCTCCGTCACTTGATGATCACGGGCCCTTCATCCGAGTTTCAGTCTGGGCAATCAATTCCGTGAATCGAGCTCTACGAAGCATCATCACAATTCGAATCTGCGATCTCTCTTGGCCGCTGCCCCGCCAGTTACACAACCCAGCACCCACTTCAAACTGGAGTCATTGACAATTTCCAGCCTTCACATTCTCATCACTACCGGGTGGCTAGCTACCCACATAAGAAACATCTTGTCCATTGATGCTTCATTCACTTTTTCTTGACTGTCTAATTAGGAGCGCAAAACCTTGCAAACTGTTTCGTGGTTCAGCATACCTGAAGGAGGCTACAAAGTCGCAAGACACACTTCATGGTACTTATCTCGGGGCCTAGATCTGTAAATCAGAAACTTGGGTCCTACCCTCCAGGATCTTCATTTTGAGGCTGAGGAACTCACAGGTGAGTAATATTACAGCCTGCTCAAAACTATCAAAAAAAAAAGTTGTTCTCGGCTCCACCCACGGCTTGATCTCCGCTCAAATGTCAACCAAATACTCAGTAAAATGACTCGACCATGGTATCTTTCAAGCTGGTGTTGATCGCCCCTGGTGCTGCCCCCTCTCCTAGCCTGAAGACGCTTTCAATGACACTGAGCTCGGGCGCTGTGGTATCTAATCCGCAGACGGCCATCCAGTCGTTGACTACTAGGCCTCCTCCAATGACATTGCTTCCTCGATTGACACTTCCAGCCACGAGCGGCACCTGCAGCAGACTGCTCAACTCGTCCTGGTCTTGAATACTCGTTTTCGGATGCACGAGACCGCCCCGGTTGCTGAGCGCCATGTAGCTGCCCACTAGGACGTTGTCGGCTACTGTTTGCCGGAACACCTCGACGCCGAGTACATCGGCGATGATCTCCTCTGTCTCGCGCTCCAAGTCCGGATGTACCAGCGCGATGTGATCGTTTGCGACTATCACGTTGCCCAGCGCGGACAAACGCTCCTCAATGCGCTGGATCCGTATCGAGTCTGGTAAACTATTCCTCAAGTGCTGAAGCTCCTGGTCGGTAGTGGAGGTAGGCACAAGAAGGCCTTTTCGGTTACTAATTTTACCGCCGTCAGTTCTTCTGTCTTTCGCCTAGTTCCAAGGCCATGCCTCCCATCTCGCGAGAAAAAGTGAACCTACCCAGCAGTCAACCGCCCGATAATCCTCGTACCAGCAATCGTCGTCCTGCAGATAGGTATGACATCTTGCAGTTCAGCCTCGAAAACACTATAGAAGTTTTCGCTAGCTCCGACGGCCACTAGGGCATATGAATTAGTCAATGTTGAAAATACTCCAACCCTGAATCAGCCAAGTTTTTGTTAGCAATGTTCTCGTGTCTGCTTGTCTTAATGCCTTATCTCGAGCGCTGCGTCGGGAGGCGAGTGGTGGCCTACGGAAGGTGGGGTGGGGCAAGCCTTAGGGTAAAATCCAGACCAGCAACTTACTCGTTGGAGTTCTCGAACTGCGCGCGCACCGCCATGTTTGAGCGTCTATCTGTCGGTGTCTACTAAATTCGGAAAGAGAAGAAGGTTGACAGACGGGTCAACCCAATGCGCGCTTCTGCGGTCGTTGAGGAGCAATCTCTCTAACTTTTCTGTTGGTGAAGTAGGTCTTTGAAGTGGTGAACAAGCTGGAGTGGGGAACTGCCTGGATGGAGGGGAAAGAAATCGCGGCTTTTAGTAACCTGTTTGGCTCGCAGCTCTCCGACAAGTGGGGCGATAACTAATGGCCCGCGCCCGCCGCAAAGCTCTACTTCCTACTAAACTCGCCCGATGACTCAGTAAAAGGACGCCCTTGTGTGCTGCGGGGAGCGCCCCAGCAGTGACTCAGTGTGTAGCTTCTCATCACGGGCTGCTACTGGGCTAAGTCCAGGTTGTTTTGCCGTTGGCAAGCTAATTGTCATGATGATTCATCCGGAGTCGGTGATTCCTTTCGCGTGCATGCAGCATCATTTGTTTTATTGGAATATTCTGAGAATTCTGGGGCTCGGTACGGAGTACATCTTCCTCTGGAATGCAGGAACCTCCAGTTTATCAAGCAGTCTGTACCTTCACGCCCTCATCGGGGAGGACTGCAGCATCAGCGTTGAACCAAGCCCACCATTTTTATCGGACATTTGCCACACTAAGGATCAAGGGGTCCACTGTCAATGGTCTGATAGAGTCAGGTGTGTGGATGTGCGGCACTGTATGGGATTGGGAGGCTGCTGCTCATCATGCTCGCTCCAAAGCCTTGTAAATTGACAGTGTCTCCTCAAAACTGAGGGAAGCAAAGCTCTATTAGCAAACACCGAAGGAACGCCCAACCGTTGCCGGGTATAAATCCCTTGACCAGCCATCCCTCTGACCGACCGCCCTTATAACGCCTCGCCACAGGTTCCGTGATCCAAGCTATCTCATCTCCACCGAGGGTATGTATCTCGGCCCGGCGAAGCCCTTCACAATCACAGCTTGAATATCGATATTTTTTCCGCTGTTTTGAATGGGGCTCCACATCTTCAGGAGCAAGAATCGAGCACTGACGGGTGGATCAAAGTGAATGGTGCATACGTTGTTACCCTTCTCGAAGTGAAACCGCGCAAGCGATGACATGAGCACGCCCCCCACGGCTCGCAAAGCTTCTTGAGTTGCTACTTGATTCGCCTCTCGAGCTTCGTCCAGCGTCATTCCACCAACACCACTTGACCGGTCTTCCACCGCTGTGGGTCGTCTCCGAACCCGAGGGTCCCAACCAATGGGAACTTCGGCGCCAGGCCACCCACCGTCGGCCCCATCATCGCTGAGGTCACTCTCAAAGGGGAGCTGCCCAATTCTATTGAGCAGCGGGCGCCGATTAGAGCCCTGGTCACCACGGTGATCCTCGTCGACGCCACGCTCATCGCTATATTCCGTGGTCACCTTGACGCTGGGTGCTGAAGCCGTGAACTCGGAGGGGATCTGTGCGGTTCGACACTCCTCATCCTCATCATCGCTGTAGTCCCTCCTCAGATGTGAAGGAATCTCATAGCGACTCGAAGTAAAGCCTCTGCGGGCGGAACGAGGATGTTGGTACTGAATTTGATATTGCGCCGTACGCGTCAAAAGGTCATCTTTGTTCATTGAAATGAACACCATCCCTTCTCGGACTCTGCAACAGTGGTGAGCAGCTGACTTCAATCCAAGGAGCCAAGGATACGTACGGGGAACTGAAACTTCTGGATGCGGGAGCCTTGATGATCAGCTCTTTGAGGCTGAAAACTGTTCCACCCTGGTGACGTAACACGATGTTGCATCGGCAGCCCTTTGTGCAATAGACTGAGTAATCATTCTTCAATATGTTCTCGGCCATGTAGCCCGAACCATCTCTCGATCCATCCGACGTGTAGACGCCACCGTCACAGCTCACAATCTCCATGGTCAGTTGGCCCGGCTCGACCTGGCCATATCTACCATAGCGGACAGCCTTAAGTCCGGGTGTGATCTTGTCCGAGTCCAACTTTCGTCGCTTGATCCGGCGGGAATCCTCTGCGTTATCACTGATCTGGAGTGGAGGAGACAGTGGGTGGGGAATGAAGGGGCTGCCGGTGAGGTCGAAGAGGGTACGGAGTTGCGAACTGGTATCATTCAAGCCGCGTGTGAAGTCGTCGAGATCATTAGCGTTCCTTTCCAGTCTTTCGAGGACGGAGTTCTGTCTCCGATCGCGGTACCGACTGGAGCGGCTGGAAGGCTCGCCCACAGATGGCATGCCTATACGCTGATAGGCTCGAAGAGGAGGTAGGTAGTTAGCTGGGCGGCCCGGCCCAGAGCCAGAATCAGCGAGAGGGTCAGGGTCTCGATTGAATCTTCGTCGGAGCTCTCGATCCGAGCCTGAAGCCATACTGGAGGTGGATAACGTGGAAGGTGCGGGAAAAGCGAGAATGCGAATGCGGTCAACGTTTTGGTGGAATCTTGCGACGGCTTGTTCCAACTCCTGGGAGGGGTTGACTGATGCGGCTGGTCCAGCGGTCTGACCACGATCATTGGCATTCGTACCTGGACCTTGCCTGGAGGAGGATATATACGTGGAGCGACGTCGCGATGTGCTATCGTCGGACTATTATTTCAAGCAGAGGTCAGTGGGAAAGGTTGTGAATGAGAGACAACGCAGAGGATGTCAAGGGGGCGTCTCCGGTTAGTGTGGAGGGGATTGGTGGCCCTTGCTGAGGTGGCTCACCATTTAGCAGACAAAGGGATTCGCACACGGATTGATTAGAGAAATTGGCACAGCTAGGTAGAGCTGCCAGCGACATTCCAGGCGGTTAGCGACAAGCAAACTTGGAGGTCTTGATGCGATCTTCCAGCTGGTCGTTGTGTTTTACAATGGGAAATATGGGAGGGAGTGGTCCGCGGCCAGCTGGTGAGTTGGTGTGGAAGGAGACATCAAAGACTCGGGAGAAAGCAACAGGCTCAAAGGTCAGGGATAGCCCTCCTGAAATAATTGCTAAGCGTCACCTGATGCGGCCCAGCAAGTACGGCAGCACAGAGGTACCACTTTAACTCGCGTCAGCGCCAAGAGCGGCTCGAGCCTGTGACCAGCAGCCATGCCATTTGCTACAGCGCGTCGGTTCTCTCTGCAGATCACTTCACAACTAAGGTTGGTTTGGATGGGAGGGGCCAAACGGCGAGCAACCTACAAGTCAAGATCACCAACTCTGGTGCTCTACTTACCCGCGGCATCCATGAGCTTCTGGCTGGATTGTGAAAGCATTTTTCACTCACAAAGCCGCTGATCCTACAGCCAACTGCATCGGCCTATCACAGAAGCTCCTACACACCTTAGAGGTGCCGTTATAAAACAAGCACACCTGCGCAGCCTACCTATTCACAGTTGCAATTGCAAGGCTGGTGAACTCCAACACCACCACTAGCTAGTTAGATCGCGTGTCACCGTTCCTGTCAGTCGGGAGTGGAGAGCTGCCGTGTCTGGTTGTTCTTTTCGCTTCTTTTTGCGCACTCAGTCGCAGTTTCCTGCGTTTGATAGGTAACGCAGCTTGTTCACCTGGCTGAGTTTTCCCAACACAACCAAGTTCAGTGCACCATGGCAACGCCATCAGCCCCCCCCACCAACGCGACGAGCGACTCTTTTCAGGGGGTGACCAACGGCTCTGCTGCTAGCATCAGCGCAGGTAAGACGTCGCTATTGCGAAGACACCAAGAGACTCTGACCGGGAATTTGCAGATGAAATCGCCCTCTATGACCGCCAAATCCGCCTCTGGGGCATGAAGGCGCAGGAGCGCATCCGCAATGCGAATGTTCTTCTCATCACCATCAAGGCACTCGGCAATGAAGTCGCAAAGAACCTTGTCCTGGCGGGGATCGGATCCCTTACCATTGTCGACCACGAGGTCGTTACCGAGGCCGACCTTGGTGCACAATTCTTCCTCTCCGAGGCCGAGGGCCACTTGGGTATGAACCGGGCCGTTGCCGCCAGCAATGCAATCCAGCGCCTCAATCCCCGTGTTCGGGTCAATATCGATACCATGAGCATCCAGCTCAAACCAGCTTCGTACTATGCCAATTTCGACATTGTCATTGCGACGGATCTCGACTCGAACGCGCTTGATATTATCAACACGGCTACCCGGCTGAGTCGTCGCCCCTTCTACGCCGCCTTCTCGCTAGGTATCTATGGTTTCATCTTTGCCGATCTTATCGAGCACGACTATGTCATCGAGCGCGCGCGCTCAAACATGGCCACAAAACCTGGACCGGAGACCAAAACGCGCTCTGTTGTCTCCGTGGCTCCCAAAGGTGACAATGACAAGATTGAGCTTGTGACCAAACGCGAGCTGTACAGCACTTGGCTGCTTGCTTCTGATGCAAGTCTTCCCGATGATGTTACGCGCTCGAATCGTCGCAGACGCGTCGTAACACCGATCCTCAGCTGCTTGAGATCTCTGTGGTCGTTCACGGGAGTCAACAACCGCCCTCCGAACCCGAACAACCATGATGATTTGGCTCAGTTCACACGGCTCTGTGGCGAAAAGCACAAGGCCTTGGGTCTGCCCACAGAGACACTGCGCAGCGAGGTACTCCGCTCTTTCCTGCAGAATGTGGGCTCAGAAATTGCGCCGGTGGCAGCTGTCCTTGGCGGTCAGCTCGCTCAGGACGTCATCAATGTCCTGGGCGGAACCCAGCAGCCCATTCAGAATTTTGTCATTTTTGATGGCAACGCCATGGAAGCCACGCAGTATGCTTTACATCCTGATGACACGCTTGGGAAAGGGCTGCTCTCGTCGCAGCAGCTGCTAGAGACGACTGCGGGATCAACCGCCAATGGCGATGTCACCATGATGGCCGCCATTGGGGCCGGAGTTTTTGGGGCAGTTACAGTGCCCCGAATTGGTCCTTCCCAAGTGATATCCCTGGATTAAGTGACGGGGAGGGTGACACTGCATCTTTTCATGGCGTCTTTCTTGAACGTTTAGATGAGGGATGTCAGGGCATTGTATTGGCCTGGACTTTGCAAAAACCAGATTTGGCAAACCAAAAGGAGCTAAGGTTAGGGTCTAGATGTTAATGAGAACATAAAGAGCATCTCGACTGTTGTTGTCAGGACGAGACTTGGGAGGCGCAATGTTGTGTCTACTGTATGTATTGTGGAGCTGTTTGGGCGGAGCTTTTGGGATCTTCAAACTCGATGGTAGATCCAATCAATCATAGTGAAGTTGCGCACAGATCTAAGACATGGGATCGACATCTAGCAATGTCTTTTACAAACCAACCGACTCCAACGGAGGGTTGAGCCCCGCCCCTTACCCTGTCTAAGAAGAATAGCCGCCACGGCATCATCATCACCATCATTCCCCAATGACCTCTGTAGTAGAATACTTCTCATTCGCCACACAAACCTCCCACCCTTGTCCCTGATTAGCAAGAACCGGCTCAGGAACACAAGGAACAAATTGAGAAGTGATGCTGGAGAAAACCGCGACGTGATCCCAAAAATAACCCACACAACACTCGGGATTCACTGATTGTCGCCGACCCAACCAACTAGTCTGGCAGTTGCTGGTCATCTCGGGGAGAGTGGACGGTATCCCAAACTTTCCAGCAGCTGTGGCCGTATGGGGTGGGTAGACGTTTGGTGGGGTGCTTTACATAGTGAGTTTGCTCTCTTTTGGGAGATGGCATGTGTGGAAAAACAAACACGGTGGAAAGGTTACATGCATGGAGAGAAAGGGTGTTATGTGACTTAGGATCTGGTGAGATAATTTAGTGAGGTTTCGAGCTATATACAACTTAGATCTACAATACTTTGATATCAAGACAGTATGTTATGTTGTTTGTGGAAAGGCATATGCTTCCCCAAGGAACACCCATCATGATCTTGGGCATTCAAGTTACAAACAAGGCTCCATGCGAAGGAAAAAGTTTAACCTCAGGAAACTCGTGTCCATTACCTGCCGACTTAATTTGTACCAGGAACTTGTCCCTCGGCCTCTATGCTATGCCAGAGCCATATCCAGGCTTGGCTCTAAGTGGTATGAAAGAACATTATGACCGGTTTTGACGCCCTTCCCATAGGATCTCATGCCTATGGTATCGTGGCTTCAGATGACGCCGCATGCTTCTATACAATGTACAAAAATCATTCATGGTTACTCATTATCGCTTCTCGTTGTCCCATCTTCCCACTCATCCCTAATTACAACGTCTCGTCATCTTTGTCGCCCACCTTTGCCTTCTTGAAGGAGTTGTGGGTCCAGCCCCGGATGTGGGTTGGCCCATGTCTAGGCGGCGCCTCCACGGGAGTGTAGTCCTTGATGGCCTCTTGGTAGTTAAACGGCACAGTTCGTAGCTCACCGTTGCCGCCAAACGGCTGGCGGTGCGGGGGGGTAGGCGCCGGCTCCAGCTTCCGGTACTTACCGCCTGCAACCGCCACATTTGACGGGCCCGATGAAGCTGACGAACTACCCGGGCGTGAGTGAGGCGACGCACCCGACGACGAGACAGGTTGCTGCAGTGGCGACATAATTACCGACCCGCTAGGTTGCTGCAGAACGGCAGCTGGTCCGCCGCCAGGAGCTGCCATGCCCTGGAAAGGTGGAGGCGACAAGGAGCAGGGGCTCCGACGGTCTGATGGTGCCAACTGAGGTACCTGGAACGGCCCCCCGATCGGCGGCTGAAGAACCGGAACAGCGCCTGGCTCTTGAAGTAGGAAGCTGTTGTGGTAGGACCGGCTCTGAGCGGGTGGGTAGAATGCACCGCTGTTGGACATCACCATGCTGGGATGCTGGGGAGCCGGGCTGCCATGAGGTTCAGGGAGGGCTGGGGTATCGCCCAAGAAGTTCCGCACAGGTCTCAGAGCAGGCAGGGCTTTCGTCGAACCGGGGTTGGAGAACGGTGATCTGCTAGAAGACATGGGGCCCGGCGTGGAGGACGAACTCATCAACGTGAGAGGATAGTCGGAAACGGCGGGGGGCAGACCGTAGTCGGTAGGAGGCGGATTCAAAGCAGTGCGTAGGAAGTCGCTTGGGCGGGGTGAACCATGGCCAGGGTGTTCCATCTGCCGGGGGTATGACAATTGGGTGGGCTCCGCATAGTACGCGCTGGGGTGTTGTGCGTACTCGGTCTGGCGGTATTGGCGCTCCGGGGCGTGCTCCGCTTCCGCAATGCTTGCCAGTGACAGCAGCTTGCTCGTGTCTGCATCTTGCGTGTGGAATTGGGGAGCGGCCAGTTCAGCGCCGGTGGTAAAGACGTCTCTGATGGCGTCGTATGGGCGAGAGGGCGGCTGGGAGCGTCTCGATACGGCAGCCCGAGCCGCTTCTTCCTCTGCCTCGACGGCCGAGGCCTCTTTCACGAGGGCAGCGATCAGCTCCTGGAGGGTCCTCTCGTCTACGACCGCGGTTTCCTGCGAGCGGGAGCCACCAACATCAGGGTCGATGTTGGCAGCGGCCAGGACAGACCTTCTATACTCGTCGCGCTCCTCTTGACTGGGCTCAATCTCGCCCGCCGAGATGGCGTCCCGCTCGCAGTACTCCCGGAGGGTCTCTCTCCTGTGAAGGTGCTCGTACACCTTCCTGGCTCGCATGTCGTGGCGAGCTGCCGGAACGGTTCTCGAGGCGTGGATCGTCTCGCCGCTTGGCGAGACCAAGACGGTGGACTTCCAGCCTGAGACGAAGGGCTTGGGTGGCTCTTGCTCGTTGACCGACGTGGGCAAGACAAAGCCGAGGGTGGGGTGAAGGCCGTACTTCTTCACCAGCTCGGGATCGAGCTCGTCGGCAATCTGTGTTGAGTCCCAGGTTCCCACACGGCGGTCGATGAACATATAATTGGACCCCGGTTTGCCCAGATATTTGCCCCGTTTGGCTTTGGTGGCACCCTTTTGAACGCAATTGGCCGAGTCTCTGAAGCCTATGTCGAGGTCGTCCCACTCGAACACGTTCGGCACGGCGATGCGGTTATTGGGGAAGTCAAGCCGAGTTGCCCGTCTGGTGATGATGCGGACACCGTACTCGTCGGGCGCCGCGGCGTTACGAGGGAGGGGAATCTCTCCGGTCTCGGGTGAAGATCTTTCACCGCTGGCGGGGGCCTGGTCGGCATTGCTAGGTGAGGGCGCGTCTGCCGGTTCTGGTGCCGGCGTTGGTGTGTTTGATGACAGTTCGGCTGGGGTGGAAGCACGATCATCGAGAGTCTCCACGGCCGAGAGCATGCTGCTAACATGTCTGGGCATGGTAGGCACTTCGTCGCTGCCTTCTGATTTGGCTGCAATCTTGGCGTTCGGCTGGCCTTCTGGCTGGCCATCGGCTTTCCGCTTCATCGGAATATCCTCTGGGAGTTGGTACTCCTGGGTCATCAGCTCGCTGACGGGTTTGCCGTGGAACGGAACTTCTACGCCATCCTGGAACTCGACATAGGGCCCGCTCTGCTCGTCCATCTGCCTCTGGCTAACGTGCTTGTAGAGGTATTCATCCCCATATGCGGGTACCGAGAGCTAGGATACGGTCAGAATGCTGCGTGACAGAGAAAATGGGGTGATACTTGCATCTGCAGGGAGGTTATTGTCGTAGAGGTGTTCAAGAATATCAAGCTCGACCATGAGTTGGTCGTAACAGTCATCACACTCCTCAGTGAGACGGAGCTGGATGGAGTCAGCGTCGGCATGAACACGTGAGGTCGGGCAGCGGCGGAAACTTACTGCGAACTCGTCGCGAGCGACTTGCTGTTGGGCAGCGTACAGGTTCTTGACCATAGCATTGTTGGTCTTGAACTGGATGTCGAGTGTCCTCTTCGTGTCGGCCAGGCGAGACTTGAGGAAGGATTGAATGTCCTGGTACTCAGGTACTCTTTGGTACAACGCGGGATCCTGGATGAGGTCGTTGATGCTGCGGTCCGCAATCTCCTGAACTACGGGCTTGACAACTTTGGCGACAGTAACAAATGCTGACTTGAGTTCCTGGATGCGCTCGTGGGCAGCTTGGGCGCGGGCCGACTCGTAGACTTTGTGACGACGTCCACGTCCGGATACGGGTTTGGCGGGAGCCGGCTTGGCAATCTTGCCCTTACCCCGATAGACGCGGCCTCTGCCTCGACCACGACCGCCTCGAGTCGGGCCAGTCTGGTGTGCCGGGGCATCTTCGGGCGCGTTGCTGGCTGCGTTGGTGGTTTCATCCACCTCGGAGAGGTCGGCCGGCAAATATTGGGAGTTTGCCATTTTGGCGTCGGCTGAGGAGGGAAAAGGGAAAGTTGTCGAGTTTGTCAGATCCGAACCGCTGGGTGCGTTCTGGTCCATGATGCCATGAGAAGAAATGCGGCGTGGATACAGACAAGTAGGACGTGTCAGAGGGAGAGTGAGAGGGGCAATGGCTTGTTCGGCCGTGGGAAAAGGTTACAGAAATGACGCCAAAGACTGATCCTGATGAGGAAGTAGCGGTCGATGAGAGCGGCGGGAATGAGCCGCACAGATACTGGTCTTTTACCGTGCTTTCAGAAGAACAGTGATCGATCAAGAAGCCAAAATGGCGTCTCAGATCCAGCAGACGCCCGTTGAAGAAAGAAGAAAAGCAGGCGTTGGTGCTGGAGTGCGAGATGGATTGGAGTGGAAAGCAGATGAAGAAGATTTTGGTGGATTCAGCAGATCCAAGTTCAAAGTGCAGAAAGTGCCGACGCGGTGAATAACAACAGCTGTGAGAAGTGGGGTCTGTGTACAATAGGATCGGGGTCCCGTCAATAGAGAAGAGGGCAATTCACTCGAGACACAATAACAGTAGTGCCAGTGCGATTGTCGTCGATGGTCGAGTGCTGGCGAGGCCGTCGTGCAATAATAAGAGACCGGCCGCTGCTTTTCACCCACAGCGCCCGCTGCGACTAGGCCACTTGGATCCGCTGTCCATTGCATCCGCCTTCTCCACCGAGGCTTAACCGAGGGACCAGCCAATCAGGAGGGCGGATTGCCTTCCCAAACGGGAACTGCTTAGTAGCCGTGCGCTTTCTCCTCCGCTGTCTTGCCAGTTTCAGAGGCTGCCCTGCTCGACAATAGCAACCAAACTAAGTCTGTCTGACCACTTTGCTTTCTGCTGCTACTACTTGTTTATTAGCGAGAAGAATCGAATGTGCCCACACTTTAGAGTTGGGATTACGAGCAGCGCTTCAATGCTGTCGTTTGTGGCGTGAGACGGACGTGAAGTCGCAAAGTCGTCACTTGATACTGCTTCAATCTACGATGCCATAGTGTGTCATTGGCGGGTTAAGATTCGATATTTCCGTCTGCTGAAGCTTCAGGTCGAAGCCAGCCCGAACGCCGTGCTCAATTTTGTCTGCCTCTGGGAGGCGACGGCGGTGACACAAGCCCCTAATCTAGACATTACGAATGACCAAGATTTGTAAAGTGCAAAATATATATCTAGCAGGTTGCCAGCTGGCATGATCGCAGCGCGTCCACGCCTGTCAAGGGCGTCAAGCGCTAGGCGAGCACCCGGTCTCCGGAGAGGGGGGACTGCTGCAAACAGGAACATTATGTATGGATCCTAAGGTACAGAGGATAAGAGCGGTGAATTCTCCCTGCGCCAGCATCAGGTACCTGCCGTTTGGGAACATTGAACACCTGTCTGTACACAGATACAGATGAATGAGAATTGGGATCTGAAGATCGTTTGAAGATGCGGCACTAACGATTAACAACCGGTCCGATATTAGTTCAGTTGTGGATTGATGCCAACTCCAACGTCTTTTTTCGAAGCCATTTTTACAGTGGCAGCGGTCCGGGAAAGTCATTAGCTTCAGATTAGAGCTCCTAACGTATCTCATCCGTCGATCCGATGACGGATCTACGTCGGCTCGTTCGCAATACCACCGTGAAAAAAAGTGAGAAATGGGAACGTCACGG
>Ga0247765_1000005_pt1 | contig 165634 bp, 182 predicted proteins | sample UWRJL106311C6_FD_179949 | JGI IMG/M metagenome (GOLD analysis project Ga0247765, IMG submission 179949) | Plant litter microbial communities from Arlington Agricultural Research Station in Wisconsin, United States - UWRJ-L106-311C-6 | ecosystem: Environmental > Terrestrial > Plant litter >... | reverse complement strand
CCCCAAAAAAAAAAGAAAAAGAAAAAGAAAAAGAAAAAGGGGGGTTAACTCTGTGACAAGCCGAAATCCAGCTCTGTCATTCAAGATACTGACTTCCCCCGTGTCGTCGGCTGCCGGCTCCGGTCCCGAAGCTCATAACTAGTACCACCATCATCTAACCACGCCCCTTTCTATGATTGCGCGTCTCTAGCGATCTTCATCCCAATCTAGCCAAAAATGAAACTTGCTCCCAAGAAATAAAACAATCTAGACCGAAATTCGGAATCCACTGCTCTCCAGCAGGCTAGTTGATGCCACGAAGCTGAAGCCGCCAAAGGGATCGTCCTTTCCATCCTTGGGGGAAAGGGCACTCCACGGGTCATCGGCTTTGGTGATGACAGGACTGAGGCTGAGTTCGGTGAACTGAGGAGCGAAGTTCTCAGCTAGCTCTGGATCTGTGATCAAAGGCTGGATTGGCGGTTCCAGCTCGCGGGTAGCCAGGCGGTCCCAATCAATATTGCGAAAGAAGCGGTGCTTCTTGATAGTGTAAAGATCCTTGGGCATGTTAGATCCTAGTCGCTTGGCCGGCTCCTTGCGTAGCAGGCGCGTGAGAAGATCCCTCGCATCCGGTCCTAGGAAATAGGGCATGACAAGTTTCTGTTTGACGATATTGTCTTGGATCTTGGCATGGTTCTGTCCGCGGAAGGGCGGGTTGCCCGTCATGAGATCAAAACCCAGCGCGCCAAACGACCACCAGTCGACCGCCTTGCCGTATTTCTTGCCGAGTATGACCTCAGGCGCCATGTATTCGACGGTGCCAAGCATCGAATTGCACTCATCTGGCTCCACAGCCACCTTGGAAAGTCCAAAGTCGGTAAGGAGGAGGTGGCCTTCGAAATCAAGAAGACAGTTCTCGGGTTTGAGATCGCGGTAGATCACGCCCAAATTGTCATGCAGGTGAGAGAGAGCGAGAACCATCTCCGCCATGTAGAAAGCGGCTGTCGGTTCAGCAAACATCTTCTCGGTGTTAAGATGAGTGAACAGCTCGCCACCCTGGCCATACTCTAGGATCAAGTAGAGCTTCTCCTGATCCTGAAAAGCGTAGAAGAGCTTGACTACAAAGGGGTGGCGGTTAACACTCTCAAGAATCTGCCGCTCCGTCTTGGTCTGCTCGATAAGCTTCTTGTGCACGACCAATGACGCTTTCTTGAACTGCTTTTGTGCAAAGAGGCGGCCAGAGCTGCGCTGCTTGACCAACACGACGGTTCCATAGGTTCCTTTTCCAAGGCATCGAAGAGGCTCAAAATCGTCTGCCGTCATCTTATGTTGGGGACGACTTTTGACACTGTCCTTGCCATCTAGGATGGGGCTGAGATCCAGCCCATCAGTCTCACAGGCAAAGTCATTCTCAAGGCTGATTTCATAACTAGTTGTGGCCTCGGAGCTGGTCTCATCACCGCTACCGCTATTGCTTTGTCTGTGGCTGTTGCTGCGAAAGTTCCGGCTTGGTCGGTGGCTGCGATAGACGGAGGTGTCGTAGCGGGTGACGGAGCTCGCCCGCGAAGAAGACGCCGTCCCCGGGCAACTGAGAGCCAGGGGTTCCAGCTGCATGCGCAGTTTGCCGATGCCGCTCATACCGGGAGACGTCACCGGCTTAAGAACCGGGCTGCAATTTGCGCTGACAACATCGTCGACAATGTGTTTCCGGCCACGCTTGATCGGGGTCTTAGGCGGGTACTGGGGAGTCGAGCAGTAGTCAGAGAAATCCTCCTCATCGCCCGACGCAATTGGTGTTCCAAACCCGCGCACAGTCTTGAGCGCGGGTGCCGCGGGGGCAAGCATCGCGTCGGGTGGGGCGGGGCTCGAGGCAACTGGGATAGCGGGGTTTGAGTTCTGAAAGCGATGCTTGCTCCAAAACTCTTCAGCGAGAATGCGAAGGCGGTTCGAAGATCAAGTCAAAGATACGCGCTTGGCTTGGAGAGGGCGTTTCGTTCAAGACTTTCCCCGGCGGCGATGGGGGCAAGCGCGCTGCTGAGTGAAGTTGCTGAGACTCGGACCGTGATGGCTAGAAATCGCACGCATCTGGCACTTGAAGAATGAAGAAGAGTTGTCGGCGCTGTTCGTCTGAGTATGCATTGATGGGGTGTTGTATATCTGCGGGTTTGCTGCGTTTGGGTGGAGAGAAGGGGTGAAGTTGCTGAAAGAAAAAATGGATCAGTGGTCGTCGCCCAAAGTTTTCATGTGTTCGACAGATTGCCTGGTTTTTTTGGGGGGTCAGCCCCAGTCAGCCCCAAAGCGCCTCGTTCCGGCTTGGGCTGGTTCCGCAACAACGGGACCAGGGTTTTCACCCCGCATCTAACCGCTTCAGGGCATTTGGCATGGATGAGATGCGGCTCCAAACTCGCTGTTTCACTTTGCAACTAGCCAGTGACAGGCCCGCATGACTCTTGTGCAGCTTCCTATGCTTCCAGTGTCACTGTCCATGGTTTTCATTTCCTCCAGCTACTCACTCCAGCGGATAGTTCTGTTTTCGGGGGCACGGGACACATGTCATTCAGGCTCCAGGCGAGGAGGAGAAGGCGCCGCAGAGCCCGAACAGGCCACCTTGATGGTTGGGCGGCACCAAGTCACTCGCCAGGTGGCTTATTTCTTACGCTAGTAGTCATTAGCTAGTACGTAATCAGGTTCTGGGCCATTCATATGGGGGCCACCGTGAAAGTTGGCATTAGTTATTTTAAGGTTGAGGGTTAGGGTTGCGATTTTGTCCCAAGCCCTGAAACAACATCACCATGATGCTCCAGAGCTCAAAACAGGTAGATTCAACCCCACCAACGGCAATCCAGTCCCGCCTCAGGAGTTAGAACCCGATGAAACACAGCATTTACATCACGAGTAAACTGTAGGAATAAAGATGCACCCGTCGCGGAGGGCGTACGTGGAGGAGGCAGAGTCAGAGGTGAGCAAGTACAAGCAAGCACCTCGGCAGCCAAACGTCGCAGCAGCTCAACAGCACAGAAGGACTGACCTGCGCCGTCTACAGGATCGTGGCCTTGATCTTGATTCAATTCGTAAGTTTCTTTTGCCCCAACCGGTCACCAATAACGTGCCCTAACCCGAAACCCCATTCAGCAATCGATCGCGACTACGATATCCCAGGTGCCGGTGCCGGTATTGCCCCAGAGAAAGCTTCAGCGCTCCTCTCACAGTTCGAAAGAAAACGATTAGCGTCTACTATTGCCGTACCAACAGATGATGGCCGTGTGCGCGCCAAACTCCGTGAACTTGGGCAACCGGTCACATTATTTGGAGAGGGTCCCGGTGATAGACGAGACCGACTGCGAGAACTCTTAACGGAACAGCATCAGATTGCTGGGCAGGGCGGGGCCGACGTTGATATGAAGGATGCTGACGAGGAGGCAATCGAGGCTGAAGAGCAAGAGGAGGAATTTTACTCCAGGGGAAGTTCTGAATTGCTCCAGGCAAGGATAGACATCGCGCAGTATTCAATCCCCCGCGCAAAGCAGCGCATCGCGTTCCAGAAAAAAGAGGCTTCGATACCATTGCGGACCCATATAAAATTTCGGAAGGAGATCAAGGATAGACTCAAGTCTTTCGAGCTCCAGGGCAGTCAAACGGCCGGAGACCGCCATGTCAGCATGACAAGACTCTCGCCAAATGGCCAAATGGTGGCGACAGGCAACTGGGGTGGACAGGTCAAACTCATCGAGGTCCCAAGTCTCGAGCACAAGATGACGCTCCGAGGGCACACTAGCAAAGTGAGCGGCATTGCTTGGATGCCAGGGTCCACGCTGCCGGAACACAATGTTTCGGCAGACTCGGTCAATCTGGCATCTGGAGGCGCGGAGGGTCAGATTAACTTCTGGTCTTTGACCCAAGATACCCCCATCGCTACACTCTTGGGGCATGCCCAGCGGGTTTGTCGTGTGGAATTCCACCCTTCAGGAAAATACCTCGCATCCGCGTCTGAGGATACCTCATGGAGACTTTGGGACGTCGACACAACCACGGAAATACTTCTCCAGGAGGGTCACTCACGCGGTGTCTACACTGTGAGCTTCAACACCGACGGCTCACTTCTCGCAAGTGCAGGCTTAGACAGCATCGGCCGCATCTGGGACCTGCGATCAGGGCGGACGGTTATGATTCTTGATGGTCATCTGGACGGCCATATCAAGCCCATCTATGGTCTAGATTGGGGCTCCGATGGCCACCGGGTCCTTACAGCTTCGGCTGATGGTTGGATCAAATGCTGGGATGTTAGGAAGGTGCAAAGATCGGGGGGGATTGGCGCACATACGAGTGCGGTGGCCGATGTAAGATGGTTTAAGGGTCTAGATGATCCCCTTCAAGGTGTACCACCTGGTGAGGATGACAAAGGCATGCAGATTCCCAAGAAATCAGGGACGTTCCTTGTTTCGGCAGGGTTTGACCACAAGGTCAACATCTTCTCGGGGGACGATTGGGCTCTTGTCCAGTCACTGAGTGGGCACACAGGTCCGGTTGCAAGCGTGGATATCAGCCGAGACGGGAAGTGGATTGTGAGCGGCGGCCACGACCGGACGGTCAAGCTCTGGGGTCATAATGATTCCTCGGGCCTCTACGATGCTTAGTTTCTGGCGTGTTCTCTTGCAGTACCAAACTAGATATGGTCAATCGATTATCGGGGTGGATAATTGACTCTGTGCAGTTGTCGCATTGATACCCATAAATTCCGATTGAAGACAGGGGTAGCCGCTGAACAAGCCTTGGCGTGGGCGGCTCAGGCCTGCCACGTGATCTGGCCAAGAACAAGAGGAGAATATGCGCGGGCCATTGTGCAGCTTCGTTTGCCGATAAGTCTGCGATAATGGATTGCAGCTGGGTTTGTGCCATTACTTCATTTTTTTCGACGGAACCTGCAACTGGTGTCTTCCACCATCGATCGCATTCCAATGAGCCCATGAGCTCAGCTCCACCAGTCCTTATCTAACGGGCGCAAGGGCAGGATCACGCGCTTGCAACTGCCTGGGCTTCAATTGCCTGTCATGTCCAACATCGACCGATACCGTCCTGCGCGAGAGGGCTATCAGCCTCCCTCTCTTCCCCCAAAGCCCCCGCCGAGCATGATCGATCGCCCTTCCAAATCGCCGATGCGAAGGCGCGAGGTGCCGCCTGCCGTTCCGTCACCACCAGCCTACAGCTTGAGGACATCCCCACCGCGACCGCACTCTCGACGGAGCGCGCCATCGCCCGCCCACTCGAGCCCCCGCCGATCACAACAACCCCGACCTGATCAATGGTTCTTTATGTCAGATGAAGTTCTCAGCACACCCAGCATAATCGATGGTCTCTCCCCGGCCGAAGAAAGATTACGCAGAGCGAAGGGAGTCAACTTCGTCTACCAAGCAGGCATCCTACTCAGCCTTCCGCAAACCACTCTCTGGGTTGGCGGTATGTTTTTCCATCGCTTCTACATGCGCTACAGCATGGTGGAGGAGAAAGGCGGCATTCATCACTACGTAAGTAACCCTATTTTTTTTCCTCCAGTCTACGAATGCACAAGCTGATTAAACCCTCTTGGCGTGACAGAACATTGCCGCCACTGCACTCTTCCTCGCTAACAAGACAGAAGAGAATTGCCGAAAGACAAAGGATTTGATCATTGCTGTGGCCAAGGTGGCACAGAAGAACGCGAAGCTCATCATTGACGAACAGAGCAAGGAGTACTGGCGGTGGCGTGACAGCATCCTGACCTACGAGGAGCTGATGCTCGAGATACTCACATTTGACCTAATGATCGAAGTACCCTATCACCAGTTATACGAGCAGCTCGAGCAGCTTGAGGTTATTCATTCAAAGCCCATTCGCGACGCTGCCTGGGCCTTTTGCAACGACGCATGTCTCACGGTGCTGCCGCTGCTGATGTCAGCGCGCGACATCGCCATCAGCGCTATCACATTTGCCACGACAGTTACACATGAGAAGATCAACGATGTACGAGGAGAGGCGTGGTGGCGCTTTCTAGATGGGAACGAGGCGCTCATCTCCAAGGCCATCAATGTCATGGTCGAGTTCTACACAGAGAACCCGCTGCGCAAAACTGATTCGAAGTTGCCCGGGTCGCCTGAGTTCAATCTTGAGAACACTAGAAGAAGGGGTGAGAACATTGAAATAGATTCCAGTCATGGTGGTACTCCTGGCACAGATCGCGGCACGCAAAGCCCACGTTTCATGCCAGCTCGGATCAACGGGAAGGCGGAGAATGGGGATGCCCCAGAAGGCGCCACGATCAAGAAAGAAGATCCAGGGACCGACACGAACTTGGTATCCATGAGCCTCGACATGGCTTCTCAAATGAGCCGCGGAGACTCGGATGTCGCTCTCAAGGCTGCCGCAAATACCCTCTCAGTACATGAAGGGACTGCAAACGGCGGCGCCGCAGGGCTTCGTTCTCCTATTTTGCCGGGCTCGAAGCGCAAAAGTGTCGACATGGATATGGACTCGGACGGCGACAGGGAGAAAAAGAAAGCAAGAACAACAGACGAGGACGAGGGAGAAATTAGATAGACTTGCGTAGTGTTGTATTGAGACTCCTGGTCTTGGTGGGCGGCGTCATTTTTCTTCCATAAGGAGCAACAGAGCGACTTCCAGAACGGCGTTCGGGGCGGCGGAATTACGGAAGCCGGAGGTTGATATCTTCATGATCTCGATGCCTGGAATAGGTAGTTTGGGGACCTGTTATGTTGGGCAGGAGGGCCGAAGTCTACGGGCAACGGCTTGAACTTGTTGGTTTGTAACTATAGCACTTACGCCTGCGCACTCTTCATATGTGGCAGTGTCGACGAAAGCGAACGCTGATCAGATGAATCGAGGATTGATCACTGAGAATGGGAAAGATTGCCTACTATGTTTGGGGACTGGAGGCAAGCCGCACAGTGTACACCATTCTACGGCTTTTCTTTTTTTAAATAAAAAGCTGCCTGACAAGGGCCCCGTTTGATAGCTCGGGCGTAATCTCCTTTAAGGATCAAGAAGGTAAATACACAGAACTTTTCGCCTGAAAGTGAAGCGTATATAGTTCATTACCTGGGGGCCTAGTATGTATTCGTCAGGGAAGTGAAAAGTCCTATTTCATAAAAAAGCCGTAGAATGCTGTACGTCCTCGTCTTTTTTCCCCAGCCTAGAACGGTGTACAGTGTTTTTGGTCATCACGGTTCCTCGCCAAAAATAGGTCGGGGAAGACAGGGGAACGCAGACTGAGAAACGCAGACGTGATTTTTGTGGCGCACAAGTCATCCTTCTGCAATCGAAAGACGAGCTTAGGATTTCACAAAGAGTTTTGATTGGCCTGAAAGCTTTGCACCAGTCTATGGAAACAATAGGTGCGGGTGACCACTTGTTCTTGTCTCTGAGCTTCCAGTCCAAACCAAAAGAGGTTCGCCGGAGGAGCTCCCCGCACTTTCCGTCACGCCGAAAGTGTCCAAACGTGATGCAATGCTTTTTCACTTGGTCCAAAACCTCCAGGTGCGTAAATATATTATTACCCTGTTCATCTCTTTCTTTCTTCAAGCCATCCTCTGCTATTCTGGCGGCATTTTTTCTTGCGTTTTCTCCCGTGCATCCCCGATCATAAAGCCATGGGGTCTACCTGGGTTGATACCTCACGGGTGATAACGGTGCTGATTACTGGGTTTGCAGTAAGTTTGCCGCCTCCACCGCCGTCTGGCCCCGTCTCATTTCCTGCAACGCCGTTACCGTTCTCAACACCACATTTGTATCCCGCTACGTTTCCCCAAAAATGCTGAAAATGGTCCTCCAACGCCCGCCAGCCCTTCAGAAACGAATACCCCGACAACCCCTCCTGGGAAATCGCCCGGTCCCTCCCCTCGCACCTACCACCCCCGCCAGCCAAAGCCCGGACGAGCAAGGATAAAGCCAAGGATAAAGCCAAGGACGCCACCGCTGCCTCCACCCCGCCATTATTACCGCCGGTGCGGCTACTCGTGCACCCAGAGCCTGTCAAGGTAAGCTACCAAGCGGTGCGGTCGCTAGTGCCGCAACTATGGCACGTCGGAGAGGATGATGTCGCTGCGGGACGTCCCAAGGTGGATCTAGCGGTGCATATCGGCATGGCAGGACCGCAGCCGAGGTTTTCGGTAGAGCGGCGGGGGCATCGGGATGGGTATGCGATGCGTGATGTGGACGGTGAGTTTTTGAGAGATCAGGAACGGAGACTGAGGGAGGGAAAAGATTGGGTTTGGGCGGGGTTGCCGACGGAGCTAGAGACGGAGGCGGATCTGGACGATGTGCTGAAGAGGTGGGAGGGGTATTGTCCGGTGAGTTTTTTTCTTTCTCCTTTCTTTCGGTCTGGCTTTTGGCTCTATTCCTTCCGGCTGCATGCCCGGTCCGACCGGCCTCACTGACGAGATGGATAGGACGGTGTAAATGTCAGGATCTCGGAGGATGCCGGCCGGTATCTCTGCGACTTTATCTACTTTTCAAGTTTGGCACACTTGGAAAGGGCTGGACAGAAGCGCAATGTTGTGTTTCTTCATGTCCCGTGCGAGAATACGGAACAGAACTATGCTACGGGGAGGGAGGTGGTTCTGCAGTTGGTGCGTTCCCTTGTGGAGAGCCAGTTGGCAAGGGAGGAGAAACTCCAGCAGCCAGGGAGGAAGGGAAAGTGATGGGAACAAAAGGGGATTGCTACAATATCGAGTGGGTTTCCATATGCTAAGGAGAAGAGGATGGTCTAATACTTGGTTGTATGTCCTCCTGGCAGACTTGTCATGCGCTCCGAGAAACTGGACGGTGGGAGCTGAATAAATGATTTACATTTACTCTAGCCTCGAGCCGGATCAAGCTCTGCTTGTTGGGTATGGTTCCCGATATTTTGCCATGGGACACGTTGGTACTCAAGTAGAAAATGTAGACTGTCTGAGCCTGTACTGTGTATGGCTAATGTTTTGCTGACAGACAGCACACAAGCAATGTCCAAAGCATGGTGGCTATCCACACATTGTGGGTGGTGTAGCTGATAGATGAAGATCCGACAGACAAATAAGTTCCATATTAAAAATACCATACCTTCTAAAAAATGAATCCAAGTCGTTTCAGGCACCCTCCAAGCTCTTGCGTTTCTGCTGCGCTGCACGATCCCTGGTTTAATCTCGAGCCGCGACCCCTGTTCCCGGTATGGACGCGCTGCTGGCGTTGGTTAAGTCGGCGTCCCGTTAAGTCACGTAGCGGTGGTGCCGGAGCGGTGATGCGCTATAGCAAGAACGTCGCTGAATTAGGGAGCCACGCTTTCGATCATCATTCCACGGGTTTTTAGACAGTAATCTCTTAGTACATAACAAGTGCCGGTTTTGGACTCCCAACCTAATCCAAGGCCAAGAGACAGTAAATACCGGGAATGCTCATAGTCAAGCTGAGCACATGAGGTGTATTGTTACCTGGGGCCGTGGTACCGGACAAAGTAGAGAATCGTAAGAAAAGCCATGGAATGGTGTACGTAGTATTGAGGTTGGTATTAACAACCTGGTTGGAGAAGTGTAGGCTGCGCCCCATGCCCCCAAACCTCCAAGAGGTTTCGTTGCCGTTCTTCACCGTAAATAGACAGCCCAATGGTACGATCGTAGTTAGTTCCATGTTCGGCATTCCAGTTTGACCCCACGTTTCGCGTGAGCGGGAGAGGACGAGGAAGGGGGAGGCAGAGGCAGAAAGAAACACGGCAAGTTCGTTTTCAGTGTAACGCATTGCGAGGCTATCCACAGTTAAGGTTGGCATCTGGTGAAAACGCCGCCAAAGACGGTGGGACAGTGTGGCTCCAGTGGTGGTGGCGATGGAATGGAGCGACGCGACTTAAAGTCTTGCCCGAGCTGGTGCCTCGCCGAGGTTCTTGTCAGGAACAGCTCCACTGGTGAGTTAGCTGAGTATTACCATCCAGGTATCCAGGAGCCGTCTGGCTTGGGTGGTTGTTCACTAGCGTTACGAAGTAGTGACTATACAAGTGCAACACCAAAACTCCCGGGATGTGTTCGGGTACCGTGACCTCACTTGAGCGAGCGTTGATAACAAAATGCCGATGTCGAGTCGGTGAATAACCTAACCAGAAATAAAAGAGAGTGATCAACAAGAACCTGGTCTCGGATCTCAATAATTCCCGACGAGAAACAATGCAAACTTGCATGTTGGGAGAAGAGCTGAGAATGAAAACAGGCGGTACCTGGTAATGATGCATTATGCGTTTCTCGGCGCTGTTTCGCTTTGAGCCATGAAGTCGCCGCGAACGCGACCGTGTTTCGCAGGCTTTCGCTTCATCAGGGGCAAAAAATCCAGGTTCGCCCAGGGCGAACGTCACAGCGGGTGGGGTAGCTGCACTGCAAAAGGCGTTTGGGCGCCCCTGCAAGGGGCTCCCGTCCTCCGGGTTGCTGGCTCGCTTGCTTCCCCTTGTCACCGTCACTTGCAGACGGGGAGAGTGAAAAGGGGGGTTGCACCCTCGCCTCATCGCCGACCGGGTGGTCAGTGACTTTGTAAGTTACAAAGTTGGGAGGGTCCGTCCCTCTTTTGTTTCGTTTCTTTTCTGTTTCTTCTCGAGGAGTTGATCTCTTTCCGGGCCGTCGTTTGGAAACTCGTTCAGTCGTTCAGTCATCATGAGAGGGGATCTTCGTAGCAATAACCGGCGGGCGGCGGATCCGTAAGTGTTCTTCATTCCGTGCCTACCTACCTAGTGCGCAGTAGTAACCTTTTTCTCTCAGCGGCCCGGGGATGGAATCCGAACAAGTGACGGTCCTGGTTGGCCAGCAGCAGAAAGAATTCTCTCTCAACCGGAAGCTCCTCTGTGAGACAAGCACTTTCTTCCGCAAACACCTCGAGACACCAACCCCGGCGTCCAGTAGCAGTCCTTCAAACTCATCCGACAGTGAAGATGACTCTATTATGTGGCTCCCAGCCGAATCGCCCGACATGTTCGAACTATTCGTCCTCTGGCTCTACCAACGTCGAACATTTCTCGCTCTTGTCGACCAAGCTATCCCCACGGTGCACACAGCACGAGAGACAGCCCTCCTCGCCTCACACCCCAAACTGCAAGCTCTCCGATGGAATTTAGCGCGGCTACACGTTTTCGCCGCAGTCATTGACCTCCCCGCCCTGCAGGACCTTGCCATGGATGCTCTCCAAGATCTCTACCTGCGATGCGACATGGACGTATCTCCTCGCTTCGTCGCCTTCCTCTACCAGGAGTGCGATGCTGAGCATGCCGTACGTCTGCGCAAGTGGGCCGTAGCCATGTTGGCCTGGTCGCTGCACGGCGCCGACCGCGATCCTTCACCTTGGGACCGCCTCTTTGTCGCCTACCCAGCCCTCGCCGATGATTACCGCATCCACCTCAGCAAGATGGTCCAGAGCAAGGCCGACGTGCGCATCAAGAATCCCCAGTTGCGCCTACCCATGAACAAGCTGCGCAGCGGTGAGCGTTTCTTTGGCTTTCGGTTATGCTCCTTCCACTCCCACCGTGCCTCGGTCGGCGAGGCAATGTGTCCGCATCTAGTGGACCTGTCGTTGCCGCTCAAAGCGCTGTCGCCAAGGGCGAAAATGGCAGCAGCGACAGCAAATGAAGAAGTTTCAGACTCAGAGCAGACTATTTTGAGCCCGGTAGGGGAGCAGGATCTGAATGTCATGGAGATTTCATTTTTGGATCTGTCGTGATGTTAAGCTTGACAAGAAGGAGTTGGGAATGGTATGTGTGTTATGCTACTTTGTATAATGACTGCCTCGCGGCATGTGGGACGTGTAGGATATGAGCTTATATGACACGACGACCTCACTTTTCCTTTGTCGCAACATGGTACGGGGTAAACTGGGTGGGGTAAACTGGTGAGTAAGGGATGGGAAATGAGTGGATAAATGGATAGGGAGGGTAAGGTCAAAGTGTTTGTATAATTTGCGGCTGATACGATTAGCATAGCCCGTAGAGAATGATAGAGTGGTTGATACCCATCAATGCATTGGCGTTCCATTTGCCGTCTCCGTTACTATCTCTGTTGCTACCGTTGCTGTTGTCATTATAATTGTTGTTCAGCCTGTCAGGCTCGGAGGATTGTTAGTGTGGGACTTACTGGGCATTCAGCGGAGGGTTGTGCAACATCTGAACAACCGGGAAGTTTGTTTGCGAGTGTTCAATATGTTTACTTTTCAAAACCTTCAATACTTAGGTTGGTAATGGGGAAAACACCTTAGCAGGTTGGCCCTTGGCTGCCTAGGTACCTAACCAGGGGCTGCCAAGTTTTCCAGTACTTCGCAAACAATCTTCCAGCAGTCAGATTGTAGTAAGTTCGGTATGTGCCCATCGCCAACACCAATGTCGTTAAACTGGAACCAGTTAAGCAGCATATGAAAGGCACGATACAAAGGACCGTCATCGGAATAACCAGAGCCCACTACATTCCCTTAGCTCGATAAGGTAGGTAGGTACCCAGACTCTTTAGAGCGGACTAGACAGATCCTTCGCTACTCTATTAGACGTCCATGCCACCAGCTTCTTCCAATTGGTGGACCTACGTGCAGCCAAAATCATTCAGACACAACGCCCCTTCATGATTGAGACTCCGTCTAAATTGACCTGCCAGAGGTGGATAGATTCGTGCTCTTTGGCTCCCAGGCGGGCAACTATTGATTTCCACACAACTATATAGTTACTTCTACCAGGACGATTTGTGTCGGGCAACAGCCAAGGTAAAATTACCTGAACAGCGTCACCGGTAATCACGTTTACGGCGATGCCATCCTCTCCATATGGCTCTGCGCAGGGTTAAAACCCTCTTGTCGAGTTCACGAGGTAAAGGCTCAAGGTAGTTACATGTAGTAAAGAACTATTGAGTGGCCACGGCAAGGCACCCTGCCTGCGTGAGATATAACGCGAAGGAATGAACAGACTGATATTATCAAGAACTTATCATGAACTTTGAACCCTTCAAAATGTGAGTAAAGGTAAGCCAACCGTCCAAGTGAAGAGGAAACACTTGGCTCTGCCAGTGTGATAATGATGGAAATGAATGAATGCCTCACCAAACAGGAAACTTTTACAAATCTAGACATGCGCGACTCCAAACACTTCACCTTCAAATTGTACAACCATCACTAAATCTATTTCTGCAATTCAATACTGTCTTTGCCATTTTTCTAGTCTCCCCCTTTTATATGTAGATAAAGGAGATCATGTCTGTCTTGTTTCCGCGACGTCTTTGTTAGCTGTGGTGATCATCAATCATAGCCCGCTGTCCGTCTGTCTGCCAACACACCGCTAGCCCGAAAGGACATCCCAGATCATGTCACTTCATGTCATCCGATCATTCAATTCCAAACCGAAACCCAAGTCGAACCCAAGTGTGAAATGGAAATCATCGAAATTCAGTCCACAATCTCGAACGAGCTACTAACAGCCCCTGTCGCATCCCCGACCAGCCATTGCACATCGTCAGCGTTCAAGGATGTCTTGAAGTCCTGTCCGTCTGTTGCGCCGAGCACCTTCACCGAGACTGTTGCACTCGCTGAGTTGTAGATGATCGCGGCCCGAATGGCCCCCGCCACAGGCCGCTCGAAGTAGTTGGAGTCACCACCCTGGAAGACGGAGTGGAAGGTGGACTTGGCTTTGGTACCTCCTGAGTCAAGCACCTCAAAAACGTCAAACTCGCCGCAACCTGTAGCCCAGCAGTTGCACCTGTGGTATTGTGCTGTCAAGGGAATGCGAGCGTTGAGCATCCACACGGCTGGCATATCGAACTCGAAGCCGCCGCCTGCACCCCCATCATGCGGCATGGAGAACTCTACGAGGAAGATCTTGTCGGCTCCACCGAAACCCTCTGTAGATCATGAGTATTAGCACGCTGAATATATCCAGCGGTCAGGAGCCCACTCACTGTAAGCCACCGCGCCCTCCTGAACGTAACCGCAGTCCCCATCGCAAAGCTGATCTGTCATCACGATGACCTCGCGTGACGAGGGGATGGTGGTATCTGAGAGAATGGTAGATTTTTCGGCACCACTCGTGCCCTCGGCGTTGAGATATGAAAGCGTGTTCCCAAACGTACTACCGGCCTGTCAGTGAGATCAGGTGTAGAGAGATCTGGCCAACTTACGATGTCCACTTTCCAGATCCAATGCCGCCAAAGTTTCCGAGGAAAGTCAGGCCCCGAGACTCCTGACGCCTGGCGTTATAGTATCCTGTGCGGGAAAAGGAGCCGATTCCTGTTATGCTTCCGGGATTGCCGTTGCTGGCTGGCTGCGGTGCCTGTGATGGTTGCTGCGGCTGCTGTTGTGAAAGTTGAGCAGTCGGGGCGGTTGGAGCTGTTGTGGCTGCAGGGGCTTCAACCGGCGGAGCAGCGCTAGTAACCAGACTAGGAGCCGAGGTTGGATTTACTCTGGTTTGCTGGTCAGGGCACCAGTCATTGATCCAGGAAACGACCTGGTTGTTGATGGTGGCGGTAACCCAAACGATAGGATCACAGGCTCGCCTCGTCACGTCGGTTTGCGCCATTTGCCCGACAGTGGCCGCATCCTTGGCCTTGCGCAAGTGTTCATGCTGTTTCTGATACGAACCGTGATGGTTATCACCATCGTCGTAGCCACTGGCAGTCAAATTTTGACAGTCCTTCTGATCCTCGATGGCCGCGTCAGTGCGCTTCTGCACAGTGGTCGGCATGTACACTGCTAGCTGCTTTAGCTGGAGGGGGCCTCTGAAATGCAGAGACATCTGGTTCGTTCGTTCGTCAGACTTCTGGATCCAACACGTCTTCTTGTAGGGGTTAGACTCACTGGCTCGTTGAAGGGCGCAAGAGGACCCGAAAACTGCTTGGGGCGGAACTCGCAATTGCCCGTCTGCTGGTCCATCGAAACCACCTCGTTGTAGACTCCCGAAGTACCGACATTCTGGTAGGTGATGCGGTGAACAGGACGACAATACCAGTTACCACTCTCCTCAAAGCTGGACCCCGCACAGAGCTGGCTCGACGCGGTGCCTCTCGCGACCACTGCGGCTCTGGCAGCGACGGCAAAGGCCAGAAACGCGGCAGCGGCTGTAGACTTCATGGTGGAAGTTGTATCTAACTCTCGTTGTTAAGGAGCGTGCGCTTTGCCTTGTATGTGTGCTGAAAAACAATACTTTGCAAAAGGGGTGCCTTTTGCGAATTCTGTAATGATCGATGCTGAGTATCGCAGATTCTCAGATTGACCCGGTGCCCGGAGTAGAAAGTGAGGTTGGTCGGGGTTTTCAAAAAAGGAATGGAAGGGAGGAGGAAACCTGAATGTGTGTCCGGCCGGTGATGGACTTGCGCTTCAATTTCCAGGCGGAATCGCCAAAAAGGGAGTGGCTAGATGAGTTGAGGAGTGCGTTCCGCGAAGGGCAAGTCGTGGCGTGATGAACAGACAGGAGAAAAGGAGTGGACGAAAAAGCGTGCTTTCTCTGGTGCTCTGCGAGCGAGCTACCCCCCTGTCTGCGGTCTTGTTGTCTTGTTCGGATTTAGATCCAGCCTCCCAGGTGTCGACAAGAAGTGGAGTCTTGTGAAGTGGGAATGAAAGAGACAAACAGGAAGGAGCGAAGGGGAAGTTGAATTTGTACGGAGAAAAGGTGGTGCCTAGGCAACGAAGAGAATCAAAGGAAGGTAAATTGAAGGGAAAATCCGGGGCGCAGAATGCTGCAGGCTGCTTCCACAAGAAGAGACAAAACAAAAAAAACATCAACACCTGTACCTAGCTTGTCGGTTTATTTATCTGTTCGCCGCATGCCACAGAAGGTAGCAAACTAACTCAACCTTCTGCCGACGGTTTTCAGGCCCGACGAGGGGTGAATCTGCCCTGGTATTGTCCTACTCTAGGTCAGCTTCGGGAAATAATAGCAACAATCCACAGGCCGCAAAAGGCTGAGCCGCGATTTCATCCCATCGTTTGTACGCAGGTATTCAGGTATCAGTCAGGTACGTACCTCCGCCGCAAGACTTCAGTACTGCTGTATATGTACCTGGGGTGCCTGAGATGGGGGATATTGGTATAATATGGAGAGAATTCCACCTCCCCGGTCCCAAGTCCAGGCCTACTTGGACTATATCTGGATACTCACCCGCGACTCCGCCGCGCGAGCGGGGTGCTGAACCTATGCAGGGAGACAGAGCCTCCCGTAGACCGCACTGCATTCTCTGTAGTGGCTCTGAGTCAGTCACATACCAGCTGCTGGGAGGAATATCATTACCCTCGCTGAGCGAGAAGGCAAGGGTAAAAAGCCCAACACCATTCATTTCCCGACTCCGGCCAGACCGTTCTCGAAGTCATGTTCACTGCCGAGTCAACGATAAACATTCCATTCCCACCTTTCAGCCAAGTCAAGCCCGCTGAGGCGAGAAACCACCCCTCCTCATTCCGAAAATGTCTTCTTGCCCAGGCAGATCCAATCAAGACATATAGATTGGATCTGTCTGGGCAAGGAGTTTATTTAGCCGAATGCACGGAGCCGCTTCGTCGGCAGTCCTGACCCCGCGGGTGTTGGCGAGCGAGCTTCTCGAACTGGCGACCCGCACGGGCGGATCCTCTTATGGTGCCGTGTATAAATGAAGGGTCTCGATAGATAGTTGTCTGCCGGATAGGTGTGGGAGGGCGAGTGAAGCGAGTGACGGCTACATAAGCGATGTGCGAGTGACATGTGTTCTCCGAAAGAAAAAGACCACCAGCGTCCAGTTTTGTTCCTGTGTGCTGTCAAACAGGCTGGTTCATGATTCGGGTATCTAAATCTTGTATAAAAAAAAATCATGTGGGAGTGGCCCTGATTCTCTTTCCTTTACCTCTGGCCTTACCTTGCGAAGTACTCTCTCCCTCATTTCCCGTGGCATTATCTCCACTCGCTTCTCTCTCTTCATCATTATCCTCGACGACCACCGTATCCCTAGCCTTTCGTTTCCTCCTCGTCTTTGGCGCCGAGTCATAAGCCATGACGGGTAGCGCAGTTGACAAGCCCGAGCCACTTGATCCTGATCGGGCTCGCAATTTGTTCACGGCTTCCCTCATACGTTTGCTGCCCTTGACACGCAGTCGGGGAGCAAACGCCTCTTTTGCACCTGTGCCGACACTTCCCTCAAAGTATCGTGTGATGTTGCTCTGTGTACCTTCAACAGCTCGTTTATTCATGTCGCGAATCACTGGAACGAGAACCTCATCTGTGCGTTCTTGACTCCAGCCGATCGTTGCCATGAGAAATTGGCGTAGCCCTTCCAAGTCTGGCACACCCCACTGAAACTTCTCCGTGTTGTTGTCGACTTCGGGCTTGTGATAAGCATCAAAGACAGCAGGACTGGGGAACCCCAGCGGCAGAAAGAGCTTCGTAGCGTGCGATTTGCGAAACTTTCGGCGGAAGACTGAGCCAGCGTCCGCATCTTTAGGGCGGCCACGCTTTTGTACGTCTTCCCACCACTCCTTAAATGTCTCGAGTCCTTGCTTGCCAGGGAATTCAGAAAGGATCTCTAGCGCAGTGACGGGCCCGACACCGGGAAGACCCTCAGTATAGTCTGAACCGAGCAACTGAGCCAGCGCAATGAGCTGTTCTCGCGAGAGTGACAGCTCAGTCTCTAGATCCTTAGCCAAGTAGCACTCGACAAACTTGTTGCTATTGAACATGTTCTTGTAGACACGAGTGCCGCCGAACAGGAAGGTATCCGAATCATCTGTCACAATGCCGTCGACCAGACTGAGTCGCACAAGCTCGGCACATTGTGCTTCAGCTTCCATGGGCGCCGTGATGTACGGAATGCCAAACAAACGGAGCAGTGCTTGGCATTCGGTAACCATGATCTGGGTTACCTCATCGGCATCGCGGCGGTCCTTCTTCTGCTGATTCCGGAGAGCGCGAAGCTCTTGTTCATAGGCTTCTTGGTTCTCTCGTTGGGGCCTGTTGTTCAGTTGACTTGCGAATCTCGCGTGCTCCTCAGCTTCCTGGGCCAACTGCGCCAGTAGTTCTTCTTCCTCCGGGTCGCTAAAGCCATCGAACTCCTCTGGGGCAGGTGCGTCAGGGTCGATAATTCCGTCATCATCGGCAAGAACTAAACCTTTGGTTCTTCTTTGCTGAGCAGGAGGGGTTGTGATATCCCCGAATAACTCCATCTCTATCTGTGCTGCCTCGGCTTCCTGTGTCATGACAGGCGCTGCAACTGGCCGCGGTTGAACAAGCGGTGGCACGTCCTCGAACTCCAAATCCTCTTCCGGAGAGGGGGAACGGCGAGGAGAGATGTCGGATAGAAGAGGGGTTGGAGAAGCGGTTGCCACTAATACGGCTTTCTCCTCGGTGAGACGATTAGCTGCATTAGGTGGAGGTGGCGCGTCAAGTATTTCAATATCGCTATCGTCGCCATTACTTGACGAGTCAATCTCAACAATTTGACACTGCTTTAGGCGGCGAAACTGATCCTCTTCTTCCCTAGCCAGTTCTTCATCTTGTGCACCTATTTCTCGATCCAGTTGTTGCTGCATTCGAAGAGACTCTCGAATGTCGGTAGTGTCTTGTAGCCAAGGGGGGAGCAGGCGAGGTGCCTCGTCGCGCTGCTTGGTCGCATCCTCATCTTCTGCTCTACTAGACTCTCGGAGAAATCCACCAGCCTCGCCTTGTGATTCTGCATCCCGATCATCATTCTCGGTCCCAAACGTCTTCTCCGTTTCCTTCATATTGACTGACGGTGCGAACATGCTTCGCCAGTTCAGCTTCTCGAACGGAAGTGGGCCGTCGAGCGAATACTTCCTGTTGGGCTTCACTGGTGCATGTGCTGGTGCCTTTGCCACTGGTCTTTGTGTGGCTGGCTGCTTCTTCCTCCTAGCAGCTGCAAGAGCGGCCTGCAGGTCCATATCGCTGTCACTACTCGAACTGCTCTCTCGCCGTTTCGCGACCGCAGCATTCGATCTGTTGTTTACGATGTGAGCGACCATTCGCCCACTGGTACTGACAATGGGCTTCGGCGCCTCAACCGCCCTCTGCAACCATGTCGGCGCGGGGACATCCTCGAATTCGTCTGCGGACTCCCCTCCCCCTTCTTTAGTCTTCTGAGTCTCCAACGACAGAACGATGGCTCGGCGAATATCTTCCTGCTCGTCTAGAGTCATCTCATCGCTCTCGAAGAGGTCATCAACGTTGTCATTATCGACAAAAAGTGATTCCTCATTCTCTTCTTCCTCTTGAAGGTCAGCAGCCTGTTGTTGCGGTGGAGGTAGCTTCGGCAGTCTGTTAAGGCCCTCAATTGGTACATCTTCAAATTCCTCGTCCTCAAATTCTTCTTCCTCGTCGACCGCTTGGTACTGGAATTCCAGGGCATCGACATCGATGGGCTTGTGAATGTTGCCGAGATCCTTCTCGCGGCTCACCACACCAAGGGCCCAGCCACCTTCGACACCCTCGTTCTTCACAAGGATATACTCTCGGTTCTTCTCACCCGCGACTCTTGCCCCGTTGACGGCCAACGTTAGGTCCGTACCGGACATGCCTAACTCGTACATAAGCCGCTGGGTAAGGTTATTTCTCTCCTTGACTCTCTCGATTTGGAATCTGGAAAAGGCCATGCGATCGGGAAACATATCGTCAAGCTGCTCTTTACTCAAGCCCATACGGAGCCGGCTTCGTATCCTCGCAGCATTAAGGATATTGTAACGGTCGGCCGGTGGTAAACTCTGGAAGAACTCGCCGTCAAAATCAATTTTACTGAAGTCGTAGAGGTCGATATCCTCGCCGTTGTGGAATTGTCGTGCGTACTCTTCCAGTTCTTCAACACTCATGATTCGTGGGTCATTAGGCTTGCCCATATTCTCGATATTGGTGTGCAGATCGGGGAGATGATAGGCGTCTTGCCTGTGGAAACGCCGGTTTCGCAGCCTCTCCTGGTTCGACATGCCCAGCTCGTCGGCATACACGATCTTGTCCATGGACGGCAGTTTCTCCTGCACCTCTTCTTCTACAACGCCGTTCCGCACAGCCTCATCACGTCGCTTTCGCTTCTCCTCCTCCTCTTCCGCTATCCGGTGCATTTGCACAGCCAGTAGCTTCCCCGCAGTGCGCGCGGCATCTTCGCGGCGCCCTTCCCGTCTTTGACGGCGGCCATTGAGGGTAGCGCGCTTCAGCTCCGGAGCGCCGCCATCGAAGACGAAAACGGGCTGAATTCCGTACCACAACAGCTTGCAGATACGACGGAAGAACCCGACGACATGGCTGTTGCGAAGAGCATTGCCCTCTTTGTCGCGGACGGCTTTGAGAAACTGGTAGATCCAGATAGACGCGTCGACAGCCAAGCGCTTCCGGTTGAGCGTTGCGAGATTCGTCGGTCGCGCGCATGGCTGCACTACAGTCCAAAGGCCGTTAACACCCATGGCAAGCAAGGAGCGGGAACGCGCAGAGAAGAAGTGTGTCTGGTGGATGCTCTGCCTCAAATAACGAGGCGATTCTAGAATCAAGCATCCAAGGAGCCGGATAAGTCCTCACGGTGGATTCGAGAAAAATAGCACTGTCGTCCCCTCACCTTTTTGCGGGCAGGGGCTGTAGCCTTTACTGTGGCAAAGTTAAAAAAGGTCCATGAAGTTTGGACGGTGCAACTCGTCGCTGATGATTCGATCTCCGAGCAGCGGAAGGTCGCCGTAGCTCTTATCTCCGGGTGTCCTATCCATTGGCCTGCTGGCTTCGGGTCGTTAAAGCTTCCCCAGCACCCCTGACCCATATGGCGCCCCGCTACTTGGCGCCCCGCTACTTTGCGCACCACAGCAGTGTAACCCCCACAGTCACGACTGTCATGTAGCGAGCGGTCTCGATATCCACCAGACAAGCTTCGCATTTCTGGACGACTAGGCTGGGACAGATTCTACACTACGCCCAACTACATACGTCGCATGCAGCTCTGCACACTGACTGTGGGGGGGAACGAGCCTCAAAATTATAAGCAAGACGAAGACTCCAACAGAGCTCGAGACGGCCCGAGCCTCAGGTTGTCAACGCAGCCCATATTCACTCGCCGTCCGAGAACCATACTCAATTGTGGGATAGGGGAGTGCAACACTCGGCAGCGTTGCCTGACCGAATTATCACCTACCATGGCCGCTATGGAAAACCTCAGCACCGTCCCCCCCACCAAAGCAACCGCCTACCTTGAATCACTACTCAACAAGAACCTCCGTATAACAACAACAGACTCGCGTATGTTCTGGGGGAGTTTTAAGTGCACCGATTCCGTAAGTCCCGTTTCCCCTCCCCTCATCCAAATCCTTCCTAAAACATTCCGTTCGGCTTCTCCATCAAAGGAATGCAACGTTGTCCTTAAGAACACCTACGAATACCGACCACCGCAACCACCCAAGCCGGAGGAGCTAGCTACTGCGAAATCGATCACGATGGACATGACGTCACGGTTTCTGGGGTTGGTGGTGGTACCGGGAGAGCACATCGTCAAGGTTGAGGTAGAGGAGTTTGCTAGCCAGATGAAAGGTGTTGCTTCTGCTGCTGCTCTGGGGACGAAGGGAAGTGAAGAAGGAGGACACAGTGCGGCGCCAGTTCAGCCTACCGCGAGTTAGCTGTGTTAGGCTTGACGGTGACATCTAGAGCACAAGCTTTGGCATTGTGTGTTGGGAGGTATGGTTCTTTTTTTCAATAAGCATTTGACACCATAACATAGAGCTCCGGGCAGCTAAAATTCCTCAAACCATGCAGGTCGATAACCAACTGTCTTGCGAGCCAGACGTACGAAGGAAGCCGGACAACCGTGATAATGATACATGAAATCATGTTGAGCTATCACCCTGAAGAGGGTTAAGCTTAGCGGTTTTTCCACCGCCGCCAACCATTCAAACCCGTACCCCGCCCATTATCAATTAACCATAACCGGTGCTCGCCGCCGCTTCAACATACGCTGCGACCATCAAGCCAAGAAACCCGGTTCAAACCCGTTTTCTCACTCTCGTTGGAAACGTCCGGAGAAGTGACACCCCTCACAAAGCCTGACCAATGCCACACTAGGCAATAACTGGCTCTTGGTTGCGGCCCCGGCTTTCACCGTTCAAGCCGGTTTCGCTGTCCAGCGCTGAGTGATTTGGGACATCTAGGTCATCCTCGGCTTCTTCGTCATCTTCATATTCGCTTTGATGATTGGCAGGAATCCACGAGTCTCGATCGTTGAGAGGGGCATCCTGGCCAGACAGGTCATGGCCCTCAGTACGGGCCTTGATATTGTTACGGCGGCGTTGTGACAAAGTTCGCGCACGGGTCGAGAGCTTAGCTGACACAGCTGCGTTTTGTGTAACCCAATTGGTGAGGGCATCCTCGCAATCTTGAATAATAGCTTTACTGGCTTCGTAGCCGTCGTACGCCGCGCGTGTCTCGCCAGGTGTCACAGGGGTATCATCAATCAGCTCAAGCAAGTGTTTGCCGAAGCCAGCAATAATAGCCACCTTCTCGCAGTGCTCGCGAAGTGCGTCAAACTGATAAGCATAGGCAGCCTTGATCTTCTCGCGTGTGATGTTGGAAAGCTGGGCTTCAGCGACCAAGGACTCAGCCTCCGCGCGCACCAGTTCTTGCTCGAGAACGACGATTTTAGGAGAACTTGGCTCCTTGTATTTCAGGTGTGCAATCTGGTCGGTAATTTTTTGCTTTCCTGCGTCTTGTCAGTATGTCCAGGGTAGCCGGTGCAGGTTGCGGAGTGTTCTTACTGTCCCGACTAGGTTGCACGGATGCCTCGATATTTCTAATGCTCTTCATCGTGACACGATACTGATCGTACCGGTCGACGTACTGGTCCTCGAGCTCGCCAATCTCGTATAGCAACACGCCCAGTTTGTCGGTGACGTCTGACACATCTTCATCGCAGGCCTCGCCCCAAAGCGAAAGTTGTTGCTGTGGTGTCGCAAATTGTTAGGCTCGATCCTTATCGTGTAAAGGCTACGGAAAAGAAAACACATACAGCTACCTCCATGCGCTCCTTAGCGACCATCTCTAGACTGCGCATGACATTTTTCTCCATCTTAACGAGTTGCGCGAGCTTCTTGGCCAGGTCGGGCCCGAAGGCACCGGCAGTATTGCGTCGGAGAGCATGTCCTAGTCCTCCTGTCAACTCTGCAGCGGATGAGTGCGCTCCCAGGGAGTCTCAAATTCGGGAATCGCAATGAGGAGTTGGAGGGGGCTACTCACCAATTCCACCTCTCCCGAAGAAGCGGCCCGACTTGGTGCTCGATGGTGGAGGAGGGGGGTTCTGCTCGATGTGTTAATTATCTAGTTAATGCTTTGGTGGAAACACAGCGTGGCACGAATCGTAAGTACCTGGATCTGCGAGGCGGTGGGCGCCCTCGTGGCGCGCATGGAATAAGTCCGATGCATTGCGACGGGCGGTTTCTGGGTGCTTTGTCGGGAACCTATCGGGCCGAGCTATTTGATCGCGCGACAGACACAAGCTGTTGGAGGTGGCGGCGGTAGTAAGTGTGATACTTGGCAGAGGCAGGCACAGGATAGGTAAGTGGAACACGGGGATGGCGAGGCTGGTGGGCTTTGCGACAGGCAAGATGGGATGGAGTTTGTCTTCGTTTAAATGCGAACGGCCGTTGCAGGGCGAAGACCCAACCAAATGACGTCGCCGTCTTACGTTTGCCGCTTTTGGTCTGGGATGCTTCTGCGGGGCTGCCTTCCACACCACCACCTTGTCCCCTGTTGTTGCACGTGCGACCAATCAACGAGGAACAGGAATTCGACGCAGACATTTGAGTTCAATTGAACAACTGCGCTTTATCGAAGGCTCTGATTTTGGGACTTAAATAACCTCCCCTGTGCCCTGTATAATAGCCAAGAATAACCACAGACTAGGTATCTTCCCAGCTGTGCGCCACAGACCTGTTGTAAAAACGGCAGACAGTGTCAACAAAATACTACAAGCCCCAACTGTCGTGCAGTCTGGATGGCTTGGCACCATGCGTCCAATCGGCTTGATTGCATCGACTTGGTTGACATAGAATTCACTCGTCATCATTTTTGCGAGCATCAGGTTTTCAAATGAACCTTTCATCCTCGCCTGCCACACCGAGATACCTTCTATCAATATCGTGGTCGGAGCAGAGAATGGCGGAATTTTTCAATGGTTTGCCATTGGCCTCATCAGAGTAGTTATCGTTGCTCTTGGCTCTCTCAAAAGTCTTCATATCAACAATACGCTGATCTTCGGTTGTCAAAACACCTGTTGCCGTTGCACACTCTAGTCGAGTGGGCCCTATGCACCTGGATATTGCTTGCGAAGGCAACTTGATAATTCTACGAAGTATGCACTGATCAATCACTGGGAACTGGAAACCGAGTCCGTCAAATCGGTAGTCATTCTACTAAATAACCTGGCTTCGCGTGCACATGCGCGTTGCCTCACCGCTCTGTCGGGAGTAAATGCAGCCGCAGCGGTCAGGTGGTCAACTAGCATATTAGGAATGCCATTACCTGAAGTCCAGGTGTCAAATTATCGGGTAAGGGGACAGAGTAGGCCGAGCCCTTGGGCTTCCCGCAGCTGCAGTGCCTTTCCAGATTGTCGCGCATGTAGGCTTCGATCCTTCAGCCGGGTCACCTCACTCCAGTCTGGAAGTGAAATGAGAGAACTCGGTCATCGGTGTGGAGGTGTCGCTAACTGGTATTTCTGTGCTGGTGTGTTGATGTGCTGTTGGTGGTACTGGAAACTGGGCACACTGACGTGGAAGTCTACGAAGTAGAGGGTAGTGAAATGAATATCAGTCCACAACCCCCCAATTATTTGGCCAGTCGGTTCGAATACTCACTCCATTTCATTCCGATCTAATTGGTTGCCTGCATCGTGCTCCAGTCTGAGAGCTGAAGCGTTCGGTGTCTCGGTTGCTGCTTGTCTGGCGTTGCGCTGGCTGGGGTAGGCCCCACTTAGCAACAGGAAAGTGAGCACGTGCTATGATTTTGAATCCAGACCAAGAGCTCTTGCCTGCTCCAACAACCTGTCACCCTCAGAAGACAGGTATTGAGCAGTTGCTTCTCAGGCCCGAAAGCTATTTTTCGTGGGCTTCTTCATTGATTGCGCCGCGGAAAATTGGCCCACAGCACCAATACCAGTCGTTGCCAATACCGTCCGAGCGGAACGCCGCATCGTCATCCGCTCCTGCCACCGCGCTTCCGGCAAACTACTGCGACGATCCCCCAACAGCCTCGCCGGTTTGGCAAACCACCAAAAGTCTATCAAACCCCCTACGACCTGGCTCTGGCCACGGCCTCGTTTTCCTATCTCCAGCCTGCCCGCCAAACGGTACAACAAGCCACCTCACTTTGTCCTGGTGGCATCGTCCCCGCTATCTCGTATCTCGGCACCATCTAGTCGAGTCCCCGCCGCGCAGTGGCAAATTCATTCGAAAGTTGTTCGAAACACGCCCCCAACTCGATACGGTCACCGCACCAGACAGCACCGCGATACCAATTTTGCTGTCCAGGCGCCCTAAATCGCACGCTGCCCCTTAACTGGTCGATTTGCTTCGTCGACGAATACACCAGATACCGGTCGTTCGCCTCCCAACCCAAAATCCGTCAACCCCTTCTTGGCACAGCAGACCGCCAGGTTTTCCACTTCCCGACTTAGCTTGCGCTTTATCTCCCCTCGTACGTTATCCTCTCTTTTTCCACACTCGCGTTGCTCCGTATACCTCATCCACCTTTTCCATCCCGCCTCGCGTCCCTCACGCATCGTCGCAGCTGCTCAAATGCCCCGCAAGCGATGCTGACATCATTTACGTTTTTTCGCCTAGGTTTGACCCGGTCTCCCGCTCCATCGAAAGTCCTTCTCCGATATCACCGCTCCTAAAACCGGTATCGGTCGCCGCCTTGTCAATCCCATTCTCCTCCCCTTAGCCTTTGCGCTCTTGCGCACCCTACATCCGACACATTGGGTACCTTAAGTTTTGAAAACGGCGACACCATCGGGACGTCGCACCACCACCGCAACCCTGCTACTTTCCTGTCTCGATCGACTTTACCACCCTCCCTAGAACCGTGGGGCACATCGAGATACAGAATCGCTTCTAGACGGGTGCAGCGGTAGGCTGTGTGGACATTCGAAGGCGATCCTGCCGAAGCCACAAACCTGACACGCGCACACCGTCCAGCCCCTCAACTTGTTCCTCCAGGGTCTCGGCCTCTTGACAACGAGAAGTAATGGGCAACCAAGCATCCAAAGACGCTGGAGGTGGGTCTTCCAAGTCGGTCAGCGCCGGAGACCGGAGTGCTACCGACGCATTGCAATCTTACCCCTCCTTCAGCAAGTCTGATACCAAGGAGTCATCCCGGTCCTTCCGGTCGCTCCGATCTAAGATCCCCGGCTCAGGCAAGACGGACAGTCCCCGAAGCTCAGCCATTCTCGCGAATGGAGACCCACAGGAGAAGTCGGACGCCGCTTCGGTGAAATCGGGCAAAAGTGGAAAATCCCCATTGACGCGGAGTAGTCGTGCCGATTCTCTTCCTCCTCCAAGCTCCCCTTCCTCAATTGACACGGCAACGGCGAACTCTCCGGTGAGCGATGACCAACCACCCCCATCGCCCATCCAGTCTAGCTCTTTGAAAGCGGGACACCATGACGTCTCTGCCGCCCAGGCTAGCGGCGAGGTCGACCATGTGTCGGATCAGCCTCCGTCTGCAACAGGGAACCCAACACTACCTGGGCAACAACCCGGCCAATCCATTCTCGTAAAGCGCGAGAACATGATAAACCCTGTGTCCACTGATTTCACCCCGGAATATTCCAAGGATGATCCGGCTTCCGCTGTCGCGATGAGCGACATCAAGGACATTGATCTTGATGACTTTATTAAAAGGCTTCTCGATGCCGGATATGCCGGCAAGGTTACGAAGAGCGTATGTCTCAAGAATGCTGAAATTACGGCAATCTGCCAACGGGCACGAGAATGCTTCCTTTCCCAGCCAGCTCTCCTCGAGCTTGACGCCCCGGTCAAAATTGTGGGAGACGTTCACGGTCAATACACAGATCTGATCAGGATGTTTGAGATGTGCGGGTTCCCACCAAACTCCAACTACCTCTTTCTCGGGGATTACGTCGATCGTGGCAAGCAGTCGCTTGAGACGATCCTCCTGCTCCTCTGCTACAAGCTCAAGTACCCTGAGAACTTTTTTCTCCTTCGTGGCAACCATGAGTGTGCCAATGTGACCCGTGTCTACGGCTTCTACGATGAGTGCAAGCGGAGATGCAACGTCAAAATCTGGAAGACATTTGTGGACACATTTAACACGCTCCCCATTGCCTCCATCGTTGCTGGCAAGATCTTTTGCGTCCATGGAGGACTCTCGCCTGCGCTTAGCCACATGGACGACATCCGTAACATTGCACGGCCTACTGATGTGCCTGACTACGGACTGCTCAACGACTTGCTATGGTCCGACCCTGCTGACATGGAGCAAGATTGGGAGGCCAATGAACGGGGTGTCAGTTACTGTTTTGGGAAGAAAGTTATTACGGATTTCCTCCAAACCCATGATTTTGACCTGGTCTGCCGGGCCCACATGGTAGTTGAGGACGGCTATGAGTTCTTCAATGACCGTGTACTTGTCACTGTTTTCAGTGCGCCTAATGTAAGTCCCCGCCCCATACAGACGAGCCTTGCCACTAACGCTTGACTAGTATTGCGGCGAGTTTGATAACTGGGGAGCTGTCATGTCGGTCTCCTCAGAGCTCCTCTGCAGCTTCGAGCTGCTGAAGCCGCTTGATTCGAACGCCCTGAAAAGTCATATCAAAAAGAGTAGGAACAAGAGAAACCAGCTACTCAACAGTCCTGTAAGCATCTCCCTAACCCTCATTCTGTATAAAACGCGGCTGATCGCCCGCAGCCCGCTAGTGTCTATCCCCAAAGCGTCTGAACCTGGAGGAGTCCGGTTGAGGCGAAGAAGGTATACGATACGAGCTAGAAGGAACCAAGTCTGATACCCCAAGCCAACTGCGGCGGGGTGTATCTGCTTATCAAGCAACCACCTATACGCCCGATTCGCGGATTGGGGGGTGAGCCAAGAAATGGCGCGACCGCGCAACGAAAAGTGAGCGAGAGAAATATTCCGACACGCTGTGTAGCTCAGCCAGAGATTTTTACTTTCTGGGTTCGAGGATATCGGCCCGGATTCACCGGTACTCTGAGGGCTATAGCGGATGTGGTCATCGGGTTTCAGGGATACGATTCGATTTTCGTGTGTGGGTCGTCCTGAGATGGTTTCCCAGCAAGAAGTTGAACTCTGTTCCTGTATACGGCGGTTCTCGTTGCAGCATTTTCCATCCGACGGAAATGCGTTTTCACAATCGGTCAGGGAAAAGAGAACTTCATTCTGCTGTGTCTCGCTGGGGATACAGTCAACCGAGTTGTCTTTTTCTCTTTCCTGCCAGTCCTTTTTTTCTTTCTCCACGTCTATCTTTCTCTTTCTTGGGCTCCCCTTCCTGTCTCTACCTCGCAACATACTTGGATTAGGCGGCGAAAGGAACGGCCGAAGGTGAACGGTATATATGAAGGCAAGCAGGACATGTTTTGTACGGTTGTCATGTATGATGAATTCCCAGGAGTGCTCGGCTGCTGTGTCTGTGTGTGTGGAGTTGCTGCCTATATGGGGATGAGTTGGAAGATGGTTTTATGCAGCGTGAGGTGTTGCGGTTTGCCTTATTGTTTTTCATTTGAAGAAAGCGCCGGGCACGGAGCTAACCAGCTAGGTAGCTCGGTGTCTCCGACGGTTATAATGCAGAAGTGAGAAGGAGGGGTGGAGTGGTGGATCGGAGACAGACAATTTGGAGCGATGCTATACGGAACACGTGATGAATTCGCAATCAATAGGCCGTTAAATCTAGTGGTGTATCGACCGCCTGGTGATGATCTGGTGCTTGCCCTGATCTACATGCCTGATGCACGTAGTATCTCCATCCCATTCTCACAACGCAAGTTGGCAAGCTGGCAAGGTAATATCGCAACGCGCTTCTGGCCGAATATAGGGAGGTTTAACCGAACAGAGTTTACAAATTACATGCAACCGACCCAAAGCCCACAGGCCTCCCAGTTTTCTTCCTGAGCGTGCTCTGGGCGAGTTACAATCCACTTTTCGAACTAATGAATAACGGCCTTGATAAGCCAGCTTCAAACGTTCCAAGGTTATTCAAGCCTTTGGGTTGTGGCTTGCCCAGCCGTGCCGATAGCCGCAGGCGAACGCCGACAGTTCCTGTGATGATACCTAGCTTGAGATGTCGAGAGGTTTGACCGAACTTCAAGTTCGCGCCGGTAGTGATATTTCCTTACCTTGAAGAGGCTTCTAGCTCAATTTCGCCAACCCAGTCCGGCCAAGATGCAGGCACATATGTACATGCACATATTAGAGTGTGCCAACTGGAAACCCGCACAAACAGTATTCTTGTTCCCCCCGCCTATGGTCAGTAATTCTTTCAGGTCCCGTAACGCAACGATAGATAGACTGCAACATGTAGCAACTCGAGTATGGCGGCTCGCTGTTATACCAGTCTTTGAAGGACTTGACTAGTTTCAGGTACCTAGGCAAGATACCTGTAACCAATGCGTATATGCCCGGTTATCCTGCCACAAACACTCCTCTGTCACCCCCTGCAGTCACGGGCAGACTGAGAACTGCTCCTCGTCCCAGACAACCCCCTACGCCTAGAGTATGATGACCATGTGCTCGGAGCCAGCGGAAATAGCAACGAAAACCCCAGCAACTCCCCCCCGACTGGACTGCTCCACCAGCGGCGTTTGATATTGTACAGGATATACCACACCCTGTCAGCATTAATTGATTGTTTGTCTACCTGCCTTCATTTTGGCAGGTTGAACTCCCAACCGCTAGTTGGTATTCAGAAAGCCCAAACCAGCAAAGTTTTCTGTTCCCAACACCAAAGATTTAGACACTGAACTTCAAATGCAAGATGGATCAAGGATAAAATAAATGAAACGAGAACCCTTTCAACGCTCGTCGTTGCGATAACGTGCTGGCTTTTGTCTCTTCCGTGCTTGACGGTCGACGACATCATCACTGTCGTCATCGTCGACGGGCTGAAACTGGTCCTCGCGGTAGGGGAACGCACTGTGCATCTCGGTCATGGACGCAGTCGCGTTGCTCCTACTCCACGCCGTGCTCGCCGTAATTTCGGCCTCAACTCCGTCCTTCTCCATCTCGGTTGCTTTTCGCTTGCGCCCTGTCGGGTCTATTGCGACCCCGATCTCGTCTGCCACGGCAGCAATTGCATTAGAAGAAGTACTAGCTCCAGAAGCTGAAACGGTTGGCTCGCCAAGCCCGCGACTTCGACCTGAGAGTACCGAGCTCATGAGCGGCACATCCTCAGAGTCACTGCTGGGGCTGATCTTACCATCTGTCGCACCGCTCGGCTTCTTATTGGCGGGTGGGGCTGCGGCTCCGGGATCCGATGCGGTTCCTGCTGGGATCACAGCTAGAGGCTTGGGGTTTTTCGGTTTCCGGCCTGCACCAGGCCGCGCACCACCACGTTTCGAGACCTTCTTCACTGGCGGCTGAGCAGTCGCTCCTTTTGAGCTTTCGGCAGCACCTTCGACAGCAACACCATTCGCTGAACCGATCGCGCCGCTGGCGCTTTTTGGCTGGCGGCGGCGGGTTGGTGTGTTGACCACGAGGCTGCTGTCGGCGCTGCCTGGTTGGCTGTCGGGGATTTCGCTGCGGTTCTTGTCGTTCTCTGCAACTGGCTGTTTCTTCTTTCGGCCGGCGCCTGGACGGCGCCCGCCGCGCTTCTTGCGCTTCTTTACAGCACCCTCGTCGTACGAGTCGGCCATGTCATCATCTTCGTGCTTGATGTCGCCAGTAAGCCACTCGACAGGATCCTCATCCGAACTCTCCCCATCCGCCGCCAACTTCTTCCCTTTACCACCCCGAATTGTTCCATTGTTTTTCGTCGTCGTCTTGCGCGCAGTGTCACCACGGCGGGCACCACCCTTGCGCTTGTTATCAGCACCCTCACCCGGGTTCTCCTCCAACAGTTTCTTGGTGAGGTTGGGGAAGTTGTCGCCATAGTTGAAGAAGAGCTCTTCACCAGCCTTGATGTCGCGTAGGGCGGTAAACTTGATGCGGTATTCGTGGTTGACGTACATAATCTTGGGCAGGATATTGGCGCCCTTTTCGCCTCCCTCGGCCGCGTGGTTGATATAGCGACTTAGGTTTCCATATATTGCTGCATCTACCCAGATGCCCTCGTGTTCCAGCAGCGTAAACAGATAGGAGCTGGTCGACTCTTCGTCAAAGACATCTCCTCGTCGAGCCTCACGACGAACACCCTCATCGTGAGTGATGAGCTCACCCGTGTACTCGATGATAAATTCATCTTGAGCGATATCTTCAGCAGTGAAAAGGCCGTAGCCGCAGCCTTCAAGCTGAGATTTGCCAAGCAAAACCACTTTAGATGCTCCACGTTGAAGAGGAACATTCTGGCAGCCTGTTGAATGCAGATGCTCATCATGCGCATTTTCGGGATCTGCCCTCTTCTGGGCCCCACACCCTTTGCACAATACTGGATCACACTCTCGATTCAACTGAACGCAGATACAGGGTCTTCCTTCCTTTTGTCTCTGCAAACACGTCTTACCAGACGAATGGCAGGCACAACCGGTGAACTTGAGCCCGCATGTCTCAGCAGTGCAGTGGCAGAAACGCTCGCAGAGAACGCCATTTCCTGCGCAAGGACAAGCCTTGTTGTCTGCGGAACAAGGACCTTCATGATGGCACGGCTCACTAAGCTCGCGCACGGCATGGAGGTGGGTTGTTGTGCTGTCTTTCCAGTCAGGTCCCAACTGTTTCTTCTTGCGGTCGTACCAAGGGACCGTCTTGACTTTGACTTCGGCTCGGGGTTCAGCAGGGGGTAGCTGAAGATTGAGCTCTTTGAATTTGCGGTATACATCCCAGCACTTTCGGCCAAGGAGGGCAGCCACAAAGCAGTGAGCATTCAGGGTCGTGCTGTATCCGACAGTAACGAATACGCTCTTGAGGACCTCAGTCTCGCTCTGGCCCCAGGGCTCGACTGGATGGGCGGGATTGCCCACGTCATAGCTGCGGTAGCAATGGTTCCTACATGGCTGGTGGTGCACCACCTTGGTAGATAGACCGTTTTGTTCGTCATGCTTTTGTGCTTCGAGCTGCGCGGCCCATTTGCACTTGAGAGCCTGGAGGACGCCTCCAGTTCCCTCTATAGAAAAAGTCCCTCGCTGGTTGTCATTATCGAACTCGCCATGCTCGCAGTCATGGCTAAAGCATATCAGACACCCGAGGACCGAGTAGCTCGCTAGGTCAGCTTCTATCTTCGCCATCATGTCCTCGTCCCGGGGTTTCTGAGAGCCGGGCGCATCCTTGGCTCGCTTGTCTTCGACAATTGTTTCAACTGACTTGTCGAGGAGCAGAATATCGCGCAGAGTAACACGTAGAGGCATCTGGGGACTGTCAAAAACGCTATCAAAGGCTTCGGTAAACATTTTTGCGCCCCTCGAAGCCTGAGGTGTGCCCGCGTCGAGGCTGACCGTATTGAGAATGGTCGACTTTTGCTGGGGCGTGATGGCGTCATCGGGTTGGGGTTGGCTGGCCATGTAGCGGATCAGAGTTGCCTTGGTGCAGCCCTCGATGTTCAGTTTTCTCAACCAGGGTCCGAGATACATGGACACGGTCGCAGCATACTCGTCTCGTTTCCTTTTAATGAATTTTTGGGCGCGATCCTGTGTTTTGAAGCCGGACTGGGTATCCAGCTTATCGAGTTCGCTGAGCCAATTGCTGTACTTTCTCTCCTCGGCCGAGTTAGGGTCCACATCGCGAAGATGAGGCACGAAATTAAGCATGGTGTTAGGAGTGAGAATGTTTTTGCGGATCTCGACATGGTGGAATCTGTATCTGGGCACCGCATCCTTGTTCGTTTTGACACAGATGACTGGAAAGATGGATCGCTTTCCGCTGCCCTTTGTCTTCCCGTCTCCTCCGTGCTGCTGTTTCATGTGTTAGAGCTTCATCGAAGCAAGGCACCAAAAGAGAAAAAAAAACTAAAACTTTCCTTGAACTTTACGGCCATTGTCTCAATATCCGGATCCGGAGCAGCTGTAGGGTCCATCAGAGTCGACTTCATGTCGGCAAAGTGGTCAGTTGGGCAGATATATCTCCGCTGAGGCGCCTTGCGCTCGGCCTCCTCGAGCATAAACTCGACGAGGCGGGCATGGCCCTGGCCGACATCGTCAACAAATGTGGTCAGCTTCGCAGCGATCTGGTCTGCGGTCCAGTCCGATCGCTTGCTCGGGGTCTGCATCGTCATCCCTCGGCGATCAGGAAGCGGCGGCGGGGATATCTGTCGCGAGGCGGAGACGGCGGCTGGTTGACCGTGGCTGTGGGCGTTTAGGTTGTGGATTTGGTTCTCGAGTAAAAGCTGAGTTTGCGAAGGTGAAATAGAATCGTCACTCTCAACAAGGTTTGGTGGCTGCGGTTGCTCCTTCCAACTGGCAGCGCCGCTATCTTTGCGAAGCGCAGGGTCTCCGACAATGACAGCCGGAAAGAACATCCGGTGCCGGGCCTGGTCCTCCTGGTCCTCCTGGTCCTGGTCCATCATCAATACGTTGTTCGCCTCTTCCGTCATGTCTACAAGGACAGGAGCCATGGCGCTCTCTCTTTATGAGTGAGTCGCACCATGAGATTTCGGCTTTGTGGTAATTCTTTGCCAATATGTCAGGTTGCTGCAAATTGATTATGGGGCCTCTTTTTTTCACATACAGATGGGATGAGATATGGATTCGTGACTGTCGGAAGCTGAGGATGGGCTTCAATGTTGATAAATATCTTCTTCCCTGTCGTTGAGATCGCTCAAGTCCAAGACGCGCTCCCGTCAGCGCGGAATCCTCGAAACGCGTGTTCTGGCGGCTTGCAGGGACCTCGCTTGGCATTCAGCCCCAGTCCGGCGAGCGGGGCTACCCCTGGGAGATTCTCTTCTAGATACGAAGAGTACAGAAGGGTTAGGGTTTTGAGATGCCTCGACTTCTTTTACATTTCGTGTTACCAGACACAACACATCAAGAAAACATTATGACACACTACCTCATGTACAGATATATGACACCAGATGCTCCTAGTTATACAAGCAATCAACGCTTTATGAAAACGCGGCCTAATTCGGCTTTTGAAACTCAACCTCTCCAAGTCAACCACGCAAAAAGCAACAGGACCATCCAGGCAACTCGAAAGACTGTTGCCCACATCTCTAAGAGAGCCACCCTCAACGATGACTGCTTTTTGATGGTCGCCGCCTTCCATTTACCTCCATCGTACAACTCTTCACTCTCACTGGGGATCTGGATCCGGGGTACCCGAGGTCCCGTCCATCCCCACTTCCCCCCGAAGCTCTTGCCGTGGCTTTTCTTGGTGCTGCTACCAGCGCTTCGGACTTGTGCCGCCAGCCCATTAACATTGAACCTGGCCCCCGGCGTAAACGACCCGCTCCGATCTCGCGTGTGTGAGCCCTGGTGAGAGCGCGACGCTGAGAAGCCAGCTGCGGGTAGCGCGTATTCATCGTAATCTTCCATCTTGGCTTTGAAAACGGGCAGAATCGCTCGCCCCGTCGGCTCGGGGTCCAAGGCAAAACGCTGCAGTTTGAACAGCGGCACCATGAAGGCCCGCACCGCCAGCGCGATGATGCTGATAGCGGCAAAGCTTGCGTAACGGATATAGGTTGATAGCTGTGAAGGAAGCAGACAGAGATGTGTCTGAATTGTAGGGTTTCGCTCCCCAGCAAGAAGTGGCCTTCCCTTGTCGTCGAGGGGGTTGTACAGGCTAAGCATCAAAAACCCTGGCTTCGCGACTCCCATGACCATGCTGATGCTCTTTACTGTGATCTCGCGCACGTTCCCCTGATTTGCGTCGTGTACAACTTCGCAGTAGTCATGGTCATCGCCAGAGAAAGCGTGCACAACGTTGCCAACCTTCTTGACCAGATCGGCCGAGTCCTGTTGAGAGAGGACATTCTGATACTGATATCCCCTAGTGATCTTGATAGCATTGCGTTCGTCTGGAATGACGGGGCCCGTCCCTCTCTTTTCCGGTTTTGTCGGCGGGTATTTTTCGCGCATCGGGCCGCATGGCGTCCCCGCGGGGCGAAAGAGCGGAACGTGTGTCAACAGGATAGTTGGGAGCTCTGGAGCTTCTCTCCCAAAGCTCGGCTTGTCAGAGAAGTCAGCCTTCCCGGCCTCTTCTATCCTGTGGTCGAACCGAGCCTCCATCACCTCGCCACGCTGGAAACGCAGTTCCTTCTCAACAGCTTTCTGCTTCGTGCGCTTCATGTTGTGCAAGAAGATCTCGGTTGGCATATAAATCGGCTTCAGGTCGTGGAGCGAAGCCTCCTCCGAATGGGCGGCGCTCATCGAGACAGTATCGACCGAAACAAACGTGTGATTACCCACAACGTCCACCCTGTTGCCTTCGCCAAAATACGTTTCGAAACGATCCCGGACCGCAACCTTAATCTCAGACCCAAAGCCCAGATCGTGATTTCCAGGCAAGCTGGCCACAAGTTTTCGTCTCTTGTCGAGGGCGCCCGGCAATCTCCCAGCCTCCTTCCAGGGGTTGAAGAAAATGTCGCCGAAGCGCGCATACTCGGCAAGCCAAAAATCCTCGCCGTACTTCTTATTCCACATCTTGACGTAGGGTTTTTCCCGCTCCGGATGTTGGCCCCAGGCCGGGTCCCGGAAATCACCGTGCGCCGTCTTCCACTCTCTACCACCATCGAACAAATCGCCGAGGAAGAACACGCTGTCGGGTTGGAGCTGCCACTGCAGCTGGTTATATGATCGCCGCAGGTAGTTGTCGGTAATCAAGACCGTCAACGAACTCAGCGGCCATGGCCGCCCGGGGTACGAGTGCGGGTCGACGAGCTGGGGATCGGCAACAAGGGCGACGCGATGAGGGGTTACGCCAGAAGGCTACAAGAAACAAACGCAATCAGTATCAAAACAAGAAGCACCATGCGCGCGCAAACTGCATCAAAACATACCCATTTCTCCCAGTTGTCCCAGTTGCAGTTCTCAACCTTACTGTGAAACACCCACCTCTCCCCCCAGAGCAGGGCCAATACCCAAAGCACAACCAGCAGATGAGGGAAGCTGAACAGCCGATCATAAGTGAGGTTGCTCCGCAGGCCACGCAAGAACGAAACCATGGCGGCCAGCAACAAGTGACGGCCGCGTTCGTTCCAGAACTGCCACAGTGAGCGGATGCTGTAGGCGAAAAAGGCCTTCAGGTCGTCCAACAGAGAGGAGTCCGAGCTGCGGCGGTGGATCTTGGGCCGGTAGGAGTTGTTGGATGCACCGAAGCCGCCGTAGGGAGAAGATCGACGGCCATTGCTGCTATAATGCTGCGCCATTTCGAGGAGCAGCCATTGCCCGCCCCACTTGAATGAGTAGGTGCTCGACAGGATCGGTGCGCTCTGTCTGGGTGTTCCGGAATGTGGTTTGTGAAGTGAGGAAAGGGCAAGGGAGGTAGTGTAGTCAAGAGCGGAAAGGAGGCCACCTGCACCTAGTTAACGAACGATCCTTGTAATGCATGCAGCCGCAGCCGCAGCCGCAGCCACTAAAAGGAGCAAAATGAGTAAGCTGCAAAAAGGAACTGCGAAGAAATCCCAAGTAAAATGAAAATGTAACAACCACGTATTGAAAGCGCGCGAGAATTGAATTCAGCTCGGGGGCACTAGTCTGCTAGGTAAGTAAGTACCTACCTAAATATAAGATTCTAAGTTGAAGCCACTCATGCTCCACTAACCGCCCTGAAACTTGGACTAGCAGAATACCCAGGCGGCTAACCAAGGTGGTGCCTCTCATGGAACCCGACAGGGGTCTTAACTATATAATGTAGCCACCAGCACGACGCAGGTTCTTCACTAAGGAGATGGAATTGAGCCTCGGGGAAGGGAAAACCTGGACAATGAATTTGCATGATTGCCCTATATTTTTCATTCATGCAGAGGCGTAAACTTATCTGTGACTTGCCACTGATACTTCTCATTTTTACGATTCCCCGTGTTGCTGAGCTGAGCTAGGCACTTCTCCAGTCCCCTCCTTCATTCACCAATGGACCGCGACCGAGACAGTGTCAGCTGGCAACCAAGATAGTCCCCTGTTCATCTGAGGGAAGAAGAAGTCCAATGCAGACACTAGCAGATTCGATATCCCATTTCTCACCTACAAGGGCCGAATTTCAGGTAAAACAACGCAAGATGGGGGGGCTGGATGCGGCCCCCTGTGTTTAACTGCCCAAAGAAGAAGCGTAGATAAATACCGCCACGCAACATAAAGGAAGGTAGTCAATGAATCGATCAGAAAACGGAAAGAGATACAGATGCTAGTCGAGGAATAGCCCCAGAGAGATTATGTTGAAGATGGAGAAAAAACCCAAATAAAATAAGAGGAAGATGCAACCTCGGCTAGTACAATACCTATCCAAGAATGCCTCAGATAGGTACCTGCCTACCGATCTGCCGGGGTAGGTAGGCGGGCTTGCATTTGCCATGCCTTAGCCCTCAAAATTTCCAGCTAAATGTCTCCTTTACTTCAAACGACACGGAATACCTGGTACCCCGTTAGCGAATGGGTTGACGAAACTTAGACCAAAGATCCGCTGAGACCGAAACCTTACCTTATATCTTCCGCTGATGCGCCCACCAGAACGTTGAATACCCCCACCTCAGCAACCCACCTCCCCACCGACGTATCGTAGTATCCCACCGCGTTCTTATCCAACTGTATTCTCACATGCTTCGTCTCATCCGCATCAAGGGTGACTTTTTCAAACGCCACAAGCTCCTTCTCAGGGCGAGTGAGGCGCGACTTCTCGTCCCTGATGTAAATCTGCGCGGTCTCGGAGCCAGGGATGTTGCCAACGTTGGTAATGCCGAAAATCAACTCAATAGACTCGTATTGGCGAAGGACCTTTGTCCTAAGTGAGGGGCGTCCGTACTCGAAGGTTGTGTAAGACAGACCGTGGCCGAAGGGAAAGAGTGGAGGGATGCCTACGCGATCGTAATGGCGGTAGCCGATGTAGAGACCCTCGCCATAAACGACCTCAAGGTTTTCGCCAGGCCAGTTATGGTAAGCTGGCGTGTCTTGAAGGCGGCGGGGGAAGGTACACTGTGATAAGGCTAGGTAAGCATCTCAAGAGAAAGGCAGAAAATAGGCGTGCGCTGACTTACTGGTAGCTTTCCGCTCGGGTTCTTCAGTCCGAAGAGGACATCAGCCAGCGCATTACCAGCTTCTTGTCCCTGGTATCACGCCTGTAGGATGGCGGGCACCTCGTCAGCCCACGGCATTGTCACCGGGGAGCCTGATTGATTGACAACGACGGTTCTAGGATTAGCTTCAAGCACAGCCTGAATGAGGCGGTCTTGACTTCCGTCCAAAGGCAGGTCCAAAGTCTGCCGATCGTACCCTTCTGATTCCCATTCAGCGTCCAATCCAACAATAACAATAGCGACGTCAGCAGCCTTCGCTTTGTCGACCGCTTCCTGCAGGTAATCGATCTGGTCTTCTTCCTTGAACCCAATCCGACAACCACCGTACCTATGCGTCATATTGAGTTCCCTCTGCTTGGTTAGCGGCCGGAGCTCGTTGGTCATCTCAACACGCAGTTCGACAGCCTTGTGCGTCTCCATGTCCAATTCAAACAGGTAATCCACCGAACCATCAAACATGGCCTCGCCTTCCTCGGTCCAGTTCCAGAGATCGAGTGCAAGTTCTCCGTTGACAAAGAGCCGGCCAGGGCCGACTGACATGAATGAAATGACGTGCTTCCCAGTTGTTGTAGCGGTTAAACTTGCCAGGACGATTGCCGACCACTCCGGGCCAACCTCAGCCAAAGGCGCCGAATCCCAGAGGAACAAGTCGGTGTTAGTCCGGTGTTGGCTGACTGACGGCTCTCGGAACTGATCACCCCTGAACCACTCAATGGTTACTCCCTGTCTTCCCTCCTTGTCAGTGCAGAATGGCGAGGCTACGGGGAGCCATTTGTGGATATGGCAGCCCATGGCGTATGAAACAGGCAGCTGCGCAGCCTTCTGGATACCCTCAAGAGGGAGCGTGTTGTAATAAGGATTGAGACTGGCACTTCCGCCGCCCCCAGCAATTGCCCTGTTGGCATTCGGACCAATAACGGCAACCTTGGAAGTTTGAGGATTGATAGGGAGGATTGACCCTTCATTCTTGAGCAGGGTAAGTCCCTGAACACCTGCCTCGCGGATGAGCTTCCTCGTCTCTTCCCGGTTATCCTCTCTTTCATTGGCCTCGGCGGATAAGTCACTGCCTTTGGTTCGCTCGACAAGGGTCAAGACATTCTCAGCTGCCTTGTCGATGTCGTCCTGTGTTATCTGTCCGTTCTTGAGCGCCTCTAGAACCTTTCCGAAGCGCCATTTCGTTGAAAACGGAAACTCGACATCACAGCCAGCACTGAGCGATTCTGCTGTTGAGTTTGTGCCTCCCCAGTCCGAAATGACAGTCCTGTACAAGGATCAATAAGCTGCGGCGCTTCATATTCAGTGTTGCCCCTTACCCATCATATTTCCAGCCCCCCCGGAGAATATCCTTCAATAGGTGGGTGTTCATGTCAGCATGGACCCCATTAACCAGGTTATAGGAAGACATGATGGCCCACGGGTTGGCTTCGCGGATTGCAATCTCTAAGGGACGCAGATATAGCTCACGCAGCGGCCTTTCAGCAATTATCGAGTCGATCGTCAGCCTGTTTGTTTCCTGCTCGTTTCCCACAAAATCTTTCCGATGTCAGCCGCCGAGAGCAAGAAGAGTTGGCGAGGTCAATCATAACTAGACTTACGTTTGACGGTAGCGGCCACTCCTCGTTCCTGAAGGCCACGGATGTATTGGGCAGCTAGCTTTCCTGTCAGGAGGGGATCCTCAGAGAATGATTCAAAGTTCCTTCCGCCGAGCGGATGTCTGTGGAGGCAAATCGTGGGCGCGAGAAGAACATTCGCAGACCGGGCCCTAGCCTCTTCGGCAAGGTGCTGACCGACCTGGTAAAGAATGCCCTTGTTCCAAGTGGCAGCCAATGACACACCGCAGGGGAATAGCGCCGCCTATAGAGGGGTCAGCACATCTATACGAGCGACGTTTGGGTCTTAAATAGTATAGGGCACCATCGTCAACTTACCTTGGTCCCGCCAGCAAATATCCCCCCCCGGGCGCCATTTGGCCCATCACTAACCTTGACAGCGGGAATATTCTTAGACGGGATAGATTTCGTTCTCCAAAAATCGGCGGCAGTCAGCAGTGAGACCTGCTCAGTGTCAGCTTCGCATGTGCTGTGGACATTAGCCTTACCTTTTCATCTTGGGTCAAGCTGTGTAATTTGGTTCTCCACAAACGGCAGTCGCACCTTCATAGAATAGACGGTCTAGAGGGGCAGCTGTATATGTAGCTTTCCAGGTTCCAAGACCGATAAACAAGAGCAGAATTGCACCGTACACGGGAGAAGGTAGCCAGGGAAAGGCATGGTTAGATGGCTAGGCACCTAGGTAAGGTAGGCAAAGTAACTAATAAGCCAGCTCCCGAACATTAGCCGTCGGATGTAGAGGTGATCTAACAGAGTTATCCATAGATCTGGGCAGGGGAGAATAGTGTAGAGCAACAATTGCGATGAAGTAAAAGAAGGCTAAGTCCCAGATGGGTAATAGCGTAACAATCGAGGGCATCTGATCATCCCTTTCCCCACTACAAGCACGGACAACTCGTTCGAGCTGTTAGTATACGCAATACTATGGGTATAGAGACGGGTGATGGCCAAAACAGGAAGACAGGGCGTTGGCGAGGACGCGGGTGTGATTGAGATGGGTGGAGGTATACCACTTGACAAATTAAAACAAGTTTGGCGACAAGCACTAGATAAAACGAGAGGCAACATCCGGTACTTGAGGCGCCGTTTCGTTCAGACACTTGCTCAAGAAGCTGACCACCCTGACGTGAGAGTATAAAAGGGCAAAGCCGAACTCTACCACGCCCTGCGGAACGCAGCCGGCGACCACGAGCTTCTAGGCTCTGCAGATCGCCCAGCCCTGGACAGGATTCGGATTGGCGGTCATGGCGAGACTGACATCCATCTGTGAAGCAACACTAGAGCTCACGCTCGCGGCGCTCACAGTGTTCTCCTTCTCTGGTGGGAGAGATTAGAAACGGCAAAGGCCGAAAAACGGCAATGATCGACACGGCCTGGAAGCGACGGTCGACGAACGACAAGCAAGACGGAGACAGAGGATGGTCAAGATGGCCCTTCGGATCAAAAGTCGATGTTTCGAAAGCTCATCAACGACGATGGCGGGACTACGGGCCGAGGTTCCACTGAACAGCGGGTCAAGGATGCGGGATAGCGAAGACATGAGACTGATCTTCGGGGCCAGCATGATGCGCAACTCCATCAAACACGTTTGCCGCGTTGTCGCTATCGGTCCTAATGTTGAGAATCACCACTGCCTGCATTTTACGCAGCGGTGCGAGGTTAGTACCCAGTGTTGAGGCTGCATCTTGTGCGGATCTAGAACGGGCAACATGAGCCTCAAACGGCACAAAATTAGGCTCATCTTTCTGCTCCCCAACAGACTGGGAATATTTCAGGATGTCCTCAGCTTGTGGGTTGCAAAAAATGGTGGGGTAGCAAACAAGGGCACGTTACCAAGATGCCTTGGGTACACTACGTAGGGCATCAGATGGAACGACCCATCAACCAGATTTCGGAGTGTTGCATCGTGAACTATCCTCAGCCAAGCGGAACGAGTCCTTCGCCTTAGCTCGCGGATAGCGTGTGTACTGTAACGCGCACTGCGTATTAGACAAGGACGCCGCCAAATGCCTTGGATACTTCCGTACGTCGGATGATTAAAAATGATCCGGATGGTTCGGCATAAAGTCGACTGATCGGAGAAAACCGTCAGTTCAAGGTAGGCGCTCTTCAGTTATGTCGTAGGGTTAGGCAAAACCCGGATCTGGCACCTTCCAACTTTGGTAACTTCAACACCACATGCTGCCATGACTCGTGAGGTTGCTTTGATGCATGGCGGCACTTGCCATATGGAATCCATTTGGGGCCAGAATCAAAGAACTTGCCGTGCCTGCACATATAACCGGCTGTCTCGATCAATGCCCAACAGACGGCAGTGTTGGCTTATTAATAATATTTGCGGCCTTGGCTGCCCCGTGTCTCGGATACCGGCAGCTGACTGTCGTGGTTCCTCAAGTCAAACTGCTGTTCTGTCAGTACGTTCAACTGCCAGGTGGGACAAGACCTAATGGGGTGCTTCCTCCCGCCCCTTCTCAGGAAACAGTTCAAGCTAGATCTTATCTCCTTTGACCTATCGGGATGCTATCCCGCCCTCTTCGATGTTGGTGATACTAAGCGTGGGACCGGCAGGTGAGCAGCTGACATCCTGTTCGCAGTATTCGCCCTTCCCACGTCCCACGAGGGTCTGCAACAAGGGACTTCAGATTGAGAAATTGTCGTGATAGGTTCCTACCGGTTGGCCATCGCCAGCAAGCCAGGAAATTATTAGATTTGTCTACATTACAGATCAGCTATCCTCAGAGGTAGTAGCTGAGTAATTGTCACCAGATTCGCAGTGGCTGCTACTGTTCTAGTTCGTTTGAGCCAGGGAGCTGAACGAAAGAAAGGGAGGATATGATTAAATCCGTAGAGACGAATGAAGTACATCCGATAAATGCATGTCTCGACTCGCAAGCAAGCAGCGCCCCTCCGCCGCCGCCCCCCAGAAAAAACCCTCGAACTAAGTCGAGACGAGGGTGAAATTAAATTAAGTTGCCTAACATGGGCGAGATTTGGATTGCCTACTTTACCAAAGGTTGGTACCTCCTTAGACACATATATATCTAACTCTCATTAGTTAAGTTACGTCTGGTAGCTAGAACCAGTAAGGGAATATGTAAAGTTGAAAGGTGCCTATCCAGACTTGAATCCCAAGCTAAGAAAAACTTGACTTAGAATTGGCTGGATTTTGGCTTGACTGAGGCAAGTTTTGTTTTATATGAACTTGGCTTGATCCGGCTCCCATTACCTCGAATTGGGGGTCTTGCTCGCGACGTTTCAATTGATGCATATTCATCTTCTGGAGAGTTACCTACATCATTCCGAGCGGGTGGCCCCATAAAATTAGCATACAAGCAGCCAATCAGAACCCCGAGAACAATTTGTGGGCTAGCATCCCGACTTTGTTGCACCGCGGCTTTTCCCAGAGCTCATCATCGCCAGCTCAACAAGACACTCGACATACGCGCCACCATGCACCGGCAGGCTGTCCACACCGCCCTCGGGCGCGGTAGCCTCGCCATTGATAGCTGCCGGGTAGCGTCCACAGTCACAGCGCAATGTCGCGGCCGACAAACCTTCTCGACCTCGGTATCTCGCCGCAACGACGACGACTCAAAACCCAAAGATGCCGCCACCAACAACGAAAATGGCCGCCCCCGAAGTCACGAGCGATCCAAAGCTGCCGCCTCCGCCATCCGCAAGCTCAATACCTCCCCTCGAGCCCCCGGCGATGCCCTGCGCTCGACGGGCAGCATTGACGCACGCTCCCTCGGTAACATGATCAACACGATTTTTGCAGAAAGCCCCAGGGTCATCCGCATCCAGAAAAGCCCGGAAAAACTAGCCTCTGGATCGAGAACGGGCATCCGTAAGGCTGTGGTTGAACCCCCTCCTGGAGGGCTGCGAGCCCGGTTCCCCCAGCGGATAAGCCAAGTGACTGAAGGAGTGCAAGCCCCGGAAGGATCCCAGTTCAAGATCGTGAGAATCCCGACAAGATCCCAGGCCAATAACGTGAATGTCCCGGCGAGACTCCAGGGCGGTGGCGGGTTCCGAGCGACAGGTCGCGGCACACGTCCGGTTGGCGGCCGGTTTGTGCCGGGTCGCGGGAGAAAGTCGGCTGTCGGTAAAAGGGAGAGGAAGCCCAAGGCTGTTGAGGCTTCGGGCGGTAAGATGAGATTCACAGCCGCGGAGAAGGAAGTTATGGATCGGATAGACCAGGGCGAAGTGACCGAGTACAAGCCGCACGTGACACTCGATGATCTGGAGGGATACGGACCGGCTGTGGCGTCGGATTCACCATTTGGCAAGATCGAATCGGCGATGCAGGCGATGCGTATCATGGGCGGCGGCGCGGCTTTCAACTCGGATCTGAGCCCGACCATGGACTACGAGGGTGCCTACAAGCGCTACATCCGCGAGAAGAAGCCCGTTTTCTTCAACAGCGCCGCCGAGAAGGCGTGGGTGCACTCAGCCTGGGGCGGATTCACAGTCAGCAAGCCTTCGGTGGTGACCACGGATGCGATTATTGATTTGACCATCCGGGGCAAGTACGAAGATACAACGAGCTTCGTGGATCTCTCGGATACCAAGGCGACGGTTGCCAACTACCATTCACAGACCTTCTCGTACAGGCCATCGGATTCCAAGGCATTTATAGACAAGCTTGAGGCTTTGCTGCCAGCCGAGCAGAAGCCCTAGCCTGTCGCTCCCTCGAAAAATTAATACCACGGAGGACTAAAGATGAGTCGGCAGGCGGACTACGCATGGTAGCACAGGAAGGACATGCGCCACTATACACCATAGAAGCTGCATATATGTAACATCATTCTACAAGCCCAATTTCGTTTTGCGGAGAGCATGCATTGTACGAGAAGTGTCTGTATTTACAGGTATTTTACATGATGGATATAGTACAGGAGACTTCTTCACTCACCTCCCACTAGCCCGCTCGACGCTGGCCAGCACCTCCTTCTCCTTCTGCGCAATCTTTTTCATGACGTCATCCTGCAGCTTCTGCGTCTTCTCCTTGAGTTTGGCAAGATCATCCTTGGTAATCAAATTGCTCTTCTGCCACTGGCCGAAGAGCGTTAAGCGCTTGCGCGTCTTGGGGCGCACCAACTCACGCCACGTCTGGCACATGGCCTTGACGCGCTTAGTCTGCTCCCCAGGCGACTCGGGGTCCATAGTCAGCGTCATCTCCAGCGGATTCTCTGGGTTGCGCTGCGGCTGCTGGTTGAACTTGGTACTGTTCTGGATGCCGCTGAGGATGGGCTTCACGTAAGCCTCCTCATAGACCAGAATCGACCATCGCCGGCCCCCAATCGGCGCTACCGTTGCCAACTCCCGTATCTGCCGCTCTTCGCCTGTCTTGCGATCCATCAGGCACCGCACCTTGCCAATGTGGTCGGCGTCGGCCCGTGGACCCTGCGCCACTTCGTTGAGCTCCTTGATCCAGCGCTCGCCGACTCGGTCCCACTGCCAGAGCAGATCAGTGAAGTCATAGGGGTTTTCGGGATCCGGTTGCGGCCGGTTGGGATCGTGCGCCTCTTCGGCATCGTGACTCTCCGTTGATTCCTCGACTGACGTGGTAGGGGTCCCCTTCTCCTTTTTTGCCTTGCTATTCTTGCCTCTGCGGAGCGCTGTCTGCGAGAAGTACCGGGCCGGTTGGACCGCTATGCGGGTGGAGCTTTGAGCGATATCATTTTGGCAGGTGCCGCTAAGGAGGGACTGGCGGTGCTGCGAGGTGAGAGCTGTATAGAGGAGGGCGAAGTCAGGTCCAGGTATGCTTGACAAACATGAAAGTTAGACATCCGGACTGGATACCGAAGTTTGGGGATACGAACCGTGCAGTAAAGACGCACGCTCTCTGGCTACCTCGCAGCAGCGAATTGGCCACCCGAAAATGCTTCATGGTAACCGAGGTTGCGATTTAGGGATACACAGGAGGCATTGCGCTAGTGCTTAAACTTGAGGATCGCAAAGTCTGTCGGTTGTAACCCTAACCCTTGTTTTCGAATTTCGCTTTCAGCAGTTTGGATGAATTATGCAAGTGTGAGAGATACAGCCTCCTCCAGCTTGGTACCTTGGATGCTTCACCGAATGTGTTCCATTAGGTACCACTACTCCTCCGTCAGCAGATGACCTTGAGCTTGAGCCCTGCATCTTTTTTCAACGGCGAGAGACATTGATGCTCAAGTCAGGGTTAGGGTCTGCAATAAAAACCTGAGTCACCCACAGCATCACTACCCCCTACTTTTTAGACGACGTACACCAGTCGGCTCGGGACAAATGGATAATCAAAGACTGGGACGAAAATCCGATCGGATAGGTCTCTCAGAAGCTCTGGACAAAATGCCTATTTTTAACTCGATGGCAAGTACGCCAATCCAGGAGAGGGGGCCCTGATGGTTTCTTCATGTCCCACTTGGTGTAAGACACTGGCTGACCTAGCTAATTCCTCTAGAATCAAACCACCCCGAAACTTCAACACAATTTTCTGCTGAACGCCGTCACTGCGCTGGCATTTTATCATGGCGCACCCGGCCGCGTTTTGCTTCTTGCGGGCGAGGACGTTTGGCTCAAAGTTTACAATGTCGATACACGCAAACTCATCAGCCAGTTGAGGGTCTTTCATTCCCAATCCATCCATGGCATTTATGTTTCTCAAGCAGAGGGCACTCCTGAAAGCGGCCATGCTCAAATACTCATGTGGGGTGGTCGTTCTGTGGCCGTATTGTCCTACGAAGCTCTCCGAATCCTCGTTGAGAAAGGCTTACCCCAGTCACCCAAGGAACTCAAGGCGCCAGACTGGATCTACGACGGCATTCTCTTTCCTCCTGAAAGCTCTAGCTCTGGGGTGCTTGTCACAGCACATAATGAAATCGTCCCGATTTTAGAAGAGAGCGATGGGAAAGTCTGCTACTTAGGACCGCTGACCTCTCCTTCAAGGCCAATTCTCTACTCGGCGAACCTCTGCCTCCTTGACCCGGACACGGTGCTTATAGCAGGAGGCACGGTGTTCGGTGAGATTATTGTCTGGAAATGCAATGTTGAAGCAGCTAGGCCGCCGCGCTACGAGGTTCTCTTTGTTTTCACTGGCCACGAGGGTTCTGTATTTGGCGTCTCCATCTCGCCCGAGCTTGAACTGGCACCTGATGTCAAGGTCAGACTACTTGCAAGCTGCAGTGATGACAGAACCATCCGGATCTGGGATATTACGGACCGTACTAGGAGTGCGCTCCATCACCAGGGTGACACATACTCAAAGACGTTGACTGAGGCCAGGGAAACGGGATTTGGGGATAACTCCGAGGCCAAAGCAGAGAATAGCGACGACTCTTCCAGATGTATAGCCGTTGAAATGGGCCATGCTTCTAGGATATGGCATGCCAAGTTTACGGGTCAGACAAACCATCATCTGCCACAAGCCAGCCCCGTTGAGATTTATTCATTTGGAGAGGATGCCTCGAGGCAGAGATGGGAGTTGAGTCTATATTTGTCGCAGTTACGATCTGCACCAACCTCAAGCAACCACCGAGCAGGGTCCGGATCACGGCGGATAGGAACCCTCAAAAACTGCAGTATCAGTGTTTGTCACGTTGGAAAGAACATTTGGTCAACTGCCGTGTTGACCACCGTCAACTCCTTGCTGATTGCTTCAGGCGGATCTGACGGAAGGGTCGTGATTTCAGAGAAACAAAACGATTCACAAGCCACGTTGAATGGACAGCATTGCAGAGGAAGTAGGCGCAAACTGAAGAAGTGCGGAGATATTGATGTCAGCCTCCAGTTCAAAGACTTCATCCAGTCCGTGATACCTGTGGTGGTCGAGGGCGGTGCTCCGGAAGCAAACTACGTCACTGAGCCAGCGAAAGAGGGCTTTCATCGCTATGCCTTTCTATCGGAAGATACTCTGTTGGTCACATCCGCTTCGGGGAGGCTTTTCCTTGGTTCCATCGGGGACAGCTTGGAGTGGAAGGAGTATCAAGTAGCTCGTGCTATCAGATTGGATCTCTCTTCTTTCCAGGTCGTCAAGAGCCCAGCCCCGGGGGTTGCTATGCTTGGGAGCGCTTCTGGAAAGCTATACGTATTTACCGAGTCTCTTGGTATCAGAGAACTGGCCAGCTTTTCTTCCAAGATCACAGATATAATCCCACTTGGCCGTGGCGACGGACTGCCGAAGAAGGACAGCATTGTCGTCACGGTGCTGGGTCAGGACCACGCAGAAATTCTCCATTATGACGGCGCCGCCGGAACTGCAACAAAAGACTCGAGGAATTTGAGGTTTGATGAGAACTATTCTCATTATGTCCTGACATCCGCGAGTTATTGCGGAAGAAGAAGGCTTTTGCTGGGCTCTCGGGTTGGTGTCCTCACACTCTACGCGAGCACTGACGACTGCTTCAGTATTCTCGACTCTCGCAAGGACCCCAAGAACAAAGATGCTGTCACAGCCATCCTACCCCTCCCGGGGAGCTCGACTTCCTTTCTAGCCACGTGCAGAGATGGAAGGTACCGCATTTACAACATTTGCGACTCCGGCGGAAATGCAAAGTTGGTTCTTCAGCATGAGATCTCGCCTCCCGTTAGTATTATCGAGGGGGCGTCTTTCGCTCCAAGTACCACTGGGTCTCTCGACCTTGTCTTGTATGGCTTCCGGAGCCAGAAATTTGTCGTCTGGAATGAAACAGCGCGCCACGAACTCGTGGCAATCGAGTGCGGAGGTGCACACCGACCTTTCGACTGCGTCTGGCCGCCAGGCGACCCAGGGAAACTTCGGTTCGTTTGCACCAAAACTTCCCAGATGTTATTCCGCTCCCAATCGCAGCCACACCTTCAGGTACTGAAAGAGGGCGGTCATGGACGAGAGATACGATCAGTTGCTGCATGTAGTGACTACGTGGCTACAGCCGCCGAGGATACCACGATCAGGATATGGCAATACCGGGATAACCCAGACGCGAGATGGAGAGGGTTCGACTGCCTCGCGGTCCTCGAGAAGCACTCGGCAGGGATTCAGACTCTCAAGTGGCATGGGAATAACCACCTCCTAAGCAGTGCTGGTAACGAGGAGCTCTATATCTGGCATGTCACGCGGCTTGAATCCGACTACCAAGCCTTGGCAGTGGTTTGTGAGGCAGTATATCCCGACCGGTCTGCAGATGGAGACCTGCGGATCATGAATTTCGACGTGCAGGGTTGGAGTGGCAGCAACAACGAGGGGTTGTTGCTCATCTCCCTGGCCCTGTCCAACTCCATCTTTAAAACATACCTGTACTCAAAAGAGATAGGCTTCCGACTTCTATCAACCGGTCATTACACCGGTGCATGCTTGACGCAACTGCGCCACTTGAGCATCGGCGAAGACGCGATCCACGTCCTGACTGCCGCCACAGACGGATATATTGCCATCTGGACTTCCCGCCGGAAACACGAGGGTGCCGAGAAGCTCGATTTTGACGAATTCGGTCTCACGGCCATTACAAAGCTCCACCAGAGCACGATCAAAAGCCTCGACATATGCATCGAAGAATCCACGTCAGGCTCGCGATGGCTAGTCGTGACAGGCGGCGATGACAACATTCTAGGTTTCCTGGATCTCGAGGGGATCAATGCGCTAGGGGAAGTACGCATCCTGGGCAAATACCGCATCAAGAGTGCCCACGCGGCGGCTGTCACTGGGCTAAGTATCCTGCGGGCGAAGGCAGGCGTGATGGATGTGGCTACGGCGAGCAATGATCAGCGCGTCAAGGTTTGGAGAGCAGCACGAAACGGGCATAGCGGTAGGCATGTGATGCGGGTGGCGATGGTCGAGAACCGCTATAGCTCGGTAGCGGATGCTGGGGATTTGGAAGTGATTGCTCCTGGGAGGTTGATGGTTGGGGGGGTCGGAATGGAAGTGTGGGATGTTTGAATTGTATAGTTCAAGGTTATTAGACACAAAAGATCATGACCTCCACAAACATGCCGGTGTGTGACAAAAAGGGAAACGTGTGAATACAAGTACTAGTTATGAAGAAGCTAGAAGAACAAAAAGGCAAAAACAAATGACCCCAGCAGGGATCGAACCTGCGACCCTTTGCGATCACAAGTGTCCTGAAGAAGCTTGTAAAGCAAATGTGATAACCACTACACCATGAGGCCTGTTGCATGATTGAATGAATCCTTATCTACACTTCTGTACGGAGTAGCCCGGATCAAAGTGGATTCGACTTCATCACCGAACACTCCTCCACCATCGTTGACACCTATTTACATCTAACTAATATATCTGGGAAGCGGCAAATGGCAAACCCAAAGATACCTACAGTGTACTTGAATACTTTTAACTTTATAGTCAGCAAAGGTAGCTGCGGTTTACGACCAAGCCTTTGCCCTAACCAAAGAGTCGGACTACCGAGCGATTTCGATGGCCGCCGACCAGGCCAGGCAGGCCAGGCTCAGCATCCTTTATGGGTAGAATCCTCCACTCAGCCCGGTTCACCAGGGTCGGGATTTTTGCAATGTCTTTTGCATCGTACCGCAGTATATCCGTAGTTACATACAACATACATCCAGGTGATTTTCCTTGCGCGTTTTCAACGCTACCTTCCTCCCTCCTGGTTTTTACATCTGTGTTCAATTCCAACGTAGGTACTTTGTAGGTAGCTTGTAAAGGCTGACAGGTTTGAATGTACCCACACTAACTAAGTTGTCAGTAGGTGGTAGGTAGGTAGTTATAGGACGTCTGAAAATCGTAGAGCACACGCACGCACGCAGAGAGAAAAAAACATCGAGTCGAGAGGTCCCACACGAAATGACAGTCCGGTGACAGGATCTCCGCCTGTCAGGACAGCCCGCTCTCAAACAGGGCTGTTCTGTCAGTCAGCCAGTGATTTAACCTTAACTGTGTAAGACCCCACCCCATTCTCACTGAACCTGGGCTACCTGGGCTCCACCGTAAGCAACACCGGACTTTTGTACGGATAACTCAGACTTTGGTTGCTTTGCTTCTATTTTTGCTCTCCCTGTGATGGATGGACCTAGCATAATATATCAAAACCGCTCCCCCCCTCACGAGATTACCCTTCTGCAGTACTCTTCCTCAGCAGTATAGTGTACGCCGTTATGGTTCAAGAAAATATATTCCCGTCCCAGGCGGCCAGGGTTTCGAGACTTCGATTTGAATTGTCTGCCCATAACGGAACGGCATGGCAGATACTAGGGAATACCTTGGGTAGGGGGGGGCAGCTAGCGGGTAAGCTGACGGTGGAGGATCCGCCCCGCCCGCGCTGGCCCATCTTATTACAGTCCTTGAAAGGCAATTTCGACGTCGAACTGCGTAGTCTTCACCTTTGATGCATGTGTGAGCGGTTGATTGGGTGATTGGTTTGTTATTTGCAGTATCCCCGAAATCGCGCGGTCTTGGAATTTCAAAATGTTGCTCGTTGCTGCCTGACCCTGTCCGAGACTCGCCAACGTCCAGGCTTGTAGCGGGCTGATGCGACTGGAAGGATTGGGACGGAGGATTTGGCGTCCAGAGTTAAAGTCATTGGGGACCCTCAATTGGTGGCTGTGCAAGGGTGTCAGACCGCAAAACTTATTTGACAAGACCGAGTATGAAGCGCGATTTGCAGAACTTCAAAACAGTCGAGAAAGGAAACAATGTAATATTCATGCGAGTTAAAAGGCAAGAACCGCCATACCAAACTCTATCCCATCCAAGACCCTCAACGGGTATCGTACCAAATTCATCATGGCCATTAGCCGCATCCACTGCCCGCCTGCTGCTACACCAATATAATTTTGTCGAGTGCCCGGATACCCCGCCAACGCCGTGTGAATGCAATAGTGTTGACAATAAACCTGAAACACGTAGAGCCTCCCCAACTGAGATTTGCTGCTTTCTGCTCATGCAGCCCGCACCACACATTACTGCACCACCTTTAAGAACGAGAGTGCGAATATGGCTCGTATGCGAGGTCGCGCTGGGGTTGAGCGTAGCTGGGACCGCTGGCATAGCGGCTGCCGCTCTGGTCCCCGAGAGGCTGGTAAGGCCCGGGAATCAGCTTCTCCCCGTCACCATGGCGGGAGCGACGGGATGAGCGCGAATGATCGGGCTTGCAGCAGCAGATGGTGAACAGCCAGAAGAACCCAGCGGCGAGAGCAAAAGCGGCGGAGATCCATACGGTGGCGAGAAACCTGGTATTGAACTCTCCACCTACACCATAGAACCTAGCGGTGCCCTTGATGGTGCCGACGATAACCACCGATGTCGCCGTTGCAAGAGCGGCGAAAGCGCAAACGGCGACGGAAGCGACGGTAGCGACGATGAACGTCACACACGAGAAGGCGCGGCTGCAGTTGGCAAAAATGCCAAACAGCAGGGCGACAGCCAGCGCCACAAACGATATGATCAGGACGATCTGCGTCCAGCGGGAGACATTGGTAAAGGCGTCCATGGCATCGGTGACTGCCTTGGGAATGGTGACGTTTTTGCCAGAGAGCGTGATAAGGGAATTGATGTCTCCAGTCGTCTCGTTGAAGAGAGTATGGGCCCAGTTGAAGGCAGGTTTGGTACAATCGCGCGAGCCATTACGGGGAGTGTAGCAGTAGCCCCAGATACCGACATCGTAGAGGTCAAAAAGGCCGAGATCAGCGGCGGTGATGTTACCCGATCCCGCTTTGCTGCCCGAAGTGCCGGCGCCGGTCACAGGCTTCAGTGCATCCGAAATAATGCCTTCAACGTTGTGGAAAGTTTGTCGTGGGCCTAGAATGCTGCTGACACTGCTGGGCGAGATAGAGAGGTCTGTCAAGTTCGCCCTAAACATGTACAACGACTTGTCCGTGACTCCGGCAAGAGCGGCGGCAAGCAGAGCGATCAGCGATGCCGATGTAAGCAGCAATGGCATCGCCACGCAAACGAAGCGTCCGAAGTTGGCCATGGTGATGATCGATTGTTGGGTCGCTGTCCCTCGATTATTTGGGTCTCAGCTCACCTCAGTGGGGAGAAGGCGTCGGGTTCCAGAGGGTTCGGGAAGTCGCGGCCTTGAAACGAGTGAAAAGGCGCTCGATTGGGGAGAGCGAAAATCGAGTGACGATTGGTTGGAGGATGGGTATTGAAAAATGGCAGAGATGGGTTCGAGGGGATGATTCCAGATAAATAATAAATGCACTCTTTGAACAACCTGGTGGTTACCCTTTTTTTTTTTTTACTGCGAGGGGCCTGGGGCCGCGCAGCAAGTCGCTTGGTGGCGCAGCGCACTTCATTCCCGCCTTCCGAATGGATCCCGCCCGCTGCGCTCCAACACAGCCCCGCCAAGTGATCCGACTAACCTTAGCGGGCAACCATTGCTGTGAGAGGGCTCCGACGCCAAGTTCCCGGAAACCTTACACCACAACTCACTAGCACGTGCGCAATGCTTTCTTGAAGCCCAACACACGGGAAAGGAAAAAAAGAAAGAAAAAAAGATAGAGCAAAGGATCTTGAAGCAGAAATAATATTTCTAGCTGTCTACAACTAGTGTGATTTTGGTCTTGTGGTAGTACCCAACCGGAGAATACTCGTAATGCCAGGATCGGATGGAGGATGGGAATGTAATTCAGCTGCCTTGAAGCTCAATGTCCACATCCTGGGCTGGATGTCAGCTCAAGACCTACTGGAACCCTAGGCCCTGGGGAATGGGTCGGAGATGCCCCACGGGTGTGTGAAGTCAGACGGGGGGTAGTGTATATCGTAAGACTATGCGTTTAACATCTGCAGCTGGCTTGCGTCAACGCGACCATCTGCACCTGAAAGAGTGCAGCTCTTACACCGACACTCTGGCAGTGGCATCGAGGAAAGAGATCCAAGTGGCCGAAGCTCTGAAAGCAGAGACTTCAAGCACCGAACGCGCAAGACGCCACGATGTAAAGTGGGTGGTGAAACCCCCGGCCGTTGTGCCAGTCCGCGCAAGCCGGGGCTGAGCACGCGACTTGTCGCCGCATTTGCCAGCCTTGGGCTCGGGGCAAGTCTCCAAACAGTAGTAAAATGCTGCTCTATCGTCATCCAATCCTGGCTTGGTCAGTTGACAAGTATAGGCGTTTGATCGCCCAGTTCATTCTTGTGCTTTTGACAAGTCATGGTTTACAGTTTCCGAGAACTTGGACCATCCACGCTTGACCGGCTGTTGTCTCCTTTGTTTGACCATTGCTCCTCCTACCAATCATCAATTTTTTGGACGACATCATATGAATTGAAGCCAGCATAGCTGTTTTCAATCACAAAAGCGCTGGGGTGCTGATGTCGCCTAAGTTATTAGCAAAACTGACGCCTTGACTTGCCAACTGCCATAGAAAATGCAACAAGCTGATGTGTTTGCCTCAGGATAAAGAATGGCATTTTGTGTCTAATGAGATGGAAGCTGGAGCAATGAATCCATCATTGATCCGATAGAAGTTTCATTGAGGAGTCACTAACTTACAGTTCTTCCGCCCCGGTGAAACGAACTTGTCGTGTTCGCAATAGAGCACGCGAGGGACCGCACCAATTGATGCAATTGCAACCTGCATACGGATAGTCCATTTGGTCATCTTGTGAGCCTTCATCTGCCCGCAGCTTCCTCTCGTGTCTATCTCCACCAACCTTCCTGCTTGGCTCCCGTTCGGGGGTTAAAAATGGGGGCGGGGAGACGCCTGGAGCGGGGCCGGGCTGGCTTTGGGCCTGCCACTTAAAACCCCTGAACGACACGTTCGCCGCGAACCCTGGCACCTGGCGTTTTTCGCGTTAATGAGAAAACCGCGTTTTGGCGGGGGGTCTCAGGGGGGAAGACGCGCTTTTCCCTGCTCGGCTCGAGCAAACCTGGCCTGAGCTAACCATTCCTCTTCTTCACCGTGGGGTTTTCCACTCGTGCACAGCTGCGTTACTTGGTAGCTGCATCCATTGTGATCTGCTCCCGGACCGTAGGATTGGCAATTGGCTGCCTTTGGACCTGAGTTCTCTCCTCGTTTATTACCTCGCAACACAGAACTTCCCTCGACCGCACTTGCGTGGCTCTTTTTGTCAACGACAAACTCTGGTTCTGCGATCATTAGCACTTGGCCTTGGAGCTCTTTGCCCTTGGTGTGGTCTTTCTTGTCGTCACAATTGCGAATTTTGTGCTCCGTCTACTTCTCCGCCGAATCCTCCCCCTCCCACAGAGGCAGCAAACACTGTTTGCTACTTCTGGCCTCCTCCACTTGACCTCTCCACTTGCAAGACATACTCCAGTATACATAATGTCTACCTTGAAGCGCAAAGCCGCCTCGCAGGCTTCTGTGCCTGATTCCAAGAAGCCCAAGGGCAATGCTACCATCACATCCTTCTTCGGTGCCCCCAAGCCAACCGCCGGAGCTAGCAGCAGCAGTGCCAGTACACCCCAAGCGGCCACTCCTAAGTTTGACAAGGAGAAATGGGTCAAGACACTGACGGACGAGCAACGCAAGCTGCTGAAGCTTGAGATTGACAGCCTTCACGAGAGCTGGCTAGTTCATCTCAAGGACGAGATCACGACCAAGGAATTCCTTGAGCTCAAGAAATTCCTTGACCGCGAGACGGCCGCGGGCAAAAAGTGGTTTCCTCCCAAGGAGGACGTCTATAGCTGGTAAGTCGAACCGAAGCCTTGTATCTCTCGCCACGCCGAGTCCGTCCTAAACACTGGTACAGGTCCCGCCACACCCCTCTTAACAATGTCAAAGTCGTCATCGTCGGCCAAGACCCCTACCACAACCACAACCAGGCCCATGGCCTAGCCTTCTCAGTCCGGCCCCCGACACCAGCACCCCCATCCCTGAAGAACATGTACACCTGCCTCAAGAACGACTACCCCTCTTTCGTCCCTCCGCCCAACAAGGGCGGACTCCTCACTCCCTGGGCTGAGCGTGGCGTGCTCATGCTCAACACCTGCCTGACAGTGCGCGCTCACGAGGCTGCCAGTCATGCTAACCGCGGTTGGGAGCGCTTCACACAAAAAGTCATCGACCTCGTCGCCGCCAAGCGCACCCGTGGCGTCGTCTTCATTGCCTGGGGTACACCCGCCGGCAAGCGTGTGCAAAAGATCGATGCCAAGCGCCACCTGGTCCTCAAGTCGGTCCATCCCAGCCCCTTGAGCGCTGCCCGCGGCTTCTTCACCTGCGGTCATTTCAAGAAGGCCAACGAGTGGCTGGTCGGACGTTATGGGGATGACGGCGCCGTGGATTGGGCTCTCGCGCCCAAGACATCAATCTTCACCAAGGCTGGACCCGAACAGGGTGAAGACGAGAAGGCTGAAGCCGAAGCTGAGGCTGCAGCAGAGGCTGGTGGTGATGCTGAGCTAGTCGAGCTGAAGCCCAAGAGCGAGACTGTGACAGATGAGCTCAAGAAGGGCCTCAAGGTGGTGGTGGATGGCGTCGAGAACGTTGCTCCTGAGGTTGAATTGTGACTTGGCCTGCTTGTATGGATGGCTGGTCGACGACAGACTTCGTGTACAACGCCTGTTTTCCATGAAAACGAAAGATGGTCGTGGTACTAATCTCTGCATCGTGTTTGTGTGGTAGCTGTTGTACTGGAGATGAGCATGCGTTCATCATCTCCTTCCGCATGGATGTCACGTTGACTCGACCAGCCATGTAGAATAGAGAGAGACAATCCACATGCGGCTACGCGGACCTAGGTCATGTTTTCTTGGAGATTTGGACGGGTTGTCAGAACTGAGAGGGGCAGAGTGAAGGCTTTGGAAGGCTTCGCCGGGTTGGAGGTTTGAGCAACTCGCAGAAGGGGCGAACGAACGAAGCCGTTGCGGCACGGCTTTAATAACTCACTGGGTGGGTGTTATGGTGGAGGGATTACTTTACATCAACTGTTTGGCCGTCCTCATCGCGGGATTTTGATGGTAGCTGTAGGGCAGAATATGATAGGACTTCGTGGTCCTGTATGGTAGATGTAGATCTTGCGTAATAGAATGGGATGTCCAGAGCACAGCATTGTCTGCCGCGTACCCAACTAGGTGCCCTGAGGGCTCTGTGATCATTTTGTGGCCTGGACGACGCTGGCAACCAATGCTCTTTGTACGACTTGGTTTCGCAGGAAACGCAATGTGTTGATGGTATTGAGTGTGACGGGCTTCACTGTGGTGGGTGAAATTACTGACCATTCGAGATATGGCACCTACCGGTATCAACTTAGAGCTTGCAGCCTGTCCGATGCAGCTACCATTGTCAAGCAAGGGACTCGCAGGGATAGCCGCAACTATTAGATCCTCAAGTACCGAGGTGCCCTCTCAATTTCCGCGGCAAGTACTGAGCTGCTCGGCGGTTATCGTGTTGACTACTTGAAGCACACGGGTGCCGTTCGGTCCCGAAAAAACCAGGGATTGTGGATATCGGCCTTGCCGGCGTGCTGTAGTCGACTTACTGTCATTGATGCTGGGCTGTATTATAGGGTTTAGGGCCGATTCAGACTACCGGGCGGCATCGTCACCACCGAGTCGTGCTTCTCGCAGCGTCGTGCTTAGAGTAACGGGATACGAGCGGTTATCGCCCTCTGCTGTCCGTTTCAAGTAACGGAGCTGGCCGATGGCGGCTGGTTGGCGGCGGGTGATAAGGTCACGACGGCTTTGCTTCCCGTCGTCAACAGTTGGATGGCGAGCTTGTGATCAGCTGATCATAATGATGAACGGAGGGCTAGCTTCCCACCATGGTCGCCAAAGTGCGTTCTAGGGAACCGGGAGTGGGCTAATACGCAGGCGTCCGGATCAGGATATATCGAGCAACAAACTCACAGTGATCTGTCTCGAGGGTTTGTTGCCGTGCTATTGTCATAAAGCTGACAAGAGGGCGCTTGGGGGCAGCCTTGTGTTTTGGGGCTCTGGAAGGTATTGAGGCTCCAGAATCCCGTACGAAGGAGTGCAGAGCGGCAATTGAGTGGGATACAACAGAATAGCGTACGTCAAGCTCGGGAGTGGCAGCATTCCGGCGTCATGGTTCAACTAAAATTTACACTAGGAATCGACGTCCATCGCGGCTGGAGTCAACCGGCTTGGAGAACTCGAAATCCAAGACGGAAAGCGACCCGCATCGCAATGCAGTTTGATTGGCCGTAGCTTGTCGATCCAGGGTCTTACACAGAGCTGCGACAACTGGGACAAGATCGAGGCTGGATCCCGCCTTTCGTCATGCCTCTTCCACGCCTCGTCAGCCATCGTTAGAGCAGAGTGAATGGAGAGTCTGCGGCGCCGAGAGTTTCTAGAGTGGCTATCATCTTCACCCAACCCACGAAAGATATGGACGCAGCAGGTTGAGCGACATCAGCGAGCGGCTGCCCCAAGTCATCCCAGTCAGGACCTGGTTGGAACCCCTCGTTGGGCAGTTAACTCGCCTTTGACTGCTACTGCATGAATCCGGTAAATAGTGTGCCACCTCTGGAGCTAAGAGTTGACAGACAGCTTGCAGCAAGAATGCAGGTCCAGGGGTCTCATCTGCTCCGTAGCATAATGCAGGCAGAGAGCTCTGACCACCCACATCTTGGCTCTGCCCGCGTGAGCGGCACAGGGCAAATCCGCTCTGGATGCAACGGCATGCTATGGGATTGGAGGAGGGGGGGCACAGGTTTGAATGGTGGGGTGGTCGTTGAAAGATTCCGGCACGTAGTCATGGAGCGGTCAATACTCTGTCTCAAGGAAACGAGCTCGCAGGTGCGCTTGCGTCCTTGATGACGATCGCTCTTTCTCCGGAAAGGGAGTAGCGGCGCAGGTGACAGCTCACCGCCCAAGAGGGCCACAGATGCAATCTTCGAGTTTGGGTGGTCTGGGTTGGTCAAGTCCGCCACCAATGACGGCGTGGGGCCACCCACGACCTGCTGCGTTGGCTCAACGAGACCAGGTTGTCCGTTGTGCGTTGGCACTTGTCGTGCTTCATGCCTGACGAGAGAGTGACGCTAGCGACCCCACGACGGCGGGAGTTCATTGGCACCAGCTTCTCTGCGGGGCGAGTCAGTCCACCAGCGCGAACTCTGCGCTTGGAAACAGCATCAACGGCGAAAGTTGACTCGTCCCCCGGACATGCGGGCAAGTTTGTGTTGCGACAACAGCCGTATGTGTGCAACGGCCGTTCTTTCGCTAGCGTTTGGGCGTAATGAGCCGTGCAGCAGCGACGTTGAGCTGGGGACATGAGCCTCGGAGTTTTGTCTGCTTCACAGGGCCATCTTCACACTCGCGGATCGAAGTTCACCAGGAAAAAAAGTGGAACAGTGGCGACGAGCAATGGTGGGGAGCAGTTGAAACGCACCAAGTCCCATGGTCTTCTGTCCTGTCAGGAACGATGCACGCGAGCCAACCTCGTCAACCCCCACACCCATTCAACATTGAACCCAGCAAGTGGCAGGCTGGAAATATGCACCTATCGATTCTCTGAGGAAGTTGACGCTCACAAGAGGGCAACAATTCATCGAAAATTATTCCCGGGGAAATCGATTGGGCTTTGTCTGCTGTACGCTTATACCACATAGTACTGGTGGGCTGCCCGTGTGTTCAAAGCCGGCTGCGGCTGTCTCGTCGTCGCGCCGAGCGTCGTGCCTTCATTTAAAAAAAGAGAACAACCCCAATGCAGCAATCGTTAGCACTAGCCCGTCACCCCAGACACAAGTAGCCTCCGGTGATTCGTCGGTTGGTCAGGTACCTGAGTTGGACCTCCCACCACAGAGCAATTTCCCTTGACCGCGATCGCAAGCCCCTTTCTCGACGCTGGCGGCATCACCAACTTTTCCTTCTCCATCCAACCTTCGCAGCCTCACTTTTGTTCTTTGTTGATACCCTTAGCCTGGTTCCTTTTTTCCTCTCTGCCTATCCCGCCTTGCGAGCACCAGTCACTGCCTTCGGTCCCGTTTACAGCCTCCAGTCGCGACGTAGACGCCAATTTATTTCGTAGCTGTTCAGCTCGACGGCCAAAAATATTTCTTTTCCTCCACCAGCCGCAGCAATCGCATTTCCATTTTCTCACCCGCCACACCCCCGGCCCGACCTCGACCACTCTTTTCTTTCTTGTCGTTGAATTCTCTTCGTCGAATGCCTCGACCGTCGTTCTGCCACTGACGGAACCCGCCTCGGATCGCAACCATGCCGAGCATATTCTCCCGCTTCAAAAGAGATTCGAAGAAGAAATCGCAGCTCGTCACGGATCATCTTCCTGTGAAGGAGGTTTGGGAAGATGCCTGGACCCGCAAGACGGTTGAACCGGAAGAGATCCACGAATTGATTAGGTTTTGCACGGAGGAGCTTAAGGCTCGGGGTATGACATCAAGCCTGATCTCTGCGGCCGTCTACCGGCCCCGTGCAACTGCATCCAGCTAACGCCGTACTCGCAGGTCTCGACCTTCCCTTCTTGCTACTCCCTTTCCGTCCAACATCAGATCCCAGCGCCGTTCGCACCTTTGTGCGACACTTTTTCGACGGCCGCGATGGGAGTCAATCACTCCGGGGGGAGGCCCTGGCTACCGAGTTGCGCATGACTGAGCCTATGGTCATCTCCGGCGTAATTAAGTGGTGCTGGTGCAGACTTCAGGGTGGTGTTGTTGGCTGGGATTCCTATGAGCTTTTCAAAGTTGGAGAGCACGGTACGCAGCTCCGCACTTAGTGCCGCCTGTGGCATATGAAGATTGACAAATTGCAGATTCCCAGATGGCCCGAGATTCGTTCAAGACGTTCATTCCCCTCAGCGTCGAGAGTGAAGCACGGGTTGGTATCATTTTCAGCTTTTTTGACCTGTTATCCGCCATTGCAGCCCACGGAAAGACAAACGGGTTTGGTGGCCGGAAGCTCTCTCGGATGGCTGCATGGTGGGCCTTCGAGATCAAGGATGACGGCAATGGCTTCGAAGGCGGATACAAATCATGGCTGAGGCAAGCAAACGCCCCGAGCTCGAGACTACTGGTCAGATCTCACCCACTAACAGTTCAACAGAGCTGCCGATGCCACGAGCCATCTGTTCTTCGCCTACCTTAGATCCCTTGCTCCCCAGCCTACCAGGGGCGGCATTTCGCTGCTCCCCATGTCTCTGCAGAAGCTCCTGCAGGAAACCGAGTATCCACCACAGCGGCCAGCCCTGATGCAATCTTCAACCAACAGGGTTGCTATGATTGTCGATACAGTGTCGCCTACCCCGTTCGCACTCCTCCGGCGGGCCAACCATTTCCAATACCGTGACGAAGACCGCGCACTCCGAGAGTACGCTGAGTATGAGGATCCGGTTAGTGCCTTGACCGAGGAGTGTCGTAGAGTTCTTAGAGCAGTCTCTGCCGCAAATCAGTCCAAGGCAGTTTCTAGTTCTAAGCATTCAACAAGTTTGCGCGATGCTTCGTGGTCTCGGTTTGAAGACATCGGTTTTGCGAGCGCCCTGGAAGAAGAGGATGAGGATGACGACACTAAGATCGGAGGTACTCGGCGCCAGCAAGGTCTGCGATCTACCCCCGCATCTGGTAACCTAGGGCGGCCAACTACGCCCTCCTGGGCCGACTTCCTTTCCTCGGGCTTCGTGGACGACAAGGGCCAGACCCCGTCGAATCTTCTCTTGCCCCCAGACAAGGTCTTACCCCCGATTGAAACTGCGGTGCGACAACGGAGTTCTCAATCTCACCGTCCAAGGCTGGAGAGCGAGCCGCATCAACTTGAGCCAGGAGAGTTGGCGAGCATCACCCGATTCGATCTCGACGACGCATTCTGGTGGGTATGGATGAGCAGCTTGGCCCCAGAGGAAACCGCTGAAAGAAAGGCGGCTTTTGGCCGCTGTGCCGTAATCGAGACCCTCATTCGCACGGGGCGATGGTTGGTGATGGAGGAGATCGTAAAGGGTGCGGCCCCCGACCCCGAGGACGGGGCATATATCGCCGAGAAGAAAAGCTTCTTTAGCTGGACTCGCCGTGGGAAGGGCATCAGCAGGAGAAAGTCAACAGGCAAGCACGCCTTAGATAGAGGCGACGGTCTGAAAGCGAGCAGCACTATGGGTTTCAGTAAGACCAGTATCGGTCCTGATCAGCAAGCAAAGATCCAGGCCGCCGCTTTACAACTCCAGATGAAGGAAAAGCAAAAGGCCCAGCAGCAGCAACAGCAACATGTGGAGCGTCGAGGAAGGAATGACGCGGATTTGATGGCTGAGAAGACTAACAGCATTCTCACCCTTCAACCGAGCATTCTCAGCGAAGCCTCACCGGCAGTTAAGTGGGCTAACAAGTACGACAAAGAAACGATTCGTGAAGCCTATTTGTCCAATGCCAATGCTGGACGCGGCTCCAGCATCACTCAGACCAACGGGCATGCGACCCCTCAGACTAACGGACATGATCACCCCCCGGAGCTACCGCCAAAATCGCCTATTCAAATGCCAAGCTCTCCCCCATTCGTAACAAGGATCGAGACACCGGAGCCAGAGGTGCCCAATCTAATGGAGAAATCCTTTGAAGTACCGAGGGAGACACACCCAGCTGAAAGGTCGTCTGACGTCGGACGTAGCACGCCATTGCCTCCACCCAAGGAAACCGAGAGCATCGAACTAGTTCGAGAGAATATGGTCTCGCCCGATCTTGACCTTAGCCCCGAGAGCAAGAAGCAGCGCAAGCTTCACAAAGAAATGACTAAGGTTGCTGGGAGCGCCACCGCCAGCGGTGGTGGTCTCAGGAAGTTGTTCGCCCGTAAAAACAGACAGTCCAAGCTCCCGGAGAATGCAGCCCATGAGGTCAACACCATGGTTGCCGCCAGCGAGAAAGCGCCTGCACCCGCCCCTGAGCCAGTTGTTGTACCGACCCCTGTCCCTGCTCCTGCTCCCTTCCAGCCGTCAGCAGTGGAGAGGGCCCCAAGACAGCCCGAGAGCCCGGCAGAGCGCTTCGAAGCTCCTCCATCCCCCACACCTCCCACTCCCGCCAAAGTCCCAGCCGCTCCAGGCACGCCCCCTGTGCCCGAGCCGACCTACGAGCCTCCGGTTCAGGATGATGTAGTGGAGCCGGTCGAGGCGAAGAACGATTTTTCTCGGTTCGATCAAGGCCCACTTCTTGACCAGCCCGCCTTCGCTCCCGCCGAGGAGGATGATGCCGATGATGCTGTGCCTCCTCCAATTGCACGGCACTCTTCTCGTTCCCCTTTGCCATCGCCTCAGGCGGGCGAAGAAGCGGCAGCCCCACCTCCGCCTGTTGCGCGCAAAGTTGACCCCCAGGACCGGTGGGCTCAAATCCGCAAGAACGCTGCCGAGCGTGCTGCTCAACGCCAGGCCGGACAGCCAGAGGATAAGAAGCCTATCGAGATTGATGACGACACAAGCGGTGAAGAGAGTGAGTTGGTTTTTTCAGAGCCCGTTGCAATTCGTACTGACAGTAATTCCTTCTAGCCATTGAGTCCCGCGTCGCCCGGATTAAGGCCAGAGTTGCCGAGCTGACCAGCAGTGCCGAAGGCATCCATGGGCCTGGCAGCCGGACGCCTCCTGTCCGCCGTTAGTCGCGATGCCTAACCCTTGCCAGGTGCTTCTGTCATGGCCTGTTTAATACAGGTCACAGACGGGGATCGGCAATTGAAGAATGCAGATCATAAGGAAACCACAGTACTCTCCTCGGCATTTCAGATGACTTCTTCTCACTCTCGGTGCGGTGGTTTCCCTGAGATCTGATGAGGGCTCGGCTTTTGCGCTCGGCTTGGCGAACATGCCATCCCTCGCTTTATCTAATATCGTCGACAATAGGCGATTTTCCGCGATTCCCGCTGCTTCGCATGTGTTTTTTCTACTCTCCCGATGATACCACTAGAAAATGTTGTTCTGCGGGTGTTTTTGTTGCATTCTACTAGCAAGCAGGCGAAGGGAGTGCTACATCACTAGGCACCAGGCCACTCTGCTGTTGCTTTCACCCCGACTAGGGATTTTGCCAATACTGGGCCAGTTCAACTAGTTCCCTTTGATATTTCCTTGCGCCTTTTTCTTCGCCCTTCGGGGTGTGAGGGACATTACTCCGGGATTACAAGCGGGATTGTTTTCGCTGGACCGGGAGGAAGGGGAAGAAGAGTAATTCTCGCGGGCCAAGCTTTTTGGGGGTAAGGAGGACGGGATGGATGGTTGGCACACCAAAAAATCTTCCGCAACTCGGCCGTCGCTGATTTACTTTTCTTTCTTGTTGCTTATCTTAATGCTGCCTACCATCATCCCTAGACCTAACTACTTATGGTTTTTGGGAAGAAGCCGAGAGTTGCTGTTGTTGTTCGTGTTTAGATGCTGTGGGGAGTTGTTCTTCGGGAATGCCGAATGTATTTTGCTGTCCCTCTTTTTCTTCTCTCATATTCTTCGTCATTTTATCTACTAATCTCCGCCGAGAGGTCCTCTTAACATCCATTGCTATTTGCGAAGAGCGAGTGTAGCATGGTAAATCTGCCTGCTTTTTGCTTCCGATGCTGCGGTGTTTGTTACTGTCCTGGCAATCGAGTCATTGCGTTGTTGGATATTTGACGAGTACACGCCTTGATGCAGTGAAATGACCATGACTCTCTGTGTTCTCGGTTCTAGTTTGCAAAAGGGTCTTGTCTTTACAATGTTACCCTCTTCAAGGGTCATTTTCGTGTCAAGTCCGTTCCATGAGGTGCGATACACGAGTGTGGAGTTGTTGGTACTTAGAATACACTGAATACAGAAGAACTTGCGGAGACCGACTCCCAAACGCCTGCTCGCTTGCTACCTTTACAGAGTTACATGTAACAAAAACAGCTTTGTCATCGCCCCTGTCATCCGTGCTCTGCCCTTGGGAGCTGAATCAATGCCCGCACCTGACAGACTCAAACATGAGAACAGACGCCCACAAGGAGAGAGGAGAAACAGAACACATCTTTGTGCGAATATTATACCAGCAGCCAACGGGCCTAGTCTATCTATGTTGGTTCATCCCAGAAAGCAGCCGTTTTGGTCTCGTAAAACGCCAAACATGCTAATTACGTAGTTCGCCTGCCGGGAAAAGATGTACAGTCGGGATGTCATGAGTGAGAAAACACCATGAGATCGAAAGGAATAGGATGACAAGGAGAGGGGTTAGTCGTCCAGTTCCGCCAACTCGTTGTGATTCCGCTCTCTGACCAGAGCCTGCTCGTTCACGCTGCGGAAGGCGCGCTTTCCGACTTCATAGCTGCTGATCATAATGGCACAAGCCGGCGCAACCTTGAGGGTGCGGGGAATCCAGCCCCTGAACAGTCCTGGAAGCCCCTCAGTCTTGAAAATGTGCCAGAGTAGTCGCGCCATGTTGCTCTCCTCGGGCACTGCAGCAGTGCTTGCAAGATTATGGGGTGCCACGCCTCTGCTGGCCAGCGATGAGGGCGAGTCCCGGTAAACCTGGGTGCGCGTCTTGCCGACATCAAAGGGCGTGGTGGCAACACTGGCGATGGCCCCTGATGCCGCGCCTGCAATAAAACTGTCGGTGAAGGTATCGGCATGATTCCCGCGGCTTTGCGAGCGGCGACGAGCGTGGGCCCGCTCGCGCCCAGCGAGTTTCTCGGTCCGGCCGCGCGCATGTTCACGAGCGTCGGTAAGTTTTCCACGGATTGTCTCGTACCCAAGCCAGTACATGCCGGAGAAGGGCACATCACGCCAGAGAGTCAACGTCAGACCACGCCACAGAGCGCGGTAGCCGTGTAGGTTTACCATATCCTTGATACCGCGGAAGGTGTCGAGGAAGGGTCGGCTCGGGCCGGGTGACGTTGTCTTTGATCCTTGCAATGCTTGTAACCGTGTACGGAAGAGCTCCACGGGGCTGACGGCAGTGGCGGCGAGGATGCGTGCGACGGAGCCACCCACTAGCGGCGCATATTCATCTCGGACCCTCATGCGCTGGATTGGACTCGCTGGGTTGAGCCGCAGCCACTCGTATCCAGTAAAATAGATGATGTTGGCAGGGATGGCCATGACAAGTGTTGGCGACAGGCCGCGCCATAATGTCGTCACTCCCTCATTGCGCGCAATCTTCCGGAGGCCATCTACGGTCGAGTTGAAGGTGCGCTGCTGCGTCTGCTCGACAGCGCATTCAGCTGCCGACCTGGTACTGGAGGTGATGATTCCCTCGCCGATTCGTGGACCAGCGAGGCAGGCTTCGGTAGTATTATTCATAAAAAAGACCTCCCGGCAGCAAGCTGTGACACCGAGATTCTGGGGCTGGAAGGCATTCGGGCTGGTCACAGCGAGCTTCCGAAAATCGACTGGGGCGGGCTGCGAGACACCTTGAGACTGCCACCGCACACGGACGACGTCGAGAGGTGTCACTGGAGAGTAGTAAGTTAGCGCGCGTTGGCCAAATCTCCAACCTCATGTTGTGCGACGAACCAAGCAGACCAGTCAGTAAGCTTCCCGATGTTGCCGATAGCATCTTTTGCCAGGCCGTGATCTCAACGACCTCGGTGGCAACGCTGTCGAGAACCTCCTCGTGGATTATTCTATCGTGATCCTGGCCATCGCTGTGCTGTCCGCTCCGCACAAAGGGAGCCAACGGAGCCATGTCGCTTTTGTCCGTGTCCGCGTTCCAGCCGCTCCCCAGCGGGGAGATATTACTAGCCCACGCTGTTCCGTGTGGGACCGGATATCGCTGAGTAGTTGCACCTAGTTGATCGGAGTGGAGGGGAGGATGCGGGAGACAAAGAGGTGCACCGTAGATGATAGACGTTGTTCGTTCTGCGAGAGGTGAAAAACGCGGCCGGGTCCGGAGCTCGCCTCCTCAATTACCGACCAGGGCGGAATATTCTGGAGTGACGCAGCGAGGAAAAAAAAAAAAGCTCGGACCGGCGAAGATAACCATTGGTATCAGTAAAACACGGCACACCCACCACCTAATGACATGATGTCATTCACCACGCTAGTGGTTTGGAATTATCGTAATCTGCGATAGTTAAAGCTTCCCAAAGAAGAATTGAAAAATCAACTACTCTGTATTTTCTAGTGTTTCGGTGAATGGTACGAATGGAAAACCGATACGTTGATCAGAAATATGAGAAAGAATGTGCCTTGGTGCCAAGTCTGACAGGCCACACAAGCACACAAGAGAGAACATCCTGTTTTCTCAGCCAATAACCCGACTAACTGACCCTGAAGAAACAGCCCGAAATCAAATCCCCACAGTGGAATGCTCCGAACAACACTCCGGGTCCGCCCCGGCGCTGCCTTTACGCTTGTGCCGGGAATCCCCATCTACCACGTGTCTAGATCCGTCCACGACAGTGGGATTTGATCTCAATGCCAAGATATCACCGCAAACCACTTGCCGAACACACCACTTCCGCACCTGGGCATGGTTTCCTCGAGGCACGCCATCGCCAATCTACATTAACTTCATTACTTAGGTACCTTATGAGCTTACCTACCCACTTGTCCAGAATTGCCGGCCGTCGCCAAACTCGGCTGAGAAGTCTAGTCACTTCGCAGACTGTAGACTGCAGAATGCATATGTACCCCGAGCACAGCAGCAGCAATGGGGCGAAAAAGCCACTTCTGCTCTCCCCTCCCCCGCGTTTTCCCCTTCCCCCTTAATATTTGCCCGCTACTATGGGTATATCCGCGTTCCCCGCAACGACGACGTAAGCTCCTTTCCTCTCGTTACATTAATTGGCAAATGTTTTTTTTTTTTTTCCCAATTTTTTTTTCTTTTCGTGTGCGTTTGTTCCTTCTCTTCGAGTCTATGGCGCACGAAGATCTGCCTTAGATGGCGTGTTGTTCCCCTTCGTCCTGCTTGCATTTTGGATGTACCCCACAAAACAGTTTCAAGATTTCAAGTGTTGAATTGTGGAATATACGTATGGCACGTCGAAACAAGCCCCCGTAAGCTTTATAGAGTGGAGTACCCAAGAGAGCCAAAGGAACCCAGACTACATGCGTGGAGTACGTACATGGAGTAGAGCCGCCGGAATTTGCAAGGCCAAATACCCCGTCCTACCTACCCCCGTAGGTACCTAACCAAAGTAGGTAGGTACTCCTGTACTCTCTTGTACTCTGTACAAACCACCTTGTGAACCTCGACATCGGACGCTAGCGACCGAATGCCGGCACATGGAATCGCATACACATGCAGTTGCCTTGTTCCGTGACTCCTCGGATGACCTGCCTAGCTAGGTAGTCCGAGATTCTGTGCCAGTGTCAGACTTTTCACGCATTGTCGACTCACAACAAAAGCATATAGAGAGAATAGACTGTCAATAGGGGTATCAAGCATATGCCCATTAGGTACCTGTGGATGAAAACGAGAAACTCGCTCAGCTTGCAGACTATGTATTGCATCTACACCAGTGAAATTCACCTCCGGCAGTCGATTGACCCACATCAACAAGTCACGCCTCTTGAAAACCGTTCAAAATTCCTACAGGGCGTTGTTTTTGTGCCCAATGTGCAATATCCTAAATCACACCAGTAAATGCACAAGACAAAAGAAACAATCATATCCATGGCCATGCCGTGTAATTACATTTGCCAAGAAACATGCGAATATGCCAACCTGTCAACTGTCTGACCTGTCAGGAGCATCTAAACTTGGTGACAGGTTCTTGATGAATGTTAGGTACCCAAAACGACTTTTGAAAACCGCTCCGAAGAGAAATGCTTTGGCGACAAAAGAAATAATCACTCGTCAGTGGAGTTTCTCCTTCAGGTATACAACCGCTGCATAGCCAGCGCAGCAGCTGATCGTCATGTTGTGCTGACACCACGGGCACTTGACCATGGTCGTAATCGCCCCTGAAATTCCCAGAAGCTTGTCTTCAACCACCGCATCCGGTTTCGCCATGCATTCGTAAAGCTTGGAAGGCATGTCGTGGTAGAATTTGCAGTTGCAGCATTCAACAAACATCTTAGCGACAGGATCCTTGCGTAGCCCAGCATTGGCAAGGGGTGGTCGCGCCGAAATCCCCGCCTGGAGTTGCATATGCTTTGGCAGCGCCGAGAGCACCGGCGCTCGGTTGGCACCGGAAGCAGTTGGTTGAGCAGGGTCCGATGTCGAACGCGACGGCTGCTTTAGGATCGAGACGGGAGGCGGACGCGAGGCCGGTGAGTGATTGAAAGGACCAGATGCAGCTGGAGCTGTTGACGATGATCGGGTAGAGGCAGCTGATGAGGGCCTCAATAGCGGGGTTGGTGCCGATGTCATCCGTGGTGGCAGGCCTGTTCTCGCAACGGGGTCTAGTGAAGGAGACGCCGTTCTAGGGAATCTTGGAGACTCGGGGGAAGAAGGTGTCGTTCTGGCCTGGCCAGGTCCCCGCACTGTGGCATATTGCGTCTTGGTCATTCCAGGAAAATCTGCCAGGTACGGATTGCTCCCAGCAACATCCAGGTAGGCATTGAGCCCGTTGGCTGCGAATGCCGGCCTGGCGACCGAGCTGGTGCTAGATTTGTTCTCGCTCAGGGGTGCCTGCATGTCTTCGGTCGTTGCTGCGGAGCTACCTCTCCTCTCTCTTGCCGTCACCGTTTGTGGCATCTGCACATCCCCCGACAGGCTTTCCTTCGGCTGGTGCCGCTTCCTGTGCTTCCGCCTCTCAGCATCACCCAGCTGCTCACCCTGGGACTGAGAAGTTCTTCCGCCAGATGGAGATGATACCAGTTCTCTTGATGTCTCCTGACTGTTTACCTTATCGCGGGCCTCCTGGCCGGTGATTGACTCTGGGCTACTTGCGCCTGGAGACATCAACTGCCCAGGAGATGTAGGCGACCGACCGCCGACCAAATCACGCTTCTTTGATCGTGGCGGAATCTTTATTGTGGGCTCAATGAATCCTTCACTGCTTGTCTCACCCGTCGACGGCGTGTTCGGAAAAACAGCCGCCCTCGAAGTCTCCCGGGATGGTTCGGAGCTGGCAGGGGCGGGATATGGCTGCTGTTTCTGAGCATCCGCTAGCGTCTCGTCGATGTTGTCAATGTGATCAAGATGGGTGAAGGAGGTTGTGAAGGACTGGGCATCTGTATCTATATCAACCGGCAGTGCAGTCCTGCTCCATCTGTCTTCCTCTGTCATCTCGGCATTCTCGTGCTCTTCCGACTTAGCCAAACGAGGTGTGCTAGACGTGCTCGAGCCATCCGAAGACTGTCGCAGAGTCACATCATCATCCTGACTCGCCAGTGAGTCAGTAGCATGCTTGATATCTCGAGCGATGAACGGCAAGTCTTTGGACGACTGAGGTCGAGATGTGTCAGGGGTGGTGACTGGTGACGGAAGTGGGGACCCATCCTCGTACGCTGAAGATGAGGATGAACCCTCCGAAACACGGCTCCCGGCATGAGCCTCCACGGCCGCTGGCTTGGGTGGAGATAGCGACGGCGTTTGCGTAAGAGCAGCTGGGACTGTCTCGGGAGCATTCAACGTCGACACAGCCGTCGGTGCCATCATATCTGAGCCTAGCGTGGAGATTCCTTGGCTAGGAGGTGACAGTCGTGACTCTACTCGGCTGCGGAATGTCGCATCAGGAACAGCCAAATGAGAGGTCTTCGGAAAAGTTGGTGATTGCGGACCGCCCCTCGAGATGCTCAAGGCCGCTTTCGCAGCGTCACGCAAGCTTCGGGTCTTCTTGCTCTGGTGGCTGGGGACTGAGCCGGCGATGGATGGATTGCTGGAGTTTACTGAGCTTTGCGTCGTAGCAGGCCTTTCGTAGAAGACAGGTGCGCCGGGTCCATGGGGAGTATATACTGAAGTCCCAGGACGCTCCTCGGTGAGTCTCCCGCCATCCGACGTCAATCCTGCCTCCGAGGAAGCGGATGCGCCAAGGTCCGGGCCTGAAGATGCGTGATCCGGGTAGTTGAAGTAATCAGTGTGAATGCTTGCCCGTTTGGATTCTTCCTTTGCGGCAGGGGTTGTCCTGATGCCCGCAATCTTGAGTGCCACGGATTTCGCTTCCTGTGAAAAGGAAGGCCGCCTTCCATGTTGTGTGTGACGGGAACTGCTCCGAGTCGATGAAGAATAAAGACTACCGTTGTTGACCAACTGCTCGTAGGCAGCCTCGGCTACCGAGCGGTCTCCACTCTGATCTCTGTGTTGGTGAGAGCGTCCGTCCCGGTGGCGGCCTCGATCCACCTCTGTGTCACCGCTACTCTTCCCATCTCGACCCCGGAAGATCTTAGACGCGCCTTGCAGCAAGCTGTTACTCCGATGGTGTGCCGTCGTTGACATCTGGCGTAGCATGGGGGTCCTCGAAGCTGAGGGAGGAAACATCTCTCGAGTGGGTCTTCCTTCTTGCCTCGCCTGTATGGATTGAGAAGAGGAATGACTCGTAGGTGCCGAACCATCGGAGGGAGGTGAACGAGGGTACGACTGCCCATCGACGCCATCGTCACGCGCTAAATGATGCGAGAGAGATGGGGGGATTTGGCCATAGTTGGCAAGGTGGCTCTGAAGAGCCTCCTCCCTCTCTCTGTCGAGTTTGACACCGCCTACAAATCTTGCGGTGCTGTGAGCATCATCCGAAATAACCTCAGCCATAGCAGGCTGCTGAGGCTGAAGTCTCTGCAAGTCATCGGCAGAGACAGCCCGTTCCACATCTCGAGGATGATTTTGTGATTGGTTTTCCGCGAGCAAGTACTGGCTGATCAGGAGAGGATCAGACATTGAGCGGTCTGAATTCGTCAACCCACCTGCCCTCGAGGTGCGACCGTTGATTTCCGGTGGTGGCGATTTGCTGAGTCTAGTCGCAGTTCGTCTCTTTGCCGCCCTTGCGTCCCGTTCTGCCTGCTCCTTTTCCTTTTTCCGCCGCTCTGCCTCCTTTTTCTTCTCTTTCTTCCTTCGCCCGTAGCCCTCCCAACTCGGAGACTGACATATTGACGACTGATCTGACATCTCTGCGTCGTCGGGGGCTATGAATTTCACTTGCTTTGGAAGAGGCTCAACTGTTGACCCCGCTTCATCCCCAACACTCGGTTCGCTGCCCTTCTCGGTCTCGAACTCCGACTCAGCTGCTCGAGGTTGATCGCGTTTATCGCTGCGGGTGGGCAACGGAATGGCAATAGAGAGCGGCGGGAGGATTACGTTGCGCTGGGCAGTTTTCAGCGTGAGGTGCTTTTGTTGCTGGACAATCGCCTCAGCACGGCGGGCCTGCAGGGTGTCCTCTCTCGCTGGCTCAACGGGCGGCGGCGGTAGAGACAACGGGGCAGCGGCCGTGCCACTTTTTAATTGCTCCATCTGTTGAAAATACGAGGCCAGGTTAGACATGCCGCAGTCTGAGACACAGACAAACAAAGAACAAAGCGGGCCACACCGGCCGGGTGGCCAAGGGGTGGTCAAGCGTACCTTTTGCTGTTTGTCCAGCTCCAACATACGGTGGATGCCCCGCAAAGCCGCCGTCTTCCTCTCAATCTCCGCCATGGCGGACGGGGGCAGAGGCCCGTAGCCATAGGGAGAGAACATGATGCTGTCCATGGCGACCGGGTAGACGCACACGGGACGACGGGGAGGGTGGGGTTAGAGAGGAAAGGAAAGCCGTCGACGCAGAAACTTTCCCCGGAGAAGGGGACGTAGCTATGTATGGACAAGACGCGGTAGAGATGCCGGGGTTGGCAAGACGGCAAGACACTGCCGTCCTCCGCACGACGTAATCAAGCCAGGGAGAGGGTCTGTTGAGATGCTGGAAAGCTTGGATCGGGTCCCACCAGGCATGGCTTGTCGCGAGAAAGAGGAAATGTTTGAAATTTGGCGCGCGTAGCCGCAGCTACTGGGTGAATGCGAGTGAGTGTCTGGGACGGGTAAATTCTTCTTCCCCCCAGCTCTTCATCCGGGTGGCAATTTGCAGCGAGGGCGAAGGTCGACAGCGACGAAAACCCCCCGGCTATTAAGAGGATGGGCTGGAGGTGACGAGATGGGGAACGAGCAGTTGGTCATGCTCTGCCGACCCGAGTTGCCAGCTCGTCCAGGGCGAGGAGAGATGAGGAGCCGCAAACCGGAGTGCGGCTACACTGCGAGACACGTAGCCAACCTAGCCTTTCACTGCCCTGTATCACTGTCTGCAGCATCTGCAGATATTGCAATGCCCATTCACCGCCGCCTCAGCCATGGAATTGTCAGGACGACGGCGACGGCGACTTGCATCGTCGCGACGAAGGCGGAGCCCTGGGTCCATTGCTATTTTTTTCCCGCGGCCGCTCCTTCCGAAGAGCACGCCAGAGACCGAAGAACCGTGCCTATTCGTGAAACCGAGATTGACTGAGAAATCTGAGTGCGTGTGGCACACCGACCGGTCAAGCAGCTGAGTGGATGCATGTTGTTTGGAGGTGAAGTTGTGAGCTGACATGGTGATGCCAAGCTGTTGCACAGGCAGGCACATCCCCCCCTGAGTGAGAGAGCTTTGGAGCATCCCGGGTGGGGTTCGTCGCCGCCAAAACGGCGGGCTCCAGCCAAGGCTAAGCTGCCTACCTAAGCTTTTTGGCACCCGTTTGCCCTCTGCAACGATCGACTTGGCCATGACGCCGAGATTCTTGTCGGCCATGGCATCAGGCTCGTCCTTTGCCAACTTGAGATGGGAGAGAGCCGCATCAATGACTTCACATCAACAATGCCAGTGTCGCGCTGTGAACTTGCCAACTATTTGCTAGTCTGCCTCGGCTGCCCGCAGCTGGGCCGGTCTGCCTATCTGCAGTTCAGAATTCTCGCGTCATTCTTCAATTTGAACCTGCATTGGGCTGGAGAGTCTGCGCGACTCATCTAGCCTTCGCTTCGGCCACTTCTACTTCGCGCCCCCAGTGCCACCTCGAATGTGCCACAGATTCGCTGCCCCTGAGATTCCGCAGTCGAGTAAAGGCAATACCACCCGACGAGATTGAATCTGATGTCTTACCTGCAGCCACTGCATCGAGAACACGGCCTCGTCCCGCCCAGGTCCTTCTCACGTCTTCAACTGCAGCAATGGCAGCATTCGGAGAGGGAAATTTCTCTCCGATGCAGGCGCCATTTCTTCTCACTGACCCATCTGCAGCCGTCCGCGGGCCAGCGAAACTTTGCGTCCGTCCTGCACGCCACGCGGCGGTCCCCATAAATCATCTGGGACGATTGTTTCTCTCTCTCTCTCTCTCTCTCTCTGTGTGTGTGTCAGGGGTTTGGACGGTGTTTTCACGGATACTACCTCATGGCAGCCATGGATCACGATGCCGCCGGGTACCATCCCGCCCCGTGTGGGTTCCCTTGGGATCGGCTTTGGTCACTTTGACGACTCCGGCAAGCCTGTGCTGGTTGGCTGAGCCTGTATTTGGGCCGCAATCCTGGTGAAGGCTCGACAAGATGTTCAGGGGCACTACAACCACGGACAGTATCACACCGTTTCTGCCTTGTACTGTGATACAAACACGGGTCGCGTCTCGCCTGTGTTTCCTGGTTGACGATACTCCGCGGATATTATCCAGAAGCTTTTACCAGAAGGCGAGGATTAAATTCCCCGCTGCAACCAGCTCCCTGGCCCCCGGAAAGAAGAACCCGTCAACTGCGGGAAAGTGGTGTTATATTGAGCATTACGCGTTCGGTCTCTGGGGAAGTCATTTTCTTCCCGCTCTGACTTTTGCACTCGGTTGGGTGCCCTGCACTCCCTCTTCGGCCTTGACTCTTGACGTGAGAGGGCCGCCTTGGGCCGCCATTGGCCAGATAAATCGTCGGCCCCGTGGGGGGAGGCACTTCGTTGCTATTTCCGGCTTATTTGGGCAAGTTAATATGCCAACGGCACGCCGGCAATCGGCAAGCTTACATTGAATAAGCGTACCCAAATCTGCCTGTTGCCAACCTGCCGAGAGAACTCAAGCTTCTGCTGCCCAGACTGCCCAGATGGTTGCCGCTCCGTCAAGACGAGCGACTTGGCTTGAGAGTCATGGCTCCGTCCTACCTTGTTCGAACTCTCGATAGCAAATGTCGTGCTAACCGCGTGATACAGAACAAAATCTTACTCCGCAAATCCCAATGTCCCGCTAGTACACGTGAACTGGGCTCCGCATTAGATTCGGGATCGAGACAAGTATTGGGCTGGCTTGAACTCATCGTGGCCTTGGATGACAGTGTCCAATCTCCAGTGTCTATCCTCGAGCAACATCGGCAGATCATGATCGTCAACGTCCGCCGAGCACCTCATGATCAGCGGGAATCCTGGTGCCTCACTGTACTCTGACGAACAAGGCTGAACTTGTTGCTCGACAACTAGCCTCATGTCTTCCCTCCCTCCATGCCTACTGCTCAGGGCTTGGATGCAGCATCATATGGGTTCCTGCACCCCAGGTCGCGGGCCTACGGGTGTTTTCCCGGTGTGTCGGTTGAGGCGTTCGGGAAGTCATTTCTCCACCTGTCTGGAAGCGCAGCGGGCGTACTCCTGGCGCTTTAGCCGACCAAATGACTTTTTCTTCTTCCTTTCTCGTTGATCAAACGACGCCTTGGTTTCGAGGCCTTTATTACTCAGCATTGCTCCTACCATCAAACCCGGTCTGATGCTGTCAGTGTGCGGCAACAAGACGCCCAACGGCCCAAGTGCCGAGAAGATCAAGAGGTGAATGGCGCGCTTCCGGTCGACCATGAGTTCACACAGCGTCGGGCGCGTAATCTGGATAAAGGACCGTGAGATCCGTCTTGTCGATCCAGCGAAGGTTGTCCCACCCAGCCGTTCGGACCCCACGGCATTTGTGGTCGACCCGGTCGCCACTCCGCTAGAACGTGGAGACACATCGGTAGACTGATAGAAGCGGCTTCTGGAACTGTTATCCGAATTACTGTGCATGAATTGAGCAGTCTGTTGGACAGGATCTGAGTTGATCTGCTGACCGCGACATTGCAGGCACGATAGAAAATCCGCGAAGACTTTACGGTCTCACTTTGTTCCACTCCTTCTCGTCAATGCCGTTGTAGTTCACCTCTGCTGCCTACCTGGAACACCTCCCTGGACTCGGTTCGTCTCATGGCCTCCGGAGCTCCGTCATAAGTCCGTGGCCCTAGAGCAGAGTCTCAACACCATTTTCTGCTAGCCCAAGTTGGTCAGCCAATGACGCCCCTACAGTCTCGAGGTTTCGCTCGGCGATTCTTTTGTTTCCCACCACTCCGCTTGTTAGTCCTATCTGAGTTTTGACTGCGGGGTCGGCTGACTGTTCTTTCTTTATCAAGCCACTACGTTCTCCGGAACAGCGAAACGGGTGTGGTTGGAGAACACCATCACTACCAGATGGTTTGCGCAATCGCTCGCTAACTGGTTAGCGATGTCACCGGCGAGCTGTTGACCGTAAGGCTACCACACAAGTGTAGAAACTAGCCCCCTAAAGCAGGTAGCCCTTGACCGGTTTTTGCACGTGCGGGTGTGTGTGTGTGGCCAGGAATAGGGGCGGGAAAAGGGAACTTTCGGGGCGTCATTGTCTTCGCTTCCATATAATTCTCGCTCGCCTGTCCTGCTCTACCACCCCAAGCACCTAGAAATGTATTCCGCTGGCCCATCCCATCCACACTGCGGTCTCCCATCCCTATATATTGCTTGTCGATCAACACTGTTTGTTTATTGTACAGGTAAAGATGGGAGGGTTGAGTAGACAGTGGCGCTGCCCCATGTCATCCCGCCCCCTCAGCCCGTCCCACGGGAGCTGAATCGTGCAGACAGGGAGAGCTCTAGAACCAATATCGCCTACCTACCATAGTTTACAGATGGGTGGGTGGGTGTCCTCGAGGTCTACCTTGTGCGCCCGCAGACCTGGCGAGACTCTTTGTGTGCGTCTATTGACCAATCTGTCTAGGTAGGTACACAACTTTTCATAACACTACCTAGGTAGGTACCTTAGGCGGTTAGGCAACAGCCCGGCTACCCGCCCTACGTGCCTATCTACCTTTTGAGTATGGCGCATCTCGACAAAAGTTTCGCTGAGCCAGGTTGGTACTTCCATGGCGGCAGTCTAGAGCGTGTATGTAGATGTCACGGGTTTGATAGATATTGGTGATTCGTATTGACGGCTGAAAATTGATCTGGGGTAGTGAGGTCAAGTTCCGCGAAGAGATGAGGCTAGCTAGCTGGTGCGGCACCCAACTCCGTCGCTCGGTTGGGCAAAACAAGGACGTCCATTTGACTGGAGTCCTGAGATAGGGAGCCGGTACTCGAACGTCTCAGCGCAGAGAGGTCCCCTCGGAAGGATGCAGGGTTATATTTCGGGGTCGTGAGAGAAGATACCATGCAGATGCTGAACAACGGATCAAGAGGCTGTGTCTGAACACAGCATACGATATCAGGTTGGGCTTATCAAATCCACGTAGCTTGGCTCTGGTTTTCATTGTCTGTTCACCGCTTTGTAGTTTGCGGGTACACGTAAGTTTGAGTAAAACACAGCTGGTAATTACGAAGGTTACCACTATCATAATTAATAGTTTGTTGGAAACCCCGCCAGAGCTCCGAACATCCGTAACCACTGTCCGACTAACATGAAACCCAGGTTCAGAATTTCCCATGACCCGCTCTCCAGTTAAGTGTCGGTGGCGATGGGGATCCAGAGATCCTTCACCGACTCCATAAACTCAATAAACTTCCTCGGTGCCGCCCCCGTGATGCTAAGAACAACATCATTGGTGCGGTTTTCTTGTCCAAACTTAATGGGTGTATCAAGACTGCTCAGCATCTGCGCGAGATGATCGGACATGCCATGTTGGCGGTGGCGTTGGGCAAGTTCAGCCGTAGACATATCGATGTGGACGATCCTCCGCCCCAGAATCTTGGAGAGCATCTGGGCCACCTAGATAGAAGCCGTCAGCCTCCCACTTTGGTTCACTTTCCAAATACGTGAAACCTACATCATCATACGACAGCAACTCCGGGCCTGTGATAACAAACTCGGTATTAGGCGGATCATCCCTCTTCAGAGTTTGTACTGCCACGGCAGCGATATCATCGGCTGATACCCACGCAATCTTGCCATTGCCTGTCGCCGAGAACAGTTTGCTCTCGTCCCGGATGGACTTGACGTGGCACTCTAACTCTGCGATATTTTCTGCTCGTCGACTCCAGTTAGACTAGATCCGGATATCGACGTCATCCCGCCCGTCAAGGGGCGAAGTTGGGGGAAAGGGACAAGGGAAGGAATACTCACGCTGGAACCAAGTCGGCCGCAACACCGCCCACTCAATCTCTCCGCGCTATCAGAGTTAGCCTAATCCGATTCTATGACAGCGTGGAAAACTCACCGTCCCCAACTCTCTCAGATAGGCATGCACTTTTCCCATTGCCGGCTCGCCCGCCTCAATCGCCGATGCACTCTGCAGTACAAAGCGCCTTGCCCCACGGGATCTCGCGAAGTCGACAAAGCTCATGACTAAGCCGGAAGGGTCGACAACATCAAGCGGAGAGGAGAGATACACGGAGCGGATGCCTCCTGGTGTTGGTTGGGACCTGTTACCAGGGTATGTGCCCGTCTGGTCAAAGGGGATGTGCCATGTATTTTGGTTGATCCACTCCAAAGGGACGATGTTGTGGTTACTGTTGTCATTGTTGCTGGGGCTCGGGATGGTGCTGCTGGTCGGAGCGATCAGGGTGGGAATGCAAGCTGCAGTGAGTTGTTTCGCGATGCGGCTGGCGACGGTGCCGTTGCCGAGGATGAGGACGGTGTTGGGTTTGCCACGGTTGATGCTCGCTTTGGCCATGGCGGCGGTGAGATCCATGGTGGGGGGGTGGCCACGAGGTTCTTTGCTTGGTGAGGCTTGGGCTCCCGTGTCCAGTTTTTGGATTGTGGTTGGAGTATCAGGTCAAGGGAGGAGATCTCCTGGTTCCGGTGTTTTGCAGCTGGACTCTCGTCGACTAAAACAACGCAGTTATATTTGGCAGTTTGCAAGCAATCACCTGGTGGTCGGTGACTCTTTCCTCGGTCGTGTTGAAAAATATCCACCGGGCCTGCCGTTTCCCCTTTCCGCAATCCTTTGTTGTCCCATTTTGACTTTGACCCGCTTACCCTCTTTCGAAATTGTGAGGTCACGTCATGCCACTCGGGCCCATGGGACATCTCAAATATGAGACGAGTTCTAGTGCAGGGAACCAGCCCTACGCAACTGATTGTTCAAGCTGTGCAATGTGTCATCCTGACTTTGATAGCTTACCCAAGACAATATCTGAGACAACAAGGCAAATATAACATTGAACATAGCAAAACAAAAGGGTATCAAGCATACAATCTACCATGTATCATCCATTGTCTTTGCGGTTCCTCTCACCAATTAGGACGGCCCGGAGGACGGCCCCGCGTCAAGTTCATACGCACCGCGCTTCCCACTCGCTCGCAGACTCTCCTCAAGAGCGCGCTTGAGATCTTCGTCATCTTCCGCCTCAGCAACAATTTTCTCCTTTCCCTTGGACCTCCTGTATTCCTCCTCAGCTAAACTCTGCTTCTTGACGTATTCGAGCACGATCTCTTCCTCGGTTCTTTGCTTCAGCAACTCTTTCATGTGCGCCCGTTCCGATTCTTCCATGACGCGTTTCAATTCTTCGTCGTCGCTAGAACCGAGCGGGTTCGCGGTGCCAGATCTAAACGCCTCGGCTCTAGAAATCTCGAGAGCTCTCGACAGGTCTTCGTCCTCTACTCCAGGCTGAGTTGACAGTTGTTGCTGATACCGCTGTTGCTCCTCCAGACTCAGCCGGACCGCCTCTTCGACAAGTGCCTGGTACTCCTCATCCGTAATATTCCTTATATCGTCATCACCAGGCAGTGATCCCCCAATCGTGATTGGAACTTTTTCCGGTGGATACTCGCCTAGCCCGTTCCATTCACGGCTCTGCTCAGATGCAATACGACGCATCTCCTTGACGCTGGCTCTGATGGCAGCTTCAATTCGCGCATCTTCATCTTGGTCTCCACGTGATGTTTGCTGTACTGAGGCACGGATGGCCCGTTCAAACTCTTCGTCTTCAGCCGAGGAGAGGCCTTCGGTGCCCCCTTGGCCCCCTTGCCCGGGCTGGCTATGTTGTTGAGACAATTGTCCTCTCCTGTGGCTCCGAATCCTCTCATCACACGACGCCGCCCTTGCGTGCAGCCAACCTATTCTTCCCGGTGAGGTGGGTGTTGAGAGGGACGTATTGCTGCTCCGCCCCTCGGCGTCTGCTGATAGGCTCCCTGTGCTGCTCTTTTCTTTCTGCTTGAGTTGGTAAAACCCCTTCAAGTCCTCTCCCCTCGTGTGCCACCGCATGATAATATCCCTCTGCTCCTCTTCGGTTGCCACAGCTAGGTCCTCTCTGCCTTGATGAACACGCGATGTGATGATATAATTGTTGGAGCTGCGTGCAAACAAGTTGCGCACCTCGGCGTGCACGCCCTGCATTGCATAGGCCGGGAGAGACCAGAAGGCTGCCGCCGGCTTGAGCACCAGGCCGCCAATGCCTTTGCCAACGCCTTTCAGCAAACCACGTCCGCCCTCTTTCTCGGCGCCTCTGAGGGGCTGCGTCACAAGCCCTGAAAGGCCGTCGTAGAGACCGAACCCGAATTCCTTCCCCGCAACCTTGAGACCGCTGGCGAAACCTGTCACCTTCTCCGCTGGCCGTACTGTGTCGTCATTATATAGCTTCGGGGCATTGCGGAACCCGCGCGCGAGGCCCATGCAGAAGTTCATGGGCATTTTTACACCTGTGCTGACGAGTGTGTTGATATTCTTGCTTGCTTCGATGGCACTGTCGAGATTGATAGAGTTGGCCACGTTGGTGGGCACCTCACTGTTGCCCGGAGCACGCCTCAATGGGCTAGAGGAACCGGTGCGTCGAGACGAGCATGCATCTCGGAGGAGAGAACGGTGAGACCCGTTGCCAGCTGTGGTCTGGGAGGCAGCTGTGCTGGCAGTGTCTGGCTGAGACGTGACCTGGCTAGGCGCAGTCGCGGTACTTCCTAGCACCTCCTGAGTGATAGTTTGCGTGTCTGCCGGCGATGTTGCTTCATGGGGAGGAGATTCTTTGCCTTTTGACCTCTTCTCAAAAAGATCTCGCGGGAAGTCGGCAACCGCCATAGCCATTGTTCCAATATCTCCTACGAGAGCGGATGTAACGGCTGAGATGGGGTCCCACGGCTGCTCTGCCGTATTGTATTCAGTCGGCCGGTACCTGTACCTTGTTAATCATGGCACTCAACCTAAGCCCAGGAAATCACTTACAGCTTCATATCCGAATACTGCAGGACCCCCTCGTGGACCAGCACCGCCGCAGCCAGGGCACTCAGCCTTGTCTTTGTTCTTCTCACCCGCCAGACCGCAACCCGACTTGGGGCCAGTGAGCATCTCATGTTATCTGTGTCAAGAAATTGGTGGAACGTCTTCCCCCCAACATCGTTACCCCGCTCCTCCCTAATCATGGCGCCCAACTGCTCTGCCCTGGCCATGGTCTCGGGCTTCAAAGCTTCTTCAATAGCCTTGGACAAAGCTTCGGCTGTCAGGTTCTTATAAGGGATAGGAGCTGGTCCGGCCCCAGCTTTGGCAATCATAGCACCCCAGAACGGCTGGTCCCCGAAGAAGGGGACGATGACAGTCGGCCGTCCAGCCTTGATTCCCGCCGCACTGGTTCCCGCTCCACCGTGATGTACGACTGCAGAGACGCGCTGGAACAACCAATCGTGTGGGCAGTTTCCCAACATAAAGACGTTCTCGGGAATGCCAACCGCATCGGCGCCGAGGCCACCCCAGCCCTGAGATACCAAAGCTCTCACGCCCGACATGGAGATGGCATCAAAAATGGTACGGGTAAGCAGGTTAGGGTTGTCGACAACAATAGAGCCGAAACCAATGTAAACGGGTGGCGGCCCAGCGCCCAGGAACGCTGCAAGATCCGGGTCGGGTGTATACGAAGACGCTAGATTGAGGAAATAAAAGCCGGCGATGCTGACCTCGGGCCCCCAGTCGGCCGGCTTTGGAATCAGTGCTGGCGACCAGCAATACGTGGTAGGGATTCTCAGCCGGCTCAGAATACCAGGAGCCCAGATCAAAGACATGGGCTCGAGATCGAGAACCCTCGTTCGGAAGCGGTTGATCACATCGCCAAGCCCCTGCCAGGTCAACATGTCCACGAGAGCGTAAGACACAATGTTGGCCTCGACGGGGGTGGTGTTTGTGGACTCGATGCTGGCTAGTGGGTGGGGGAATGCCCTGGTTGGCGACCATGGCATGCTGTTCGCTCGTTAGTACGTTTCTCACGGGTGGCTGGAAACACTCATACGTGAACATCATGTGCAGGGGAATTCCGAGCTTCTCAGCGAGATGAATATGAGCGAAGCTGGGTGGATTCGCAATGATGGCATCAGCTACGAATGGCCGATCTCGGGGGTCTCCGGGAAGGATGGAATACTCATCCACCGTCTCTTCCCGGGGTTGTTGGCGGACCGGCGGGCCTAGACCGTTTCCGGCCTCAATGCAAGATCGCCAACAGCCCATGAGCATAGTCTGGATGCCCTGGCGCCTCTTGGTGATCTCGCCGCTCTTGAGAGCATCGAATCCTGGCATCAAGCCTGGATTCTTGACCATAAAAGCCATGAGTTCGGCCGGGTCCCCGCCGATGCTGAAGAACTCCAGTCCGCTGTCTTCGACGAACTTCTGGAAGGTTGGGTGCGTAGCCAGCCTCACGCGGTGACCATAAGTGTCGCGGAGGACCTGACCGAGGGCGATAAACGGCTGGACATCGCCTCTCGAGCCGACGATCTGGATGACGACGTTGAGTTTGGGGGGTGGTGTCTGGCCGGGGAGACCACCCAGGCTTGGCGGGATGTACGGAGGAGGTAACGACTCGCGAGGGGCTTGTGCCTGGGCGAGCAGTTGTCGACTGAGAGTTGGTGCAAGAAGCTGAGAAAGACGGCGGTCCTTTTGATTGATGTTGATGGTGACGCGGCCATCATCGGTGACAGCTGCGCCTGCTTCGATGCCTCCTTGTGAGAGCTGAAGTTGATCGTGAAACTCGCCGTAGGCAGGCGGCGCCACCTCGTTGCCGCCCAGATCTGGCTCTTCCAGATCCTCAAGGATAGGGACCGCATTGGTCCTACCGAAACTGTCTGCTACCATGATGGTGACAGAAGCCCTAGAAGGGCGGGGTACCAGTGTTTGATGGGTGTCCTGAGACGCTTCTTCCGAGTAGTTTTTTGTTCTTGACGAAAGAACCAGATAAATCGACAATAAATGGGCAGCGTGTCGCTCGTAACCAGTTGGGTAAATCGTGATTGCAGTGACGTCGTGGTTGGGTGACGCCTGAACTGTTCAGGCAGGCACTGCGAGGTTCGCTGTGCCTTGGCAGGGCACGGCTGCCCGTGAGAAACTCGCGCTTAGCTACTAGTCAGGACAAGGCGTCGAAAGTTGATGAGAGAATTCAGAGCCAACGTGGTAAGGCTGCATTCTTGGTCCGATGTTCGCATTAAATACTCGGAATTGAGGACCATGCATGATATAATCACTGTCTAAGCCAGAGCGTGGTGGGGGACAAACGGAGGCGGAGTTGCCCAACGGGAGGGTCCCCAGCTAGCAGTCTTGGAGCCCCGGCGCTTGCCTGTGTCTCCGGCCCCGTTTTCGATGACGAATGTTCGGCGCGTCCCCCACTTAATAACCTAGCAGTATGACCACCCTAAACTGTCCTTGATTCGATGCCGAATCGACTGTACTTCAATTTCTATGAATCCATGTCCCAAGGCTGAGCCTACTGCCATTGTCTCCTACAGTTCAACAACTCACTGCCACTCTCTACAGGAACCTTGTTTCACTTGCTGGTCACTTCACTAGTCTAGGCTCACCAGCTGGTCAATCAGTGTACGGATCCGCGTATTAGTTTCAAGCCTTACCATTACGCTAGTACTAATTCGCCAAACACCATCGATAAAAATATTGAGGCACAAGCGAGAATACAAGAACCCTCCAGTTCATGACCGTATCATCAGTAAGTCACAGCAATCACTTATTCTCTGCCGGGGGAGGCGCGCCTCCTGTGGTCGGCAAACCCATGAAGATCTTGAAGTAGTCCTATCTCAGGTTAGCGACTGGAAATGTTCACATGAGAAACTAGGCTTACGTAAATCATCCACTGCAGGCCGGTCAGAGTACCAATCATGACGATTCTGACTGGCAAACCATTCCAGAGACCCTTGAAGCCAATATCCTTGTATATCCTCGATGTCACTGCCCCGAAGCTTTCACCCGGATTCCGATACGCATTGAGCTTACTGACCATGACATCGGCTGGATGTGACACAATAGCACAGAGAATACCCGCCAGGTAGCCACCGACAAACGAAACGCCCGTCTGCGCGGCCTTGCTGTAGTCGTCCTTGCTGCCTGGCAGCCGCTCGTAAATTTTCTCAACGATAGTCTCGAACGAGGCGAACTTCATCATGGTATACGGGATCTGCCGGCCCCAAAGCGGGTAAAGGCCCTTGTACAGGCCTGCGAAGCCCTCCTTGGCATTGATCTTGCTGATACCGTCCAACGTTCCCTTGTACGGCGACGGAATGCTTCCTTGCATCCGGACCTTGACCCCCTCGAACGGGCAAAGCGCGAGGTCGGCAAGAAATTCAGCCGACGCCGACGCCGAAAGGTACAGCACAGTCTTGTACTTGTACGCCGCTTCGGGGCCTGCCATATCCGAGTATGTCTTCTTGAAGTATTCATACCATCCGTACTTGAACGCGCCTTGCGCCGAGTAGCCGAAAAATGTGGGACTCCATCCCGTGAAGATTCCGCGGAAGCCTTCGGCACGGAAAATATGGCCCCACGCCTGGAAGTTGCCCTTGTACAGCTTCGAGTCGACCTGCCGCCGGGTCTTCACGAGGTCGAGGGGGGTAACCGCGGTATGCGTGACGCCCTGTAGGCAGTCAGTTGCTCTCAGCTCTGCAACTTGGTCGGTTCCGTTAACAACTTACGCAGGCAAGCAAGCCGCCGAACGTGCAGGCGGCATAGTACTTGGGTGAGAAGAGCTCGATTCCGCCAGTGGCAGCTTGTGCCTTTTTGCTGGCCGCGTTGAACTCCTCAACAGCTTCCTTGCTGAGCTGTTTCGCCTTCGATTTTGCATCATCGGAGATCGAATAGGCAGGATACAGCTCCATGCGGCCTTGCAGGGTAGTCAGTCCATTTGCTTTTCTCCGGAGGCCCGGGCCATATGGGCTGCCAAAGCCGTTTTGGAGTGTGTCGAGTCTGGGAAATAACCCCGCCATGTTCTCGGAAGCAGCGCGGATGGGCTCGGAATGTCGAATTGCGATGTGCTAAGTCAAATACAGATCCAATCTGCAAAGTCAAAGTCACTTCCGACAATGAGACACAGCCTAAGGGCGGTATGAATCAATTGATACAGATCTGAGGTCAGATGGTAAAAGGGGGCGAGAAGCAAGACGCGATAAGAATTGAAATGAGAACGGCATGAAAACCGATGGATAGGTGGTACAATATTTCGCTTTCCCCAGCCCGACTGCCTTGCCCTTACTCAGACATGGCGTGGGTAGCATTTTCCCGGAGGAGCACTCACATAACAAATCCGATGACGTCGTTGTCCCTCCGGATTGGTTGTCTACTGGGTGGGGTTAGCTTATCGGACGGCTGCGGAGCGGGCGCGCCCTGCAAGCATCAATTGGAAGAAAATGAATCGGAAATGACAGCTTGGATTTCAGTTGCGAGAATTTTAATCAGAAGAAGAAGCCGTGGAAGCGAGGGTACCATATTTTGAAGAACAAAACCTTCGCAGAGTAGTAGCCTTTTCCAATAAACTTCTCGGTACCCCCACCCCCACCGTCTTATTAGCACGATGTGATTGGTCATATTTACCTACCTACCTATCCACTATCACTTAGGAAAAAGCAATGAACTTGTAACCACAGAACTGGCCCAACTCAACTCTCAGCGACAGTTCTCAGTCCGACTTCACTCTTTGAGCCGCCGCTGCGAGTTAGGGAACCTACCATACCCGTCACAATGACTGACGTAATGGCCCAACCAGCACAACCGCATGAGGGTACTCTGTCGGAGCCCTTTGTGTCGAAATGGGCGTCGAGGTATCGCGGGGTAAGTTTTCGCAATATTTTGACTATTGCACCACCACTGCACTTTGTCCCTGGGCACCATTGCCACCCATTATTTAAAAATCTTCAATCTGACAACCCGACCGTCTCCTCTTAGGCAACCGTAGAGGATCTCGACCCGCCCGCAGCCCTCTCCCTGACGCCCTCGGACCCGATCTCTCTGGCACTCTTGTCTGCCTTCGAACGCGATTTCTCGCACCTCACAGTCATCGATGGCGAAACCCGCGCCTTACTCGGGTACATCTCGATCCCTCAGCTGCAGGCGCAACTTGAGCAGGGCCGTGTCAAGCCGGAGGATGAGGTGCGCAGCGCCATGCTCCGGTTTCGGCGGCGCGGCGCTAAATACCGGGTCATCACCATGAATACACCACTCGAAGAGCTTGAGGCATTCTTTGCCGGGGCCGCTACCGACGGCCAGAGGCAGGATTTCGCTGTCATTACCGACGACCGCCGTCGGTTTGTGCTCGGTGTTGCGACGGTGCAGGATCTCGAGGAATTTGTCAAACGTCGTCCCGCATAAGGCGGTGAAGGTGTCAACGTTCGCGGACCAGAGGCAATCAAGCCCTTGTGAACTCAGAGAGTATAGGCGGGGAATCAATCAGGCGGCTATGGCTTCATTTCATCGGCGTTAATCATTTCGGCGCCACCTCGTCACCACAACAGGCGCCATCTCTAGCTTTACATGTTCATGGGGCGGCAATCTCAGGGGCATTCAACATGTGAAATATCACGGGAAATAAAACAGGGAAACGATATGAAGGATGGATGAGGATACCCTCAACATGTTGGTATCATGTTGCTTTTTCCGCTCGATCCTTCCATCATCTGCGGGTAGCAATTCGCGAGTGCTTGTCCTAGCCGAGTGAGAACACAGATCTGCTAAATCGACTGGTGATGAAACTAATCGAGGTTGTGTACCTCTCACCACCACCATGACAATATAACATGAAAAGCGCTATATGTGACAATTGTTTACACCCACCCGCCTTGCCATCTAACGTGATATCTATCCCCAGGACTTTTCCCTGCATTTACTCGAAAAAGTCATAAACCAGCTTCAGCTGAACCCGATCCGACCCCTTGGCAATTACAATATGCCGGACATGCTTGCGCTCCCCATCCACCAGCTGGAACCCCCAAATTTGCGTCGCCGTCCACCCATTATCCACACTCTCCACATGGCTCAACACATGCGTCTCCCCGTTGGGACCACCTGCCTCCGCATCCCCCTCAAGCCACAGACCCTCCCCCTTGAGGTACGCATCATGAATCTCGCCAGGCGCAATCCATCTGGACTGCCCACGTACGCTGCCAAAAAGCCAGTCGCTGTGCTCACGGAACGTATAGTCTAGACACCGCTTCTCCGTCGACCCCTTGAGGCCGCCCGTACCAGTCTGTTCAATCTCGATGTGCGTCACCTCAGCCGACGACGGGTCCGCGGGCGGCGACGGCGGCGCATTGTACTGCTTGACGTGCAGCGTCAGAGTTGCCATGCTGACAGCCTTGCGCGTCACCCAACCGACCCCTTGGAGAGCAAGACCTGGCTCGACGGACGTGGATTGGGTTTTGTTCTGCATGGGGGTGTTAGTGGGTTTGTGGGAGGAAAGAGGAGAAGCGCGGGAGGGGAGGCATACCATGACCCATTTTCCATTGAGGTCCTTGATCGTTTTGGTTTGCGGGGCGGCCATTGTGACTCGTGGCCGTTGGTAAGACGGGTAGACGGGTAGTGAAAGCGTTGGTGGTGGGAGGTAGTGGGAAGTCAAGTCGGTAGGAGAGGTGATGGCGGGGTAGCTAGCTATGTCGGAATGAACGGAAACTTCATTCACCACAGTAGCCAGGTGGCGGTAACTCGTCAGGGCACGGCAGGTAGATATGGGAGGAAAAGAGCCAGGTATGCTTCTGTGATTTCCACGACTGGAGGGCTGTTTTCCCATTTATCTTATATGTCAATGGAAACCGGGCCAAGACTTGAAAGAAGTCCAGGTACCCATCCAGCAGCTAGTTCTCCACGTTTCTAGTAGTGGGGTTTGAGTCCGAACCATCAGCTAGAACTACACTAAAGAGTGTGCAACGGTAACAGAGCTGGAACCGGTGCACTTGCCACTTTCACAAGGTCGGACAGAAGCAACCATTTCCCGCGCCGAGGTAAGTCTGGCGCTGCACCCCCGGCTGCCCCGCGTTTTGGTCCCCCCCTCTTTTGTGCGGTCCAGGGGCTACACCCGTAACCGGAATGGTGTTCATGACCGAGGTGGCCGGCCCTGGGCAGATAGTTATAGCTGCTTGCTACCTAGATGTGTAGATACTACATAATAGTTTAAATGCGGCAAATGGCCGATTGGAGCGTGGAATGCCGCACTGCCTCCATTGCGGGGAAACCTGCGGGCGAAGCTGGGCGAACATGAGGTTCCATTAAGGTGCAGTCAGCTCCGTCATCGGTGCCCCGATTACTTTTGCGACTCCCTCCCCTATAGACGCCCATTTTGCTACACAAACCGCAATTAACTAGTCTGGGTGCGTAGAGATTCAGCAGGCTTCCCCTCAGTGCAACACTGCCCCTCCAACCAAGGCCTGGGCGTGGAGCGGCGATAGTAAAAATGGGAGCGAAGGTGGCGGATGCGGGGTAACTAATGTCTCCAACGCTCGACTCCGAGGCTCCACGTGAATTTGGTCGCATCTGCCGCTGATAAAAGGGGCTTCCTGTTTGCCTGATGATCCACCTGTATCACCAAAGTAGTGGCGTCCGTGGCCGCTCCCGTCTCATTTCATGCTTACATGACCTGGCAATGCAATAAGGCACTCTGACATCCCTCTAGCAATATATTACCCACCAGCGTCCGACGAGAACGCTGAAATACCACCAAAACGGATATCCTAATAATACATATCTTTTTATCACCAGCCACCCCCATGCACCAGGGGACATACGGCGGAGCGGGTTCATGGGACTCGGCGCCGTTGCCCTCTGGGTTGAGCCTGTAGCGCTCACGGCCGTTACTCGGACCCGCCATCAACCATGCGCATCTCATGGCCACCACTTCATCTTCTTGTAGCTTTCGATCACCTCTTCCACAAGCTCCTTGGAGATCTTGGGCTTCTCGTATGTGAAACTGACAACATCCTCTAGCCTCGAGCCGTCCATGCTCAAGTCTGTGTCCTTCAGCAACTCCTTCTCCATGAATGGGGTGAGCGGACCGGGCCGAGAAATACCAGTTTCCGCAAGCAGTTCGGCCCATGGCCCGAGCAGCTCATCATTCACATCATCTACCACGCTGTCGAGGTTCAGCTTCGCGAATGTACTGATGAGTTGCCCCTGAAAACCCGTCTCGATGCCGAAAACCTCCCCAATAACATCAGCCATCACGCCCTGTGTCGTGGCTCCTTTGTCAACCACATTGAATGTTGGGACTTTGCCCATCGTCTTTTCATCCCAATTCGCCTTACCGGCAACATACCAGCTTGCGACAGACCAAAGCGCCCGGGTGACATCGTGAATGTGCACAGTGTTTGTTCGCAGATCTTTGGTCCACAGCCACTTCATTTCTGACTCGAGGGCCTTGTACACCCTAGCCATGCAGAGAGCTGTCGCAACCCATTGAGAGGCGTAGGGTCCGTAGACATGTGCGAGCCGGACGACAACGAGATTAAGCCTGCGGGCGGTTAGCTCCTTTCACAAACAGGGGTATTCTTTCACGACGCCTACCCCTCGATTTTTGCAAGCTCTTCCTCGGCTTGCAGCTTGAAGATAGCAATTTTGCTCCAGGGCTTCAGTCTGTCCTGCTCCTTGCTCGGCGACGAGTCGGACTTGTACACCATGCCAGTGCTCAGCTCAACAAAACATTTGATCCCGCGCTTAGCCGCTTCCTTGCCCAGGGCTACGGATAGTCCAAGGCAGCGGAGCTTGTATACTTCATCCTCTTGGGAATAGCGCGTTTCGCCACCGCAGTTGAAGACATAATCCCATTGCTTTCCGTCGTCCCTATCGAAAATCCGCGCGAGTGCCTCTGTAGCGTCTGTCAGTTACACCAACCACACAAGTGCCGTGGGCGGCCCGGCCCTTCCGGGAGTAAAGCATAACGCCACCATAGGATCGGTGATATTGAAAGAGGGGACAGCGTACGTTCTCTGCTCGCATCCGCCTGCATGAACTTGGGACCTGCGCATGCTTCCTCAAACTCGGGTGCCAGCCACGCTAGCTGCGGCAATACCTTGTCGACGATGCGCACCTCGGATGCAAGGTTATTTTGGTGGATGTGGAGGGCAAGGAAGCGGCCGATGTATCCGAGACCCCCAATGATCAACACCGACGGTCTCTCCGCCATGTCTTCGTCCGTTCTGAAGGTGCGCAACGGTGGAGGAGGGCCTCTGTTCTGCCGTATGGGCGACGGGATGAGAGTCGGAGGGGTCGGGCGGCGGGGTGTAGGTGGGTTGATAAAGTAGTCTGGCCTCTTCCGCGGTCACTCTCCCAGGTTTGCCGAGTCTAGCGCGTTGAGGATTGAAAGACAAGGAAGCAAACAGTCCGATCTGTGCGTCCTGGGCACGTTTTTCTCTGGATGTCCCAGGGTATGAGGAAGGCCAACTTTAGATGCGGGGGCAACTTTGAACAGCGTTGGGCAGGCGTCGGGTTCCGTGCAAAAAGGCCCCGCGTTTTGTCACACCCTGTTCAGGGGCGTCGGACCGCTGAAGAGCGACTTGCTGGCCGCTGGATGGGCACGGGCGTTACTGGTGGAGAAGTGTCCGGGGCAGAACCCGAACCTGACCACAAAAAGTCAAGATAAGATGAAATGCACAACAAACTGAAAAAGGGGTAACTGAACACTCGCGCGCCTTGAACGGAAGGTATCTTATTAACTGGAAATGTGAGAATGGCTTGTTTAAAGTTACTAGGACGCTTCAAAAAGGGATCTTGGATGAATACCGGTTTTTGAAGAAAGAAGAGAGAGTGTCGGACGAACTCTGGTCGAGAAGGCCAGCTGAGAGCTGCTGGACTTCCAGTGGGGTTTTATGCAGCTTCGTGGGGGAAGGCGCAACTTACTATACACAACCCTGGCGCATCCTTGTATCCAAGGATGATCGCTGTCCAAGCCCAAAGTCGAATAACTGCAGTGATCGGCGCTCCACTTTCACAACTTCTTCACTGAACCGAGCACCCAGACTCATCAGCGCCGAGCACCCAGACTCATCAGCGCGAGCAGCCACAGTCTGTTCTCGGCCGCATGGCCTATTTGTTATTTTCTCTATCACGGCTTACACCGATACCTACTCTCATTTTAGCCTTGCTCTGCCCATCGTTTCTTTAGAGCTTACTGGCGAGTTACTTATCGCAGTGCAGGCGTGAACGATGCTGAGTGATCATCAGATTAAACTGGCTTAACGGAACATCTGCCGTGCCCCGCCAAAGTGTCCGAAACATCTCCCCATATGTCGCCTCGCCCTCTCGAAGCAGATACACCACAGACTACGGCAAATGTCCCCTTTACGAGAGATTATGCATAATAAACGCCAACCGAGCCCAAGAAACGTCGACATGCATGCGCCCAGTCCACCATCCACCACGGTGTCGGAGAGACCCAGCAACCGCTGCATGCTGCGGTGTTGCGTACAGATCAATCTGTAGTGTAGTTACAGCCTTCTGCAGGAACCAAGAGGTCTGTGAGCGGTTCGGCGCTTGTGTGCGTACCCCTTGGTGTCCATGGCATCGACTGGACACGACACCTCGGAATACTCCGACTGGGTCTCGGTGTTGACAGCGAGGCTTTTGCATCTTCGGAGGAGTCTCCGACGAGAATCGCCAACCCTAGACTGGCTGGTTCTGATGTTCCTTCTGGAGGTAGTGTAGTTTCTGCCCCTGTCGAGCACGGAAACAGACCAACCTCCAACCGCGCTCCCGCTCAGGGGCCAGAGTTCCAGAACCCTTCTGCGGGCTTGCCTCTCTGGGAAAAGTCGCAATCAGACAAGAGCCTCGCTGACAGTTCCCGTCGTCGTCGAATCCGTACCACAATGCCGCTGTCAGCTATGAGACCGGCTACAGCGGGTTTTGCTTCACTAAAAAGAGATGCAACATGATACGGATGGAGTTACCGAGTCTGAAGATCTCAGTGGTTGGCTTGACTTCACGACACTCTGCAATGCTCCATCAGTGCGCACGCAGGGATACCTACCCAACAGTCGCCTCTTTTTTCTCTTTTCTCCTTCGTCTGATTTCAGCCGCAACAAGTCATTCCTACTTCTCAGCGCCGTCTCTTATTCTCCCTGACCCCCTTTCAACTTGCAGCTAGGGACATGGGTCCCAGCTCTGTCCATGATTATAACTTCCTCCGAAAGACGAAAACTACTCGTGGAGTGGCAAACCGGAACTCTCCCGCTCCGGGAGAAGAAATGCTAGCAGTCACTAGTCCACTCAGCCACACGGTCTTGGGCTTGAGTCTAGGTCACCCCTAAAGCTCTCCAGATAAATAATCATCAGTCCACCTCTCAAGCGACGTTGTCCTGATTGTCATGAAGGCCCTGGGCTTCCACCATCGTGGAACGATAGAGCGTGGCGGGTGGGGATTTCATAGCATTTCTCAGGATTGGTAATCTACAGGTCATCGTACCTGTACCTTACCTGCCGCCATGCCTAGTGTCAATACTCGAGGTGCGGGCGGCTAGCTCCAATTGCAGCGGCTGGAGCAAGGAGAGAAGCGCCCGCCAGTACGGAGGTTGGGCAGTTTGTGAGCAACTAGATGCCTCGGTCACCGTTTGCCCAGACACCACAGACTCGCCTGTTTCCCGCTCGCGATACTAAAGATATTTATTTCCAGCTAAAGCTGAGAAGTGAGGTCGAGGGACGTCTAACAGTGGCCGGCGAACGGGCCTCAAGCGGATTCCGCGCGAGATGAGGTCAAAATCGGCAGGCTTGTTGCAGATGCAAGACATCGACCCGTCCCTCCACATTCCCGCCTGGACCTCTTACAATCCCAAGCGAAGAGTCGGCTATCGGGCATCTTGCACAAGCCTCGGCGACCTCCTAGGTAACTCCGCTGATCTCCTACCTAGTCTGCCACCATCCCCGGACCCTTCCCGAGCGGCGCAGTTCCCGAAGGATGCGTCTCCACCTCAAAGACTCTTATCGATCTCAAACATCAAGACTTGCGCCATGTATCGGCGCTAATATGGCAGATTCGGTGGCCAGATTAAGCAGCGATACACAACCACGGCGCGCACTAACACCATAGCAAATCTATCTTCCAACTCTCACGCCTCCACCGTCCTGTAAAGGCACCAAATTATCGTTCTCAAATCATGACACGGACAGGTTCATAGTACCGTCTGCTGCCTCACCTCCGCATGCTGCCAATGATCTCCCTCTGTGCATCCCTATCCCTCTGGCCCTCACTAAGGCTACCAATACTCCGCAAGTCACCAACCACATCCTTGGCCTTGCCGAAATAGACCTCCTGTAGCAGGTTGCGCATTTTGAGTTCCATGTCTTCGACAAGGCGGCCGATGTTAGCAATGTGACTCTCGTCGTTCTCAACTGGCAAATCTTGCTCGATCTGGCGTGTCATGTTACCGCTCAGGTCCAAGTCGCCAAGCGAGGCGCCCTTTGTCGCCAAGCTCAAGATGACAGTCGAAGTCAACCGGTAGTTGGAGGTGCGCCCGCGCTCGCTCGCCTCGAAAACATGGATCGAATCCCACACACCCTGGCTGTTACCGCCTTGAGGTGATGCTGTTTTGAGAAGAGTCAAGTCAGTGGACAGCTCAAACGCGATGGCCAAGAGTCATCAGGAGGGGTCGGAACCCGCTCGACTGGGCAACGGTACCGATCTGCAAAGGCAAGAAAGCAACAAAAGGGGGATCCTACACTTCTTGAGCAGCACCACCCCCGCAAATCCGTCATCCAGGTTCCAGAAATAGACCGACGAAACACCCCCTTCGTAGTACAGCTCGCGGTAGACGTCAAACGCCTCGTTGGCCTTGATCTCCATCTTGCGAACCCGCTCGCCTGGGACAGCTCCCTCACCGGCACCCTCGTTGCTGCCAGCCCCTACACCACCGACACCACCCTCATCCAGCGGCGGGTCGAACTGGTTGCTCCACGGCGAGCGGTAGCTGTCGCCATCACGATTGTAGTCGCAGAGCAGGTAGTCTCGCCCCGTCTGCTTGCAGCGCCGGACCAGAAGCGGCTGGTCTACTGATGAGAGGAGATCCTCGGTTAGATCTGGTGCGAGGGAGATAAGGCCATTGAGGTGCTCGGCTGTGTGCTTGGGGTTGAGGCGGCGGAGGAGATCGCTGCAGCGCAGGGCCACGAACGCCGACGTCAGCTAACTAGTCCGTAGTCGTGAATCATAGGGAATCCGAACTTACAGCGCGGAATCGAATGGGTCGGCCATCGTGATTGCATCCAAGGACAGTTTTGTTAATTTGAGATTAGGAGAGTGAGGGCGACGTCAGTAGAGCCTGGCGACCTTCGGGTTTCAAGTTTGGCGGGGAAGGGCTGCTTAGAGTTTGTCGCAACGCTTGCTTAGGCAATGGCGGGGTCGGTCGCTGCCGTTCAAGAGGCTCGTGCGCCGTAGCTAATGCAGTTCACCGCGGTCTGTTACAGGTGCAAGGATCGTTCTCATCTGCGAAGTACCTAGGTAGGTAACTAGTCAGCGACAAAAACATCAAACGCTCAAGCTGTCAACTTTTCGCGACGCTGGTACCGCCGCAGCTTCATCCTAGTTAGCTATTCTTTGTTTTGAGAAATTTTGGGTCCTTCTTTTTACAGCCATAAACGAGCATTTTGATTCGCATGGCGGGTTTGTCCCTAGTCTTGCAATAAAGAAGCCATCTTTTCATGTGCCCATCTCCAACGCAAATCCGCGACTCAAGATGGCGGTGCACATAAAGGTGTTTGGTAAAAGCTCCACTCCTGACAACCAACATCCGTCCCAGCTAACAGCACGCAAGACAACGCGACTGCATGTCTGATCCCCCTACTGATTCTCGTCCACCTAATTGTTGCGCCACACACAAAGGTTGAGGAATCCTTCAACATCCAAGCCACTCATGATGTCTTGGTTTACGGTATGCCAACGACGGATATCGGACGGAAGCTCGCCAGCTCCTATGACCATTTCTCCTTCCCGGGGGCAGTCCCGCGCACCTTTCTAGGTCCGGTTCTGCTGGGTGGTCTCTCGCAACCCATCGTTGCTCTGTTCGGTTTCAACCACTCCCAAATCATTGTCCGGGGGATTCTTGGCCTCTTCAACGCTTTTTGTCTGCTCGAGTTTGCGAAGAGCATCCGGAGGACCTGCGGAGATGGCGTGGCGAGGTGGTACCTGCTGCTTCAGGTATCGCAGTTCCATGTCATGTTTTATGCCTCAAGAACACTGCCGAATATGTTTGCGTTTGGACTGAGTGAGTGCCACACGAGGGGAGGTTGAGTCCCATCACTTACAAGGCAACAGCGACTTTGGCATTTGCACGTATCTTGCCGAATGGTAACGTCAGAGAAACACTGCCCCGTCAGCGGGTTGCTGTCAGCATGTTCGTTTTCGCCGGCGTCATATTCCGCTCCGAGGTAGCGCTGTTGCTGGTAACCAACGTGCTGTACCTTGTTATCCTCCCAGCCATGTCGTTGGAACGCATGATAAAACCAGCCTTGGTTGCTTTCGTCGTGGCTCTGCTGATATCGGTCCCGGTTGATAGCTACTTCTGGCAGCGGCCTCTCTGGCCAGAGCTATGGGGTTTCTACTACAACGCTATTCTCGGGTCGTCATCTAACTGGGGTGTCTCCCCCTGGCATTACTACTTCACCTCAGCCCTCCCCCGTCTTCTCCTAAACCCCTTAACTACCATCTGCCTCTTTTTCTCCCTCTACCATCCCGCCCTCTCCGCCGCGGCGAAACGTCTTGCCATCCCCTCGTTACTTTTTGTGGCAATATACTCCCTCCAACCCCACAAAGAAGCCCGCTTCATCTTTTACGTCGTGCCCCCACTCACCGCCGCCGCCTCCCTCGCCGCCAACCAAATCTGGAACCGCCGCTCCAAAAGTATACCCTCCTCCCTCCTCGCCCTCGCGCTTGTCTCCTCGGTCATCGCCTCCTTCGCCACCAGCACCGCCATGCTCCTCCTCTCCTCCCTCAACTACCCCGGCGGCGAAGGCCTCTCCTATCTCCGCAATATCATCCAGTCAGACACGTCGTCGTCCCCAGTCGTTTCCGTCCACGCCGACGTTCTCGCTTGCATGACTGGTGTGACGCTCTTCGGCACCGCCATTGGCAACGCGCTGCCGAACCAACGGAGTGCCGAGCCCAAGTTTGTGGAGCAGCAACGTGGCGGCCGCGCCGCTGGGGTGTCACTTTTGCTGGATAAAACGGAGAATGCAGCGACACTCGCGCAGGGTGAGTTTTGGACAGCGTTTGACTATCTGCTAATGGAGGACGCTTCCAAAGCCACGGGGGGGAAGTGGGAGACGGTAGCGGTGGTGCTGGGTTACGGTGGTGTTGAGGTGTCCAAGGGCAAGGCGGGGAATGATTCTGGTAATCAAGAGATGGACGGTTTTGTGGTTGGAAAGGGGAAACTTGTGCGAGACCTCAAAAGGGTGGTCACCAGGGCGACGGGAGGGTGGTGGGTCGGGCCGAGGATGGTGCCCAAGATTCATATCATGAAACGGCGGAAGGAGTCTCAGCGCATGACCGTTTCGGCGGAGTCATGAGGGGAATAACGTGTCATAATATTGTACAAACGGAAACTCAGTTACTCCTACGTGACTGATGGACAGGTAAACTTCCAACCGAGGCGGTTACCAAGGCATGTAGGTATGTGTGCAAAGGAATATGTTGAATCTATGAAATGTAAACGGAGCCAATGAATGATAAGTAGGGTGACCAAGTCAAATTGGCGGGTCACAAACAACAAGCAGCAGGGGATTGCCAAGTTAAATCAAGTCGCCCCGTCCCCTTGAAGCGGGGAAGGTCAAAAACAATACTTTCACGCTTTTGATCATTTTGGTGGATCGTTCCTTCTTTTCATCTTCCTTCTCTCGAGACATACTGGCAGGGGCAACGCCTACTGGATGCTCACAAGGCCCTCCCCGTTGTCGTACGCGGGCACATAGACAACTTCAATGGGCATGTTGATGGCGGGGATCATTGCTTGAGCTATTATCTCTTGTCAGCCGGTGCTTGTGGGCATGTTCCTTCTAACCAAGAAAAGGCTGGAAGAGGGAGTTGATAGTGGAAGGTTAAATTCCATCGTGTGGAATCACTTACAGTTCACGAATGTCACACTCCACTGTGCGTTGTTGGGCCCATAAGGGAAAGCCTGCCAGCTACCCTTGCCGCCAGCGTAGGTCACAGCATTGCCTGGACGACCTGGCGCCGGCGGGTTTCCCCCGCCCATGCGGAATGACCGCCAATCGCACTTTGTGCCCGCGGGTAGCTGGATGGCAGCTGGGTCGGGCAGGCCGTTGAGGTTCAGTAACCCGTCTCCTGAGCCTATCAGAGCGAGTAGTTTGTCGTTTGTCCCCTGTGGATAGGTGTGCAGCTCAACAAGGCCCGTCTTCTTGTCGGTCACTGTATAGACCTCGAGGGGCTTGAGGGGTGCGCCATCTTCAGACTTGAAGAGGCCAACGGTGCTGCCGTTGATGCTGAGATATTGTCCGTTGAGCTCCTGATTCAGACTAGAGGGCAGTTAGTTTCAAGCAGCCATAAAGAAGGCAGATTACGCACGATTGGAGACGAAGGCGTAGTGGGAATGCATCAGGTGCCGGAACGATGGGGCTGGCCATGGTGGTGAGGCCAAACATGGCCGTGGCGAGTGTCCACTTCATCGTGATGGGGGATGTTTGATTTCTCACCAGAGGCTGATAGCAGAAGCTGGACGAATGATTTAGCGTGAGGTTGGTGGTGTTCTCCTGAGCCCTTCTTGTCTGGTCCAAGCAGTGAAGATCAGACGCCTTTATGTTCGTTTCCCTGTCTCCCGCGACCTCGTTCTCCTTTGATGTCTTCGAACAGCACAGTGAAAAATGTGATGATGGCGTCCACCCCACGTCACCTCACTACAGAGCACATGGTGAGCCATGAATTGATTGCCTACCCTCTTGGCTGCACTTCCAGCCAATTAAGGCAAATATCCGCAACCAACGGCGCCACATTCATCCGCCACCCTCAGTCTCACCCCCCAGGCGCTCGCCGCCGCGTCGATACCACCCCGCGCATCGTAGGATTAATTGAGTGTAAAGTGGTGATCAACTTGGGGCGTATTTTTAGCAGCTACAAGCTCTCCCTGGACCGGGTTGATATCCCAGTGTTGCAGCCAACATGGGACGACATACATCTCAGGGCGTAGCTACCCAGCTTGATCTGCCAGATTAGCCGCAACGGCCCAGATTCTGGGGTTAGGGGGATCGACAGATGGATGGAGGGTTGGTTTGGCTTCTATCACTTCTAGAATACCCACTGACGACCCGGTGTTTGCTACCTTCCTCTTTTCACAGCGGACCGTTCAGTAAATTGCGCCCAGATGAAGACGCTTCTTGGTCGAGATGGTCTAGAGCCGCCGGCAGCCGACTTAGGGGGGCATCGCATCGAGGTTGACAATTGTTTTGCACTTTGCTCTTGCTTTTCGGTTATTCCGCCGCTTGACCGCAGCTGCTCGCTCAAGGTGAATTCCGGGTTCGCGGTGGTCAAACGAGGTCATGAGGCTCCCCGGTGGTCCTATTTCAGGAAACAAGCAGCCGAATAGGCCAGGATCTGTGGGCGCTGCATGCCGTATGCCAAGTCGAGGGAAGTAGGATACCAGATACGAATAGTTTACTGGTGTAGTGTTGTACCTTGCGGAGAATTCTTCGGAGTGAGGTACCCCTACTACACCGTGCCTTCCCCGTTTCCTGATTGCAACCCACCCGTGCTCTTGCCTACCCTCCAACACGCACAAGAAAGTAGGTACGTGTGCAGAATCCTGTTCCAATTCCTCCCTCCACTGTCTTGAGCCAACTGCTCCTCATCAACTAACTTTGTTTCTCTCCGCGATCCCCGTCTTGGCTGCGACTCTGCCCATGCTGGCCGGGTAAAGAGGTCGACTGGTAATCGCAAGATACGGCTTGTTTGATGCACGGCGGATTCTCCCTTCCTTGGAAAGTCTGATGTGCTCTTGAGAAGTTAGCGGTACCCTATCTGGATATATGCTGAACAATAGCCGCGTCCCACAGCAACGCAACACACTGGCGAGATAGTCCACAGTGGCCATAAAGGTAGGATAGTTCGGTCTCACCTGGGTCATCTGGGCATCGCGTGTTGGTTGCCATTAGGCAAACTGTTTGCATCTTTAAGGTTTTTCATTGCCCGCACTCCGAACATGCATCCCTCCGCCCTTTGTGTCGTGGGTGTCTTGACCCTCATCCTGGGCAACACCGTTGCTTCCCCGGCTGTATCGTCCGAAGATTGTTCCCCCCGCACACTTTGTCTGGACGGAATCAACAGCTGCGGCGTCAGGTTTGGTGGTTGTTATGATGTGTGCAAGCCAGAGCTACGACCTGTTGCGCCCCTCTGTGCTAGTGCCACATCGTCCGCCAACGTGAAGACCACGGTAACCTCGGTCCGGGTCACATCTATGCTCACGAGGACATTCAAGCGGACCAGGACTAGGCATAGGCCTACCAGCAGTCCACGTACTCGCCGACCCAAGCCGACAGCCACTATTACCAAAACGCTGGTGGTGACTTCCACCGTGCCTGTCACCACCCCAAGGGTATCCACTGGCAAGTGCCCTCCAGGCAAGGAGGGCACCGGATTGTTAGTCTGCGCCGACTACATCAGCCCCTGTGGTATGACATATGGAGGGTATGCTTATTCTCGAACTTGTCGCCACTCTGTCGACAGAGCTGATGTTCGTTTCTGAGCAGCTGTTTCGAAGATTGCAAGCCCTGGCCGACCTTTGTGGTGAGTAAGCCTGGAAATTGTCTTATCAGCCTAGCAACTGAACTGACATGTTTCCAGGCACCACCTTGCCCATCTAACACAGGAACTGCGCCTGTGAAGCCTATACCAGCTTGACCCCTTACAGGACCTCACGACGGTATGCAGAGTACGGCCAAGAAAATATCCAGTCCAGCTATTGCTAGATAGGCAGTTCTTATGTCAGTACCGTAGACAGCAGGTTAAACGCAGTCAATTATCTAGATAGCACCAGTATCAATGACGTGCCTTGAACAATGTCCTATTCTTGAGGATCACCACCATGACCACCCACACATTCCTTCCTCTTCATCAAACCACCACCGCTACCGCCCGGTGGCGTCCAGCGTGCAACCCACCTGCAGCTGATAGCTGCAAGACACCAACGGCTCGGCATCGTACGTGTATGCAAGGGTTTAAGTAGTGTTTCGTAGGTAGTTTAGTTGCCGTGACATGGTGGTAGCAGCCTATACACGTAACCCGTCAATAAGCGTTTTGTTCAGCTATAGCCAAGCCGTTGGAAAATCGAAACACGAGACTGCTTACTGAGTAGGCCAACTCGAATACAATACAATCTCTCCAAGATTGTTAGTATTGGATCTAATGCATGTCCAGCGGGGTGCTTGCATTGTATCGAGCAGCTGCAGTGCTCCTTCCAGGTTGCGAGGCATCAGGGCAAAGGTATTTAGACCCTGGGCTTAAAGATTGAAGCTTCTTGTGGGCCCGGCCCTTGATAGGTACGTAGTTGGGAAGAAGTATCCCGTCCTTATATAGGTAGGTACTGGTCCTTGGGGGTTGTTTGGGGGCGAATGGAGGGTGGGGAGATCCTTTTATTTAGCTGCCATATTCTTAGGTACTATGCGAACAATCTTTCGGGGTTGGATCGCATATTTGGATTTGGCGTGGTAGAAACATTTCCCGTACATATTCTGATGACGCTACTCGAAGATGATAGATATGCCGGAGAGTCAAAATGGGGTAGGTAGGAGGCGTTTCCTAGTCACCTGGGCAAAACTACCAATAGCGAGCGATCCTTAGGTACTTCAGAACTCCTTTACCCATCTTGTTGCTTTTGGTGGTATCCGCGTATATACGTGTACTAGTACATGTTGACCGCTTCCGTATACTCATGTCTCATTCCACACAGCCCCTTATTTCTTCATACTAGCAAGGTATGCCACATCGCCACCCTCTCGCAGCATGTTGCCCTTTTCAATAACCGCCTCTTCCATATCGAGCTGGTACTTCTTCATCTTCTCCTGATATTCTGGAACAAAAGACCCCAAGATACGGATGGCCAGCAGCGCTGCATTGGTTGAGTTGTTGATGCCTACTGTTGCTGTGGGAACTCCCCTCTGTGAAGCGAGCAATCAGTTGGTGATGAAGCACGAGGGAAAGGAGAAAACAAACCGGCATCTGCACAATACTCAACAAGCTATCCAAGCCATCCATATGCGTCGCTTTGACCGGCACTCCGATCACAGGCAATGGTGTCTCAGACGACAGCATACCCGGAAGATGGGCGGCGCCGCCAGCTGCAGCAATAATAACTTTGATACCCTTGCCAGCAGCCTCATCGGCAACCCGCATCATGTACTTGGGCGTCCGGTGCGCCGAGGTGATGTCCAACGTGTAGGGTACACCAAATTCCTTGAGGATATCCAAGCCCGCCTTTAAGACGGGGAGGTCCGAGTCTGACCCCATTGTTACGAGGACAACGGGCTTTTCTGGAACGACTTCCCCATTGCTCTGCACCTCATTCGCCTGTGGGCGCTTTTTCGGCATGCCGGCTTGAGCGGCAAAGGGGGGCTCGGGGGAGCTGGACTTGTTTTCGAGCTGGGGGCGGAGCGACTCGACCGCGCCGTCAATCCGTTCTTGTCTAATTTCATCAACAAGTTGAATGAAGGGCGTTGCCTTGACCTCTAGTTCTGTTATTGGCAAATCTGACGTCAGAGTGATGTGGCCGATTTTACGACCAGGCTTTGACTCTTTTCCGTAGAGATGCAGATAAACGTCCATGTCTGTATCGAAGGTGCTCCGAGCCAGGCGGGTAAGTTTATGGTGAGCAGTTGGTGTGGCTCCCCCTAGAATGTTGAGCATTATGGAAGACTTGACCCTCGGAATGAGTTTCTCTGGCACAGGTAGATCGAGCACGGCCGATATTTGTGCCTTGTATTGAGACATATAAGGAACTGCCTCAATAGTGTAGTGGCCTGAGTTGTGCGGCCGAGGGGCCACTTCGTTGACCATGAGAGATCCTGAGAACAGGTTAGAAAAGTGGCCGCGTGGGAGATAAAACTACTCACCGTCCTTCATGACGAACATCTCCACGGCAAATACGCCCCTCCCCCACAGAGTGCTGATAACGTTGCACGCGAGCTCTCTTGCTTTTTCGCAAATAGCTTCCGAGACCCCCCTTGGCGGCATGAATACCTTGGTGCAAATGCTGTTTTCGTGGATTGTCTCGACGGTAGGGTAGGGGACGCAACTCTTAAGGTTCCCCTCATCATCCTCTGTCCGGATAACCATGACAGCTAACTCCTTGACAAAGGGAGCCCATTTTTCGGCATAGAGGGGAAGGCCCTTAAGAGCGTTGAGGGCTGGCCCAAAGTCGTCCTCGCTCGTCACCTTGTAATTGCCCCGGCCGTCATAGCTTCCCTTTCTAGCCTTGAGCATGAAGGGAAAGCCAAACTTGTTGAGCACGCATTTGAGTGATTCTAAAGCGGGCGTGTCTGTGTCTGAATCGATGGCAACCTGGTCGGCAATGGGTATTTTTTTGTCGCTGTTGCGAAAGTGTTCTTTTTGCAGATACTTGTCCTGGATGAGACGGATTGTCTTCCAGGAAGGATGGATGGGGGGACGGTGGATGACTGTGGTGCCATCGGCGAGGTCAATTTCAACGCCCTCTTTCTCGATATCCTCCAGCACCTCGGTCTCAACGTGCTCAATCTCAACTGAGAGATAGTCGGAGCGAGCAGCGAGATCGCGGATGCGGAGCGGGTCCTTGAAAGAACCCGTGACATGGCGATTGGAGTTATGAGCCTGCTTGGCCGGGGCATTCTTATCATCGAGAATGGCAATATCGATGGCGAGGGGATTTGCGGCCTCGCATAACATGCGGCCGAGCTGGCCACCGCCAAGTAGGCCGATGACGGGATTGCCCCCCATGTCGTCGCCCGGATTCGCTTTGGGACCCATTAATCGCTGCTGCTGAGACAGGTGCTTGCTCACGGATTTGAATCTTAGCAGCTGGCGACCGTTGGAGACGTGAGAGATGGGGTGCATACCAATGGTGTGGGTTGCGAGGATAGCTCAGACGAGATTTTGATGTCACGCCTGGTTTTCCATCGCTTGAAAGCCCCCAAAAAAGTCCCGCTCTGGGCCGGCATTTGGCGATTTGAGCGCCGTTAGAGTTTTGCTATTAACTACCAGCCAACCAGCGGTCAAGAGGACCTGCAGAGTGGAGCCTCTTTGCCAAGCCTGGATGAACACACCAGCAACTTGGGTTCTCTGAACTGTCTGATCCCACCTGGAGATCTGGAACAAAAAGAGAGAAGGATAAAACCGAAGTATATTTTCACTGATTCTTATAGATATTCATTGGGTACATGTCAGCCCTGTAACTCACCGTCGGCTTCTTGCTTTTTCCCAGGGTTTTTTTTTCTTTTGCTGGGGTTGTTTGGAAGTCGTGGAGCCCAACGTTGACCGTTGTGTGACTCCCATTCCCAACAGCCAAAGGGAGGCTCACACGTCGATTTTCACCGTCGATCTGGACCCTGCCCGCCCCAAAAACTAGCCTCGTTATACAGCCCTGACATCATGACCGAAGCCACGGGCTTCGATCATGTACAGTGAGTGAAGCTCATTTTTGGCACTTTTTGGGGGGAATCATGTTCGTGATGGCTGACCCCTGTCTCGTTACCCCCTCCCCTGAAGCCCTCTCAAGCTTTTTGAGCTTGCCAAAGATCAAAAGCGCTTCTTGTACACCTCTGCGCCCATGGTTCGCTACAGCAAGCTCGCTTTTCGCCAGACAGTGTACGAATATGGTACTGACCTCTGTTGGACTCCCATGATCTTGGCTAAGGAGTTCAACAGAAACCAATTTGCCAGAGATAGCGGTTAGCAATTGCATCTTGACACCTCCTGTTGCCAACCTTCACTAATGACGCATAGACTTTACCGTGTCTACGCGGGGCCCCCAGCCACCCACTATTGTGCAGTTTGGTGCTAATGTTCCCCTCGAACTCGCGAGGGCGTCTACATTGGTGGCTCCAGACTGCAGTGGTGTTGACCTAAATTGTGGCTGCCCCCAAGGATGGGCTTGTGCTGAGACGCTAGGTGCCGCTCTCATGGAGAAGCGGGAGCTGGTCCGCGAGATGGTCATTGAGACGCGCGACCACCTGCGACGGGGTGGCTGGGGTGTTGGGAAGGAGAATGACGTGGACAATCCCAAGGGAAGGAGCGTGAGTGTCAAAATCAGAGTCCACAGAGACCTCCGGTAAGAGAAGTCGTCCGCGAGAAATAGTCACGGCCATCAACTCACCCATGGCTAGACGTACCGTGGATTTTATTACCACGGTTTTAGGACCAGAACAGGACCGGCACATCGACTTCCTAACTATCCACCCGCGAACCCGTTACACGCCGTCCAGCACTCCCATCAGCGTCGAGGCTCTCGAGATTCTAACGTCGACATTTGGGAAGAAGGTTCCAATCTTAGTATCGGGAGATGTTTTCACTCTGAACACGCTTCCCTTCACGTCGCCGATATCGCCGCCGACTGAGAAGGATAAGGATGGCGACAGAAGCCAACTTTCTAATATACCCAATCTCGCAGGTCTTATGTCGGCCCGCGCTATCCTCTCGAACCCAGCTCTATACGCCGGGTTTGACAGGTGTCCATGGTCCGCGGTGGATACCTTTCTGAACAAGACAGCCAGGTGCCCGATCCCATTCAAGCTCGTACTCCATCACATTAGTGAGATGTGCGCACCAGGTATGGGTCCGAACAAGACGGCATTATTGAACCGGCGAGATCGAAGCGCTTTACAAGAGTGTGCCAATATGGTCGATCTCATCGATTTTCTAGATGCGAAGCGGGAGGGCGGCATCCGGAGAGACGGCGACGAGGAGCGCCCAGCAGCACGAGTTTGGTGAAGGATGATGAATTGAGGTAAATGCAACAGAAAATGCCTCGATTAGTCATGTTTCTTCCAATTCCTGCCGTTCGCCAATCCCGTGATTGGCTTGTTTTTTAGGGCCTTTAGAGCATGGCAGAGTGGAATCATATGTCAACAACCCCCGGTCCCTACCCCTCTCTGGAGCCTCGGTGATAGCCTCACCCAGAAACCAGGAACAGGTTTCTCCCGACCCACTCGAATGCGGGGTCTAACTGTCAACTGAGAACCCACCCGCAGTTGTAGCAGCGATCTATCGATTGCTTGGTGTGTTCTTTCTCCACCAAGACACCGGCTCCCGACGATGACGGTGAATAAAGGGCGCGTGGCGGTAGAGCCATCGTCGACAAGCACCACCGCTGGATGCCTCGTACCAGGAGATTCTCCCTCAGAGAGGAAGGAGGTTCTAACCTAGGCGCCACCGAAAAATATTGGTGTGCAGTGTGGCAGTCTCAATTCCCTACAGGCAGCATGTCAACCCGAGCTGACATATTGTGTGCAACCTCGGAACTCCCCCCCCAGCTCATCTGCCCGGCGACTAGCCACCACCGACCCACATGAGGAAATCTGGACCACATCCTGGCATCGGGCTTTTCCCACTTTGTTTCTCTCTACTATGGGTGCCAGTGTAGATTGTGTAGAGCTTAGTGCCCCTGCCCGCACAGCTTCGTCTTGTCCAGACCTGAGCATCAAAAGCCGGCGCTGGAGAGGGGTGGACCGGGTGGTGTCCATCAGACCGGGATGGAGCTTCATAGATAGGCAAGGCACGAGGAAAGCACCCGGGACACTCCACTCAGTCTATCTCTTTCTCTTCCCGGCTTGTCGTTCTTTTTTATTCTTGCTCCCTTTTGCCTCCCATCTATACAACCAAACTACCTTCCCTGTCAACCGATTGAGAGCATCAACAGACACAACAATGCAGCTTCTATCGCTCCCCTTTCTCAGCGGCGCCCTCGCCCTTCTCGTTGGCGGCGCCCAAGCCAACGATTGCCTCGAGGTTGCACTCGCTGCCATCCCCGTCTGCGCTCAGGGATGCTACCTCGAGGGTGCCCCGACTATTGGTTGTGATGGCCTCGATTTTGCCTGCCAGTGTGACAAGCAGGCTGCCATGTTTGCCGCCATTGAGAGCTGCGTGGTTGCGGCCTGCAAGGAAGTCGAGTTTTCGGCCGTGATTGATGGAGCTGCGCAGGGTAAGTTTTCATTCCCTTTCCTTTTTTTTTTTTTTTTTTTTTTTTTTAAAAAAAAAAAAAAAATCTCTTCACGGTCCACATATCTCGTGTCCTCTTCCATGTTTCATGCCCACAGCTTCAATGTTACATGCCTGCTGGGGAAACAAACTTGCAATACATGTACTGACCAATTCCAGTCTGCGAGTGTGCCTGCCCCTCAGGCGTTGTCGGCACCATGACTATAGGCACTGTAGCTCCCGGTACGGTTGTCCCCGTCCCAACGGGGAGCTACATTCCCGGCACTGTCGTCCCGGGCACCCTTCTTTCTCAGCCTACATCTGGCAGCGGCAGCGGTAATGACAAAGGCACTGGCAGTGACAAGAGCACTCCCACCAAGAGCAGCCCAACGCAGTTTGCCACATCGTCGGTCGTGGCTGGTGGGGAGCGTCTTGGAGCTTCCGGCGCTGGGCTTTTCTTGGCCGCTGCTGCGGCGGTTGTGATGGCACTTTAAGTGCTTGACCAACTTAGTGAGAGACGATTCGAAGAGATGAAGAGACGAACGAACGAGGAGGTGGCGGATGAATCATGCTTTTACTTTTTTTTCCCCCTCTTGGAGAAAACGATTCATCACGACGGACACCCAACTAATGAGCCACGACGGCAAATGCGTACGCATGCACATGTATATTTGGATATTCTTACACACTGGGCGCACTCATATGGAGAATGGTTCCGGCTCATGATCGGATGGGTTATGGGACACGGGGACTCGAGGAGACAAGGGTATACGGGTTTACGCACGGGATACTATTTAGTTATTAATCTTTATTGATAGAGACGACAACAACTGGTCATCGACCTATTCAGACTCTACCTATCCAATCAGCGAATCATAGAGGTCCTGTGACTGAAACCAAACGCCATGCTAGGACTATAATGATACAAGTGCATGTATTCGTACACAGATATACCCGGAAAACACAAGAGAGTAAATAAATAGTATCCAAGACATAGGAAATGAAAATCAATCCTCATAATCCACAAATCCAGCCGACTTACCATCCCTACTCAACATATATCCAAACCGCTCCGAATTCTCCAGCAAAAACGGAGGCACATCTTGATTATCATCAATCCTTGTAAAGGTCTCTCCCTTCCTCTCCCACAAGTCCAGCCCCTTCCTCACCTTCTCTGCAATGAGCTTCTTATCCCGAAACCTCTCCGCATTCATACTCGTATGCGAGAACGACGCCATCTTGGTCAGAAATTCCTCTACCGTTCGAAAACACGACGAGCAATGCCACGCCGCGCCGGCCATATCTGCCCGATCCCACCATAGCGACAAGAAGAAGCCCAGTCCCATGCGCAGATCGTTGGGCCGTACGGTACGGGACCCTTGGTAAAACGTCGCCTGTGGGTGCGGCCACTCGGGACCGTCGTGGAGAAACTGGAAGGAATAGTAGTAGAACCGGCTGCGCAACGTCAGCCGCCGGGGGAAATGGCATGCTCTTAGGCGGGAGAGAGTCGATGGGCGGGGGATCTCGTCCACGTCGGAGACGACAATGACGTCCCCGGCGTGGGGGGCCGCGCCTTCAATGGTGCCTCCAGAAAGGCGGGGAAAGACCTGGGTGAGCATGGCGTTGCGCTGGAAGTCTTCGTAGTCCCAGGGGGACTTTGGGCGAAAAGAAGGAGGATATTCGATCTCGTGGTAGATGATCTTGGACTTGTAGGGGGCTAATTGTGGGGATGCAAGGTTTTGTTTCAGGAGGAGAGACTTGGGTTGACCAGTGAAGGTCTTGGCACCCTCGACTAGGATGAAGAAATCGACATTGTCCCACGTCGTGTTGAGTCGCACCTCGAGCCAGTCGAGTTCTGTGTTGACCATGACGAGGTCGAAGACCTTGCGCGGGGGCGCGTCCGGCGCAACCCGGAAGGGTCTCCAGCCTTGCGGACGGCAGAGGGCGTCGTCTTTGACGCGTCCCGGTGCGGCGGGCAGCCCGACCAAGGTGAGTGAGGTGTCGCTACTGGTGAAGAGGTGCACCAAAAGCCAGACAATGCCGACAGCCGCAGCAAGACGTAGCCATCGCTGGAGCGTCATGGCGCACCAAATATGTATATATATATGCAGAAAAATGAAATAAAGAATAAAATAAAATAAAGAATACCTTGATGATGATAATGAGCATATATGTAAATTGTGTGTTGTTTTTGAGATGAGACCTCAAGGAAAGGCTCGCGCCCCGCCAAGGCTCGGCCGCAGCGCTAGGACTGAGTGGTAACCAGGTACAAAATAACTACGAAGTATCTTTACGAAGTAACTTAGTCTCATTCCAGATCGAGAACGATGTCAGTGGGAGAACCCCTGGAAGTCTCTGAGGTGACCTTAATGTGATAGAGGTTGAACCATCATTTCCGGATAATTTCAGGTCGTACTCAGCTATGTATAGCAATGGAATGATTCCGTAGCGATTAAATGACAGCTGCACAAGAATCTTTAATCGAACTCGCGCCGTCATACCTTACCACCCACAGCGACAGACCTTGTCAACGTGATGATAGTGACTTCTCCAGAGCGAAAAGGCGAAAAGGAAAAATGTCACTGCAGGTGATTACCATACCGAAAAGTCAGCAACATTCTCCCTAAGCTCACAGTGGATCCCAACTACCCCGCTGGACCATACTGCACTCACCTCCCCCACCATCCAACCCATCACCATCACCCCGTTTCCCAGAAAACACCACAAGCCACCGAGCTACTGCTCTCTCTAGCTCGTCACCATGTTCACCGGAATCGTCGAAGAAATCGGCGGTAGGAATCTTCCCGCCTCGCCCCTCCCTTCCTAACTAACACCCCTTCCCAGTCGTCGATGAGCTCAACCCCTCCGACTCCACCGGCGGCACTTCCCTAACCATCACCCTCCCCTCCACCAATCTCCTCTCCGACGCCCACCTCGGTGATAGCATTGCCATCAACGGTGTCTGCCTAACCGTAACGTCCTTCACTCCAACGCAATTCACCGTGGGTATTGCTCCCGAAACGCTCCGCCTTACCAACCTCGGCAATCTCGCACAAGGTTCGCGCGTGAATCTAGAGCGGGCAGTGCGCGCAGACACGCGAATGGGGGGGCATTTCGTACAAGGGCACGTGGACACGATTGCGACGATTTCGGCGCGGACGCCCGACGGGAATGCGGTGACGCTGCGGTTTGCGCCGCGTGATAAACAGGTGCTGCGCTATGTGGTGCACAAGGGGTTTATTGCGCTGGACGGGGCGAGTCTGACGTTGACGAGGGTGAATGACGAGGAGGGGTGGTGGGAGGTGATGTTGATCGCGTATACGCAAGAGAGGATCGTGACGGCGGCCAAGGCGGTCGGAGAGACGGTGAATGTTGAAGTGGACATGACAGCAAAGTATGTCGAAAAGAGCCTGCAGGGGTATTTGGCTGGGTTGGATGAGAGGGAAGGGGGGTTTTTACAGAAGACGGTGCGGAGGTTAGTTTCGAGTGAATCCTCATAGGAAGTCGGCAAATATGTGGAGAGTGGTGTTGTGATGGAAACCAGGTTACGCCGAGTATGCGTGCCTGCCATGCTCTGGTCTGATGAGTTATCTACAGCTATAGCTCACCCCATACTTCGGCAATCTTTTGACTCACTGCCTTGGGTATCTTCTTCCTCCCCACGAGGTGGCCCAACCGGTCCATAACCAGAGTGGCTTTCCTCTTCTTACCCTCATCGCCGCTTCCGCACTGCTCAAATGCCTTGACAAGATGGTTGGGCGTCTTCCATACTTTCTGTACTTCGACCGCCTTCTCACCTGTCACGCCCCGTGTGCACATCAGCATTTTGAGGTAGAGATCACGCAGTGTCATCAGGTCCGACTTTGACACTAGTGATGCAAAGGCCGGATAACTGATGTGATGACCAACCGTTGGCTGTTTCTCCCGTAAATGCTTTAAGAGAGGTAGGTAGTTCTTAGCCGTGAGCACTGTCGTCGGGATAACATGCAGAGTTTTACCCTCATACACTTTCTTGAGCAGTCTGGTCATGGATGCCAGATAACTGATAGTGTCGTCCATCTTTAGCGTCTTCTTCAAAAAATAGCCGTTAACTACCTGAATCGACGCCATGGCCGACCGGACCGACTCTTCATACTTTTGGATGTGGGGTGCGTCCATCGAAATGTCCTCAACAAGGTATATGACATTCTTGATTCCCGACTTTCTCAGCCGAAACTTTTGCTCGTGGAAGCGACCGTCCCGAATACTCCCAATAAGGTCATCAAGTCTCTTTCGTTCCACAATCCAGTCCAGGACCACCTCGTCGCCTTCGGCTCCCACGCGTGACAGCCAGCCAGGATTGTTACACCTTGCTACCCACAACGCGTCGCCCAACTCTAAAGCTCGCATAATGGGCTTGCAACCTTTCTTCGTGAGTTCGTCCTGCATGTAGTCGCGGTCTGTCTTGGCGCGGATCTCGCGGATGTCAAGCACCAATTCCACGGTAAACGTGCCGGGTGCGAGCCTGATGGGCGTGAAGTTGGGCAAGGAACTGTTACCAGCGCCGCCGTCTGCAACAACATCTTTGTACTCGCTATTCTGGCTCTGGGATTTGGGCGGGTCGACTTCAGCCTTGGAATCACGACCACGTTCCTCAAGGTCCATGTGATTATTGCCCTCATCATCAACGAAGAGCGATTCGGAGTCAACAAGGGGCGCTCCAGTCCTGGGTTGTGCCGAAGAGCTGTTGGGTGCGGAAGGTCCCACTGTCGTGGCCGCAATGAGGTCTCCGAGATCACCGCGAGTTATAGCAAGCTCCTTGATTCGCTTCGCCACCTCCCAGCCCTCGTCAGTTAGAGCGTATCTCTTCAGAGGCCGGCCTCTTTCGTAGACAAGTTCCTTCTGCTCGAGCGTCTTCATCGAGTTCCATGCCGTATAGAATTTGGTGGGATCAGACGGTGCTGTGAAGGACGCATCCGAGTGCGGCTGGGCTGCCTGAATGAGATCGGCCTTCGTGAGGCCCACCTGTGCAGCATTCTCATCTTGAAGTGAGAGTGCAAGCACGAGAGCGTATGCCCCAGACCGGTATGCGGGAACATACTGCTTCGCCTTTCGAGCCTTCTTGGCGGGACGGGCCACCTCTTCATCGCCCGAGTCTGCAGCCCAGGGGTTCACATCCGGAACCCTTCTCCGACACTTAGATGGATGCTTTGGCATGGGCAACCCATTTTCCTCGCAGTGGGCCTTGAGCTTTTCCGTGAGTCGTTCGCAGATCTTAGGCCCGAAGCCCCGTAGTCGCTGCAATGCAGCGGGGTGTTCAAATCGGATTGGACAAGCCTTGAGCGACTCGTAGGCATGTTTGTACGTCGTCACTCCTTTGGAGTTGCGCTCGCGGGCCGTGTCCCACCATTCCTTGAGCCATTGGAGCAGGAGCGGGTTCGCGCACGTATCGTCGGGCATGGTGGAGAATACGGGGAATGCGGTCGTTAGGGCCGAGGGTGGTTCGCAACGGATGCGAGGAAGAGGAAACGAGTTGAAATACAAAAACCATTAAAAAATTTCAAAAAGACCAAGAAATCGGCCAAGTAAACCCGCGTTCTGAGCAACGGGCATCCAATAGGGTCGATACCACCGCGAGGTGTAGGCGGAAAGTTCGCTGGTCCAAAATGTAGAATCGCGATGTTTCTGGGGGACGCGTCCGAGCGACGGAGAGTCGCGTTCTGGCTTATTAAAGTTCGGAAAGTGACGTCGATCAGGAAATAGACCCACCTAGTATCGGGCAATATGCTGTGTCCCGCCAAATTGCTTGGCTCCCTCCTGCAGTGCGGGGCAGCTTAACGATTTGGGGACCCCTCCCCAATTCCATCCGACATCGAAGCTTACAGTGCTTACCTTACCTCGGACGCTCACCTTCTCATCCTTAAATCCCGCTTGCTGCCCTCATTCCCAGCGCCTTGTTTATACGAGCAGGTCGTTTCCCACCTCTCAACCCTCCAGTACCTCAACTAACGATCGCCATGATGCATGACGACAAGATCCTGGCGGCTTCACTGACGCACCCCATCGTGCCCTTACCTAAAGATCAGCTCTACAGGTATGGCACTGCTGGTTTCCGCATGAACGCCGACCTGCTCGATGGCGTCACGTTTCGTGTCGGTCTTCTCGCCTCGCTCCGTAGCCGCAAGATGCTAGGCCAGCCGGTTGGAGTCATGATCACGGCGAGCCACAACCCCGCTGTCGACAATGGCGTCAAGATTGTAGACCCCACCGGTGAGATGCTTGACCCAGATTGGGAGAAGTATGCCACCTCCTTGGTCAATGCGTCTAGCGATGAGGAATTGGTCAAGATCTACAACAAGCTTGCTGCCGACCTTAAGGTCACACTGAGCAACTCGGCCAAGGTTATCTACGGCCGCGATACTCGCCCTTCCGGCCACAAGCTGGCCACCGCTCTTTCTGATGCCTTGGTGGCTACCGACACCGAGCCGGTTGACTATAAGATTCTAACAACCCCCCAATTGCACTACCTCACTCGCGCAAGCACGTACGAGGGAACCCCAAACGCGTATGGGAAGGTCAGCGAGGAAGGGTATTACGAGAAGTTGGCTACCGCTTTCGTGCGGGCCATGAAGAATAAAAAGATCGAGGGTAGCCTAGTTGTAGATTGCGCCAACGGTGTGGGCGGGCCGAAGCTTACCGAATTCCTCAAGCACATCCCTAAAGATCAGGTTGCATTTGACGTTAAGGTTGTCAACGATGATGTCCTCCGTCCTGAGGTTCTCAATCTCGACGTAAGTGCTTACTGGACTATTTTACGAGGTCCTTTTTCTGACGATCTCAGTGCGGCGCCGATTACGTCAAAACCAAACAGAGAGCTCCGCCATCTCCTAAACCTCAGGCTGGCGTTCGATGCTGCTCGCTCGACGGCGACGCTGACCGTCTTATGTACTACTGGATGGACCCTCAGGCTGGCTTTGTCATGCTGGACGGCGACCGTATTTCGTCTCTGGCCGCTTCGTTCATTGGCGAGCTTGTCGAGAGCGCCGGCTTGAAAGATTTGCTCCGCATAGGGGTCGTGCAAACTGCCTATGCCAATGGCGCCAGCACCAGCTACATTAGGCAGCACCTCAAGCTTCCGGTCACCTGCACTCCCACTGGAGTGAAGCATTTGCACCATGTCGCCCAGCAGTTCGACATTGGCGTATACTTCGAAGCCAACGGACATGGCACCGTCCTCTTCTCTCGGGATGCCACGAATGCCTTCAAGAATGCAGCCCCACAGTCGCCCGCGCAGAAGGATGCGCTCGACACGCTGGCTGCTTTGTCCGACTTGATCAACCAAACAGTCGGGGATGCCATCTCGGACATGCTGATGGTTGAGGTGATTCTCGCCCACAAGGCCTGGGGTCTGCGGGACTGGGCCACGACGTATACAGACCTGCCAAACCGGCTGGTCCGAGTCGAGGTCATTGACAAGGACATTTTTGAAACTACTGACGCAGAACGTCGCCTCTCACGTCCAGACGGCGCCCAAGAGGAGATTGACAACGAAGTCAAGAAGTTCAAAGATGCGCGGGCGTTTGCTCGCGCTAGCGGCACCGAAAATGCCTGTCGCGTCTACGCGGAAGCGGCCACCCGTTCCGAGGCCAACGAGCTCGCGGAACGCGTGGCCCGTATCATTGAACGATACGGCGGCGTCCATTAGAGTGGGGGTCGGAAATGGCTTGTGCTTGACAAAAACGCCCCCGGTGAGTGGCAGGGAAGGCCGCTCTTAGGGTCCCGTCCGAGCAGGGACGTGAGCTGCCTTCAGAGTACGAGGGCAATTTCATCGACCAACTATTCATTCCGAACGGCTGGAATGAACTGTCGGGACAGGATGAGTGAAAGAGAAAATAAGTGGGTGAGTTAAGATGGAAAAGGATAGAGAAGCAAATATCAGAACAAACAATCAGCCTCGGTATCAGAGCGATCAGCGATAGAATAAACACCGCCGATACCAATCAATAGTAGGAGCGGGCACCTCAAGCCGGTATCGAGAGTCCTGGGAGACCTGTAATCCGATATGACGGCCACTGGTGAACAGCCTACAGGCAAGGGCGAAGCAGGAGATCATCTGTTCTGTATCCTCTTCTGGCATCCTTCTTTCCGGTGTTCCTCATGAGCTGTAAAGGTGGAGTGTCTACTACCTTGCCCTACAGACGATCTGGGAATTCTCTGGAGTGGGGGGTAAACACTGAGAATGTAGGGTCAAAAGAATCCTGCAACGAAAAGGGGCGTGCAATGGATGGCGGCACTGATGACAAGGGATTTGAGTGAGCGAGCAAGTTTATTTTCCAACGTTCTGATTCAGGCAGCGACGTCATCGAAACAATCATAGTGTATTCCCACGATTCATGATGTAGATGAGCAAACATTGTCGGTTCGGCCAAGCAGTCACTGAGGCTACGCCAGACGAGTCAGCCTGATAAGCAGTGATTTCAATGGTCATGCTATCTCGCTTCGGGGGCTTAGGAGTTCGACGGGGGGAGAGGATCGTTTGCCACAAGCACGCCACTCACTGTCAGTCGAGCTGCATATTGTAACCCTGGTGAAGTATTCACAAGCTTGGCAGCATGACTCTATGAATTCTCGGGTATCATTCCCATCAGGTCGTGATGCAGTCATAATTCTAAAGCTGGTGTTTCGCTATCTGAAAAACGCCATGAGCCGCTTTGCCCTTTCCGCTCTGGCTGAAAATGAAGTCGCTCAACTCTAATCACATCACCATCAACCAACATCCCCCGTGTTTTCTTTTCATTTTCAGCCAATACCCGGGTGAGATTGCTGTTTGGGTCCGGGTTCTATCTTTCTCATGGACCACATCCTCTTTCTTCACCAGCCTTGGGTCATTCCGCTCTCCAGCTACTCTGTGGAAATATATGTTCCATCCCGAGCAAGGCAGCTAGCACATCTTGTACAAGCAAGTCCCCTCAGCCGACCTCGTCGGGTCCTGAGTATCAAGCCGATATTCGATTTTGATATCCAAGTCGCGCTTGTTCTTCTCATTAGGCCGGTTGTGTAGCGAACACTCCACCTTCTCTCCCTTCTGAACCGTGAGCACGTCCTTTAAGTAGAACACCGTTTGCTTCCAGTGGGTGTACTTAGTATGTGGACCGGTGGAGAAACGGACGATCTTGTGGCAGGCAGAGAATTCGATGTCGAACCATGCAACAAGAGCGTGGATAAAATCATCCTTCCTGGCTACGAGATCAAATGGGCAGCTGAACGCCAGGTCAGCTGGCTGACAGTGGTAGAGGTCAAGTGTGAGCACCAGGGTTGGGTCAGTCACAACCGCCTTGACCTCAACTGTATCGACTAGGGGCTCCGAGAGGGCGGTCTCCTTCAGCGGGCTGTAATTGAACCCGTAGACATTGTCCCAGACTGCCAGAGTCAGTATCACGAAATAGAACAGCGTAACTTTCAGACTCACAGCCAATTTTTTCATCCTTGTAGTCGCCATCCTCAATACCGGCCACAAAAATGGTAGCCTTGTCAGGGAAGATCAGCCCGTCCTTGGCCAGATACCTGTCGCGGGCATACAAGACGGTGTCCAGCATGCTCTCGTACAAAAGGAAATATCCCATCCACTCGGAGATGATGATGTCGACTTTCGGGAAGGGCAGCTCAATCTCTTCCATCTTTCCCTGGATCAGCGTGATCTTGTCCGACATACCGTTGACCTTGACGATCTCACGGGCCTTGAAGATGATGGTCGACATGTCGACGCCGATGACATGTTTTGCGCCAGCCTTGACAGCAAACCTGTCATGTAGAGTACGTCAGCTTCCGTGTATGAGAAAAGGGCACAGCGGGGCCGCGCATACATTGAGAGAATTGCGGTACCGCATCCTACATCAAGAACCACCTTGTCCTTGAAAAGATGCTTATTTTGAACAATGGCGTTCATGTATGATCGTGTTCGGACTTCATCTTTCTATAAGGCGGAGAAAATTCAGCCACATTGCATCCCACAAGACGGGAACATGGAAAGGAGTGGACATACCAACATCTCCTCATGTATGCCTAGCGTTTGAAGGGCCTTGGGTTAGCGGGAACCAGGTCCAAGAGTCCATTTGGAAAGCAGTGCGCAATCTCACCATGGTGATTGTAACTGAGAATGGCGGGCATTAGCGTTGCGCCAACATCAAAGAGCGTGTCACGGCGCGGGCGAGAATTTGTTTCTCACCTGTTAAAGTAGTGCTGCTCAGAATGCTCCATGGACTTGAGGCGTTGCTCAGCAACTTCGAGGTCCATTTCGTCCGCCATCTTGAAGTATGTGGAAGGGCTTCGAACTGGGAGACAGGAATGGAGAGACAGGAAGGACGGGAGAGCCGTCAGAAATTTTGCGCACTGTTTACTTCAAGAAGCAGCCCGGCTTTCGCATGGTCCTGCTTGCGGGAAGATTTTGGGTTGAAAAGCTGTGTCGACCCGATAGTAGAATAACTGCCCCGCCCCCGCTGCGACAGAATCGGCAAGGGGTCAAGGCGGTCAGTGTTTAGTTATCGCTGCCCCACACTTGCTACCCTTCAGCACCCTTCCGCCTACTATCACGCGATCTTTGTGCACTTTCGACTACATGTCTACAAAGACACGAGAGTACAAAGGGTTGGACCACATCTGTCTTTTATCTAGCGCTTTACCCTCAACGGGGGCTAGCACACAAAGTGCCCCAGACTTTGGAATCTACACCAACACCAGCGAAAATCTGCACCAAACCTGGCCAGAACACCTCCCTTGGATCTCCACTTCGTAAGCAGCAAAATCCATGCATCTGGGACCAATACTCACTCGCCGCCATAAAGAACATGACCCACAGCTTCTAGAATGCCATATGAAATTCACCATTTCGTCGTACCCTGCAAACTCCCTGTAAATGCATGGCCAACATGGGTTATTGGCAAATGACGTCTCACGGTCAATCAAGCCATTCCGCCAAGCTGCAAGAGTTTGGTTCCTGCCTTCAAATTGGCGTACTCATACGCCTTGGACTCTGAAGGGAAGGTTCCATTGGCTGCCCAGAGGTCGATCAGGGGCTGCATGGGCTCGAGTTCCTGGGGTTTGAGTAAGTCCAAAGCAGTAGCCGTCAGCACAAAGTGGCTAAAACAACTATTCAGTTGCTTTTCGAGGTTGAGATGGTAAAATGGGTCCACGAAGTGGGCCCAGTAGAGATGGGCGTAGACGCGGAACATTTGCAAGAAGATAGTCTTGCAGATACCCAAGAACTCTTGGGGGAACCCGCTCCGCTTCCCTACCCACTCGTCCGGGCCATTTAGCAAGGTTGTGGTGGTGATCTGGGGATTGTGGGAGAATGAGACCCCCGACGCTTCCGTGGGGAACATTTTGGTGTCGTCGATCTTGCCCGAGATCCAGCGTTGCATCAAGGTAATGTACTCGTAAGCTGGGAGCTCAATGGGCTCAAAACGGCTGTTCAGCCATGTATATGAGTGGTTTCTCGCAGGGAGTTAGAACCTGGCCAGTAACGATAGACAAGGCGGACAACTCACGCTCCAGCCGACATGCGTGGGCACGACGTGGCATTACAAATGGTCTTTCCGTCCTCTTCCTTCTCGTATACAACCCGGACAAAGTTCCATAGATTGCGATAGTGCTCGACCACTGGCCACTAAGCATCAGCACCGTTTGCAAGGAGCTAGCAATGAGGGGACGGTGTACCTTGGTGGGCTATCCATTCGCCCTCCTCCACAGTCTTGGGTTTAGCGCTGAGCGTCATAAAATTTCCCTTGACGATATGCCTAGCGTAGGCCGGATTCAGCCACATTGGCAAGGGCCGTGGAAGATGGTATGCTGTGAGTGTCTCCTCAGCAGTGCCCGCCATGTTGATGGACTGGGACAGCGAAGGCGAGGCGGGCAACGGCGGTAATTTGGATGCCAGGTTAGTTGATGATTGGCCTGCCTGAGAAAGGCTGCCGCCCGGTAGGGAAAGTTGAGCATCACTCGCGGGTGAGACGGGGCTTTTGGCAGATCCCGGCTTGTTTGAGGTGCCTCTCAACCGGGCATTGCTGTCAAATCAGTTAGTGTCAATACCCACTCAAAACTTAATCAGTAAGTTGTGGTGGCCGTGTAGGATGTATGCAAATACCGACTATAAGAAGACAGGAAAGGGAACAGCAAGGAATGTAGATGCGGACCAATCCTAGTGGTGTAGAAAAGGGGGTAGATGCAGGGACAAACTGATTGTTTGCACTTACAAACCGGAAAAGAGGTTAGACATGATTGAGGTGATAAGCGGGGTAAAATAAGGCAGCGAAATGTCTTATGGATAGCGATACGGTACTGGACACCGGACCGGGTTAGAAACAAGACGAGCCGGATGAAGCAACGGGGGTTCGCTGGTGGTGCAGTAATAAAAGGTCATGAAATTCGAGAATCAACGGTCGACCATTCTCAACAAAGGGGCAATGGAGGAACGTGAAACAGACCGTTGTGGCCCCGCCTGCAGGGGCCTATCAGCGGCTCACGTCCGCTAATTAGTTTCTAGTACGTACCACACCAGGCACGTGCTCCCGCGTCAACTTGCTGCACGTAATTTGATCACCAGCGAAACATCGCGCATCTGCTCATTCCCACTTGCCGTTCTCTCCAGGCATCCGCGGCATCTCTTTGATCGCAAACAGAGCACTTCTGTTCCAACTTTTGCAATGCATTGCCCAAGTCTTTCGTATACTGCAAATGGATTTCGCTTCTCTCGCCGAGAAGGTCGCCTTCTTTGACGAGCTGGACGCTCTGAATAGGCTCAGCGATGGCGATGACACTTTTAGCAGCCAAGAGCAAGAATACCGTGCACAGTCCAGCAAGTTTTTTGGGTCGCAAAAAGAGGCTTCTACCGTGTCGCAGCCTAGTTCGGTAAGAGAAGGAAGGCTTCACCCTCCTCGACGTACCCTCTCAGCTTCAGTTTCAGCGGAGACTTCCCAATCTCCCGTTACCGTCATCGAAGCCACACCTGGCGCGCGGCAAGCCCCAGGTGCAATCACGAAGAGGCTGTTCGAACTTGAGGCCAACGAGACGGCCATCAAGGAAACGCCAATTCCAAACCAAAAACGGCCATTGAGCAAACCGCTACAAAGAAGTGCCACCGTTCCTTTGGAGCCTTCACCCGCAACTGCGGCCTCTCTCGTTGCAGACCAATCGTCGAGCACGAGCACGTTCATGAGGAAGCGAAAACGGCAAGCCCCTGGCGAGAAAAGTGTCCCTGAATCGGAGCAAATTTTCAAGACTCTGTCATTCTATTACATCCCGAACGATGACGTCGCGCCAATGCGAAAATTACGCATCGGTAAAGCTAAACAATACGGAGCAAGATGGGTCCGAGACTTGTCCGATGCAAGCCATGTCATTGTGGATAAGCGACTGAGTTACAAAGATATTCAGAAGATATTAACTTCCCGTTCTGTTGACAATCTGGTCGTCATCAACGAGGAGTACCCCATTGACTGTATTGCTTATCGGACTCTTCTCAACCCAAATCAGCAACGATACAGTGTATCGGGTTTTCCCGCTCCTACGGCGAATGCCGAAACATGCCCGACTGCCACGTCAGCGGACAGTCCGAATCACTCTTTGCCACTGAAAGAGCCACAGGAAAACCTAAGGAGATGGGATCACGTTCCAAGAAACGGAACCCAGCGGGTGGTTGAGATCTCACAGACGCAGTCATCAGCAGAAGCTGCTGAGGATGGCGCAAGTCAATCCGATCCGCGGGAGTCCCAACACGCTCCCGGTTCCGGACCCCGGGCTGATGAGTTAATTATCCAGTCGTCTTACAATCAATCCAGTTCGGAGACCAAGGATGAACTCTCAGAATACATTCAACTTATGCGGCAGTACAAAGACCTGCCATTAGATGATGCTGAAGAGGATGACTCCCAGTCCGTTCTGGACGGTCAGAGCTCCATCTCTGGGTCGGAGACCGATTCCGGATCAGAGCAGGAGACTGTGCGGAGGAAGCGCTCCATCAAGAATAACGCAGGCAAAAAGGCCATTGCTTTTGAAGATCAATTTGCGTGCAATCGCGGGGGTACTCTGGGCAAGGGAGCTCACCAAGAAGATAACCCCAATGCCCGTACCATTGAGGTTCTGCAGAGCATGTGTAACTACTATACCAATGTGAACGACCACTGGCGCACCATGGCCTATCGCAGAGCCATTAGCACCCTCCGCAGAGAAACCACACGTATCATGACTGCAGAAGAAGCCTACCGCCTCCCCAGCATCGGCTCCCGCCTCGCAGCCAAGATCGAGGAGATTGTCACCACCAACGCCCTTCGCCGCCTCGACTACGCCCGCGAGGAGCCGCTTGACAAAGTTCTTTCAACTTTCCTTGGCATCTACGGCGTAGGAACGAACGTTGCCAACCGCTGGGTCGCACAAGGGCTCCGTACTCTGGAGGATCTCTTAGCTCGTCCTCCCCCAGACCTAACACCCAACCAACGCCTCGGCGTTGAACACTACGACGACCTTAACGCACGCATCCCCCGCACCGAAGTCACCCTCCTTGGTGCCTGCGTCCGCCGCGAAGCCGCCCGCATTGATCCAGGAGTAGAAATCCTCATCGGCGGCAGCTACCGGCGCGGCTCCCAAAGCTCTGGAGACATTGACATCATCGTCACCAAAAAGGGCACCACCTCTGCCGGTGACCTCGTCGCCTTCCTTGAAGAGCTACTCGGCGTCCTCACCGACAAAGGCTTCCTCGTCGCCACGCTCGCAGCGCTGCATAGCACGCGTCGCCCTAGCAAGGACGGGCCGGGAAGTAAATGGCATGGTTGTTGCATCCTGCCGGAGTCAGAGTACGGGAAGTTCGGGAAGGAGGGTGTAGGACGCAAAAAGCGCGTCTGGAGGCGGATAGACTTTTTGCTGGTGCCCGAGACGGAGTATGGTGCCGCGCTGATTTATTTTACGGGGAATGATATCTTCAATCGGAGCATGCGGCTGCTAGCATCAAAGAAGGGCATGAGATTGAATCAGCGGGGGCTGTACAGGGAGGTGATGCGAGGCCCAAGTAGGGCCAAGGTTACCGAAGGGGAGCTGGTTGAAGGGCGGGACGAGAAGAGAATCTTTGAGATTCTGGGAGTTAAGTGGCGTGAGCCTTGGGAACGATGGTGTTGACGTGGCGATTGCATGGCATGGTATTCCATGCATGCTCTTGATGACTTTATGCACGATACCTTTTCCCTCCGTAGTCTTTGGTTAAGAGCCTGGCAAGATGGGTGGGTGCACAAGATGGGTACAGAACTCTTGGACGAAGAAGGTTTGGGTGGGTTATCATCTATTCCTCACAAACCCATCATGGAGGATGGGGAGAAGCTGCGATTTGCCAGCTCTTTGGGAAAATCCTATGGTACACTTTTTGATTTACATGCCAGCCATGTATCTCCCTCATACCCATCCAGGTCGTGTCACACATGCTACTTCTTCCCATGGCCCGCACGAAACCTCATCTACCCAAAGGAGCGATAACAGTGTCGTTTGATGTTTCAATCAACCGTATCAGATCGTAAGGCGCGAGCAAAAACCCAAGATGCCGTGACTCCGCAACATATTCAACCGCTGAACCGAAGGACATATATAAGTATGAAACAAGGAACAAGAAAGGGAAGTGGTGGGTATTATTGTGCTGTGCCCGCTGGGTACATCCGGGGGTCCATCATGTAGTTCCCCGTGTTCTTTTCTCTGCCGGTTGGGGCATAATCACGGACGCCATGGTCATTGGAGAAGACGCTGGCGCCCTCACCATCTACGTCATTGAGCACTTCACGGGTAAGCTCGACGTAGTCGTAGGCGAACTCGCCAATCTCGGCGTCATCGATGCCTAGAATCTCGGCCTCTTCGGTAGCGCGGAGGGTCAGACCAGGGATCATGTTCATGATGAAGAGGATGAGACTGGTCCCGACGAAGGAGTAGAGGCCGCCGGTAAAGGAATCGGCAAGCTGGATGGGCAATTGGATCCAGTTGTGATCGAGCCAGCCACCCTTGATGTTGGAGACGCCGTCAAGGTGGGCAATGTAGTTGGTAGCGAAGAAGGCGGTCAGTATATTTCCTACCAAGCCGCCGATACCGTGAACGGCGAAGATATCGAGGGCATCATCGATGCGAAGGATGAATTTGAGCTTAGTGGCGTAGTTGGCGAAAGATGCACCGAGAACGCCGTAGACGACAGCGGACCAGACAGGGACATAACCTGGAACGGGTCAGTAGGTGGGCAAAAGTTTGGGTAGTATGACCGGGGAGCCTACCAGAGCCTGGGGTGATGGCAACAAGCCCAGCGACGACCCCAGAGCAGAAGCCAACGGTGGACCACTTGCGCTCTAGCCTGTAATCCAATACACACCAGGTAATCCCGCCGACACAGGCAGCGAGATTCGTAACCATGGCCGCCATAATAGCACGGAGATTGGCAGACAGTGCCGAGCCAGCATTGAATCCAAACCAACCCACCCAGAGAAAGACAGTACCGATAACAATGTGCGTAACATTGTGTGGTCGGTAGTTGAGCTCGTGGGTGCCGTGGCCACGTCGCTTTCCGAGCATCATCGAGTAGGCAAGCGCCGCTGTGCCAGAGGCGATGTGGACAGGCGTGCCTCCGGCGAAATCAAGACCGCCCATCTTGTTAGACCAGCCGCTCGGGTTCCAGGTCCAGCACGCAATAGGATCGTAGATGACGGTGGCCCAGATAAACATGAAAATAACACAGGGAAGCACTCTGCCTCGCTCAGCAATAGCGCCCGTGGCTAGCGCTACCGTAATAGCCGAGAACATGCCTTGATAGACGGCAAAAAGTATATCGGGAACTCGAGGAGAGCCAACCGAGGGGGCAGCCAGGACATTTCTGAAGCCGAAGTTGGCGAGGTCGCCGATGAAGGGACCGGCTGTGTGTGAGAAGGTCAAGCTGTATCCCCAGAAGAACCATTGGAAGGTGGTAACTGCTGCTGCCATTACCGACAGCCAGATCAGTGACAGTGCCGACTTTCTCCGTGCCAACCCGGAGTAGAAGAAGCTGGTAGTTTGCATCAGTTAGTTGCACAGCAGGAACACGGGTTGCGTGAAACTTACCCAACTCCAGGAATCATGAGAAGCACCAGGCCCGTGGCTGTGATCATCCATCCCAAATCGCCTGCCTGTGCCAGAAAAGCGCATTAGATCATGCTCCATCCGTCACCCCTCCAGTGAAAACAGGGAGCCATAGAATGGAAGTGCGAGCGATAAGGCCTACCTGATACCAGATGTTCATGTCATCGACCAAGGGGTTTCCACCTGGGCCATCAGTGCCATTGAACGGCACCAATGTGACAAAGTTGTTCTCTCCGGCCTGTGCGTCGGCCATGGCGGGCGAGGTTGGCTCCGCTGTGCTGATAACGCGGGACAAGGCTGAGAGGGCCGAAGCGGCGAGATGCAGCTGGTGCCTGTATATGCAGACAGGACCGACTGGCTACCGCGGTGGTTGACGTTGTGCAGTCACAAGTTTCTCCAACAAATGGAGAGAGAAAAGAGCGGGAGGACGAGGATAAAGACCTCAGGTGAGAAGCAGAAGTCGGATAGGCAGTGTGGGCGCGGGATGATGGCCGCCTCCCCAAGGCTTTTTTTTTCTCGCCCAGCCTACAGAAAAAGGAAAGGCCTTGATGTACCAGAACGAAGGGATGCCGGCATTACCTTGACCAGGTTGCTGACGTTCCGCGAAACGGGGAGCGCTGCCGCAGCGAACCAATCAAGAAGACGATAGCGGGGAGGTCTGGCTTATCGATCGAAACAAGCCATCCATGGGAGCGAGAGATGTCACAAGGAAGGAAGCTGCAGGACTGGCACACACTCTCTCCTGGTCTGCATGAGAAAAAAGAGGGAATGAGAAGCGACCAAGTGTAGCCGGGTGGTTGGCAGCGCCCTGTGTGAGTTTTTAACGCCATCATTGATGGGGAGGCTTACGTCCCCCTGACAAAAGAAACTATGTCTGCGCGCGATGGAAATGGTCGTCAATGCAGGTGAGATCAGATGCTCGTTGGGGAAAGGCGCCGTCAATCAGCCCGTGATGGCCCATCCCTTCCCACCCACTTACGACATCCACAAAAAAGTCATGCTGGGGCAGACCAGAAGCCTGGCTTCTTTCTTCGTACCTGCCTTCTGAAGCAACGCTACACGCATCGCCGGAGATTAGCTAGTACCGGCAATGATAAGAAGCATGCGACCCTTCTTCGGGAGGTTTGTTATTGCGTCGTGTTGCATTGTATGTCCGTCCGGCTTTTAGCGACCCACGGATAGACACTGAAGGAGGGGGATTGGTTTTGCTGACAAGAAAAGCTGACGGACAGGAAAGCGCGATCAAGAAGAGGGGTCAGCAAGGTCCCGAGCAAATTGGAAAAAGAAAGCAAAAAGGTGACGAGACTCGATGATGGGCTGCTCTGGGAGTGTGCGTCCCAACCGGGGGGGGGGGCTGGAGGGGTGGGTGGGGGGGGGGGGGGGGGGGGGGGGGGGGGGGGGGGGGGCCCTGTCGGTGTGCCGTTCAAGAGAACTTTTGACGTTCCGTTGGAGTAAAGCAGAGATAAGAAGGGCAAAGGAGGATGTGATTGGCCGTTGTGGATTGGGGGCCTTCTTGCTCCTCGATGTGGGGGAGTTGCGGTTCTTGGGAATCGGCCCACTTTTGCACAGGGCACAAACGAAATCCGACCCGTACCAGCTTCCCCAAGGAACACCTTCGGCGAGAGCAACCGTGACAGCTTGTCGCACCAGACACCCACCCAACTTGGCACTGCAGTGATTCTGCGGGTGATGGCACTTCGTAAAACCCCTTTTCTTCCCTGCATTACGCCACGACCGTACTTTTGCCCTCTTATGTGCTTTTCTTGGTCGAGACACAACAAAGGGGGGCTTGATCTTCCCGTCGTTGTACGATTCAGAGTCAGGCCGATTGGACCCGGAAAAAAAAAAAGTCACTTTGCCACAGGTTAAACCTCATCCCCATCCTCAATCTATCTTGCAGCAGGCACCGCCTCCGTCACACCACAAACATTCACACACAGACTACACTAGTTACTGCGCGCATCAAACTGCAAGCCACAATTCCCACTGCATCTCCTGGGTCTCTCCGAGCGAACCTCCCCGCGCTGCGACGCAAGGCACGAAGTGCCAACCCCCGGAAGCATAACCCGCATCATCATCATCAACACACCGTAATTGAGACGTGCGTTAGTGTCTCTGGTCTCAACCTGGCCGTTGGGGGGCGTGGGGGCTTCCGCTTTTCTCGACTTCGAGAACATATCAGCTAGCATCAGATCATCAGGTCATCTCTTCGAGATATCCATTGAAACATGTCGTCGATCTTGAAGATCTGCACCCGATATGCGTTATCATCACGCTCCCACGAGACAAAGACACAGGTGTCAATCCACCCTCCCTCTTCCCCGTGGTGAACGTGAACGACCGTTGATCGATGGACGAGGGGGCTTTTTGTTCTGAATATAAGCTTGGCGTTGACGCGATCAGCCGCGTCCGCGCTGCCGCCTTATTTTGCTAGCTTCCAACTCCTTCCAGTACCCACCGTGGGGTTGACCTTTAAAGTCGTGCAGTGGGGGTTAATGAACAAGGTTTCTTGAACCCCCCTTGAGCACAAATAGGTAGGTACCTGCATTCCAATGATGTCAGGCACTACTTACGTATTCGGCTCCTTCGAGCACCATAAACTCCTTTGTAATGTCGATTGTCACGAATGAGCTGTTGCGTGGTCATGCTCTCCCTCGCCCAGGATCACCTACTGAGTACCTAGATACCACAGGAAAACCGCACACATCTAGGTTTGGCCCAAGCCGAAAATTGTGGGGGATCCCAAGTGTGAGGCTATCATTAGCAGGAGAAGAAAAAAGCCTCCCGACTCGTGTGACATATATAGCTATTGCCACCGACGCATTGAGGGGGGAAAAGGAAGGAAAGAAGGAAAGATCTCCAACAGTTTATCTACAGGACCGCAAGAACTTCCCATTCCTCGCCCATCCTTGTCCTTGGGAATGTTACTCCGTTCTTATCTCGGAGCTTTTTTTTTTTTTAGTTATTCACTGGATATTTACTTTTAAGTCATCCACATCACATTATTGCAGCGTGCACTACGCTGCAACAAGGGGGATGATGTGATCTCTGATCAGGGATATCCAAGTCTTGGGGGGAGGGAAGCCAGGCTTGTGGCTACCGTACCAAGCATAGCAAACTGTGGGCGGTGCACATATCCTCCCCTGGGTGCGGAATAATGTACACCTGTTTACACGAGAATCCAATCGCAGGACGGTAAGGCCAGACCATCACCTCCTCGTAACGTAGCATGCAAACCCCAACAGGGTGAGCAAACAAAGCGTTTCCAACATCTGGCCTAGTGCCTGAGAATAGAATAGACCTCTGGCACACCGTCTAAAAGAACAAACAAAACTGAAGATACTTAGATCTGCGTGAGCATTACTATCCTATGGATACGTCTTCTAGTCTGAAGCTGCCTAATGGTCTTTATATATTATCCTATCCAACCATCTTCGATAAGATACAACAAGGCTCTTCCTGAGCTCCTCTCCAAATAGGATTATACAAAAAATTAGGGAGCTCCCTTCGGAGAAAGTAACCACAACCCATCATTAAGCGTACAATAAAAGCAGCCAAAGTTGTGAAATGCATTGGTCGTCAGTGTCGTGAGAAATGACGACAGCCGGGACCGAAGCCTGAAGATGCGTAGATGCTGATGTGCTCCCATGCCGATATCAAGTTTTATGACTCCGAAAATGCCTTGTCCCTTAGAACAAAACCCAGAAACGCGCCGATTGTATGAGTGTATGCAAAAGAAATCCCCACCGAAGAACTTGCCTCAAACCCGCCGAGTGGAACTAGCCCTCATCCGTCGTGTCCTCAGATCCAGAGGAACCGCAAAATGACTGAATCACTGCTGAGTCGGTACTACCTGACCTCGGTTGTGATAGTCTTGAATCGTTGTTCGAACACATTGACTCGCTCCTCTTCAAGGAGACGCTGCAGCCGGCGTGTTTCGCGCACAGCAGCCTCACGCTCTTCCTGGAGCGTCATGACTTCAATCTGAGCCGTGTTCATTCGGCCCACCACCTCTTGCATCTCGGCATCCGCCGACGCCAACGCTCCCTCCAGCTCGGTTACGCGCCCCTTGAGTGTTTCGATCTGCTCTGCCATGCTGTGTGCAGTGCCATCCAGAGGGCTAGTGGTTGAGCGTCTGATACCCGGCCGGCTATCATTAGCACTAAGGAGGGGTGTTGACATCCGGGGAGATCGGACTATCGGGCTATTCCTCACGCTGAACATGGGAGAGAGGGGTGACTTGGGAGGGAAAAGCCGCGGGCTGCCTGGGGCTCGGAGGCCAGCTGACACTTCTTTCATCCGCTGCAGCTGCAGATTGTGCGCTTCTTTGAGTGCTGCCACCTCTTCCTCATGCTTAGTCACGCGCTCTTCAGCGTTGGTCTGCGCCGTGACAACCTGTTCCTCAAGTGTTCGGAGCCGGCTCTGCAAGGCCGCGATGCGCTCCGTATTCATCCGCTGCTCGGCTTCGCCCCGAGCCACGGTGTCGGAGAGGCGGGACCGCAGCGTCGCGTTGGCTGCGAGCTGGACGCGCACCTGCTGGGCAAGCTCCTCCACCCGACAAGCCGATTCCTGCAACTGATCGGCAAGGCCTCGCTCGGCATCAAAGTACCTTTTCTCTGAATTCTGTAGCGACTGAACCTGGGACTGGTATGTAGCGGCTTCGGAGCGGGCGAGATCCCGATCGGAAAGAGCAGTCGAGAGAGATTGCCCAAGACGTTGCATCGCTAGCTTGGTCTGCTCGTCCGAACTGGCAGTTGTCTCTAGCGTCTTGATTCGCTCCAGCGCGTCGGCGTACGCTGCCTGGAGGTCCTTATAAGCCTTTTCAAGCGAAGCTGAGGTCACCGGCACAGCAGGTCTCACAGAAAGGCTGCTTGCCCGTGTTGGCAAGTCGGGAATAAGAATGTCGTTCTCCTTGAGAAGGTTCCGTAACGAGGCGATCTCCTCCTCAGCGCGATCGAGATCCATCTTCAGCCCGCTGAGTCCCTTTTCAACCTGCCACTTCTGCTCGATTGCTTCTTCGGCTCGGCGTCGAAGCACGCTGATCTCGCCTCGGAGGTTAGAGACCTCTTTCTCGTAGCCAGCTTTTTTCGGCGACCCCGATAGTAGTCGATCTCGTTCCGCCTCAAGTTGCTGAATTCTCTTCTCGTTTTCGCGGTTCTGAAACTCCTGTCTCTCGAGCAGACTCTTGAGTGCGCTGTGCAGGGCGTCTCGCTGTGCCTCAACATCCTTGAGTCTCTCCGCGAGCGCTTCGCGAGGCTCAGTGGACTTGGGATGGTTGGGTTTTGTCAGGGCAATCGCCTCTCGAGGCTCAACCAAAGTCACTAGGTTAGGCTTGGACAGAGATCGCGGACGGTTCTTTTTGTAGGAACCGCTGCCCGCTACTGACGCTGATCTGGTGAGCCCGGATGGCATGGCAGGAGCCGGGCGGGCTACCTCCAACTTCCCCTGTTTGAGCTCCAGGTTCTCCATCTTAAGTGACTGGATCTCCGTGGCGGTGAGCTTCAGCTCCGAGTTCGTCTTCTTGAGCCCGGAATACTCAGACTTCAGTGTTTGAAGCTCCTGTTGCATTTTCGAAGCTTCGTAAGCCAACTTGACACTCTCAGCGGCGTCAGCCTCTAAACCCTCGACTCGGGCGCGGAGCTGGGGTACAATTTCATCGCGAAGGTTGTCCCGTTCATTTGACGCATCTTTAAGCTCGCCCTTGAGCGCCGAGAGGAGATCCTCAAAGTTGCTCTTGGCTTGGCGTTCTTCTGAGAGTTTCCGTCTCAACTCCTCGCAGGTGCTCTCCAACTCCTTGACCCGGCCGCTCACATCCCTGCTGTCGGAGCGGGCGAGGTCTAGCTGCGAGGCCTTGTTGGAGAGATCTTGGATTTGCTGGTTAAGCAGCCGTCGCTGAGTTCGCTCGTCTTGGAGCTTACCCTCGAGCTCTAATCTGAGCTGGGCCTTCTCCCGTTCGGCCCGACGCTGGATTTGTGAGACTTCCTCCTTGGCTTGATCGTAGTCACTGAACTTGGCCGAACTGTAGCCAGAGTCGGAAAAGTAGTCACTCGTCCTCTTACCGGGCGCCTGAGGGTTGTTGACCTGCTCCTGTAACCTGTCGACTAAGTCCTCCAAATCCATCTCGCGCCGAATTGACGACGCCAACTCGGCGCTAATGGCCTTCAGTTCGTCCTCCATCTCTTCGATTTGGACCAACGAGGTTGTGCTGGAGGATGGTGTCTGCAGGTAATTATCGTTGTACTGGAAATAGTTTGCAGCGGTGGCATCTGAATGAGGCGAGACCTTGGTCGTCGGTGTAGGCCCATCTGAACCGTTCACCGTCGTTGTTGGCTTCGAGTATGGAGAAGGGAGGGGCGAGTAACCTTGGTCAGAGAAATCGGTCACAGATGCCGAGGTCGGGGAGTTGGCCCAGCCAAAGAAAGCACTAATCTTTGAGGAAGCGGGTGATTTCGGGAGTGGTTTATTAAGATTACTATTGTCCGTCTTTGCTGTTGGGTGTGTGTTAAGTGGTTCCAGACTGAGGTGTGGAGGGGGTGATTTGCGGCCGGCCACCGACATGGTATTAATAATGGTCTTGCGTTTCTCGTCCGGCTCGGGCGAGCTGGAGGAGGCGAGGGAGAATATGTCGTCGTAGCTTAATTCCTGGGTGGTCAGACTGGCGGTCTCAGCGCTAAGATCTTCGTCGTGCGAGATCCCGCGCGCGGTTTGAGCAGCTGCAGGGTTGTCGTTGATAATGTTTCGTAGTGGCGGCTCTGCCGCGGTGGCAGACGGCACCTGAGGTTGCACCAGCTGCTGGAATTTGGGACTGGGTCTGCTAAGAGGTTGGAATGGTCAGTTGATATTTTCCACAACTTTAACCATGCGAAATGACCACTAGTGCGCGAAGGCGCGGTTCTCACATACGGTTGGCTGGTGACGGAGCCCGCGGAATTTAGGTCGACAGGACTCAGTTGTCCAATGGGTAGCAGTGCTGGTCGCTCGGGGAACTCGTACAGCGTCGGGCTGTCGAGTGAACACGACCTGGAGAATCTCTGTTCGGGACGCGGGTAGCGACGCACGGCATCCAGGTAGTCCCGCGTCGAGTATCTTGTGGCAATGGGCGAGGCCGTCGACGACAGGGGCTTCCGCTTGATGGCCAGACTCTGTGATCGAACAACCCGCGTCGACGTTGAGGTGGAGGCGGGGAGCGGTGGGAAGGCGTCCGTTTGGTCCAATGTTTCGAGCGGGGGGGCCGGGCGCGGGGGCAGAGCACCGACAACCGGTTTAGGTGAGGCAGTTGACGTCTCAGAGATGGGGCGCGGGTGGTCGCCCGAGGGCGGCAGGTCGAGATGTGCCATAGTATTCATATGGGAATGCCGAGCGGCCTTATCGGTGCATGGCTCGGGGCACCTCGATTGGATCTTGGACCGTCGCGTTGCAATTAATTGGGAAATCACCCATCAAGGAATTGGCAGACAGCCTAGACCGAGAGGGAGAGAGAGGAAAGGGAAGACGGGGAAATTCGACGCTGCTCTTGTTGAGGTTGGACATCCGGGGAAGGTCACAGTGGGACCTGCAAAGGGGTCGCTTGACGCCCATCGGTGGCTGCGGCTTCATTAGCCTTGCTCGACGGCGAGCCAGTAAACGACGCGCCTGCACCGATGTGGCGCCATCGCCGTTCATTTTGGATCGAAATGGCTGACCACACGACAGGGTTTGTAGACGCCCCCAAAGTTGGCCTGTCTACTTTGGGTAAAGAGCGTTTCGTACCTTGCATTACCCAAGCCGCACGTCCCTCCAATGCCAGGGCACAACACCCCTGCGCAGCCGAATGCAGGAACTGATTTGGCGATTGTGATTCTGAGCTGCAGCCGTGGACGCTCGTCAACTGTGCATACGACAGAGCTCGTCCGAGGCCTTGTGGGTGTCTGCTGTATGTGATGTTGAGAAAATGCGACGTCGGAAGCACCTTCAAGGAGAAAGCTTTTATTCTTCAGAAAGATAGTTCTCTGGAATGCACATGGCTGGGAGTTCGAGGCTTTGGCAACAGCGGGTCTGCCAGGGGTAATGTTCTCGGCAACGGGCATGCCAGGGACAGGGGTGAGAGGTGCCACTGGAGCACAGGCGGCGTTGATGAATCGCCGAATGAGAGGCGAGGCCATCTAACGGGCGCTTCCTCGTACTGTGTAAACGACGGCACCCCGCAAGATCTCAAGTGCGTCAAGATGGCGGCAAGGGAAATGAACGTGACCCGTTTTCAGCAGTCGCACGACGTTCAGAACTATTTGCATCCTACATAGTACGTAACTAGTATTCCTGCGCGGGCGGTATCCCAGATGGGCACTCTGCGGAAGCAAGAACGGGATAACTAACTAGCAGATTCCAACAGAGGGGAAAGAGGGGTGCTGCGAGACAATGCAAGGGATGGTTGGAGCCGATGCAGGAACCTTAGGTTTCCCTTTCGGAAGCCTCCAGGGGACGGATACCGCTCCCCCAGGCCACGAAGAAACCAGCAGCCTAATGACTTGCAGAGGGCCGGGCCAGCAAGACGCCAACAAAAATCCGAAGCGCCGACAACATTCGTCGACGAAATCCGATCGTCGGCTACGATCTACGCTGAGCCGCAGTGTATCACGGCAGCATAGAATAATCGACGGATTTGCCAACAATTTTCCCGGTTCTCTGCAACCAGCCGCATGTGCAACCTTGATTTGCTCCGAAGCGCTGGGAATCCGGGAAGTCGGTGCGGATCGGGACAAGAAACTTGTCAAGTCGTGTCCCGTCTCTAGGCTGTGTGATCATCAAAACAATGTTTGCTTCGCCAAAGCCCTTGTCGCACGACTCGGCTGCGACCAAATTTCAGGGCAGGAGAAAGTATGTGGATATGGCATCAAGTGGCGCTATGCTTCATGCGCCGCCGCTGTATTTTTGCTCAACTTTACCTATTCAGACCTGCGCTCGCCCACATTCCATTTCGACACCCGCAGGGGGCCGGCGAGCTCCCTTCCAGCCTTAGCCGGTCCTCGTTCAACCGGAATGATGTCAGTTTGCGGTGGATGAAACAGGGAGACGGGAGCTGCTGGAATGTAAGCACGCCGCGTTTTGGATCATGAAGTGGAACGGGAGACTGAACTTGTTCAACTATGGCATGGTCGACATTCTGATGCCCAAGCCCTCGCACGTCGAAGATGTGGTGATTGACGCATTGCAACTGCTGGACTTGGTACATTCCAGGTTCTCGGTGATGATGTGAGGGCGCGAACGTGAAGTGGCAACTCTTGCGGGAGGACGGAGCGATGGGGCTGATGTCTGCGACGGGAGTGAGTGCTTTGGTCATTGAACTGAAGTTTGTGGGCGAGAGAGGAACAGAAACGCCGCGAAGGAGCTCAGTATAAGATCCTCGACATCCTCCCTAGGTTCATGGAAGTCCTAGGTCAGTAGTTCAATGCCCACGGCTTTCAAGCACCCCCCAACGTTGGTTTCGGGCGAAAATCTTGGTTTGATTTGTTTGTTGACAAAGACCCCGCTTTCCAGGAGAAGGTGGGTCTCTCGTGCTGGCTGGTCTACGTTTGAGTACCAACTCTGTCGGGTTGGGCCGAAGCTGCCTTCTTTTATGTTTGCTCGCATTCGACTTGAACAGCTCCCGTGGGGAGGAGAGGGACGGCAAGCCACAACCAGAGCTTCAGCCCGTGGAAGGTAACCCCCGAGAGAGTAACAAGTTGAGATTGAAAAACCCCAGCTCGACCGAAGATCCAGCATCCATGTCTTGCCTCAGGCGTTGAAAGGACGAACTAATGACATCACAATTCCAACTCTGTTTCTCGAGTTACAACTGAAGTCATCGCCCCGAACCGCAGGTAAGGGCCAAATGAGACTTGTAATATCGATGATGACCAAGTGGAGGACTCAGGATAGAAGCACTCATCGCTCACGCAGTACCAGCCAGAGTGTTTCGACTCATATATAAGGCCCTTCTCACGAAGCAAGAACCAAAAATGCTCAACTGCCGCATTGTGGTCCTCGTCCGTCGTCCGTATGAAGCGATGGTAGTTGATCCTCGCCCTTTGTGCCAACTGTTCAAATCTGGCAGAATTCTCGTCGGAGGCTTGAGGCCTGCTTGTTAGCCACGGTCACCACCATAAGCCACCGTGGCAGAGTCCCCCTGCCAAGCCGGCGGTTATTGCTCACGAACTTGATGGCAGCGATGATGGCGGTCACTTTTGGATGAAGGCAGGCCTGCATTGACATGTATGGTGAACGTTAGACAGTGTGAAGCGAATTACAGAGTCTATATCTTGTCAGATGGAGTTCTACAGGATGAATCGGAGGGCCGATATTGGAAATAATCTCAATAAGGTTAATGTCACCGTCATCTCAGCCTTGGGCCAGAGGTCCAATCCGACCCCTGAATGATGTTCGCGTGACACCTTGTAGCTTATCAGTCCCGTCACTGGAATCCACAAAGGGCAAACCTGCTGAGGTGTTTCCTATATTCCATCAAAGGCGTAATGAACAAACCTTTGCTGAATGATCCCAAGTCCCACGCTAACAATTTTTCGGGGATTGGATTGTACTCTGTAGTATATGGCACACTGGATAAGTCAGTGCTCCCAGGCACGACATTGTCGAGACTCACCAAGCAAAAAAGCCTCTAAGCAAAGTTGCGCTTCGAGGCTCTTCAGCACGGCAGTACTCGGGTGTAGAACCGTACGTCAACTCCCAGAGCGCAGCGAAGCCCGCAAATCTCCATAGCCGAGATCAGTCTCATGGGAAGTTGACTCCTCTTTGGAAGATTGCTCACCATCGCCTGTTAAATGTATGTTGAGGCGGAAAGGGTAGCCCATAAAAAATATGCTTATGGAGATTGCTCCACACGCTTCCTCCCCAACATCTCGCCCTTCTTTGTCGATCCTTTTCTTCTCTATAAGCTGTGCTATTTGTCCTGTTTCCAGCACACATATCACCCCGAAATTCCCTTGCCAGTTGAGACTTTTTTCAAGATCACCTTCGTTTTCGCTCTGTTCGCCTCCTACCCCCCCACACCGACCCCAGTCAACCGGTTGATCAAGCGAGATGTGTTCCCGGTGCAGAACTATGTCTAGTTTCAAGCGTCAAGCGATATAGCGGGCAACGCTCTGGCTAGAGTGAATGCAAAGTTCCCGGTATGTCGGTCTACTAAACGCATGAGAGCCTGAGCTGACGTGGGTGGTATAGATCAATGATTCAAACCTCGCCAGTATAGACGCCGAAGATCTCACCATCCTCAAGGCGGCAGGCGAGGTGGCTAATAACACTGAAACCGAGACTGGCGGCTCAAACGTGGCCACTGCGAGGGCGGATGGACAGGGCACGGCAGCTCGAGGGCCTCTGCGGATTGGTAAGGTCAAGAATAAGGTGCTTAAGTTGCGGTTGTCGCAATGATTCTCACCGCCGAGGTAGCTCAGGCCCGGCCGATAGGGTTGCGAGGCTGTAGGAGCCAGCTGCATAGCTGAAAAGGTTGTCGAGCTCGACGAAGCTGCGGCCGGCCAAAGGGGTCAGAGGGTCAACTTCTGAAGCTCATATCGACCATGACATGGATGATCCCAGCCTTGACGGACTTTTGCATTGATCGAGTTTCCCAATGGAGGCAATTTTGGCGCTGCTGACTCGAGGGACAGCTAATTAGCGTAAAAATCCATAAAAATTTATATTTCTTGCCATCTAAAGAGCAAACTGCTTGAGAAAGAAGGTGGTGACGTATGAACGTGGGTGGAACATCCATTGTTTGTTGAAATGGACGAAATCGCTTCCTAAGCACGGCTCGGCACGCAGTCATGCTCGCAGAGAGGTGGTATGCAGCCCCACATACACCCCCGCAGTCCGGCTTGATTGGATAGGATCCCTGGTCAACTGTGCGTTACCCCAAGCTTCCAGGCGACTTCCTTGCTCCTTCAGATACAACTTTGCGAATGCCAAATGCGCCAGACCTGGACCTTCAAACTTCAGACAGGACGATAAACGCAAACTCAGCAGCCGATGTTCAGCAAGAACAAATTAAACGCCCAGGCAACGCCCTCGATTTATAGAATTTCGTGAGATTTTCATCCTCGACCCATTGGTCGACCGAAGCAGGCAAGAGACAGCTCTCGGCATCAGACACTCGCCGCGTCACCCGGAGCCGGAATCACGACGCTATCTCACATTTCCCGGCCGTATCCGTTGCCTGTTCGGTGTCTCGACCCTGCCAAATGGTGGCTACATAGCTACCAACACCCATAATCGAGAGGAGTAGCCGCGCATGTTGAATGAATGCAACCTCTAAACCCATTCCTCAGCGCCTTCTCCAAGAGCCCTCTCCTCGCCCAGTGCTCGCCGCCCCAGCTCCACGTTCTCCTCGTCCCCGCAACCGATGTCCTTCTCGACTCCCGCGATGCCGACACGGGGGCACCGCTGTCGACCTCTATAGCCTCAGAAGAGTTCCTCGCTAGCCATGTCCTTCGCATCCCTGCGCCCAGGGGCACCACAGCCGGCGCGAAGGATGCCGCCCAAAACCTGCGCGAGATGAGGGGAAAGCAAAAGGTCTACAACACAATGAACGGTCGCAGCATAGTTATCAAGGACAGTTACATCTATAGCAATAAGGGTACGCTTTATCAGCGCTTCTAATCAACCAATTCCGGCACTAACGAAACCATCCAGGGTTCAAGGCTCTGGCCCAAGCAAATCTGTTGAACGATGCCATTTGGTACCCTGACACTCTCGATCCGAGGTCTTTCCTCATATACTATATATCACGACCGCTTGTAGGGTCATGGGAAGAGATGAAGATTACGCCAGCCATGCTCCATGGCCCTTCAAGTAGGGAATCCAAGGTTGAAACTCTTCCAACTCCGGGTTCCAGTCAATCCACCGGCTTGTTGCGCAAGAAGGACATCAAAAGCTTTCACGAGCTTCTCAACAACTTCCCAGCTATCGCCAGGCAAATGCAGTCGGGCTTGGAGAAACTATTCCGTGAATTTACCACCATCTTCGAACGGCCGCTCCCTCCGCCGCCATCAGCGAACGATATACCGGACCCTGAACCGGAAGGCCCGATAATAAGCGCTATCAAGAAGGCGAGATCTAACAGTGCTGGAAGTCTTGCTAGCCCTAGTGAGACGACGGGGCTTGGATCCTTTGATGGACATGCTGGCGAGGACGATGAGGACATCATGCGGGCGTCCCTCGAAACCGCCGTGACAGCGGCAATTGACCTTTTCCAGAGTGTCGACAAGCAGCAGCTATCTCTCTTAGGGGCAACGACCGAGTTGACAGGTCCGATTGTTGAACACCTGATTGAGCGTTACGTCATGGAAAATGTCCACCACCTGCTATTTCCACGTCTTGCCGCTCTGAAGCGGCCTCATGACCTAGAACTTGAGGCTAAAATTCGCCAGATGGACTTCATCGATCTCTCGCAATTGGGCGTTATAATCGATGGAGGGTCTCAAGTCAAGCGCGATGTCATCAGTCGTCTAGGGCGCGCCGTCGAGGAGTTTCGAAAGATGCCCAATGCTACCTGTCCTCAGGAGATGATGGAAATACTCTTAGCCACAACAAAGGCTGCTACTCAGTTGTTCGAGTCTTCCGAATCCGAAGAATCTCGTGGTACAGCTTCCGAAAAGCCCATCATGACCATTAACGCCGATACACTCGTGTCATTACTACTTTATGTCGTGATTAAGGCTCAGATTAAGCACCTCCAAGCAAGGCTCATCTACATTCGGCACTTCATCTTTATTGGAGATGTTGACACGGGGGAGATGGGTTATGCCCTCAGTACCTTTGAGGCTGTTCTAGCTTATCTGGACCGGGAGTCTGGTGGCCTGCGCAGGGCCAGCCGGCGGAACAAAGCCCTGTGGGATGCCGCGTCTAGCGGAGACATGGCTGAACTGAAGAAGATCATGGAGCCTCTGGCAGATGCTGTGGATGATGAAGACGACTTCGCCGTCGAGTCCACACAGTCTTCTAGGAGGTCCTCAGTGGGCTGGGGCTTCACAAACGGAACTTCGCGGCGGTCATCGGCAGCTTTTACTGTTTCGGAGAGGTTCTCGCTTGGCTCTGGCCTCAGTCATGTGTTTCCATTTCAGAACGGCAACGTGGGGGGAGGCATCGTCCCCCCTCTAAAACGAATAAAACGGGTTGCGATGGACACAAGGAGCATGTCTAGCAGTTCTGAGATTTCCTACCGCTCTAGGACGGCGAGCATTGTGACATTCTCTAGCGGCATCGAGGGGGACACATCGATCGAACGCCTGTCGCAGACTCGGAATGCCTTGGGTGAATCGGTGCCCATGATGGCGATTCAAAACAATCAGCCAGATGCTCTCAAATACTTACTTTCACTCAAGCAGTATTACTCGGTACGGTTCATCATTGATGATAGGGACAACGAGGGAACCACGCTATTTAGCGCCGCTGTCCAGCTCGGGCTGGAGCCCCTTGTCGCTATGGTTCTCGATTCGCTGCTCGCATCGGTCGAAGATGACGAGATTCAAAGTTATTTTTCGATCCAAGATGTCCGGGACAGAAGCGCCGCACACTATCTTTTCCACGCCCCTTACCTAATACAGAGGATAGGGCGGATGCTGCCATGGAGGCAGAATGACAAGAACGGACAGACGCCGTTGTTTGCTCTCTGTCGGTCCTATGACCATCCCCGCTACCACAGTATGGTTCAAGAGGCCCTGGATGTCGCAACAAAAACACAAGGCGACGGCCAGCCTCTGCACTTGGACGACCATGTTGACGCAAAGGGCAACACGCTTCTCCACATTTTGAATGATGCGAAGTTGGCTATGAGGGTGCTCAAATCCTGCGATGTCGATGTCAACGCGACGAACGAGAAGAAATTTACGCCGCTCATGGTGGCAAGCAAATACGGCCGCTACGATATGGTGCGGACCCTCTATAGCGACCCTCGGGTAGATGTGGCTGCAAGGGAGCTACGCGGTCTCACAGCAGTTGAGCTGGCCAAGGATGACGAGGTACGGAACAAGATCGACGACCTCACATTGTTCTCGCTTCCGCCAGGTCCAGATTCTCGTACGACGGGAGTTGTGCGATCTTATTTCGTCGAGGATGCCTCAATTCGCTTCGTGCTGAAGTCGGGCGCGCCCGTGGATAAGCACAGCTACGCTGTCACGACCTGCCGGCGGTCTTTGACAGATTTTGAACACCTGGTCAGGTTGCTTCAGATGGAGAACCCAGCATCGTGGATTCCCTCCCTTTCTGATCTGCGATCAGCGACACAGATACCATCCAAGCCGAGCCGGGCTGTGCTCAAAGATTTACAAGTGCTCATGGACTGGTTTTTGCGTGTGCTTCTGCACCATCCCACATTTGAGAAGCACGAAATGCTCTGGGAGTTCTTCTTGGTGCCTGATCTTCAGCTGGACATGATGGCCGAGCGAAGTAAGCTCAAGGCTGATGCACTCATTGAGAAGGTACATGATGAACTGGAGCCGGTCGAGGACCTCCGCGAGGTTGAAAAGTTTGTTGACTATGCTCGTGATATGGCCCGCAGTGTGCACTTCTCGACGAGGAGTGTGGCACGAAGGGCCAGTGCCGTTGGCAATGTTTGCAACGGTAAGACTGATCTCAACCAACTTTGACACTGCGAATAGTAGAACCTAATCAAAACGCAGATCTTTACGACGCATCACAAATCCTATGCAAGGCTGTCGGAACACTCGCCTTCTTACCCCCGTCACACATTAGCGCTTTCGAGACCTACGTTCGCAGTCTCCAGCCTTTGCAGTCGTCACCACACGCCGTCTTTTTCGCAGCCTTCCTTGCCCTCTACGCCAACGTTGAGGCCATCCTCAAAGCTTTAGCACGGCCACCCCAGACAATAGCCAAGATCAACGCTATCCGTCGTGAGGCAGAACGCAACTACAGCTCACTGAACAGGTCCTCGCGGTGGCCACTTGGCCTGCTCGATGACACACGGCAGCGCATGAACGAAGAGCGGGAAGAGAAGGCGAGGCGTAACGAGCATGACGCTGAACTCTTGTGCAAGGAGCTGCGGTACACACAACAGACGGTGGCGGGCGAGTTGGCGGGGTGGAGAGACATGCACGAGCGTCTGGGGCGCAAGGCTATCAAGGACCTCGCGCGCGGGATGCTCACGGCGGAGAAGATGCGGCTGGAAGGTATTCAGCGGGCCTTGCGGAAAGTGAGGGAGGCAGCCGTCTGGGGAGGCGCTTCTGTAAGTGGGAATGCCACGACGCGGAGGCAGCCCAGCCATGATACGGCCCTTTTCAGTGCGAGCGTCACGTCACGCGACTCGGGTTGCGAGGGTGACGACAGTAACAACGATGACACTGACACTGATGACCTCTTTGGCAGCGAGGATGGCTTCGGATCGGGTTGTGTCAGAGGTTAAGGAGGCCGCCGGAGACAAGGCAGGTTGGGGGAGGGGGTGAAAATGAACCCTCTCTGCAGCTGAGGTGGCGAGGCCAACCGGCCTGCTGGGTTGGGGTGAAACAAGGTGTCTTGCTTCAGGTGAGGCCCGCGGGTCGCTCGCGGAATAGAGTAGAGCCGGAAGACTACTTACTCATTGCGAGACACTCTACCCGTGACTAGAGATTTTTGGACGGGCTCGTGTGCAGTTTTTTTTGGGAGGGGGTTCAAAGGGAACTGAATTGGGAATAGATTTGTCCATCTTCTCTCTTTTGTTTTTAGACACCGCTTCGGTTTCTGTTTCTGGGTTCTGGCTCGGTTGGACAGGGCATGAGATGGAAGATACCCATCCTATCATAATCTTTTTCTCAGAATTCAGATGTGGAGGCAGGGCAACAGTGACGGGAGATGGCGTACTATCCAACCCCTGAAAGATTGTTCGCGCGGTACTTTGTTTAAGGGCCTTGTTCACAAAGTTTGAGGCGTTTAATGAGAAGGGTTAAGAGTAAACTCGTAAATAGACCCCTATGATATGGATATGACTATCCCTCAGGCAGACCTGACAGATTGACCTGACTAGTCTAGTCATTGCACTCCCTAGGCAAGCCATCATCAGAATGTGACTTGCATGAGGCCGCGACAACGGGGGACGACAATGGAGAATGAAAGGCAACGATGGGTGAGAACAACGACTGACAATGACTTCAGCCATGATCATGGCCATAAATGATGTGGCGCCTGGAAGAATACAACCGCCAGCAGAGGGAAGAGAATATGACGCAGATCAAGATTATACACATACCCGATCTGCTTGATGGTGGGTAGCCAAATAGAATACATGGTATGATGTGGTTTCTGAATAGGCGTTTGTGCAAGTGTGTTCCGTGAGGCAGAAAGAAGGTGGAGAGAAAGAGAAACAGACAGCCGCGGGAGCAGGTTACTCAGCTCGGTACCCCCGTACGTGATCAGACAAAATGAGATGGAAGGGAGGAAAGAGGCCGATCTGACCTGACCGAAGCAGCTGAGGAAAGGAAAAGAGGAAGGGGGAAAGGGAAGGGGGCAGAGTGCATTTCTTCAGATGTCTGCGTCAAACGTGCATCCGAGATGGCCAGATATGCTGGCCCGGATCCAGCGTGGTCGGCAGCAGAAGTCTCCGAGCCCTAGACCCCCCACTCTTCGAATTTCTCAGCTGCGATTTTGGCCGGGCGGTTCGAGACTTGCGAGGCTGAAAAAGGGGTGTGGGATTTGAAAAACCGGAAACGTCGGTCGGTGAACAGGACAGGACAGATGGCGAGACCTGCATCGCGAATTGCGGGAGGGGGAGAGGGAAAGGAGGGCTGGCTGGCCTCGACCTGGTATGACGCGTGTCACAATGTTCAGTCTGAAATCTGAGATTTGACGCGGAGAGGGCAAGAGACCAGACCCAGAAGGAAACAAAAGGTCTTCCGCTAACACACCCACGATGAAGCGGTGAAGGGCGAAAAGGGCATTTCGTACCCGGTGGGGAGACGGAGGTCTGAATTCAACGGCCGTGGCTGGTTCCCCCTCTGCCGGAACCCCGCAGCAAAAAGAGTCATCGTCGACCGCTGAATGCGGGAATATGACATATCGTGATGATCAAAACAAAAAGTTGCGTTTGCTCGATAGGATGCAGATGAGTCACCGAGAGTCTCTCCTGCAGTGAAGTTGTTGCGATGAAACCAATGCCAAGCCTGAAGCAAACGGAAGAGAAGGGCACGAAAAGCCTCACTGTCGGGATGTTCTTGCCGGACAACCAAGGGGGTTCCTTTCCGGGTTCCATCGTGCTCAGCTTCTCCGCTAATATGACTCTTCGTTGAAAGAAACTAGTCTGTGTGTGTGCATTGCAGCTCAATAACCAGGTGAGATGAGCGATCTTGGAGATCAACGATAACCAATTAACGGGTCCAATACACGAAAAGGTAACGTCAACGACGATGAAAGCACGACCGTCATAGGCTGCGGGGGATCTGCGCTAACCGACGCGCCGCATCTGGGTGGGCAGGGGTCTAGCGCGTGCTGATCAGCGAATCGCGGATCGTGAATCTAGCGTGCACGAGTGGTGCTTCCCGAGTGGCGGTACTATGAACGAACGACGCTCGAGAGTCGCGCCAGTTTCCCGCGACTTTCCCGCCCATGGGTATTTACCCGTGCCATGGCCTACTCACCGCGCTTGCTGTATTTTCAGCGCCGCTGTGCACTCCTAGACTCTAGAGGGGTTGAAAGGTGTGGCTGGTACCGATGTTTTGTATGGGCAGCCGCAATACGGAAGTACGACACGGCATATTCCCTCAATCGCTCCAAGCGCGCTACACCACAGTGCTAAGCGCCCGGCAGACCAAACTTCCCACCTACGCTTGAGGCTGTGTAATATGAGTAGCTGCTTGCAAGAGGGTACCGGAAATGAGGAGGATGGTGAGTTTAAAGCATTGCGGATCAGACGGGCGCCGTGCGACCTTCAAACAGTGAGGATTGCGGTTGCTGGTTTGGTCTACTCCACAAAAGTCTCTAACAATTTCAGTAGCCGCCCGTCCTCTGCAACATCCGCCGAAACCCGCTCATCAGGTGCCCACGGCGGATGCGCTGCCGTTTAGCAGTGTAAGCGCCTGGGCTTGTTAAGCTCCACTGCTGTGTCTGGGCGTTTTGTCTAACTGCCGCAAGCGCCCGCGCTTCTGTCGTTCAAGGGCAGCTTGGAGCAGGGCTTAGTTAATTACCAAGGGAAACATCGCGGCCAGTCGGCAATCCGTCCAACCGGGGTCGGGAAGTGGTCTCCCGCCGCTCTCGTAGCACGGCGTGCAATTTCAGTAGCCGCTGGCATCCCGACGACATTCAATTTTTCAACCTGTAGCTTTCCGGACCGATCCGGCAAGTTCGCTGGGGAACGACGCTGGCCGCGTTGCAACGCTGGTTCTCGGTCGAAGAGGATGCTATGGACAGACGGCTATTTTCGTGTGGTAACCTCCCCTCGAGAGAAACAGGCGGCAAGCGTAGACGCAGGCGCGAGGGAAATTGAGAGAGAGTGCGAGAGCGGCCGACTCAGTCTCGCTAGACGGCAGATGCCCAAATCTGCTTATCGAGGTGGCCCCGATATCTGGAGCAAGATGGAGGGCAGACGGTAGTTGGCGACGGATGCCCAACGCGCATGTGTTGGCGGACAGTCTTCTTCGGCATGTAGTGTAAAAACGTATGGCCGAGAAGCGATGTTTGGAGATGGACGGGTCGCATCGAGTTATGCGGGTTGACACCCGTGACGGTTTGCTGGAGCCATGCCATTCGAAAATGCCCTCTCTTCTGCTCGCCTCACATCCGCGCACCCGCGCCTAAGGCAGAGACGCCAAAACCCAAAACGCCACACCTGTGTGGCTCCCCCACCTCCCAGGACCATCGCGAGATCAGGTGTCTTGGTCGTGTCGTGTCCCGAGTCGCCAGAATGCCGTGTCCGCGTTGGTCCACCATCTCGACCCCCGCGTCAAATTGCAGTGGCGGGCTGGGGTGCAACGTTGGGAGGACCCACCCATCTGTCTTGGCGCCCTAGCCCTGCTTTCTGGAGTCGGTCCAGACGCAATGCCACATGTCTAAATATGACTCATGGGCGCCTGCAGGGCTTGCAGCAAGCAGATAACACCGGCCCAATGAAGAGGCCCAATTGTGCAGCAACTGTCTCCTTCTCAGGTTCTAGCTTCCCTTACACTTTCGATTGTTCGTCCTGTGTGTTGGTGAGGGTGTCGTGGGGAAATGCCGCATCCTGGCATGCCGTTGGCTTCCATGTTAGCTCTGCGAGCAGAAAGCGACAAGCTCGAGGAGAGAGATGAGATACATGTTGTGATGGCGGTTGAGACTGCGTAGTGCAGTTGCCGTTGACAATGCCTCAAGGAGCCGCTCGCCTACTGAATTAATTGTATGGGCGAGTAACTGTTCGTCTCAAGCCGTTCAGTGGGTCTTCCCGTCTGATTACCGGCAAGCCAAATTTGTAGAGCCGCCCAACCAAACCCTAACAACCCTGGCACTTGGGGTACAAAGGTACATCTCACCAAGGAACAACACTAACGCTCCTCAACATCGACTTCCTCTAATGGTGGAGGCAGGTACGTACCCGTCAGTCCAGTCTCTCGCGTTTCAGGTTTGCCTATTTTCATCCAGACGCAACCAGCAACGACGTTTGGCTGCAGCCCTAGCCGGGGTACGTACCTCCCCAGTCTTCTCGGCCTGCAAGCATCCGCGGGATCGCGGTGGCGCCTTCCCCAGACACGCCCATCCACGCTCCGCGGTATACGCCCTCTTTTTCTTTCCCCGTAGCTTCCCAAGGTCGCGCCCGACACCAGTCGTGGCCGCGCGAGTTGGCTGATGCATCATGGGCCCGCACGTCCCGGCCGTCCATGACCTATTGTCCCTAAGTCCCATCTCGTGATGAGAATAAGTATAGGGCTCTTTCCCTCGTCTCGCATCTCTTGTTTATCCATTCTCAAACATCACTCCTCCAAGCATCTCCAAGCTTCAGACTTTTGGTCAGGAGACGTTGTCTTCCCATCCTCCCCTTTCCCTCTCTCTTCTTCACTATCCCGGAGCCGGCCTCCCCCTCGCCCCTCCTCCCTTCCTAATCTGTAATCTGCTGCGTTGCGTGTCGTAGTTCACACTGCTCGACCAGTTATCACCATGTCCACGTAAGTTGCCCTACCCGTCCAGGTGGGACCCCAGACCGACCCCGGGCTAACAGCACCGTCAGTCTGGCAGCGGATGTCACCTTTGATTTCAGCTTCCCACCATGCGATCCCACTACCCCTCCGAGCTTTACTTTTGATCCGTCTCTTCTCGAGATTCCTTTCAACCCTGGTCACGCTCGCTCCAGCTCGCATGGATCCGTCTACTCTTTCGAGTCATCGCCCTCCGACTCGTCCGCCACGGTGAGCACCCGCCGGACTACTCCAGCCCGGTCTCCCATTCGGACCCACGGTCCTCTTCTTCTTCCCAAGATCCGCAGCCAGGATCAAGCCATCGGCCCCGCTGCTGCTGCTGCCGCTGCGCCGCCTCCCAAGCGAGCCAGGACATCACCGACTCCAGCTCCCAATGGCGCCAGCCGCTCCGTCTTCCGGCCTTCGCACAGCCGGAGTTACACCAACCCCGAGTCACTTAGCTTCGCCGCCTCCGTCTCCTTCACTGAAGACAACACGCCCTCCAACCTGTTGTGCTCGCCTGTGAGCTTCACCCCTCAGGACATCTCGGACTTGAGCTCTCGTCGGGCATCCTCTTGCAGTCTGGACAACGGCACCATCGAAAAGTACGGCTTCCCCACGTACCGTCAGCTGCCCTCCTACGTTGCCAGCAGGGCAAGCAACAGCCCCACGCCCCCTCCTCAACCCCAAACCCAAACCCATTTGTCCCAACCAGACCAATTTCTCTATCAATATGCGCCCCGGGCCCCCTCGCCCCTCGCCGCTGCTGCGCCCATCACTCCCGACCTAACTCCCTCTACCACGCTCTATTCCTACCTCACCGCGCCCAACCCAGCGCCATCATTGGTCCGCACCATCTCGTTCCCGCTTCGGGATCCTCACACCAAGCACTTCTGGTGGGATGTTCGCCAGGTCCGGCCATGGACCAACTTCACTGCCGCATCCATCCTTTCTCTCCCTGGCGCCGCTGCCTGTCTCTCCATGCCAGTTTCCTCGGCGCTCCTGCCGACACCCATGGCGACTCAGCGACATCCCGAAACGGAGCAGGCGCTGCACTCCATATATGCCGCGCATTACCTCCCAAAGCTCAACAACGCTCTTGCTCTGGTCTCGCCAAGACCTCTCCAGCTTTCTGTCCCCTCCAAGAGCGCTACTGCGACACTTTCGGCCGGCAGCTCAGGGATGGCTACCGATTGCATGTTTGTAGCAAATGTAGCCGGCGAGGCGGCTTCGGCAGCAGCTATCTTCGGCGGCAAGCCGAGTGCACGTGTTGTCGGGCTGGTCAAGAGCTTTGATCGCTTCAACACTGGGATGCGCGTCGAGGGCAACGTCAAGCGTGTCGAGTACCTCCGCGGTCTTGCCCATCTGCATCACGCCATGCGCGAGCACGGGTGCCGGTACGGCTTCATCCTGACCGAGATTGAGCTCGTCTTCGTACGCAGCGGTACCGAGTCTACTCCCCACTTTGGCCACCTCGAGGTCGGCAGTGTCCAGCTTGCCAATGCTTCTGCCGATGGCGACTCGATGGCGAGTACACCTGCCAATCACGAGGAGGCCCCGATGACGGCTTGTCTGGCACTTTGGGGTCTCTGCATGCTCGCCTACGATGAGCCCGCCAGCGGACACGCACACTGGCGCGCCGAGATTGGCGCTCCAGCGGAGGGTACTCGCCGGAAAGCGATGGCCCGCGACAGCTGGATGCCCCAGCCCCAGCTCGCTGAAAAGCGGGAGGCCAAGCGCTCGCGCGGGTGGGTGTGGCCTGAGGACCCCATCGGCCGCAAGGAGTTGGGCAAGCGAGGGGTAAGATATGGCGCCTGCTGAGGAGGCACACCACAAGACACCATCATGCCAGGTTTTTGCGTATTTCGGTCTGAGGCTCGGGCTGGTTTTGAGCCATCAACGATCTGCAATGCTTGATGGGTCTGAACATAATGGCAAAGGGCGGGTCTGCGACCTGGCCTGGTACATATTAGACATGTTTTTCTCTGTTTTGCTACTTATGACGCATTAACGAGCTTCCATGACGATCATGTTGACTGGATCAAAAGGCGTATGGGAGCCGATATTAGCTAGTTTATTAGGCACTGGCAATTGGGAGGATTGGAATAGGCGAATTAAGCCTGCCTTATTAGTGAGGTTATCTGGTTAATGCGGAGGATACTGAATTGAAGAAATGAACAAAAATCGGTATTCTGACGATGTGACTGCCTCGCCTTGGCCATTCCTCCTTGGCTGATATGCTCTCCACGACTCCTTACAAGTTGCCGGTTTTTCTCAGGGAGGTTGGTTTTTCAGGCTCAGGGGGGAGACCGGGGATCTAGTGGTGACCACGGCGCAGAGGCAACTTTTTGATCTGTACCATCACTCTTGCCACAGTATATCAAGCCACATGATTGTGCGGACCTAACAGTGACCTTCTCGCTGTAGCGACCAACCCAACCCCAGTATACCCCCCAAACCTAGAAAAACCAACCTCACTCAAAAAACTGGTATCATTTTCCGTCAAAATGATGTGAAATACTCTGTATCCTCCGACGAATGCCATTGATAAAGTGTTTCTCCATTAAGCCAATCCTTCATTTACCTGCCTACAGTCCAACCCCTGAAAGATTGTTCGCGCGGTACTTCATTGCTGAGCTGCAGCCTATGGGCCAACCTGCCCTGGCACTCTTTTCTATTTTTTAAGGGGTTGTTGATGGAAACCTGAGGCCTTAACGAGTAAATTTCAAGGCCTTGAATGTTGGAATGGAGGCCTAAATATTCTGCCTTAACACCGTGCAAAACAGCTTCCCAGCTGTTCATGTGCTGCGCAAATCTCTCCTTCGACTCACCAAGTCGCACGGTAACAATCTTCAGGGGTTGGGTTGAATGTCCCGAATAGTGTGCACGAGCCGCCGCGCTCTGGACAGCACAAACTCGACTGCTTGGAATACCGTCTCTACAAACCTCTCAAAAGCGCGAGGGAAAAAAAAAACAACAAAAAGCAACCGCCAGGCCTGACCCAGAGAAAATAAGAAAGAAAAAATCAAGGACGAAACGTGATTTGAACACGTGACCTATCGGATCCCACAAACCTCGGAGGATACTGCAGCCGATTGCTCTACCCCTGAGCTATTCGTCCTTCCCTTGGGTGACTTACCACAGGGGGGATTCCGTTAGGGGGTAGGCTGGAATCTGTCGATTTATCAGCAGTGCTCGTTGCGTTAACCGAGAGGGTTTGCTGTGGGAGGCTAAGTAAAAGCATTGCCGAAGCGAGGGTTTGCTATGAGACCGGGGGTGCGGAGTTGGCTCGTGCGCGGCGTGCGAGGGAGTGGCACCTTGACATTTGTTTGGCGTGACAAAAAAGCCATCGAGTCTTTTCTGTTTTGCGAAGCAGACTGGTTTGCGTTTGACTTGACCGGAACGGTTTTGGATGTCGTCACTTACGAATCGGATGGCGTGCGAGTTTGCATCAGGTTAAGGTTCTCAGGTTGCTCCTGTTGCAAAGCTTGGGCCAGTTGCCCAGCAGCTCCTCTGGTACACAGCACAGGTGCAGTCACTTGTCCCTACGCTGCACCTGATTTCACCGCTCAAGCCTCTGTTTTCTCCATCGAACACTGAATCCGAAATATTCCACAATCATTGGATTGGGGATGATGATTTGCAAGGTCCACAATTATCCCCTGTCCAGCCCGAATTGGAGAGCCGATGGTAAACGAGCGCCCCCTCCGCACCATTTGGGTCAAGTCAAGCAATGACGGCGACCCAAAGGCTGAGCTGGGTGAGAGAGTGTCTCGTGGACAAGGATGCGTCTGCCCAGTACATGCGCCGCTCTAGCGGGGTCCTGGACAACAAAACCGGCATAATCTCGACCGAGCTCCCTCCAGCTTACCCTCCCATTTTCCGTCCCAATCCCAGATACTGATAGCAGCAATGCCGTATGTTTCATCGTTCCCACCCGTCAACATCCCCGATGATGTTGACCTCTGGTCGCTCATCTTCGGCCCGAGGCGACGGCAATTTCCAACAACCAAGGAAATTATGACATGCTCAGAGACCGGTAGGACGTACAGTTGGGCAGATCTCCGTAGTGCGTCTATCGAGTTTGGCAAGGGGTTAAGGGCACTGTGGAAGTGGAAGAAGGGAGATGTCCTCGCCCTCTACACACCCAATTCCATTGACACGCCGATCGTTACCCTCGGTGCCATCTGGGCCGGTGGCATTGTCTCCCCCGCCAACCCCCTGTACACGGTTGAAGAACTATCCTTTCAGCTCAAGGACTCGGGAGCCAAAGCGATTGTGACTCAGAAACCCTACCTTAAGATTGCCGTCGAGGCAGCCCACAAAGTGGGCATTCCCGAGAACCGTATCATTCTAATTGGTAGCTCTCGGGATATCTCGAGGAGGCACCGCCACTTTACAAGTATCCAGAGCACCGGCTACACAGGACAATATGCAAAGACGCCAATTCGGCCCAAAGAAGACCTGGCTTTTCTCGTCTACAGCTCTGGTACCACGGGGCTCCCCAAGGGCGTTTGTCTCACTCATCACAACATTGTGGCCAATATCTTGCAGGCCGAGTACGTTGAAGGGAGCCAGTGGGCGCCGCACGGGGGCTACGACGGCAAGGGAGAGAAGCAGCTAGGGGTGCTGCCATTCTTCCACATATACGGCCTCACATGCGTTGTCCTTTCGTCTGTCTATTCAGGCTGGCAGCTGGTGGTTCTTGAGCGATTCGACATGGAGAAGGCACTGCAAGCCATCCAAAACTACCGCATTACTTTTATGTATATCCCGCCTCCAGTGGTGCTAGCATTCGGCAAACATCCCTCAGTGGACAAATATGACCTTAGCTCCCTCAAGGTGTTACACTCAGGTGCAGCCCCGCTGACCAAGGAACTGACCGAAGGTGTATGGAACCGGCTCAAAGTTCCGGTCAAGCAGGGCTACGGCTTGTCGGAAACCAGTCCAGTCTCGCACTGCCAGCGTGTATATGAATGGGCCAAGTTTATGGGGTCCGTTGGCAAGCTGCTGCCTAATATGGAAGCCATGATTGTGGATGAAAATGGCAAGGAGGTATCTGACGGCGAGGTATGTTTATATTGTTCGAACAAGAGTCTATTGGTAGGACTGACCGTTTAAGGCCGGCGAGCTATGGATGAAAGGCCCTAACGTCTTCGTCGGGTATCTCAACAACCCAGAGCGTACCGCGGCGGCCTTTTCACCCAATGGCTTCTTCAAGACGGGAGATGTCGTCAGACGCGATAAGCACGGAAACTACTACTGCGTCGATCGTCTGAAGGAGCTGATCAAGTATAGTACGGCTTCGCGATTCCTGTCTTGAGATGGCACTGACAAGCAACAGAGGGTTTCCCCGTGCCGCCTGCTGAACTCGAAGGAATCCTGATAGGACATGCCGATATTGCAGATGCATGCGTGATCGGGATTGAGGACCCGGCGCAAGCGACCGAAGTGCCCCGGGCATATATCGTTCTCCGTCAGGGCATTGCTGGCGGCGAAGCCAAGGCGCAGGAGTTAGTCGACTGGATGGCGATGCAAGTGGCGCCGCACAAGAAACTGCGCGGGGGAATTCGATTTGTTGACCAGATTCCCAAGTCGCCAAGTGGGAAAATTTTGCGACGCGTGGTTCGCGAGCAGGCGAAGAAAGACGTTAGGGCTGAACGGTCGAGGCTGTAGTTCATGAAATACTTTTGCAGTGGCGTTTTTAAGGAGCACGGGGGATGACTGGTCGAGCACATGGGCACAATGTCTTAGCTCTTCTGCTATTTTGGCTGATATTGAACATGTGCAACTTGTATATGATCTACCTAACTGAAAGTTTCGATTCCTTGGGTGTCAACGGAACAATGCAAGCCCGTTTGGCGACCACCTAGGTTTTCTTCGAAGTCTGAAGATGAAATACCTCGCAGTTTCACCGTACACCATTCTACAGGGGTTTTTTTTTATTCTTTTATAAAAAGCTACCTGACAAAGGCCCCGTTTGATGCCTCTGGTGTGATCTCCTTCAAGGATCAAGGTAAATACAGGGAAATTTTCGCCTGAAAGCGAAGCGCGCACAAAGTTCATGCCTGGTGGCTTGGTATGTATTCGACAAGGAAGTGAAAAGTCCTGTTTAATAATAATAAAAATAAAAACTCTGTAGAATGGTGTATACATGTGGTACCTAGGTAACTACCCCTTTCTTCTTCCTCTTCTATTGTCTGGTTGACTTGGCAGAATATTCATCGTGATCGTACAAAAATACACTATAATACACACCTGCCATGGCCCGGCATCCACCTAATCAGCCTTAACAGGCAATGTGTTATACAGAGCGTCTCAACATTGGATTGCTACAGCTCAAACAACCAGACCCATCAGACCAGTCTAACCACTCAACAAACAAAAGAATGCTTACTCGGCAAAGAAACCCAGCGCCTTCGAGGACCAATATCAGTGCCTAACATTTTCCAGGCCCACGACTGGGCACCGAGGTAGTTCGATTTCCAACGCCCTTTCCATGGAGGAGGCCCTACGGGCATTATCAGAACTCGAGACTACAAAGAATACCTTGCACCTCGGTTTTTCTATCCCACCCATAAATGCCACAGTATACCCACATATTTTACTCTCTCTTATAGATGTATCCAACACTCCCCTTCTTACTACAGCACCTCGCTATGCCGAGTTCCCTTCTGCCTCGACACTCAGCCAAGAAAAAGCACCTCAACCCATCCTCTCCGCCTCATCCATCAACCCCTGCACTGTGAACCGCTCATCTCCCTTCCCAAACCACTCTAGCAAATCCCTCCTCGCCTTTGCTCGATCTTCATCGCCCTCGCCATTCCACCCACCATAAAACCTCTGCAAACACATAACCAACCACTTCGCATCCTCCGTTTTCACCCCTCTATCCCCCGCCACACCACCCACCATCAACACCACCCCCTTCTCCTCTTTTAGGTCAGTATAATGCGTTAGCGTTGTATGCGGGGCTGCATATTCCCCCCTCGCCTTGTACTCCGCCAGCTGCGTAAACATGACCCCAACACTCTGCGTCGCGACATCCCACGTCCACTGCATGAAGTGTATCTCGGCCCCTTGTTCGGGATGCGGCACGGGAAGCACAAACTGCGGAAATTGGCGCGCCGTGGCTTCCATGGAGGTGAATGTCTCAACGGGGATGGCGGCGCACAGGGAGCACGGGTCGGAAGCGTGACAGAGGCGCCAGAGGTCGGCGATCTCATGGGCGGGGAGATTGGCTATATTGTTGAGGTTGAGGATAGAGGATAGAGGTTTTATACCGCTTGCTGTTGTTTCTCTAGAGGATTTTGATGTTTCCACTGAGGGGGTAGGGGGAGGGGGAGGAGGATGGTGGGGGAATGAGCCCAGGATTGTTGAAGTCGAAGGAGGATCTGGCACCAGGCCCGGCGGCACGACTCTGTCGATTTCTTTTCGTAGAGCGCTAATCTTGTCGGCGTAGGCGTTCTTGAGGGAGTTGATATCCGTATGTCCCTCGACTCGGGCCTTGCGATCGAGTTTCTCGCGGTACTTTTCGAGGACGCTGCGTGAGTGCTGCGTTGTTACGAGAAATCGTGCATCGTGCACTTGCGCCCATCGTCGCTGCGATGCGCGGGATCGCGATAAGGCCGAAGCGACAAGCTGCCGCGCTGTCATTGTTCGGGTTGCCATGGGAAGGCCGAATTGGCGATGTTGATATTGTCAGCCCGGACCGCATTAAAAATTGCCAATGTACCCTGACGTCAGGACAGGAATGCCAGGGAACAACCCTAACCCCGGACGTGCGGGGGAAGATCCTCGATCTGCGGCTCTGTCGAGTTCAACACGCTTCCCCGCTTCACAACTTCCCCTCACGAGACCTTTCACGAGGACTTCACTCATTGGGTTCAAGTCTTCGGCGCTAATAAATCTATTGATGTACAAATGTGTGTACAGTTGCCGTGCTTTACAGTTTGTCGCTCCCGCGAGGGTTATAGCCGACATACTCTTGAATTAAAAAAAGATCCATAACGCTCCGTCTATTGGCTCCGGCTTCGCAACCTGGGTATCCCGTCCATGTCCATTATCGTCCTATCACCGCACTCTCCAGACGCTGATTACTCAGAAGTCGATTTGAACACCCATCTCTGATTCTCGGTGCCCTGAGCAAAGGGCACGCCGAGCTCGAAAAGCTTGAGAACGACGGCTGAGAAGTCCTTGAAAAATAGGTCGTTGTCGGCAGCATACTTCTCAACCCACTGCTTGAACTTCTTGTCCTGGACAAGCGCCATGTCGGCAGGCAACATCATAAGAGTCTTGGTGGCCTTGTCTTCATACTGCTTGGGGCCATCCCACTTCTTCCACTGCCACTTCTCGCCGAGGAGCAGCTTGTAGAAGTCATTGGTCAGGACGGTAGGGGAGAAAGTCCAGGGACCCTCGTAACCGCTGCGGTCGCGGTGGCAGCGACCCAGAGCGTGGGCGCCAGTAAGGGCGACGATTTCCTGGTCGTTGAATCCCATGCGGTAGAAAATATTACGGAGGTGGTCTTGACCCTGGGCAGCATCGGGAAGACGGCCGTCAGGAGTGCAGGCCGCCACATCACGGTCGCTGCGACCGGGGCGGTAAGGGACCTTGGGACCCAACATCTCCTGGATCGCGCAGACGCCGGCGAGGATCCAGAGATCCGAGTAGGTGATCCAGGGAAATTTGGCTGCTTTCATGTCAGCGAGTCGTCCCCCTCTTTTCTGCGCCAAGTCTACTTACCTTTCACAGGTTCGAGGAAGTCGCGAGCAGCCTTCAATCCAGCGTTGGCGCCGTGGCTAGCCTCAGGGTTGAAGCGCATCGTGGCACCATTGCTTCCACCGGTACCGGTCTCTTTGTCGAAGGTGCCGCTGGCGTGCCAGGCAAGGCGCACCAGAACGGGGCCGTAGCTGCCGTCATCGTAATCTTCCTTCTCCTCGAGGCGGCTGGCAATCTCGTTGTACACGGTCTGGTAGTCCTCGAACTTGGGGGTGAAGGGCTTGGGAGTGGCCGAGATTGGGTCCTGGGTGTACAGCCAGAAGCCACCGCCACCAACGGCCGCAGCACCAGCGATCCAGATCCAGCTCGACGAAGAGGACTTTGTGGACTGCGATGAGTAGAAACGGCGGCCTCCCTGGCGGAAGGCAACACGAGGCGCGACATTGAAGGCCGGGCGGGTCGAGGTGCGCAGAGCGCGTGTGAGGCTGCGGGCTGCGGTCGCCATCTGTGAGATTGGACTCGGTCAGAACGATCAGATCAAGCGGGCGTTGGGGCACAAAGTGTAGATCAGATCAGGGTGTTGAAAGTCAGACAGTCCACGCACGAACAAACTCACTTCTGATAATGGGCTGGAGTGTGGAGTGTCGAAACAAACGAGAGGAAGAGAGAAAAGAGCGAGGGAAAGAGCGAGGGATGAGAGAGAGAAAAGGTTCAAAGGCGATTGGCAAAAGGAAGGTGCAAGATTACACTATTCGTAATCGTGAGAGGGCAACGGACGGGACAGGGCTCGGCTTTTGCAAAGAAGGCACGAGAGACTTGGATGGAAAGCAATCGGGGAATAGAAAAATACAAGAGCTGTGGTTGGTCTAATTGATAGTTTTAAGGCGTATCTCAGTGGGTCGATTCGCAGACTGGGATAGGCAAGGTGGGAGCAAGTCCCCGTCCCCTTCCACCTTTTTTTTCAGGGGACCACGAGTGGCGAGGGCCATTCTGCTGGCTGGGATGGGAATGGTTCGGAGCCGTGGGATTCGGCTTTCACACGTAAGGCTCTGGCCAAGAGTGTTTGCTAGTGAGGGTGCCAAGTCATCCCCTGCGATGGCGAGTTTTCTTTAAAAGAAAAAGGCTTATCGGCACCTTGCACGTGGGAGCGCGGCGAGGTGCGTAGCTCTCGGACGCGGCATCGTCCGACAGACAGACGGCGGAGATGGCTGATGCATGCGGCAAATGTTTGACAGCAGTCACGCAGCAAAGAGAATTTGATTGACACCTCGTCCCGGAATGCCGGGATTGCTTCTCAGAGAAAGTCTTGGCTGAAGCCTCCCTCGTTGCGAATGACTCAGGAACTGTCTTCCCACTGTCTACTCCCTAGTCTCCAGATACTGTCACACGTTGTAATAGGGCTGTTGGAGCGGATTATTTTTGAGCCTAACATTTTTTTCTCTCTAGGGCAGCGCGCCATCCGACCTTAGCCTTCCGGAAATCCAAAGGGAACTATGTGGCAAAGCTTTTGGTGGATTTTGGGGTGGTGTCAGCGCACTCCCAGCGCGGCGGGATTGGTTCGGAATTGCTTGGATTTCCGGCCGTCGGAGCCGAAGCCCAGGGGTTGTGCAGATTCGCTGGACGTTGTTGGCAATGGCATGGAAGCTGCAGTGTACGTATACAATTCAACCTCTGAGAGATTGTTGGCGTGGGACTTGGTTGGTATTTATAAGTGGTTGGTGTAATATCTGTATGACTGGGAACAAATTTGCGAGGGTCGGGGTTTAGCAAAGATATTTGAAGCCTTAAATGTTCTCGTTAGGGTCTCAAACTTTCCAACCTAGTCGTCAAATTCCCTCATAAAATCTTTGATCATACGGAAAACACCCGGCAGGTTTGCTCTTGAGCTAGGTATCTGAGGTCCGACCCCTGCCAGGCCATAAAGCACGACGTACGAAAGTACCGCGAAAACGGTCTTTCAGTGTTTACATTGTGCATATCCTCATTCAACCGCCGATGTTGTATTGTATGATTTTACTAATTCATATGACGATGGATTCATGACATGCAACAACTGAAAATTAACTGACACACATCAGTACATGCTGCCGTTTTTTTTCATGGTGTTTGTCTCTGGCATTGCACAAGAAGCCAAACCGGTTTCCATCATGTCAGTCGCCGGCGTGAATCAGGTCGACTCGCTATCCTCTTCCTCGTCCTCGTTGGGATCCCGTTGTGCTGAGGGAACCCACTCAGGCACGTCCTCGCAGCCTTTTGGAACCCGGCATTCGTTTCGGACATTACACGTCTTCCACAATACCTCACGCACCTCCTTGAACACCGTGTCGACAGCGTCCATGGCCCATATGACATCCAGATGCTCATATTCATCAATGACCTTGCTATGCACCAATTTTACATGTGGCTCTCTCCCCCTCTCGAAGCGGCGCAGGAGCTTGTCCCCGTCGACGAGGCAGTCGTTGCCACATATCCAGAGTGCAAACGGGGGCACTTGGTGATTGTACCACACCGTCGACCCCCGCGATCGATGCTTGTGCGTCTCGGGCTTTTTCTCCACCCGTTTCAGATCGGCGTCGCCACGCATGTCTTGATCTGCGTTTGATAGAACTGACTCTCGCTGATCCTGCTCGTGATCTTCCAGCTCCTCTGCTCGCCACTCCTCTTTGGTCGAGAGAATGCACTTGTGCTTCGCAAAACACTCGCGGCCCAGCCACCAACGCATAGACTCGGTGCTGACGTAGACAGGCGCAAACTGGAACATACGATCTCGCAGCCCGCGATCCCACCGATTATCCGTCCAGTTGAAGAGGAAGGAGAACACCTTGTAACCAAGCCATCCGTACAGACGGGCGTTGAGCAAACGGTGCATGGTCATCATGAAGGGGATGAAGGCGTGGATGCCGAACATGAGCCGGAACATGGCTGGAGTGATGACGCGCATAAACTTGAAGTACATCTTCCCAACTAGGGGGCCCGCATACGCTGCTGGGGCAAGAGCGCAGAACACGGTCAGTTTCTCCCCAAGGTCTGGCCGCTGCTCTTTCGCAAGGGCGACAAACGTCTCGGTGGTCCCCTGGGAGTGGCATATAAGTCCAATCTTGTCGAAGCCTGTCTCGTAGAGCACGCGAGACGTCAGCGCAGGTAGGTCGAAGACACCCATCTGGCGAATGTTCCAGCACCACATACGTGGGTCTGAATACTCTAGGAGGACGTGCTTGGGGTTGAACCCGCACCGGTTGTTGCCCAACCAGACATCAAAACCAGATTTGCAGAGGAAGAACGCCAGAGAATCCTCATCGTTGACACAGTATGCGCCCGAGCTCTGGAGCAAACCATGCATTAACAGCACGGGATACTTTGGCTTGCTGCCACTTCTTCTAGCCCGCTTGCTAGTTGACTCAAAAGCTTCGGGTCCGCGATGGGATCGTTCCTCTACTGGGAGTGGACTGTATTCCCTCGGATCGTACACGTGCCAAAGGTCTATCAAAAAGCCATCCTCCGTTTGCACTTCGAATTCCTCCACATCGAGGCCTACACGTCGCGCATAATAGCCCACCTCGCAAATAATAGGGTCGGGTCCCCCTGCGGCGGGTACGCAGTCGTCGCCGTTTTTTCCACTCCCCTCTGTATCCCGGAGAGCTGAGTGACGCTGTTTCCATTTGTGTTCTTGATCTCTCCTCAGCGCCGCCCTCCGTTTTTCTTCTGCGTAGAAGGGGCGTGTGGCGTCTGGATCGCGGAGAGTGAGCCTTAGCCACAATTGGCAGAGGGATGGAGGGATGCTGGTGAAAAGCGAGCCTAGAACGATTACGGCGAGAAATGCGAGGCTCAAGAAAAAGGATGAAACCCGGAAAACATAACAGTGTATGTCTCGCAGGAGGGACGGCGGCCCGTAGAGCGGCAACGGCGGAAATAACGGGTTTGTATGCGAAGGAGGCATCGACCTTTGCAAACTCCCGCTACCGTTACTTTGGGGAGAAGCCGCCTCGCTGCGAGCTAATCGAGGCGGCGCCTTGATGACATCGCCGCTCTCGCCACTGGTCCTGATCCGTATTGCAGCTGATCCAACAGCCTCCAGTTCTTCCTTCAAGACATTGAGTTTATGTGCCTCGACAGCGGGAACAGTAGGCAATCGATTCCCCTCCGAAGTAACTACAAAAGCGTCATGTGGCGTTACGAATTCGGCTTCGACGGCAACGTTGCCGACGTCCTGACTGCTGCTTGGGGCATGATGCGACAACTTCTCGGCTTGGTGAGCTAACTCGACAGCTGTTTTCCCAACCAATTCATCGAGTTGTCGTATCTGCGAGGGTGATGCCATATGTTTGGAATCATTTCTTTGCGATTCCATCTTCGACGCTTATGGCGATTGATGATCAGGCTACAGAAAGAAGTATGGGAGAGGGGAGATAACTTGAGGAAGAGCAAGGACGGATAGGCATGAAAAAACAAGGGGCCGAAATTATTTTGAGGAAACAACCCCCTGGCATGCTGCATTGCTCCTAACGTCATGGGAAAGAAAGGAATTAACCATGGAGGGGGAGAAACAATGACGCAATTGGGGGACGGCTCAATAAGCGGCGGAATTGACGATGGAACGGTCCCGAGGGGCTGGTTTTGAGTCAATACTGATCGAGAATTCCACTTGGGAAGTCCAATTCGCACTGCTGAACCTGTGGTATTGCAGTATCGCCCGACATCTCCCCTCTAGCTGGACAGATCGTTGTGGATTGGCCCAGGTGTTCGGGCTTTTGCGTCACAATGCAGATGGAGGAGGTGGCACTGGGGTGCAGGGGTTGGCGGTTAACGGGGTGCGATTAGCATGTGATAAGGAGTTGGTAAAACATTTCGGGTAGTAAAGAGACAACGCGGAACCGATGCACAACGATGGCAGATAGAAATCAATAACTACGCAGCAAAAACATCTGAAGTAAAAAAGCATAGAGCCAAGGGCCGTTGCTATTGCTATGGTGAGAATGCATGTGGTCGTGACCTATAACCCTAACCCTGACATGGTTTCATGCTCCAGAGATGCCGAGGCCAAAACGTATCGATGCACGAACTGAAGCGATTCTCGAGCGACAACGACAACGACAACGATGTGGTGGCGTCAAGCTCCATACGACAAATCCACGCGTTTTACTTCCTCTACGGCTGGCCCTAGAGCCATTGCGAACCCCTTGCTCTCAAATTTACCTCGACGCTGTCGTCACGACGCGTAGGTAACTGTCGCGCGCATCTGGAGTTTCGAGAGAGGGGCATGGGCCCGCAACTCAGCCCAAAGCAACCACAGCTCGATCGTCGCACATCTCGCCCACCATCAGCTACGAGCCCCATTAAATATGGCGGCTTCTACGACCTCAGCCCCTACTTGCCTAGGAGGGCGGAGGAAAAGAGTGCGACGGCGCAGACAAGACAAGCCAGCACTGACGGCGAGACTAGTTTTGGACGACCACGTCAAGTCAGAGGTCGGAATCCTTTCCGCAGACTTGTTCGCGGATCTCTTTCCCCATCTGCAGCACAGTTGGTTCTATCCTACTGCTACTAGTTGGTGTTTCTGCCCCTTGCTAAGTTTCCCGCGTGGCAGATGAATTCCAAGATAGCCATGCGCCAACTGTTCCCGATGTTGCCCATGTCGCCATTGCCCCCTGGACCCCGAGTCGCACTCCCGAATCTGCAACATGGGCTGTTGTCCCCGTCACCAAGTCCCCGACCCTCGCTCATTCCACCGTGCAGTTTTCTTCTTCATCGTTAGCCCTCCAGTCCTTCGCATCCAACCTCAAGCAGGTTGGGCCTTCACGCCTCTCCACGCACAATCGAAGCGGCATCGAGATTTTGGTTCTCGACGTGTCCGCCATTGAGCTGGAAACAGTCTTTGTGAGTCTCGAGGCAGAACTAGCGAAGAGATTAGAGAACGGGGAGGGCACCTTTTTCCGGGAGCACCCAACGGGGACTAGGTTCAAGGAACAGTCAGCATCTCCTGAAGACAACTTGACGGCTGCTTTGCGAACTGCCCTGGGGACGCTAAAGGTGGTCCATACAGGTGACCTGTTTCCCTTACCTCTGCCGCCGCACCCTGTCACCCACGTACCTCCAAACCCGGGCAAGATCACCTTATGCGAACCCGTTGCCCAGGGTGTCTTGGCGCCTACCACCAAGATAGTCGTGTCGCGCGGCAGGGCTCATTCTAAGCATGACCGTAGCTCAGCGCCGATACAGACGAGTCGGAACCTCAACGGTGTTACGGAGGAAGACGAGGACACGGCCAACGATCAGTTTTATTCGGCTACCGAGGAGCGATACCGGACCGATGCCCCCGCCGATGAGACGGACGGTCTCACGACAGAGACCGAGTTCGAAGACCACGAGGCTGACGAAGATGACTTGTCAGATGACTCTATGGACGATATGATCTCACTGCAAGCACCAACTCTTCCGCCTACTATCTCGAGTGGAATGGGAACTCTGACTGCCGGTACCCCCTTGACCGTGGGCCGGGGGAGAACTGGATTCAGCGATGCTGGATCCGTCTTTTCCAGTTTCACTGCTACCACATCGAGACCCGATCGGCCGAGGGGGCGTCTTTTCAAAGCCCAAGGCTTGGCGCAACCAATACCTGCCGATCTCCTCCATCCCAAACCGGCTCCAGAAGATGACGAAGAAGCTCGTGTTTATGTGGATATGAGGGATCTTCCCAGGATCGGTTGCTTCTCTGGTGACTGGGTCCGTATCGAGACATCTCAGGGACCAGCGACTAATGGCTTTGGCGCTTTCGGGTTGGGAAGCTTTGTGGACCACGAGGAAGAGCCAAGCTGGAGAACGGCGAAAGTGTTTGGATTGCCAGAAGGTTATTCCAGCCGTCCCATGACGAGGATACCAAGCTCCAGACATGATGGGCGGAAGCTGTCCTTTTTTGAGTCCCAGATTCAGAAGCCGTCGAGCTCATCGGTATTCGTGTCCCCGATCCTGCTAGCCAACCTGGATTGCCCACAATACCTGCGTTTGTCGCCCATCAAGCGAGCGTCTCGCCAGACCAGAGGCCCGCAAACTAAAAGTATGCTGATGCAGCCTCCATTTGCGCGCGAGGTGATCCTTCACCATGTCAGAACACCAGTGGCCGTTGAAAGAGACGTGCAAACCGCCGTAATGGCTGGTCTTAAATACTATTTTGAGAAGAGACTCCGAGTGATCAAAAATGGCGATTTGATCGCGGTCCCGATAGACACGCAGCTCGGCCGTGCCCTTCAGGAGGCTGCCTCTGCCTCTGGTGACGAATCTGCCGTCGAGGATATCCTGGGCATGATTGCCTCTGGTCGCCCACGCCATCCTCTCAGATATGATGAGGTCGCTTGGTTCAAGGTTGGACACGTCCAGGCTGTCAAGACAGAAGCACTGGAAGATAACGAGGAGGAAGAAGACATTTGGGGCGGTGTTTCCTGTGTTGATATTTCCCTCGCCCATCTTGAGCAAACGGGGTCGGTGACTAGCCGTGTCCCCGGCATGACATCGAGTTCTTGGCGATATTATCTGGGGATCAAGCAGCTACCCAAGCAGCCGTCAGGCTCTCATCCGTCGCTAATGCTGGAGTCAGAGCGACAGTATATTTCACCTCTAAGAAGGCGACTCAGAGAGCTCATAGCAGCTGCAACGAGCAAGCCCGCACTCCATTTGAAGATGCCGCCCGTTGCTATTCTGCTTGTGTCGACGCAGCGGAACATTGGCAAGTCTGCTACGGCTGAGCAAGCATGTGCCGACATCGGCTTGCACACATTCACCATTGACGCTTACGACATCGTAAATGATGCCGGCGCAGGAGGAAGCGATGTGAAAACTGCCGGCTTCCTCACATCGCGGGCTGAGCGCGCCATGAGCTGCGGGCCCGACTGTTGTGCCTTACTTGTTCGACACGTTGAGGCCATGACGGCTGACCGCATGGTGTCATCCATCAAGGAGATTCTGGCTGATGCACGAGTCCTGATCGCTACGACGACTGAAGTAGAGAAGGTTCCTGACGGAATTCGCGCCCTCTTCACACACGAGCTCGAGATGAATGCGCCAGATGAGGGGGAGCGAGAGGGCATCTTGAGGTCTATCATTGACGACCGAGGGATATCACTTGACCCAGAGGTTGAGCTTGGAGGCATCGCCCTCAAGACTGCGGCCTTGGTCGCCGGAGACTTGGTTGACGTTGTCGAGCGGGCCCTGGTCGCACAGCGTGCTCGCCTCGAGCAGCTCTCAGCAAAAGCTACAAAGGGCGAGCGTGTTGTGACTGTTCGAGATATCCAAGTGGCAGGCGGCCCAGCGGCGTCGGGGCTCACCAAGCAAGACTTTGAGGTGGCTGTCGAGGCTGCGCGCAAGAATTTTGCCGATGCCATTGGTGCACCCAAGATCCCCAACGTTACCTGGGATGATGTCGGCGGGCTCAACAACGTTAAGGACGCAATCACGGAGACCATCCAGCTGCCGCTCGAAAGGCCCGAACTGTTTGCCAAAGGCATGAAGAAGCGGTCGGGCATTCTGTTCTACGGCCCGCCGGGCACTGGAAAGACGCTCCTGGCCAAAGCCATTGCGACGGAATACAGCCTCAACTTTTTTAGTGTCAAAGGACCCGAACTGCTCAACATGTACATTGGCGAATCCGAGGCCAACGTCCGGCGTGTTTTCCAGCGGGCCCGCGATGCCAGGCCCTGCGTTGTCTTCTTCGATGAACTGGACTCGGTAGCGCCCAAGAGGGGAAACCAGGGTGACAGCGGTGGCGTCATGGACCGTATCGTCTCGCAGTTGCTGGCGGAGCTGGACGGAATGTCTGGCGGTGAAGATACGGCTGGTGGTGTTTTCGTCATCGGCGCCACCAACCGACCCGACCTCCTCGACCAGGCCTTATTGCGGCCTGGACGATTTGACAAGATGCTCTATCTGGGTGTTTCGGACACGCACGACAAACAACTCAAGATCATGGAGGCTTTGACCAGGAAGTGAGTATTTCCTTCCCCTCGCCGTGATTCATTAACTGACTCTGTTCAGATTCACCCTCCATCCGTCCGTTTCGTTGCGCGCCGTGGCCGAGCAGCTCCCCTTCACCTACACCGGCGCCGATTTCTACGCCCTCTGCAGCGACGCTATGCTCAAGGCGGTCACTCGCCAAGCTGACGTAGTTGACACCAAGATCAAGGTCCTGAACACCAACCGTCCCCCACACCAGGAACCTATCTCAACAGCATACTTTTTCGATCATCACGTCACACCCGATGACGTTGCCGTCATGGTCACGGAGCAAGACTTTATTGACGCTCACAGAGACCTCATCCCCAGCGTCAGTGCCGGCGAGCTCGTCCACTACGAGCGCGTCCGCGCTACGTTTGAAGGCGGCAGGGAGAATGGGATTGACAATGGCAACCTCAATGCCGACGGAACGTCCGGCATCAACGGTGTGAAGTCCCAACCCCTAAACGCGCGTGCGCTGGGTCTCGGATCTGGAAAGCGTACTGTCTCAGGGGCGTCCAGGGGCAGCGGCAAGGGGAAGGGCAAGGCGGTCAGCAAGGGGAGGGGGAAAGCTGTGGCTCTGCGGAGCGATGATGAGTACGACGAGGAGGGTCCGCTCGGCGATGAGCAGGCGAATGGAGGGTGGACACACAGGGATAAGGGTAAGGGGGTGGCGCCTTTTTATGAGGGGGGAGGGAGTGACGATGAGGCCTTGTATGATGAATAGGGGGTGTAGGATACAAAATGTAGTTATGTGACGGTATGTTCTATGCGGAGTTGTGCTCAGTATATTAGTGGTGATTAGTGGTGCGCAGATGGTATGTGTTATCATGGTAGGTTCGCGTAAGGCAGTTACAGGGCAAGGAATGTGACACGCATGACAGCCCGGTACAGTGGGATATGCTGTGCCGTGTGTGATTTGGGGAATATTTTATCATTTCTTGTCAATTCATAATAGAAAAGCATATTGGGGAACACTCCTCCTAGGATCCAATTGATGCGGAATACGCAGTGGAGGCACCAATGAGCCACCCAGCCAGATCAGATAGCCAACAGCCCAAACTGGTCTTCTCACCCCCTTCACTTCTTTCCCTTCTCATCGCCCTTCTCCATTTCCTTCTCACTCTCCTCCTCTTGTTCCGGTTCCTCCTTGATCGTCTCGGCTCTCTCCACCGCCGCAATCTCCTCCGCTGTTACGTTCTCCACCGGGGACCCCAGGAATGACGTAATGGGCGCGTCCACGTCCGTGGGTTTCCAGCTCGTCGACGTAGGGCTCTGGATGGTCGAGAAGCCTGGTCCACTACCTGCTTTCCAGCCCGTCGAGCGAGGGGATTGCAACCCGGCTAAGGGGTTTGCTTTTACGTTCGATTCCTCTTTGGGGGATGGTTCATCATCATCATCATCATCATCATCATCATCATCATCACCATTATCCTCATCCTCCTCCTCCTCCTCCTCCTCCTCCTCCTCCTCCTCATCCGAGGACTCCTCTTTCGCGGCTAGTGTAGCGAGGGTAGTTGTTTTGGTCTCAGTTTTTGGCTCTTCCTTTCCGGTGGCAGCTTTCCCATGCACCTTCTCCCGGAGGCTTTGCAGGTGCATCTGTTTTGCCTTCAGGGCCGCCTCCTCGGCTACGCTACGGGTAGGGAGCGTCACGGTGGTGCCGGGCTTGGGAGCTGTTGAGGAAGACGACACGGGAAGGGGTGGGGGTTTCGGTGCGGAGGAGGCAGCCACGGCAGCAGCAGCGGCTCCGGCTGCTGCTGCGGATGTCGCTGCTGCGGACACAGCGGGTTTCGCTGGCGCTGGGGCGGCTTTAGGAGCCTGGCTGATGGAGGGCTGTGTAAACTCGTCGTAGTAAATAGTGACATGCTGTTTGAGCTCGCCGTACTCGTTCCACTCTTCAATCTCGACAAGATCCTGTTAGAAAGTATGTGCTGTTAACGGGTTTTTCTCCATGGAGAATAAGAGGACAATGAGACGGTAGTACCTACACCCAGCACCATGCCCATTTGCACGAGCCCCGGGAGTTTGCGCACGCGACCACTCTCGTCCTTGCCAGCACGACGGCCCCAGAGCATTCGCGCCTTCTCATCAGTTGCAATATCAATGGCTTTGAAAGGCACACGGTTGGCGCGCAGGATGGTCTCAAGTCGCGATGTGGCCGTGACAATGTGCGACGACCCCGCAGTGAGCGACGTATAGATGTACAACGCTGGGTCAGTCGAGTACGACTTGCTGCCGCCGCCAGCGGCCGAGGACGAGTCGTCTGTTGTTGCCATTCTCTTTGCTCTGTCTCCAGTAGAATTTGAGCGCCAGCCCAAAAAGGTGATTAGGCTGCGAAACAGACCCCTCGGTCCTGAGGAGAGGAACAGGTGATGGTGCGGGGTAGCTGAGGGGCGTCGAAAGCAGTGAGTGGTAGGTCGGCTGTGGTCAAGACAGAGAAAAGCTTCCCTAAAAGAAAACGCGAATGACTAGATATTGGCGTCTTGGAGAATTGAAAGGCTTGATCAAGAAAGAGGCGAAACCGGAAGATTCTATGTTACAAAAGGAGACTAATGAGCGTCCGGCAGAACAGGTGAAACGAGGGGTTTGTTGGGGGAGAGCCGATCAGATCAGCTGCACCAGGTGGGGCAGATCTGAACCTAATCCAGATACAGCATTCAGATCCTAAGCTTGGAGGACAAATCGATGGTGGTCTGTTATTGGAGCTGTCTTAGCTTATCGAATAACCTCTAGCGGGTGTTTCTTCATTCATTGTCTACATGGATCCCTCGACCTAATTATCAGGTACGCAGGGCGGAGCCTGTACACGAAGGCGTGGGAAAGGATGCAGGTCTCTTGGTAACTGAGGAATACGAAGCCAATGACACACGAGGATTATTTGGTTGATCGGCATGTGATTAGGTATTCGGCAGGAGCTAGGAACCAGCTCCAAGGCACGCAGTTCAGCCCAGAAGGAAAGAATGCTAGCCTACCTAGCGAGACGTTGGCGGATTTCAAGTCAACGGAGGCCCCGTTGCTCTGTGTATTTATGGGCATGGCAAATTTTTTTTTTTTTTTAGAACAAACGAGACAGTTGGAGTTGAAGGGGGAATCCTCATCGGGGCAGTGAAGATATAGAATAGGTAACTTGATGTAGTGCGCAGTCTAATCCCCGAAAGACCGTTCGAGTATCTAGTGCTTATTGAACAGCCCGGTGACAGCCGTTATTAACAGACCTCAGAAATCGCTCTAGCCAAGGCGTTCAGAACAACAGCCTATATAAATTGCTTAGCAGCTCGCAACAGCGCCCCAACTATTTAAATGTTGCACAAACCCTGCTGAAAGCCTATCAAGTCCGACGTCAACAATCTTCCAGTGGATTGTACTCTCCAAAGTCGTCGTCTAGTTTGAGAGGCTCGTACAGTTGGAGCCAGGGGAGTAGATTTCAGAAAAATGGCTAGTTTCATAGGTACACCATTCTAGGTTTTTTTAATAAAAGTCTACCTGACAAGGGCCCCGGTTGATACCTCTCTGGTGTGATGTTCTTCAAGGATCAAGAAGGTAAATACAGGGAATATTTCACCTGGAATCGAAGCGCATAAAGTTCATTACCTGGGGACCTGGTATGTACCCGTCAGGGAAGTGGAAAGTTCTTTTCTATGAAAAAAAAAAAAAAAAAAAAACCCAAAAAAAGTCTTCAA